>ENA-OYXB01001300-OYXB01001300.1-human-gut-metagenome-genome-assembly--contig:-NODE-1300-length-10206-cov-15.520441_pt1 | contig 10206 bp, 9 predicted proteins | sample MGYA00244176_ERZ653409 | MGnify/ENA primary metagenome ERZ653409 (study PRJEB26926, sample SAMN06164912) | human gut metagenome | biome: ENVO:00009003; feature: ENVO:2100002; material: ENVO:00002003... | reverse complement strand
AGGTTGCGCGGCTTCTCAATTGAAAAGAGCCGCCGCGCAACCTTGCGCGGCGGCTCATGAACTCCTTCCGTCACGGCTTCGCCGTGCCACCTCCCTCAAAGAGGGAGGCAAGGGGAGGACACGTTTTCCTGGTGCGGCGGCCTTCCGTTTGATCGGTTACTTCTCGATGAGGGACTTGCCCGTCATTTCGGCGGGGATGGGAAGGCCCATCACTTCGAGGAGGGTGGGGGCAAGATCGGCGAGGATGCCGTCCTTGCGGAGAGCCGCGCCCTTGTATTTTTCGGAGACGAGGATGACGGGCACGGGGTTGGTGGTGTGCGCCGTGAAGGGCGAACCGTCCGTATCGAGCATCTTGTCCGCATTGCCGTGGTCGGCGGTCACGAGGGCGCTGCCGCCCATCGAAAGGATCTTGTCCGTGATCTTCTTCACGCACTCGTCCACCGTATGCACCGCCTTGACCGCCGCAGGGATGACGCCCGTGTGGCCGACCATGTCGCAGTTGGCGAAGTTCAAGATCATCACGTCGAACTCGCCCGAATCGAGCTCTTCGAGCGCGCGCGCCGTCACTTCGGGCGCCGACATCTCGGGCTGGAGATCGTACGTCGCGACCTTGGGAGAGTTGATGAGCACGCGCACTTCGTTCTCGTTGGGCTCCTCGACGCCGCCGTTGAAGAAGAAGGTGACGTGGGCGTACTTCTCCGTCTCGGCGATGCGCAGCTGCTTCTTGCCCATCTTGGCAAGGTATTCGCCCAGCGTGTTGTGGAGCGACTGCTTGGGGAAGGCGATCTCGACGTTCTTGTACTCCGCGTCGTAGACGGTGAAGCACACATATTCGGGGTGTAAAAAGCCCGTTTTGCGCTCGAACGCGGTGCCCTTGGGCACGACGAAGGGATCCTGCGAGAAGGCGCGGGTGATCTCGCGCGCACGGTCGGGGCGGAAGTTGAAGAAGATGATAGAATCGCCCTCCTCAACGAGCGCCACGGGCTTGCCGTTTTCCACGATGTTGGTGGGAAGGACGAACTCGTCCGTCACGCCGCCCGCATAGGAAGCGCGGAGCGCCTCCGCCGCGTTCTCGGCGTGGATGCCCGTGCCGACGGTGAGCATATCGTATGCCTTTTCGATGCGGTCCCAGTTGTTGTCGCGGTCCATCGCGTAGTATCTGCCGCAGACGGACGCGATCTTGCCGTAGCCGAGCTTGTCCATCTCCGCCTGCAATTCTTCCGCAAAGCCTGCGCCCGAGGTGGGGGAGACGTCTCTGCCGTCCATGAAGCAGTGGACGAAGGTCTGCGGCACGCCGCGGCGCTTTGCCATTTCAAGGAGCGCAAAGAGATGGGTGATGTGGCTGTGGACGCCGCCGTCAGAGAGGAGCCCCCAAAGGTGCAGCTGCTTGCTGTTGTTTTTGGCGCTGTCCATCGCCTTGATGAGGGCGGGGTTTTCGAAGAATTCGCCGTCCTCGATCTCTTTCGTGATCTTGGTGAGGTCCTGATAGACGATGCGGCCCGCGCCCATGTTGAGGTGGCCGACTTCGGAGTTGCCCATCTGGCCGTCGGGCAGGCCGACGGAACGGCCGCTCGCGCCGAGCGTCGCGGAGGGGTACTCCTTCTGAAGGGCATGGATGTTGAGGCTGCCGTCCATTGCGATGGCGTTGCCGTTTGCGTCGGGGTTGAGCCCGTAGCCGTCCATGATGATGATGGCGTAAGGGGTCTTCATGTTATTTGCCTTCCCTGTCGAAGTGTACGATCGCGGCAAAGTCGGGCGCTTTCAAAGAAGCGCCGCCGATGAGGCCGCCGTCGATCTCGGGCATCGCCATGAGGGAGGCGGCATTGCCCGCGTTCATGGAGCCGCCGTACTGGATGCGCACCTTTTCCGCGCACTTGGGGCAGAAGACGGAAGCGACCTTTTTGCGGATGTAGCCGATCGTCTCGTTGGCCTGCTCGGCGGTCGCCGTTCTGCCCGTGCCGATCGCCCAGACGGGCTCATAGGCGATGACGATCTTGGAGATGTCGTCGATGCCCTTCATGCCTTCCTCGATCTGGCGGTCGAGCACCTGTTCGGTCTTGCCGCCCTCACGCTCTTCGAGCGTCTCGCCGATGCAGACGATGGGGGTAAGGCCTGCGGAAAGCGCCGCGAGCGTGCGCTTGTTGACGGTCTCGTCCGTCTCGCCGAAGTACTGGCGGCGTTCGCTGTGGCCGATGATGACGTACTCGACGCCGTACTCCTTGAGCATATCGGCGGAAATTTCGCCCGTATATGCGCCCTTGGGGGCGAAGTGGACGTTCTGCGCGCCGAGGGCGATGTTGCTGCCCTTGAGCGCTTCCGCTGCGGCGGGGATGTCGATGGCGGGAACGCATACGACGACGTCGCAGTTCGCGTCCGCGACGAGGGGCTTGATGGCCTCGATGAGGGCGGCGCCCTCTTTGGCGGTGTTGTTCATTTTCCAGTTGCCTGCAATGATGGGTCTGCGCATAAAGAATACTCCTTCAAAAATGGTTTTTCGTAAAAAATCTACGGGGCGAGAGCGCCCCGCAGAAAAGTTGGTTTGGTTACTGCTTGTCGTTGAGGCAGGCGATGCCGGGGAGGACCTTTCCTTCGAAGAGCTCGAGGGAAGCGCCGCCGCCCGTGGAGATGTGCGTGATCTTATCGGCGAAGCCGAGCTGCGCGCACGCCGCTGCGGAGTCGCCGCCGCCGACGATGGTCGTCGCGCCCTTGGCGTCTGCAAGCGCCTGAGCGACGGCGATGGTGCCTGCCGCGAGGGTGGGGTTCTCGAACACGCCCATGGGGCCGTTCCAGATGACCGTCTTGGCGCCCTTGATCTTCTCGGCATAGACCTTGCGCGTCTCGGTGCCGATGTCGAGGCCCATCATGTCTGCGGGGATCTCCATGGAGGGGACGATCCTGGTCTCGATGGGAGCGTCGATGGGATCGGGGAATTCCTTTGCGATGACGGTATCGACGGGGAGGAGGAGCTCCTTGCCCATATCCTTCGCCTTCTTGAGCATATCGCGGCAGTAGTCGAGCTTCTCGTCGTCGACGAGCGAGGTGCCGACGGAACCGCCCTGCGCTTTCAGGAAGGTGTATGCCATGCCGCCGCCGATGATGAGCGTATCGCACTTTTCAAGCAGGTTGTTGATGACGTTGAGCTTGTCTGCGACCTTCGCCCCGCCGAGGATGGCGACGAAGGGGCGGACGGGATGCTCGAGGGAGTCTGCCATGACGGTGAGCTCCTTTTCGATGAGGAAGCCGCAGACGGCGGTCTTGACGAGGCCGTACTCGACGATGGCTGCCGTGGAGGCGTGCGAGCGGTGTGCGGTGCCGAATGCGTCGTTCACATAGATGTCGCAGTAGGAAGCGAGCTTCTTGCAGAACTCGAGGTCCTTCTTCTCCTCCTCCCAATGGAAGCGGAGGTTTTCAAGGAGCACGCATCCGCCTTCCTTGCATGCCGCGACCTTTGCCTGTGCGTCGGGGCCGACGACGTCGTGCGCGAAGGTCACCTTGCCGCCCAAAAGCTCGTTGAGGCGCTTTGCGACGGGCTCGAGGGTGAGCTTTTTGAGATCGTCCTTCTTTGCCTTTTCGATGATCGTCTGCTTGGCGGCTGCCTGCTCTTCCGCGGGGAGAGCTTCCACCTTTGCTTTGTCCTTCTTGTTGAGCTTGACTTCATCCGAGAAGATGGAGTGAGGCTTGCCCATGTGCGAGCAGAGGATGACCTTGGCACCGTGCTCCATCAGGTACTTGATGGTGGGGAGCGCACCGATGATGCGGTTTTCGTCGGTGATCGCGCCGTCCTTCATGGGGACGTTGAAGTCGCAGCGGACGAGGACGCGCTTGCCCTTCCAGTCTTTGACGTCTTTGACGGTCATTTTGTTCATAGTTGAAACTCTCCTTACAGGTATTTGTTTTTTTACCTTAGTTATAATAGAACTTTTTTTGCGGTTTGTCAAGGGGTCAAAGCCAACTCCTGCGGGGAAAATGCGAAAAAAGCGCCCGAACGGGCAAAATCTTCCGAAAATTTGCTTCAAACGTTTGACAAAGGGGGGAGAGTCTGTTAAAATGTGCTTTGTCCGCCAGAGTATGGCGCTCTTTTTGCGTGCAGGAAATGCGGACATCACAAAGTTTTCTTCGGGCGTTGCCTTTTGGCGGCTCCCGCGGAGAATATTCCGAAATACTCAAAAAGGAGGTAAACCCATGCCCACGATCAATCAGCTCATCAAGAAGGGAAGAGAGAGCGAGGCGCACAAGTCCAAGTGCCCCATCCTCGACAGCTGCCCCCAAAAGCGCGGCGTCTGCCTGTCGGTCACGACGACTTCCCCCAAGAAGCCTAACTCGGCTCTGAGAAAGATCGCAAGAGTGAGACTCACCAACAAGCAGGAAGGTACCGTGTACATTCCCGGTGAGGGCCACAACCTGCAGGAGCACAGCTCCGTGCTCATCCGCGGCGGCCGTGTGAAGGATCTTCCCGGCGTCCGCTATCACATCGTGCGCGGCGCGCTCGATACGGCAGGCGTTGCGAAGCGCAAGCAGTCGCGCAGCAAGTACGGCGCGAAGCGCCCCAAGTAAGCTTTTTCAAGCACCAAGTTCACCTACTTATTTCGGAATATTTGCCCGATCAAGTAGGCAGTATTCCCCATCGGGGGAGAAGGTTCGCTACCGCAATGCGGCAAGCGACAGCCTAACAAAAGGGCGGCAGGAAATGCCCCCGCGGAACACCGCATCAACATTCAAAAGGAGGATAAAACAATGCCCAGAAGAGGGAAAGTTCCCAAGAGAGACATCCTTCCCGATCCCGTGTACGGCAGCAAGGTCGTCGCGAAGCTCATCAATCAGGTGATGCTCGACGGCGAGAAGAGCGTTGCCCAGAGGATCGTCTATGACGCATTCTCGTTCATGGGAGAGAAGCTGAACATGGATCCCATGGAGATCTTCAAGCAGGCGCTTGCAAACTGCACCCCCGTCGTGGAGGTCAAGGCAAGAAGAGTGGGCGGCGCCAACTATCAGGTCCCCGTCGAGATCAGACCCGAACGCCGTCAGACGCTCGCGATCCGCTGGATCGTCCTCAACACGAGGAAGAGAAGCGAGCGCGAGATGAGCAAGAAGCTCGCAGCAGAGCTCATGGACGCCTACAACAACACGGGCGGTTCGGTGAAGAAGAAGGAAGAAATGCACAGGATGGCGGAAGCCAACAAGGCATTTGCTCACTTCAGATTCTAAGGAGTTACCATGCCGAGAGAATACGACTTACAGCATACGAGAAACTTCGGTATCATGGCGCACATCGACGCCGGCAAGACCACCACGACCGAGCGTATCCTGTTCTACACGGGCAAGACGCACAAGCTCGGCGAGGTGCATGAAGGCGCCGCGACCATGGACTGGATGGTCCAGGAGCAGGAGCGCGGCATCACCATCACGTCCGCCGCGACGACCTGTATCTGGAAGGGCCACCGCTTCAACATCATCGATACCCCCGGCCACGTCGACTTCACCGTCGAAGTCGAGCGTTCGCTGCGCGTCCTTGACGGCGCCGTCGCGACGTTCTGCGCAAAGGGCGGCGTCGAGCCCCAGTCCGAGACGGTGTGGCGCCAGGCGGACAAGTATCACGTTCCCCGCATCGCCTACGTCAACAAGATGGACATCAACGGCGCAGACTTCTTCCGCGTCGAGAGGATGCTCCGCGAGCGCCTCGGCGCAAACCCCGTGCCCGTGGAACTTCCCATCGGCAAGGAGGATACCTTCCGCGGCATCATCGACCTCATCCGCATGCAGGCGGAGATCTATTATGACGACCTCGGCAAGGACTTCCGCAAGGAGCCCATCCCCGAAGACATGATGGACATCGCCAACGAGTACCGCGCAAAGCTCGTCGAAGAGGCGGCATCCGCCAACGATGAGCTCATGGAGAAGTTCTTCGAGGCGGGCGATCTCACGGAAGAGGAGATCATCGCGGGCCTTCGCGAGCGCTGCCTCAAGACGGAAGCCATCCCCATGCTCTGCGGTTCGTCCTACAAGAACAAGGGCGTGCAGTTCCTGCTCGACTCCGTCGTTGCCTTCCTTCCCAGCCCTCTCGACGTCGACCACGTCAAGGGCGTCAACCCCGACACGGGCGAAGAGGAGGAGAGAAGGACTTCGGACGACGAGCCTTTCGCAGGCCTTGCGTTCAAGATTGCGACCGACCCCTTCGTCGGTTCCCTCGCATACTTCCGCGCTTACTCCGGCGTGCTCGAAGCGGGTTCGTACTGCTACAACTCCACCAAGGGCAAGAAGGAGCGCGTCGGGCGTCTCGTCCAGATGCACGCGAACGAGAGAAAGGATATCGACTGCATCTATTCGGGCGATATCTGCGCCATCGTCGGCCTCAAGAACACGACGACGGGCGATACGCTCTGCGATGAGAAGCACCCCATCATCCTCGAGAAGATGGAATTCCCCGAGCCCGTCATCCAGCTCTCCCTCGAGCCCAAGACCAAGGCAGGCCAGGAGAAGATGACGCTCGCGCTCATCAAGCTCGCGGAAGAGGACCCCACCTTCAAGACCTACACCGATCACGAGACGGGCCAGACCATCATCGCCGGCATGGGCGAGCTGCACCTCGACATCATCGTCGACAGACTTCTGCGCGAGTTCCACGTCGAGTGCAACGTCGGTGCGCCTCAGGTCGCTTATCGCGAGACCATCAAAAAAGCTGTGGATGCCGAAGGCATGTACAAGCGTCAGTCGGGCGGTAAGGGCCAGTACGGTCACTGCAAGATCCACCTCATCCCTCAGGAGCCCGGCAAGGGCTACGAGTTCGAAGACCTCACCGTGGGCGGCTCCATTCCCAAGGAGTACATCCCCGCGATCGACAAGGGCATCCAGGAGGCAGCCAAGAACGGCTTCCTTGCAGGGTACGAAGTCGTCGATTTCAAAGTGCAGGTCTACGACGGCAGCTACCACGAAGTCGACTCGTCCGAAATGGCGTTCAAGATCGCAGGTTCGATGGCGTTCAAGGACGGTATGGAGAAGGCGGGCGCTGTGCTGCTCGAGCCCATCATGAAGGTCGAGATCGTGACGCCCGAAGATTACTTCGGTGACCTCATGGGCAACGTCTCCTCCCGCCGCGGTACCATCATCGGCACCGACGACAGGAACGGCGCGAAGATCATCGACGCGGAAGTCCCGCTTGCCGAGATGTTCGGTTATGCGACGGAGCTGCGTTCGCGCACCCAGGGCAGAGGCCAGTTCACCATGCAGTTCGACCACTACAACGAAGTGCCGAAGAGCATTTCGGAGAAGATCATCACCTCCCGCGCGAAGAAAGCGGAGTAAGAGGGGAGATCTTCACCCGAAAAGCCTGAATTTGAGGAAAATTTGCGAAAAATCTTTGGTAAAGTAATTGCATATTTCCTCGTTTTGGGTTATAATAATAGGCGGTAAGCCGAGATCAGCTTATATCATATTGTTTGATAGATAGCTGCGATTCCGGTGGATACCGGAAAAAGTTATCAAAATTATAAAAAAATCGGAGGAATTTCAAAATGGCTAAAGCTAAGTTCGACAGAAGTAAGCCCCACGTCAACATCGGTACGATCGGACACGTTGACCACGGCAAGACCACTTTGACCGCAGCTATCACCATGGTTATGGCATGCAAGGGTCAGGCAGCGAAGATGCGCTACGACGAGATCGATAAGGCGCCCGAGGAAAAGGCTCGTGGTATCACGATCAACACCGCGCACGTTGAGTACGAGACCGACAAGCGCCACTATGCGCACGTCGACTGCCCCGGCCACGCAGACTACGTCAAGAACATGATCACGGGTGCTGCTCAGATGGACGGCGCGATCCTCGTCGTCGCAGCGACCGATGGTCCCATGCCCCAGACCCGTGAGCACATCCTGCTCGCCCGTCAGGTCGGCGTGCCTTATATCATCGTCTTCCTGAACAAGTGCGATCAGATGGACGATCCCGAGCTTCTTGAGCTCGTCGAGATGGAGATCCGCGAGCTTCTCAGCTCCTACGACTTCCCCGGCGACGACATCCCGATCATCAAGGGTTCCGCGCTCAAGGCTCTCGAGAAGGCGACGAGCGGCGCTTCCAACGAGGAAGTTCTTGCAGCTCCCGAGTGCCAGTGCATCCTCGAGCTCATGGATACCATCGACTCCTACATTCCTACGCCCGAGCGCGACGACAACAAGCCTTTCCTTCTTCCCGTCGAGGACGTCTTCACGATCTCCGGCCGCGGTACCGTTGCTACGGGCCGTGTCGAGAGAGGTGTCGCTCACGTCGGTGATCCCGCCGAGATCGTCGGCCTCATCGAGAAGCCCAGAACGACGACCATCACCGGTCTTGAAATGTTCCACAAGCAGCTCGACGAAGCAATGGCAGGTGATAACGTCGGTGCTCTGCTCCGCGGTATCAACCGTACGGACGTTGAGAAGGGCCAGGTCATCGCAAAGCCCGGCACCGTTCCCACCGCTACCAAGTTCGAGGCTCAGGTCTACGTCCTGACCAAGGACGAGGGCGGCCGTCACACGGCATTCTTCAACCACTATCGTCCTCAGTTCTTCATCAGAACGACGGACGTTACGGGTTCCATCGAGCTTCCTGCAGGCGTTGAGATGGTCATGCCCGGCGACCACGTCACCCTGACCGTCGACCTCATCAAGCCCGTCGCGATCGAGGAAGGCCTTCGTTTCGCTATCCGTGAGGGTGGCAGAACGGTCGGTTCCGGCGTCGTCTCCAAGATCCTCTAATTGAGAGTAAAACGCAAAGAGCACGGTTTTCCCGTGCTCTTTTTGCTTTGGAGGTTTTTTTGGGGCGGCGGGGCGCGGGATCTTCGCGCCCCGCCGTGTATTTTATGCCGAAGCGCCCGCCGCAAATTGCGGCGGGCGCTTCGGCACTCAACTTCATAATAAGTCCATAGGATACATCGGCTTATATTAAGTTGTCAAAGGGATGGTATGAGGCGCTTTTTTTACGTTAAAAAGCGCGTCTGAGGAAAGGGCGGGACTCAACTGTTCAGATCCCAGTCGATGGGGGGGATGGCGTGCGATTCGAGATAGGCGTTGGTCTTGGAAAAATGCCTGCACCCGAAAAAGCCGTTGTAGGCGGAGAGCGGCGAGGGGTGCGCGCATTCGAGGACGAGGTGTTTTTTCGTGTCGATGAGCGCCTTCTTGCGGCGGGCGTTGCCGCCCCAAAGCAAAAAGACGAGATGCTCCTTCTCCTCGCTCAAAATTTGAATGACGCTGTCCGTGAACCAGCTCCAGCCGCAGTTTGCGTGGGAATTTGCCTGATGCTCGCGCACGGTGAGCGCCGTGTTCATGAGGAGCACGCCCTCGTGCGCCCACTTGGTGAGATCGCCCGACCCGGGCGCGTCGAAGCCCAAGTCGCTTTTGAGCTCCTTGAAGATATTTTCGAGCGACGGCGGTTTTTTAACGCCTTCCTTCACCGAAAAGCACAGCCCGTGCGCCTGCCCCGGCTCGTGGTAGGGGTCCTGCCCCAACAGCACCGCCTTGACCTTTTGAAAAGGCGTGAAGCGGAAGCAGTTATAGAGGTCGTACATATCGGGGTAGACGATATAGTGCGAATACTCGTACTTCAAAAATTCGCGGATCTTTTGATAGCGCTCATCCGCGAAGAGGGGAGCGAGCGGCTCCTTCCAATCGCCGAGGTCGATCATGGGTGCGCCTCCACGCCGTCGAGGATGAGAAGATAGTTTCTGAGCTCTTCCCTCGCCGCGGCAAGGTCGTGTTCGAGATAGTTGCCGCACTCCTCGCGTTTGCTGCCCGGCACTTCTTCGAGCGCAAGCGCTTTTTTTATGCTTTCTTTGAGCAGGGCAAGCACTTCCTCAAAGGAAAGGCGCAGGGTGAGGAGATAGAACCCCGTGCGGCAGCCCATCGGTCCGAAGTAGACGATGTCGTCCTTCTTTTCGCTGTTGCGGAGAACCGTCGCAAGAAGATGCTCGATCGTGTGCAGCGCTTTCGGGGTGATATAGTCGCCCGCGTTGGGCTTTTTGAAGCGCAGATCGAAGGTCGTGATCAGGTTTTTGTCCGTCTGCGCATACAGCCCGGGCTGCAGTTTATCGTGATCCTTTTGGAAGGAGGCGATCTTTTCCATAAAATGCTCCTTGTTTCGATGAGATTCGAAATAATACGGACTTGATACTTCGATTTATGTCGAAGGCTCTGTCACAACAAATGGTTGATTTTTGACGAGAAATAGCGTATAATAATA
>ENA-OYXB01001281-OYXB01001281.1-human-gut-metagenome-genome-assembly--contig:-NODE-1281-length-10296-cov-12.423787_pt1 | contig 10296 bp, 10 predicted proteins | sample MGYA00244176_ERZ653409 | MGnify/ENA primary metagenome ERZ653409 (study PRJEB26926, sample SAMN06164912) | human gut metagenome | biome: ENVO:00009003; feature: ENVO:2100002; material: ENVO:00002003... | reverse complement strand
CGTCGGATAGGGTTTTGCTGACCGACTGTTCTGCTTTCGGCACAGTCTTTTTTGCGTTTAAAATTAGTGGAAGTTATTTTTGAATGTCTTGAGAACAAAAGACAGCAAGAACAATTTCTGATTCAATACAAGTTAGCGCAAAGGTGTGCTATTTGGTACGTTTTGTGCTTCTTTTGTTTTGCCGAAGGAATTTTTTTTACAAATGAGAATCTTTTGCTTGCAATTTTTAAATAAGGTAGTAAACTGAAATATGTAACAGTTTAGTTTGCGGAGGGAAAAACATGCAAATGACGCCTGCATTAAAGAAACATTTTGAATGGAAAGGGAAGATTGAAACAAAAGTAAAAGTTCCCGTCAATACCGAACAGGATTTGGCGCTTGCCTATACGCCGGGGGTTGCAGATGCCTGTCTTGCAATAAAAGAGCAACCCGAACTTAGTTACGCGCTGACAGGAAGAACAAATACCGTAGCCGTAATTACCGACGGTACTGCCATATTGGGACTGGGGAACATAGGGCCTGAAGCGGGCATGCCTGTAATGGAAGGAAAATGTGCGTTGTTCAAGCATTTCGGCAATGTGGACGCATTTCCGATCTGTTTGGGTACTACCGATACGCAGGAAATAATCCGCACGGTCAGCCTGTTACAGGGAAGTTTCGGCGGTATAAACCTCGAAGACATTTCCGCACCGAGATGCTTTGAAATCGAACAGACTTTAAAAAAGCAGTTGGACATCCCTGTATTTCACGACGATCAGCACGGTACGGCAATAGTGGTAGGCGCTGCATTGATCAACGCTCTTAAAGTTGTAAAAAAAGATATCAACGACATTACGGCGGTTGTAAACGGCGCAGGTGCGGCAGGTACTGCTATAGGAAAATATCTGCTCAGACTGGGCGTAAATGACGTCATCATGTGCGACAAAACAGGTATACTTTGCAAAGGAGAAGTGTATGAAAACAAAGCGCATGAAGAAATTGCTCTTATCACAAATAAACATTCAAAAAAAGGTACGCTTTCCGACGCATTGAAAGGCGCGGATTTGTTTGTGGGAGTATCTGTAGGTAACATTGTTTCTTCAAAAATGATTGCGTCTATGAATACGGGAGCAATAGTATTTGCATTGGCAAATCCCATTCCGGAAATATCTCCCGAAAAGGCAATTTCAGGAGGTGCCGTCGTTGTGGGAACAGGCAGCAGTCAGCATCCCAATCAGATAAACAATGCACTCGTATTTCCTGGATTGTTCAGAGGTGCGTTGGATACAAGGGCCAGAGATATCAACATTGAAATGATGATGGCCGCGTCAAAAGGTATTGCGTCGGTTATTTCCGACGATGAACTCGCCCCTGACAACATTTTACCTAAAGCAGTTGATCAGCGTGCTCATGACGCGGTTGCAAAGGCAGTTGCAAAGGCTGCAATTGACAGCGGTGTGGCAAGAAAGACCGACAAGGACTCTGTTGTCTGACAGTTATGTGGTCTGTAACAGCAGGCAATACTGCTACTTGTTTTATGCGTTTACTTGTAAAGTCGTCAGCGGTGACAACTCTTCGCAATCGAATCAAACAGTCAACTCATAAACTTTGTCTGGAATCTGGGCAGTAAACCTTTTATAATGCATTTCAGATTATGTACATTAAGCATTACGGCGGAAACTTAAAACGTTTTCCGCCGTTTTGCAATGTTTATTTGAAAACAAATACATCAGAAAATCAATTAATTTTACCTGTTTGATCAATCTTCGTTTTGTGTTTGTTTAGTTGAGCCTGAAACATATAGTAGTTACGGTAAACACAACAAAGTTACGACTTTGGAACTCTGTGCCGATAATTAAACTATATATTTGTACTATTGACATCAGGTGTTTGTTGTGATATAGTGTTGAAAAACGGGTAAGGAGGGCGAAAATGAAACAGGAACTTTCCCATACCGACAAATTGCGACGAAGCAGCAAACGTTTACTCAAATGGAGTACTTTCTTTGTAGTGCTCGGCCTTGTGCCTCTTGCCGTAAATGCTCTCAAACTTTTGTCATCGTTAATAGCCGTTGTATATATATTGATATTGATTTTAATTGTGGTCATTACGCTTTTTCTGATATTACTCAATGAGGATTTCAGAAAAATGTTCAATGTAGACGGTATCGAAGACATTCACATGTTTATTGACGAAGCCAACAAAGTCTTTCGGTACGTCGTACCCGTACTCGGCGGAATGACAATTTTGTTTTCCGTGATCAGCATTTTACTTACAGTCAAAAACAGTACAGGCGGAGAAAAAACGGGACGCATAGTTTGGGCGTCGTTACTCATATTTTTCAGCATTGCGGAAATGGCGGTATTTTATATTGCGACAGGGGCATTTTGACGCTGTTTTCCTGTCACGTTACTCTGTTTTAAAGTAAAACGGTGTGCAAGGCTAAAACAAATCGGAGTTAAAGTCGCGTTTAATACTTAAAAACAAACAACATCTTACGGCTTCCTGTGAATCGGTTTCGAATGTAAATCGATTCTTCCAAAATTTGCTGTGTATTGTGTCCCAATCAGTTGTCAAATACAAACCGTTGTGATATAATCACAACGTTAAGCCCTCATGGTCTAGGGGCCTAGGACGGCGCCCTCTCACGGCGCAAACAGGGGTTCGAATCCCCTTGGGGGTACCATATTGAAAACAATGGTTTGATACAGTAAAAATCGCTGGTCAAACCTTTTTTGTGTCAAAATTAGCGAAAATTAACATATTATTAACATAAATTGAACATAGTTGACTTAGCAATCCTAGCCTCCACTAGTGAAGTTTTAACTCGTGATTTTGCACTAAAAACTTTTTATAGCACAATAAACTTTTTGTCCCACAAAAAACTTTTTATCCTTTTTGAGAAAAAATCTTTGAAAAGTTCCATGAAAATATCGAAATTAAACCTTGTTTATATTAAAATACTGATAATCATTTGAGGTGACCATAAGTTTGATTATGCAAAGAAAATAAGAGAATACCGTGAAAGAAAAAGCTTAACACAAGAGGAATTAGCTAAAATATTAAACGTTAGTTACGTTTCCGTTTGTAGATGGGAAACAGGTAGATTTGAACCAACTATGGATACCAAGAAGAAACTTGTTGCGCTCTTTAATGAAATAGGCATGAAATTAGATGATTAGTAATGAGGTGAAAGAATGGACAAATTAGAATATGTTGCTAGATCTTTGAGCAGAGGTACGAACAAGAAATACGAAACATATGTTATAAATGCAATTTATCAAAAGGTTAATAATCCTAATTTAATTATTGAAACTCAAAAAGAAATCAAATTAGAAAACGGATACAGGCCATTAATTGATCTCTTCTTGCCTCAACTTAATATCGCAATCGAAGTTGACGAAGGATATCACGTTAATGAAGAACAGCATGAACATGATATTTGGAGAGAAAAATCGATTAATTCTCAAATTCGTAAAACTTGTATCGGTGCTAACATTCAATTTGAGCGTGTAATAGCTCACGGTGTTTCGTTAGAAGAAATTAATGCGCGCATTGATGAAGTAGCTAATCTAATTAAAGATAAGATCAGCTCTAGAACTATTCCTCTTCTATGGAAATCGAAAAATGAATTATATGATGATATAAAAAAGAGAGGTACGATTGAACTTGATGATTGCTTTGATTCAAATGTTCAAATTATTAACATAGTTTATAACAAGAATTATAGTGGTTGGCAAAAATCTACTTATAGGTTGTTATGGTTTCCGGTAATATCCGATGAAGATGAAAATGAATCATTAACTAGTCGTAATTCATGGCAAAATTTTTTTAATTCTACTCACACGATTATTTATGAAAGGTCTGATAATTCTTGTATTAATCAAAATAAGAAGAAATGGGCAATTTTGGATGAGCAAAATGAAACAATTAGAATTGTTTTTGTAAAAGATAGGGATTCGTTTGGAAAAACAAGGAAAAGATTTGCTGGTGTTTTTAGAGCAAGTGGTTGGGACGATAATTTAAATGCACAAATTTGGAAGCTTGAAAGAACAAGAATAAAAATTCCTATTAACGAAGAGGCTTTAAAGAATCTATGAAAATAGTATAAGCAACATCAAACAAAAATGCTGTGGGTCATGCAAATATTATGCAGGGGTACGTGACTACAAAAGAGGCTTCTTTTTCGGTTCTAGTTTTGAGGTTGATCAAAAAGGGTATTGCTTAAAAAATAAAGGAAATTATAGAGATGGATCCACGATTTATTCTTGGCGTTGCTCGTATTACGAAAGAGCTGGTGATGTTACTGCTTATATAAAGCAGAAGGAACTGAAAGGGAAGCGAAAAGACAACAAAAAGCCGCTGACTCATTTAATTCAAAAATGCAAAAAGAAGAAAGACAACCTTGGGAAGACAAGAAAGAGAATTAGAAGCAGAGAGAAAAAGAATAGCAAAAGAAAGATTAGCTTTAGAGAGAGAAAGAAAACAACTTGAATATGAGAGATGGCACTCATCTTTATCCGATGAAGAAAGAGCGCTAGAGAACAAAAGAGTTGAAGAACAAAGAAAAAAAGAAGAGGAAAAAAGAAAAGAACGAGAAAGACAATATGCCATACATCAAAAGCAGGAACGCCAACTAAGAGAAAAAGAAGCAATAAAATCAAGGAAACTATTAAAATTATTGATATATAAAAAGGAAGTAGTATACTTTAGTTAGTTGCGACTAACCAAGACATAGGAGGTTTTAAATATGGAAAAATTCAATATTAAAAGAATGTACGGTTTTTATTGGATGATTATTTCCTTAGCAATTCAACTAATAACATTTATTTGCTTTTTATGCTTGATATTTTATTTAAAGTCTTTTGATTCCACAAATGCTAATCAAGAAGCAGTTAATGAAATATTTAGTGTTCTAATATTGATAGATGTATTGTTTGCTATTTGCTTTATTGCTTCTTTGATTATATATCTATATAGATTTTTGCCATTTATTAATTCAAAAGGAAAATTGATTCATGTTAAAATCCTAGAAAGATCCATAGGTAGTGTAATGTATGGAAAAATCGAAACAGATAATTTAAATAAAAAAGTTAGAATTAGATTTGTATCTAGAATATTCTCTAAATATTTTACTTCATATCAAGTTGGAGATTACGCAGAATGCTTTGTTAGAGAACAAGATTTGTCAGATCCTAAAATTGTTGTACTTTATAGATAGAATTGAAATTATAGTTATCTTTCTTAAATTAAAATTTAGTATACTTCCAATAAGAAATAATAATAGTGATTTCGGTTTAAATAATTACATTGATAACAAATATAAACGCATTGAAGTGCTTTAGTGTCATTTCGTGCGTTTTTTTTTGCATTTCAAGTTTTAATGTGAAATCATTGTCACTTAACAAGAAAATAATTAAAATCAATAAAATATTTTTGAATTATAAGGTAAATGGTCGTTAAAAACTATGATATTTCAGTCTTTAAAATCTTTTCGCCCGCATTTTTTGAAACGGAGTTAGTTTTAATTAAAAGCGTTAAATTGCAATCGGTATATATAAAAACGCTGTTTAGCAATCTGTTTTCAATTTAGGCTATAAAATCTGTATGTGAGCGTTTGTTGAAGTTTTTGTAGTTGACGGCTATTATAATGGAAGTCGGTCGCTGTTTCTGTGCATCCGTTTACTCGTTTTTAAAATGAAATTTACTTAAAAAATACGGCAAAAACAATTAAATATTTTAGCACTAATTGGCATTAGTGCAATTACGGTAAACGGTCGTAACAGTACTGTAACGTCGGTGTTGATTCGATGCTGAACCGACGGAACTGATTTTATTCACATATAGTTTGTTTGTCGGCTTATTTATTTAAAAAGCCCAGAACTGTATTTATTGCTTTTCGGGCAACTCGTATTCTGAACAAGAATAAATTAATCTTATTGCTTAGCGAATGGTAATAAAAAGCATCCGTCCTGAGACGGATGCCATTTAATTAAGAGTCGTTTACAATATAAACAATAGCGTTGTTTTTTTTACACAAACAATATGACAACTCCGACGAGAAGTCCTACGAGCATTGCGAAAGCAGGGGCTTTTGAACGCCACATAAGTATGGCTTCGGGAAGCAGTTCGCCAAATACGACATACAGCATTGCGCCGCTTGCAAAACTGAGCGAAAGGGCAAGCATGACAGGGCTGAGCGTACCGAGAAAGTATCCGAACATCGCACCGAGTATAGTAGGTATGCCTGTAACGGCGGTGAGCAGAGTTGCTTTTAATTTTTTCATCCCTCCGGCAACAAGCGGTACGGATACCGCCATTCCTTCGGGAATATTATGCAATCCTATAACTATGGCAGTTGCCAGTCCTCCTACGCTTCCCGTGACTTCATCGCTTGCATACGACGCACCGATAACCATTCCCTCAGGGAAATTGTGCAAAGCAATCGCAAATGCCATCACAAGACCCGCAATAAAAAGTTGACTAAGTGACTTTTGGGCTTTTGTTTGCTCGTATTCTTTTTTATGTTCGTCATAGTGATCACTGTGAATCAATTCCGACAGCTGATCTGCCGTTTTCGGGTGATCTTTATCGATATGCTTTACTTGCGGATTTGTTTTTCTGTCGATGACCGCATTTAACAGGTAGATGAGGGTAAATCCGACTGCCGTCATCGCTACTACAAATAAAACATGACCGTTAGAATCGGGAACCTGACTTAGCGCAGTCGAAAGTAAATCGAGACATACTATGCAAAGCATTACGCCGCCCGCAAAACTCAAAAGCAAACTGACGATTTTTTCGGAATTTCGTGTAAATAAAACACCAATCAACCCGCCTAAACCGGTGCCGACAACTCCGGCTATTGCAGTTATTACAACAACAAAAGCAAATGTACTCATAAAAATTTAACCTATATATTTTTTCTAATGTCAATAAGTGCTGATTTGCAGTTAAAATCGTGTCGTGACTCAACACAATGAATATGATATCACAAATGACTGCTAAGCACAACTGTTTACGCAATGCTAACTTTTTTTTGCCGTTCAAATTCAACGCTTGAAAAAGGCCGGTTTTTTAAAGCTGTGCAATGTTTTTGTAAATAGAAGGGCATTGTTAGTCGCATATATAAGTTACGTTAAGCTTAAAATACCTAACAGGTTATACTAAATCGTAGGTTATTTCAAACTTTGTTTTAAAACGACACGTTTGCAATCTGCAAGGCGCAATCTGCTTTAAAACCGGTAAAACACGAAACACAGTATATTGTGACAAATTGAAGTCGGTAGGTAATTGTCGCAGTTGATTTTTTTACGCATTTGTGATATACAATATATAGACAATCAGACTTGAATCTGCTGTGCACGCTGAGTCGGTTGGATTACTGTAAAATTAATCGGCAATGATCTTGAACAGACGCTTAAAAAGAAAGTGCTTAGCGGCAAATTGTAAATGGTAAAGGGTGTTTTTGTCCTGAAACCAACAGCGTTTGTAGGAATACTAAACAGTCATCGGTAACCGAAAATGCGATATCAGAGCAAGTGATTTGCGCAAATATAATTAGAATACAGTTAAATTAAGGTGGTAGCGTGATTAGATCAAATATAAAAAAGCAATTCTATTGCGATAAAAATCTGTTGTGGAATATTATTACCGACAATTCTGATTACCGATGGCGAAGCGATTTGTCCAAAATTGAAGTTGTGGACAATGAGTATTTTATCGAATACACCAAAAACGGTTTTCCTACTTATTTTACCATAACCGCAAAAGAAAAATTGAAAGAATATAAATTCGATTTGGAAAACTCCAACTTAAAGGGAAAGTGGATTGGTATTTTTAACGAACTTTCCGACGGCAGTGTCGAACTGGATTTTACCGAAGAGATAGAAGTTAAAAATTTTATTCTGAGATTGATGGCAAAAGTTTATCTGAAAGGTCAGCAAAAAAGATACATAAATGACTTGGAAAAAGAATTAGAAAAGCAATCTTCCCGCTTATAAAAACGCAGTATTGCAAATTGTAATATTAAAATCAAACATAAATTTAATCGGCACATATCTGCAAACGGCAGATAAATAATATTGTGCAAAAGCGTTAATGTGAATTTTATTTCAACAGAACAGAGGTCGATTATGAAAATTGAAATGACAGGTTACAATGACGGAAAAGCCATTGCCATATATTCAAATATAAAAATATTCCCTTATTTTGCAGTCACGTTGATTCTGTCGTTAGTGTCGATGATTTTAGCCTTGGTTTTTAACCTTTACGAATTGATGTTGGTATTTATATTGCCAATATTGCTTTTGTTAGGCATGCTGTTAAACACGGTCGTAAATTCTCACGCAAAAGGATATTTGAAGGGACTTAAAGTAAAGCACAGATTTTGCCTTGAAAACGGAATACTTTTTAAAGACGGTAAAGAAATAAAAAGCACACTTTTCGGGGAGATAGATACAAAAAATAAGTTAAGGCTGTTTTGTTCCTCCGAAAAAAAAAGAATCGTATATATCTACCGTAATGCCGACGGAACGTATTCCGTAGGCCGTGAAAAAATGACGATTTCCGACAATGAAGAAAGGATATACACACACAAGTACGGATGGTGGGAACCTGAACCGGGCGACAACTCCATATCGTTTTACGGAACGGAAGAAGAAGCATTCAACGACATACGAAATGAGTTGAAAGGTTTTACCGAATTGACAGGCCGAAACCAAAAGTAAATAATGTTGCAATGTAAAACATTGTGCTAAACTACGACATTGTGGTAATGGTAATGACATATGCGATTACTGTTTGAACTGAAAGACAAAGGGTGCGACGACTTTAGTAATAAAACATTCAGACCGTCTGCACGCGCAATAATCATCCAAAACAAGAAAGTGTACATGGTGCACGGCGTTTTGTACGACTACTACAAGTTTCCGGGCGGTGGAATAGAACCGGACGAGAGCATTATCGACGCTTTGATAAGAGAGACCGAAGAAGAAGCGGGGCTTGAGGTAATGTCCGATTCCGTAAAAGAATACGGTTGTGTTCACCGTGAGCAAAGATACGGCGGGGCGAAAGACACAATATTTGTACAGGACAATTACTATTTTTTTTGTAAGGTAAAGCGACGCAGGTTGCCTCAACGGTTAGAAGACTACGAAATGACGGAAAAATTCACTTTGGAACTGGTCGAACCGTTGCGCGCAATAGATGTCAACAGAAACAAAGACCACGGACCTAAAAGTCAACAGATGACGGAAAGAGAAGCAAGGGTTTTAGAACTGCTTTTGGAGGAAGGATATTTCGATTAATCGCATTACGTAAACGTACTGTTTGCGGGCGTTATTTGTGCAGCCATCGTTGCGAACGGTAATTGATTTCCTTTACATTTATCTAATCAGTTGATTTTGTACTTTGTTTAATAAACGTAATGTATATTGTAGAGAATAAGGTCAGAACAGTGAAGTAAAATGTCAATCAAGATGCAGTACGCTGATCGACAGTCTTAGATATCTGTCGTTTAAAGGTGACTTGACGTTTGGTTTAAACTTTGATATGATGTTAAAAAAAGCGGAGTGCAATATGGCGAAATTCGACGAAAAATATTTTAATGACGGCTTGCATGAGGAATACGACGTTAAAAATTTACTTGCAGATGGCGAAGAAATACTGTGGCAGGGAACGCCTGACAGAAAGGCTTTTGTGCTGGGCAGCGTATTCAAAATGATGCCCGTTGCTCTGTTATGGCTTGCGATAGACGGCACCATTATATATTTTATCGTGTCCGGCGGTGTGTTGAATGAGATGGGTTGGTTTGCATTTGCTCTGATCGGATTTTTTGCAATACATCTTTTGCCCGTGTGGATATGGATAGGAAACATCGTAAATGCAGGTACAAGACAGAAAAATACCCAATACGTGTTTACAAACAAGCGTATTGTCATAAAGACAGGATTTATAGGAATAAATGTAACAAACATTTATTATCAGGAAATATCCACCGTAAACCTCAGGGTAGGAATTATTGACAAATGGTGCCATGTGGGAGATATTTACATCAGTACCGGTTTCGGTTCCACACGCAGCAATATGACCTCTCAGGTTTTGTGGGATGTAAAGGATCCTTACGTATTGACTGCCAAGTTGCAGAACATTGTCAACGATATCAAGACTGACATGGCTTTTCCCAATGATCTTCGTCCCGATTCCAACAGCGGGTATAACGTCAAATACAAAAACTGAATTTTTGTGAAAAACAAAAACTATAGATGAATTGTCAAATCAAGTGCAACACAAAGAGAGATTTTCAATGAACAAATC
>ENA-OYXB01001277-OYXB01001277.1-human-gut-metagenome-genome-assembly--contig:-NODE-1277-length-10322-cov-4.717152_pt1 | contig 10322 bp, 8 predicted proteins | sample MGYA00244176_ERZ653409 | MGnify/ENA primary metagenome ERZ653409 (study PRJEB26926, sample SAMN06164912) | human gut metagenome | biome: ENVO:00009003; feature: ENVO:2100002; material: ENVO:00002003... | reverse complement strand
GGGCTCGGAGATGTGTATAAGAGACAGCCCTTGCCGATCACATCGATATTGACTTCAGTCGTGCCGGCAAAGAGTGTTCCCATACGGCATCCGATAACCCCTGTCTGCATTTTCGGGTTTACATGGAGTCCGTAAAATTCATCCGGACGCCATTCTCCTTCGAAGAGGCCGAGTTCGTAGGCACGCTTTCCGCCTGCTTCGCTTTCTTCGGCAGGCTGGAAGAAAAATACCAGATTGTCCTTCGGCTGGTGGCTTGCAAAATAATCCAATACGCCAAGTGCGACTGTCATATGCATATCATGGCCGCAGGCATGCATTTTCCCCGGATGCTGCGATGCGTACGGAAGTCCTCTTTTTTCATCAACAGGAAGTCCGTCGATATCCGTCCTGTACCCGATTGTCCGGGACGGGTCGGATCCCTGCACTCTTACCAGTATCGCAGTCGGAAGCTCTTTCGGCTCCAGGATTTTCAAAAACTTCTGGTCCATCATGCCGATCACCTGCATGAGGAATGCATGTGTTTCCACTTCTTCCAGTGCGACTTCCGGTATCTGGTGCAGATGACGACGGATCGTGATCAGATCGTCCTCTTTGAGCATTACAGATTCCTCAATTCTTCTTCCAGACCGGTTTTTGATGTGGTCTTTGCGTCTACGTCCTTGATATAGCGGGCAGGAGATCCTGCTACTACGGTATGCGGAGCGACATCATGAATGACGATGGCTCCTGCGGCAACGACTGCGCCTTCACCGATGTGAACGCCTTCGATAACAACAGCATTGGCTCCGATCAGGACATCGTCGTCGACACGTACCGGTTCAGCAGATGCCGGTTCAACAACGCCTGCCAGTACAGTGCCTGCACCGATATGGCAATGCTTGCCGACAATAGCGCGTCCGCCGAGGATAGCTCCCATATCAATCATGGTGCCTTCTCCGATTTCAGCGCCGATGTTGATGATAGCTCCCATCATGATGACGGCATTGTTCCCGATCAGTACCTGATCGCGGATGACAGCGCCTGGTTCAATGCGTGCATTGATGTTCTTTGTATCCAGAAGCGGAACAGCAGAATTTCTAGCTTCATTTTCAATTCTGACTGCGTCAAAATCTTTTGCATGCTCATCCAAAAACGGCTTTACTTCTTTCCAGTCGCCAAAGAGGATTCCTATCCTGCTTTCTACAAAGGCATCCACTCCCTCCGGATATGTCAGGGAGTCAAGGTTTTTTCCTTTTACATATACTTTGACAAATGTTTTCTTAGGAGCGCTGCCTATGAAATTGATGATGGACTGTGCATCTAATTGTGCCATAATATATCTCCTTTTCTTCTTATCTGCCTTGGGCCATGCCCTTTCCTAAAACCAGGTATTTTTATTATATCGAAATCGGGGTAAGAATCGTATTCCCCTGGATATATAATCATTTCAGGAAATTCTGGCACAAATTTTCAAGTTCGGCTGCCTTTCTTCCGCGCGGGCAGCTCATATTTTCAGATGGTTTTTAATGAAAAGCCAGACTCCGCTCAGAAGTCCGGCTATCATTTAAGGCAATTATTTATTAAACAAGCCGCCCGTCACAATGACGTCCTGGCTGCCTTCAGTAATTTCGCCGACTTCGTAAACCGGTTCATTGATGGAAGCGAGGATTTCCTTTGCCTTTTCTGCTTCCTCGCGGGTGAGAATCAGGAGCATGCCAAGACCGCAGTTGTATGTGCGGTACATTTCATGTGGATCGACGCCTCCCAGATTCATCAGGAACGGGAATACAGGAAGCATCGGCCAGAGATCGGCATTCAGTACAGCGCGGGTGCCCTTTGGAAGGACTCTCGGGATGTTGTCGTAGAAGCCGCCGCCAGTGATATGGACGAGACCTTTGACGTCAGCGCCCTTCAGTACCGGCAGGACCGGTCTCGGATAGAGGCGGGTCGGTGTGAGGAGGACTTCGCCAAGAGGCTTATCGAAGCCTTCATACGTTTCCTTCAGGGACAGGTTGTTGTCCTCGATGATGCGGCGTACGAGGGAGTATCCATTGGAATGGACACCGGTGGACGGAAGTCCGAGAATGACATCGCCAGGAGCGATTGTTTCGCCTGTGATGAGGTCTTTCTTGTCAACGATGCCGACAGCAAAGCCAGCTACATCGTAATCGCCTTTGGCATAGAAACCTGCCATTTCAGCGGTTTCGCCGCCGAGGAGTACGCAGCCGGATTCGATGCAGGCATTGGCAACGCCTTTGACGATTTCAGCCATCAGTTCTGGTTCGAGCTTTCCGGTAGCAATGTAGTCCAGGAAGAAGAGCGGTCTTGCGCCCTGTACGAGGACGTCATTGACGCTCATGGCAACGCAGTCCTGGCCGATGGTATCATGGATGCCCATTTCAATGGCAAGGCGCAGCTTTGTGCCTACGCCGTCAGTGCCGGATACGAGAACCGGATCATCTGTCAGTTCATCCTTCAGGCGGAAAAGGCCGCCAAAGCCTCCCAGATCTCCCAGAACGCCTCTGGTGTATGTTGCCTGGACTGATTTCTTGATCAGTTCCACTTCTCTTTCGCCAGCATCGATATCAACGCCGGCTTCCGCGTAAGTCAGGCCTTTTTTCTTTTCAGTCATGTCCCTATTCACCCTTGTCCTATTCTTCCTCTTCCATGCCGCCCAGACCGTTGTTCGGTACGGGTTCCGGATAAATGCCGTCGAAGCAGGCAAAGCACATATCCGTCTTCTTCAGTTCGGAAATCGATTCAGCGAGGCCTTCCTGCGAGAGGTAATGGAGCGCATCGGCGCCGATCATCTTGCAAATTTCCTCTGTTGAATACTTAGCGGCGATCAGCTGCTTTCTTTCAGCGGTATCAATGCCGAAGAAGCATGGATATCTGACTGGCGGCGAGCTGATGCAGAGTTTGATTTCCTTGGCGCCTGCGTTTCTCAGAAGGTTGATGATGATGCCGCTTGTCGTGCCGCGGACGATGGAGTCATCGACGAGGATGATTCTCTTTCCTTCGACATTCATGCGGATCGGGTTCAGCTTCATGCGGACGGCTCTTTCACGCTGCTTCTGTCCCGGCTGGATGAAGGTGCGTCCCATGTACTTGTTCTTGAGAAGGCCTTCCACGAAAGGAATGCCGGAAGCCTGGGCATATCCCAGAGCTGCCACGTTGCCGGAATCCGGCACGCTCATGACGACGTCTCCGTCGAAATGGGTTTCTTCCCAGAGCTTTTTGCCCATGTTGAGGCGGGCCTGATAAATGTCCTGTCCGTTCATGATGGAATCCGGACGGGCGAAGTAAATATATTCGAAGGAGCAGATTCCGTGACGGTGATTTTCCACCGGGCAGTACATGGTGGAACGGACACCGTTGTCATCGATGGAAACAATTTCGCCCGGAAGAATGTCCCTGACAAATTTCGCATCAATGGCATCGAGAGCCGGTGTTTCAGAAGCCAGCACCCAGCCCTTTTCCGTCCTGCCCAGTACGAGCGGGCGGTAGCCGAAAAGATCGCGGCAGCCGTAGAGTGCATCATTCGTGCATGCTACGATGGCATATGCGCCATGGATTTCATCCATCAGTTCAATGAACTTTTCTTCTTCTGTTTTTCTTCTGCTTCTTGCCAGAAGCTTGATAATGACTTCGGTATCCATGGAAGTCTGGAACGTGGAGCCTTCCAGAAGCAGTCTTCTGCGAAGGTTCTTCGTGTTGACCAAGTTGCCGTTATGTGCCAGCGCCATCGATCCGTCTATGCTGTCAGCCTGCAGCGGCTGTACGTTGGCTGGAATCGAAGAGCCTGTGGTGGAATAACGTACGTGTCCAATACCGATATGCCCGTCCTTTTCAGGTAAATGGCGGAAAACTTCGGTAACGAGTCCCATACCGCGGAAAGTCTCCATAACCTTTCCGTCAGACACTGTGATGCCGGCGCTTTCCTGGCCGCGGTGCTGGAGTGCGAAAATCCCGTAATAGGTCTCGGCTGCAGCAGACAATTCACGGTCAAAAATGCCAAATACCCCGCATTCTTCATGGGGCTTGTCATCATAGATATCAATACTTTTATACATTCCGGAATTCTCCTGACTTTCTGTAAACAGCAGGAGGGATAATCCCTCCCATTTTTTCTGGGGAGCACCCGCCAGAGCGGGATATAAAATGCGGCGGCTTTCCTCCCCGCTCCCGGGCGGAAGGAAAGCCTTTCCCGCACTCTGTGAATACGATCTTAGAACTTGATGCCGGTCAGAAGTTCATATGCTTCTTTGTAAATGGCAATCGTCTTGTCGATGATTTCCTGCGGAACGGTATCTCCAGGATGAGCCTTGAGGTAGTCTCTCAGGAACTGCTTGTCGAAGGACGGCTGGCCGTGGCCTGCTTCATAGCCCTTTGCCGGCCAGAAGCGGGAGTTGTCTGGTGTCAGCATTTCGTCGCCCAGGACAATGTTTCCTTCCTTGTCGAGGCCGAATTCGAATTTGGTATCAGCGATGATGATGCCTCTTTCGAGAGCATAGTCAGCGCACTTGTTGTAAAGCGCGAGTGTCAGTTCAGACAGTTTTTCCATGTATTCTTTGCCCTTGCCCGGGAAGAACTTTTCGACCCATTCCACGCCTTCTTCCATGGAAATGTTCTGGTCATGTTCACCGACAGGAGCCTTGGTGGACGGGGTGAAGATCGGCTGCGGAAGCTTCTGGCATTCCTTCAGGCCTTCCGGAAGAGTGATGCCGCAGACTTTGCCGTCTTTCTGGTATCCTTCCCAGCCGGAACCTGTGATGTATCCGCGGACGATGCATTCTACCGGGATCATGTCGAGCTTCTGTGTCTTCATGGAACGGCCTTCAAATTCTTCAGTCTGGAAGAATTCCGGCATATCCTTTGTGTCGATGGAAATCATGTGGTTCGGAACGATGTCCTTTGTGAAATCGAACCAGAATTCAGACATGCGGTTCAGAACGACGCCCTTCTGCGGGATCGGGTCTTTCAGAATGTTGTCGAAAGCGGAAACGCGGTCAGTGCAGACCATAACGAGGCTGTCGCCCAGATCATAGAGTTCACGTACCTTGCCGGATTTGAATGGTTTGTATTCTTTCATTTCGTTTTCTCCTTTGGAGGCCTTCATTAACGGCCCAATTCCTTCTGCAGTTTTTCATCTTTTCTGTAAATTTCAGCAGCGGCTTCTTCGCGGTATTCCTTGTACTTTCTGTACAATTCACGATCGGAGACAGCTCCGATTTCAATAGCGAGGAAGGCTGCATTCTTCGTGCCGTCAATGGCAACGGTAGCTACCGGGATTCCGGATGGCATCTGCACAATGGAGAAGAGCGCATCCATACCGTCGAGCTTTGCGCCGGAGAGCGGTACGCCGATGACTGGTCTTAAAGTCAGGCTGGCTACCACACCCGGAAGGGCTGCTGCCATGCCAGCGCCGGCAATGAATGCGCCTGCGCCTTTTTCTTCTTCTGCCGCAACAAATTCAGCCAGTTTCTTTGGCGTGCGGTGAGCGGAAGCAATGGCGACGTCATATGTAAAGCCGAATCCGTCCAGGATTTCAAATGCTTTTTTCATGGCCGGCAGGTCGGAGTCACTGCCCATAACGATTCCTACATGCATTGTAATATCCTCCCTCTTTACGGCTTAGCCGTATAACAAAAAATCTCCTCTTTAGGGGTACACTATGCCAAAGACACAGACCCCCGTAAGAGGAGTGGTTTACAAGACCTGAAGAAACACACGGCAACAGAACAGGTCATTCGGGATACGATTTCATACGCCCGGATGCCTTCGGAAAGCAGGACCATTTCAGTGGACATCTTTTCTCCTCTCCGTAGTGAGATAAAAAAGCCTGCGCGCACAAACCTGCACAAGCTTCGACGATCACCACGCTCTATTACTCGCGTTCTTTAATCATTCTAATATTTCCCTTTTACCTTGTCAATAAAAATTGACTGTAAAAAGGTACCATATATGGCAAGACAACATGATTATAATGCATATCTTACCAATTCTTTATTTTTCCTAATGATTCTCTCGTCATGCATTCATTTCCATGAGAGAGTTCGGAAAGAATCAGATTTTTGACGGCTCGGTCAGATGCTTTTCTTCTTCATACCTGTCGATCGTCTCATTGAATTCCTTCTCGGTGAGCGCCTTCATGATTTCGCGGCGAAGGGCAGCGGCTTCAGGAAGTCCGTGGAAATAGCGGCTTGCATGCGCGCGCATTTCGCGGACGGCTGCATTTTCGCCCTTCTCAATGACAAGGCCGTGAAGATGCTCCCTTGCCATGGCAAGGCGTTCCTCCCAGGACGGCGGATCGATGATATCGCCATTTTCAAGGTATGCATTCACTTCCTTGAACACCCAGGGATTTCCCCAGGCAGCACGGCCGATGGCAACCGCGGCGCATCCTGTTTCTTCCAGAAGCGCTTTAGCCGATGGGCCGTCAACGACGTCCCCGTTTCCAATGACCGGAATCTTAACCGCCTTGACGACTTCGGCAATCTTCTTCCAGTCCGCCTTTCCTGTATAGAAATCTTCCCTTGTGCGTCCATGGACAGTAATGGCTGCTGCCCCTGCCTCTTCGACAGCCCTGGCAAGTTCCACGCAGTTTTCCGTATCCCTTGTCCAGCCAAGACGCATCTTGACCGTGATCGCGATATCCACGGCGCCCGCCATGGCCTTTACGATGAAAGCAGCCAGCGGAATATTCTTCATGAGCGCCGATCCGTCGCCGTTCTTAACGACCTTCTGCATCGGGCAGCCCATATTGATATCGATGATATCAGGACCCGCCTTTGCCATCTCGCGCGCCCCAAGCGCCATGATTTCAGGATCGCTTCCGAAAAGCTGGAGAGCTACCGGATGTTCATCCGGATCGATCTTCAGCATGTCTTCTGTCTTTTTGTTTTTATAATACAGCCCCTTGGCGCTGACCATTTCCGCTGTAGTCATGGCTGCGCCGAAGCGCCTTGCTATGACACGGTACGCCAGATCGCTGACGCCCGCCATCGGAGCCAGTACGGCCCAGCCGTCAAGCTTGACAGTACCTATGACTGGTTTATCCATAATTCCCTCCCATTTCTGAAAAACATGTATATTGTACCATAGAAGGTATGCTCCTCCAAATAAATACAATATAAACGGACAATAAAAGAGCCCTGGCAAAATGTGAAGCCATTTCACCAAAGCCCTTATATATATTTTACTTATTATAATTGCCAAGGAATGTCTTGAAGAAATCAACAGGCATGTAGAGCTTGTCTACCGGCATCCTTTCATCCACCTGATGGGCTTCGCCCCATTTCGGTGTCTTTACGCGGCCGGAGAAGCGGAAAACAGCCGGGGATACTTCAGCATAGTTTCTGGAGTCTGAGGCGCCGAGCATGAGTTTTGGCACGATGGCTGTCTTTTCTCCATAGACTTCATGGATCGTATCACAGAGGAGTTCATAGACATCGCTGTCCGTGCTTCCTGCCCGTTTCGGATTTTCAGCAAAAGGAACTTTGACAAGAACGCCTTCGGGAATGATGGATTCCAGGTACTTCTTTACTGATTCCACAGTATCACCTTGAAGGATGCGGACGCTCATCGTTGCTTCTGCATGGGACGGAAGGACATTGGCCTGCGCGCTGCCCTCTGCCATCGTTACGGCAAATGTCGTATGAAGCATGGCATCCAGTGTCCTGTCCTTGGCTGCGAGTTTCTTGAGTTTTTTGAAATGCTTGCCCGGGTGGCGGTACACCTTGGCTGTCTTCTTGTCCTTGAAACGCGCTTCAGCCTTGAGGAAGGCTTTGACGAGCGGCGTCAAACGGTAGGGCATCGGATGTTCTTCGACAGCTGCGGCGGCCCTTGCAATATCGCCAAGCACTGTTCCCTTTCCGGGGCGGCTGGCATGTCCGCCATCCCCGTCCTTGTAGAGGACGAATTCATTCGGCGCTTTTTCTGCCAGTGCGACTTCCGCCCTCACGCCGCTTTCATTGTCGATGATATTTCCGCCTTCATCAAAAATGCAGGCCAGCTCGACGCCGTTTCTCTTCAGGTATTCTGCCGCCAGAATGGATCCCTTCTTGTCCGGTGTGCACTGCACTTCCTCATTGTGGCCAAAGGACAGGTAAATATCAAAGGAAGGCTTGAAATGTTCTTCCAGAAGTTCCTCGACGGCATCCATTTCGGCCGAGAGGAGCGACTTGCAGTCCTCCGATCCTCTTCCCCAGAGGAAACCATCTTCCACCTCGCCTGCAAAGGGCGGATGGCTCCACTGTTCTTCGCGTCCTGCCGGCACGACGTCCTGATGCGCCATCAGAAGGACAGGCTTCCTGTCCGGATTTTCAGACGGCCAGCGGAAAAGGAGGCTTGCCTTTCCGATCACCGTCAGTTCCAGTTTCTGATAGATCATCGGATATGTCGTCTGAAGGTACTGATGCAGCTCATCAAACCTGCTCCAGTCCGTATGCTCATCATTCACGCTTGATACAGAAAGAATCTGCACCAGCCCCTGCAGATGGCGCAGGTACTTTTCATTCCGGGCGCTGATTTCGGCTCCCTTGTTTTCCAAATCCATAGATCGTCCTTTCATTAAAAGAGGCGGGCCGCTTCCCTCGGTTGATCCGGGCTGCGATCCCGCCTCTTATTTTATACATATAATAAGGCTATCGTATCATTTAAACCGCCCAGAGGCAAATCTTACTTCTGTGCGTTGGCTTCATCCAGCTGATCGAAGAGGTTTCTGTGATACCATTTTTCAGAAATCTGCTTCAGAGTGCCATCCTTGGAGAGTTTTTCCAGGGCAGCTTCGATTTCATTGGCCAGTTCCTTTTCATCCTTGTTGACGATGAGAACGGTTTCATTGACTTTGATTGGCTTGTCGAGAGCGACAAGGTCCAGGTTCATAGCTTTGGCAATATCTTCTACACCGAGGTTGTTCGGGTAAACGAGCGCATCATACTGGCCGCTCTTCAGGGAGCTCAGACGTTCAGCCGGAGTCAGGCCGTCCTGGATCGGAACTTCCTTCAGAATGTTGTTATGTTCCTTGTTCCAGTCTGTCAGTACTTTGTAGATGCCGCCGTTCGGTGTGTTCGGAACGAGCTTGCCTCCGCCCCTGATGACATCTTCAAGGCTGTGGTACTTCGCTGCATTTTCCTTGCTCATGTATACTTCGACAGAAGATACGCCGATCGGTGTCTTCGGTACGATGTAATCCTTTTCACGGCGCGGTGTACGGTAGTAACCGCCGGCTGCGACCTTGGCATCTCCGGATTCCATCATGACATCCTGTGTTTCCGGCGGAACAGCCTGGAGATCGAGGTGGTAGCCCTTGAGGTTCTTATTGACTGCTTCCAGGATATCGTATTCATAGCCCTGTGTCCTGCCGTTTTCATCGGTCCAGGAAAGCGGACGTTCCGTGCTGGAAAGAACGACCTTCACGTGTTTCTTTCCGTCAGCTGCTGCAGAAGCTGCAGAAGAAGCTGCCTTCTTGTCTCCGCCGCATCCGGCAATGAGTCCTGCTGCAAGGAATGAAATAAGTGCTGCTGCTGCGATTTTTGTTTTCTTGTTCATAAAGTTTCCTCCTCGTTGCCTTCCGGCTGTTGATTGCTAAATAAAAAAGTCCCTGTCCTTTTCAGGACGAGAGACTCGTGATTCCACCTAAATTCGCATACCTGTCGCCAGATATGCCTCTGAGAGTCCTAAGACCCTCTGCCCTGTATCGGGAGCGCCCGGGAAAGCCTACTGTCATTTCAGCCTTCGATGCTCGGAAATGCACTTCATCATCCTGTCCGCGTCCGCTCTCACCCTCCGGACTCGCTTTTACGGCTTCGGAATGACTACTCTTTTCGTCATAACATTATATTTGTTCTATTCGATATACCTACAATATCACTAATTTGACAGTATGTCAACGAGGAAGATGAAACTTGGTTTTCTTACCTGTCCAGTTCCTTTTCGATCATCCAGTCTTCCATGAGATCCGCGATTTCACGGTTATTCAGATCCTCGAAAAGGAAATGCGTATTTCCATAGATTCCGACGTCAGGAAGCCGTATGACACGGGCATCCCCGCCCTGCCGGTTGATTTCTTCTGCCATGTTTTCCGCTTCCATGCGGCGGACTCTCCAGTTGTCTTCGCCGCCCCAGCGTGTCATGTCGTCTGGAATATTGTCTCCGAAGATCATGAGGATCGGGATTTCCGTCAGCTTGTGGAAATCCCTCGGATCGACGCCTTCTGCCTTAAGAGCACCGAAGGGGCTTGTGGAAATCAATGGATCGGGCACATCGTCATCAGGAAAGAGGAATCCTACGCCGGGCTCCAGGGCAATGATGCCCCTGACATTGTCATTCTTCATCTGTCT
>ENA-OYXB01001271-OYXB01001271.1-human-gut-metagenome-genome-assembly--contig:-NODE-1271-length-10334-cov-9.338457_pt1 | contig 10334 bp, 6 predicted proteins | sample MGYA00244176_ERZ653409 | MGnify/ENA primary metagenome ERZ653409 (study PRJEB26926, sample SAMN06164912) | human gut metagenome | biome: ENVO:00009003; feature: ENVO:2100002; material: ENVO:00002003... | reverse complement strand
CGGTCAAGGACTACTTCCCACTACCGAAGGAGATTTTCTCGCTGGGTCTGAGCGCAGCGGAAATCGCGATCTACGCCTACCTTCTGTTCTGCGAAGATCGGCAGACTTTCCAATGCTGGCCAAGCTAGCGAAAAATCGGTGATGCGGTTGGGTTGAGTCCGAACACGATTTGCAAACACATCCGGTCGCTCGAAGAACGCGGTCTGCTCGTCACAGAACCGACGATAGTTACGACGAAGGATGGCTGCAAACGCAATGGCAACCTGCTGTTCACAATCCGACCGATTCAGGCGGCACTCCAGCAGGACTATGACCGGCAGATGCAGCAGCTGAACGAGGACGCAGCAAGGAGGAAATATGCCGATTTTATTGAGAACACAGGTTGATCGCACAGACAAAACGCCAATCCCAGCCCGTCGCGCCCGTGTCGGCGGTTTGTGCGGCTTTCGCAGCACAGCCGGGCGCGTACCCACCGGAAGCCTGAAAATCGGACGTTGCGCCTCCGTGCGGGAGCTTTGGAGAAAGTGGCAAGCACGGAGCCAACACCAGATGGAAAGAGCCACTTCGCCCAGAACATCAAAAAGGGAAAAATCAAGAGATTTTGGACGCCGCGGCGAGAAAGCAGGACAAAGCCGCGGGGTCGTGCGCGCCCCGCAGCGGTCACATCTGCCCGCCGTGCGGGCAGTTTCGGGGATTTACGAGGGCGTTCCAAAAGCAGCGAAAAACAGCCGGAGGGCGTTGCAGAATGAAAAAAGCCCGCCGTTTCAAGGAAAACAGCGGAGTTCCAACGAATTTTACGAGGTGAATACAGAAAAATGGTAAAAGGAAAAGAAAAATTCGCGCTCTGGCTGACACCGGAGTGCAGACAGCTCGTTGACGATTGTTATGCAGACGATCAATGTCAGAGCCGCAGCGAGTATATTGAAAAAGCAATTGTATTTTATACCGGCTTCTTATACGCCGAAAAAGCCGACCGTTATCTGCCCAAAGCCTTGCAGCAGATCTTATCCGGAACGCTGGACCGATTTGCAGAGCGCATTGGACGGCAGCTTTTCAAGCTGGCTGTTGAGCAAAACGTCAACAATCATATTCTCGCTTCGGACACGGACATTGACGCCCGGAGCTATCAGAAAATGCGCGGACTCAGCATGGAGGAAGTCAAAAGAACGAACGGTAAGATTGATTTTGAAGATGTGCTATTAAGCGAAAGGGGCGTGTGAGAATGTCAAAGCTGATTCAAAAAGCAAGTTTCCTGAATCCCAAATGCGCCAGTCGCTACATGAATTATATCGCTACGCGCGACGGCGTGGAGCTTTTGGATGAAAACGCGGACAGCATTTATATGCGCTATATTGCTACACGTCCGAGAGCAGAAAGGCACGGAGAACACGGTTTGTTTGGAGCCGAGGACGCGGTCGATTTGGAGAAAACAATGGACGAGTTGAAAGAGCATGAAGGCAACGTCTGGACAATTATTTACTCTCTTAGGCGGGAGGATGCTGCACGCCTTGGCTATGACAACGCCGCAAGTTGGCGGGCGCTGCTGCGTTCCAAACAGGCGGATTTTGCGGAAGCCATGCAGATTCCGCCGTTGCAGCTTCGGTGGTACGCGGCGTTTCATGACGAAGGCGATCATCCGCACATTCACATGATGCTCTGGTCGGATGACCCGAAATACGGATTTCTGCGCAAAGACAAGCTGCTACATTTGCAGTCTGTTTTGACGAACATGATCTATGCGGATGAGTTGAAAGAGGTCTATGTTCAGAAAGATATTGCCTATAAAGATGTGACCGAAGCTGCAAGAGCAGCAATGCGCAGAATCATTGACCAGTTAGAATCTGTTGAAAATCCGCCGGAGTCGATTCAGAAAAAGCTGCTGGAGCTTGCGCTGGAACTGCGTACAGTTAGCGGCAAAAAGCAGTATGGCTATCTCAAAAAGCCGCTGAAAGACAAAGTGGATTCTATCGTGGACGAACTCGAAAAGTTGCCTGAGGTTGCTGCGTATTATGCCGTCTGGAACGACCTGCGCGATACGTTGGAGGGCTACTACAAAAGCAAACCGAGACAACACAATCCACTCTCGCAGCAGAAAGAATTCCGTGCCATCAAGAACGCCATCATTCAGGAAGCGGAGCGTTTGCGCTGTCAGCTTGAAGAATCTTCTGCGCAGACTTCTGCAAATCCGCTGCTTACAGATGAGCATATTTCGTCCATAACTTCTCAGTTCGCACGGCTTCCGTCCGAATATCTTCTGAATTCAACTGTCCGCCTGTTCCACCAGATGGGGAAAATTTTCCGCGATAATGCCGCACCGTCCAGCAATCCAATGGGCATCCGTATCGACTCCAAGCGCCGCAAAAAGCTCATGCAGAAGCGGCTGGCGTTGGGGCATAAGCAGGACGATCATTTGCTGGACTATGATGAACAAAGCCTGTAACTTCAAAAGGGCATACCTTGCGTTGCAATCCATGTAGAAAACCGACTATGGAGCGGAAACAAATTTCGGGTCGCAGAAAAAATCTGCGACCCGAAAGAAAAATGTTCAATTCATAACATATGAGGCAATATCAGTAGCGTGATTATTGAAATGCAATGCTGTCGATATTGAGCTTACCATTATTGCCGTTGTCGTAGGCTAAAACAATTGAATTTATCCCTTTATAAAGCTTTAGTATTTTACTAAATGATATTTCACGCCACGCATTCCAATCAGCACTTGAGACAACTGGGAAATGCAGCGTCTGCACAAATTTCCTATTCACATACAGATTCAGTGTCCGGCCACTTGCCTCGCCATTTGCATAGCGGACAATGAGATCATAATATCCTGTCGCTTCACAATTCGCAGTAAATGATGCTTTTGCACCAGCAGTAGACCACGAATCTGTAAATCCGGTTCCGACATATCCACTATGATTGCAGTTGATTTGAACGCCGCCAGAAAGAACCGCGTTTTCTGCTTGCAGCCATGAAGCACTTTTTGGTACTAATGTTAAAGCATCAATATTGATATTCCCGCTATCTCCAGAATCATATTTCAGCATAACGGAGTTGCTTCCACACACGAGCGGCACCCGATAAGAAACCGTTCCCCAAGTATTCCAATCGGACATCGCTACAACGGGAAATATGACCTGCTGAAGTTTGTGCCCGTTCACATATAGGCTCAATGTTTTCTCATCTCGTTGTGCGTTGGCATAGCGGATCTGGAGCGTGTAATCGGTTTCGCGGCTTGATTCGATCTGAAGCGTGGCAGAGGCGCCAATTTGTGTCCACGTATCTGTGAAGCCGCGACCGTGATAACCTTGCTTATCTGTGTTGCATCGTGCGATGCGCAGTATGCCATCCTCGCACTCGAATGTTCGGCCTTTGCTGAAATCTACGGAGAAGTAATCTACGTTGACTTCACCGGTATCCTGTGCATCACGCGCAAGTACAACTGTATTTTTACCAGCATCAAGCGGAATATCAAATGCAAGCATTTCCCATTGACTCCAGTCGGCAGGCGCAACAACAGGCAGCGTAAGCTGACGCACATATGTACCGTTCACATAAAGACTTAAGGTTCGGCTATTAGCCTGACCATTAGCATACCGAAGCATGCCCTTATAAATTCCAGCGTCTTTGCTTGCCACGGAAAACGACAGCGATGCGCCTGTGGAAGAAAAGCCTCCGGCATATCCGATTCCGCTGAAGCCAGTATGTTCGTACTCAATTGGGAGTGAGATGGAACGGTCTGCATACTCCGCTTCATAGACGGAACCAACCGCTTCAACCTGTCCTGCATATCTGTCGCGTGCAGGCCTGCTCTGCACAGCAGAGGTTGAAACCTGATTGAACTGATATGCGAATCGGCCGTCCGGTGCAGTGTCGCCAATATTATAGAACTCCATAATATTACCGCTTTCACCGAAATTGTCAGCCCACTTGAAACGGAAGTGCAGTTCTGCATTGTCCAGTCCTACAGCGCTTCTGGGGATGGCAAGCTGAAGTTCATTTCCGCTTGCATTGAACGGGATAGCTTCAACATCCTCCCACTTCCACGCATTACCGACATTCTTTTGGAGAATGCCCACACTGTCGCTGGATAGTCTCCGATTTAATACATAGTCATACCCATTCCATCCGGTCTGCGCGTTTTGATCTGCGTCAATAAAGAGCGTCATCCAGTTTTCGGAAGCTGGCGTGGTCAAATTATCTACAGTTTTTACATAAAAGTAAAGATTCTCGGCATCGTAAGCCACTTTAAGGGTGTCAAAGTCATTTCGGCCAGATTGATTTACAAGCGTTGTATAGCCGGCATAGGCAAGCTCATTGCGGTGTGTGACATCGCCTACACTGTCATAAAAAGCAGGTTCAACCGTATCCCACTGTGCAAAACTTTCGTTTATGCTGATCGTATGACTTCCATTGGCAGCACCAACTGCCCGCGCCCCCTTGAACAGGCGGATGTAGTGCGCCAGCTTCATATATGCCTCATCACCAAGAAAGCCATCCGACGGTTCAATATCACGGCTGAATTCCGGATTGTATTCATCAACGAAATAATAGTCATTGGCAGAGAGTTTTCTTCCCAGAAAATCCTGCCCCTCAGCTGCGTAATAGTTGGAAGCAACCCATTCGTTCCATGCCGTTACAAAGATAAATTCTGGATCAAGTGAAAGTGCATGCTCCCACTGCTCACGAAAGTTTATCAGTTCAAGCGTGGTTTCCTCCGATACATTTGCAGGCTCTACGCCGCCCGAATAACACTTGCCTTTGTTTGTAGTTGCATGTTGCGCCAAACATACACTGGTTGCTTCCGGTTTGTCAGCAGATTCGTTCCAGCCATAGCCTTGCGGCGTATTGTCCAGCCATGGGAATTGATTTTCACCGCTCTGCCACGCCCAGGACCGACGGAATGTAAAGACATTGCGGTATTGCGCGGAAAGCTGTGTGCTGTTTCCCAACATAAGCGGCTTCCCATCCCACATAAACCAAAGTTCTCTGTATTTTCCGGTAGAATAGAGGTTCTTGTAAAGATATGCGGCCAATTTGTTGGTTCCATCTGTCCCATCGCCTGTATGGAATGCAAACTGCGGTGTATTGAGGCCTTCTTCGCGCATTTGATAAAGTGTATCTACAATTGCCATCCAATATGGAGCAAATGGGAAGCCCGCATTTGACGTATCGAAAATAATTACATCAACGCCTGCATTGTATAACAGTTGCGCATGCCGCCGAATGACATAGGTGTCTATATTTCTGTAGTAATCAAAAATCGGTTTCCCCCAGAAATGGTCTGTATTGACAGGCCCATACGCAGGATCAAAATAATTTTCCTCCAGAAGCCTGGAATTATCATACACCTCGCCCTGCTTCCGCGTTAGAAACAGGTGATAGAAGATACCGACATATTTGTTGCTGCGCGGATTTCCTGCCATTCTATTGTCTGCAACTGCTTCACCAAGCATATCCGTAGCGACCCATGTATCAGGTCGTGTATCGCGTCCCTGCCAATTGGCTGGAAGCGGTTCATAGCTGTATGTGGGGCGCACTGTTTCCTCGGGGACAGTATGCAGAAACGTAAAATAATTCAAAGAAGCTTTCGCAGGATTGTTTTCAAACTTCAGAAAGACGTCATGCACACCGGATGTCGGCGTAATTGGGCAGGACTGCGTTTCCCAGTCCTGCTGCTTCCCGGTTGATACAATGTGCAGGGTTCCAATTACGGGACCATTGATGCTGTCCAAAATGATTTTCAGATCGGCGTGATCCGAAAAATCCGCAACTCGTGCCGAAAAGCCATAGGCGGCATCCGATCCAAAATCGACATTGGCATACTTGAAATATGTGTTTCTCTGCCAGTCAAATACATTCTTTCCACCGCCCGCATCCAAGCAGTTCTCAAGATAATGTGTGGAGCCAAGTCCCAACACAGAAGCGCAGGAAGCTTCAGAATAATTCTCCGCTTGAATCGTCTCATAAGCGTTTATGAACTGCGCAGCGGATACCGGAATTATCATGGATACGAGGAAAAGGCATACCAGGATAAGAGACAATGCTTTTTTCATTTTTATTCCTCCGATTGCTCATATAAGTAGTTTTTAGGTGAAATGACGGGCAAAGGGGATGGGTATCTGTGGAATACAAAGCTTGTACTCAAAAGGAAAGAACTGTAAAATATGGCCTGTGATCGGAAGCAATGACCGGCAGAATCTCCGCGCTCTGCACGGTCAGATCGCGGCTGAGGAACAGATAGTCAAGCTTTCTGTCCGGGCGGTCAGAGGGAAAGGTGGCGGTGGGGCCCTGAATCAGAGCGGCGGTATCGGTCATGCAGGCGCGGATGCTCTGCAGCAGCTCCGCATCCGGCGTCATGTTGAAATCGCCCATTAGAACGCAGCGCTGATCTTCAATCTGCGCAAGAACCGTTTCCTGCGCAAGCACCTGCTCATCCGGGTTCAGCCCGAAATGGGTCACACAGACGGTGAGCGGCTGCGGCGTCCGGACGACGGCCTTTAGCAGACAGCGCGTCTCATAATACCCGGCATATCCGCGTGTCTCCGGATCCGGTATGAGAATGGTCTGCGCCGTCTCGATCGAGTAACGGGACAGCAGCGCATTCCCGTAGGGATTGACACCATCAACCGCGATCGCTTGTGCGAAATAGGCGTGAAATCCCAGCCTTTCGGCCAGAATCTCAGCCTGCGGCAGATAGTCTGCGCCTGCACCCCTGCCGTTGACCTCGTTCAGACCGACGATATCGGCCCCGGACTGCCGGATCACCTGCGCAAACAGATCAAAATCGATCTGCCGCGTCCGGTAATTCAGGCAATGCTGGATGTTGAAGCTCATGACACTGATCTGCATGGCGTTTGCCTCCCTGATCATGTCCGTACAACCACTTCGTGTATCTGTCCGTCGTTCAGAACGGGCAGGAGAGTATCTGCAAGCCGGTTTCCGTCGACTGTGACCTCCGGCTTCCCGCTTCCTGTGTTGGAAATATGAATGTGATACCGGCAGCCGCGAAACGTGCGCGTCAGCGTCAGCTCCTTCCACGCTCCGGGAATGCAGGGCTGCACCCGCAGCCCGCCGTATTCCCGCCGCAGGCCGCAGATGCCCTCATAGAAGCCGCGCAGCGCCCACGCGGATGTGCCGGTAAACCAGCCAAACCAGATCCGCGTGAAGAACGACGGGTGCATGCACCAGCAGTTTACGAACAGATACGGCTCCGCGCCGGTGATGGACACAGGATTGTCCTTACTGTCCGGGATCATCTTGTGGAGCGTGGAAAGCGCCTGCTCCGCCCGGCCAAGCCTGCAGTCAGCCATGATCTTGAATGCGTTGCAGTGATTATACACGCCGCCGTTTTCAAACAGCCCCGGAAGCATGCCGGACATTCTGCCGACATGACTGTCATAGTGCGGGTAGGCGGGCTCACAGAGCTGGATGCCGTATTTTTTGTCCATTTTGTCGATTGCAGTCAGAACTGCGTCCAGCCGGTCTTCCGGTACGACGTCGGCCAGGATCGACCAGACCTGCGGGTTGATATAGATGTTGCCGCCCGTCGGACTGGATTTCGAGCCGACGGGGCCAAATTTGCTGAACGCACGCAAATACCATTCTCCGTCCCAGGCCTTGCGGTTGATCGTCTCGACCAGCGCTGCCCGCTGCTCGAGCAGCTGCAGGGCGTATGCGTTATCACCGAGGAAACGGCTGAGCGCGGCAAGCTCTTTGCATGCCCACGCCATTGCCATGGCCATAAAGACGGATTCCGCCTCCGGATCGTCGATATTCAGCGCGTCGTTCCAGTCGGCGTAGCGGATGCGGGGAATCCCGTGCGCGCCCGCGTCGTTTATCATATACTGCATCGCGCGCTTCAGATGCTCATAGACACCCGCTTCGCCGCCGTCCTGGAACGGCAGCTTTTTTTGCAGGAACGAGGTGTCGCCCGTTTCCTTTACAAGCTCGCAGCATGCAAGGATCAGCCACATATGCGGGTCAGAGTAGAGATTTGGGTCAAGCGTCGGGCCAAAGCCAAGAACAGCGTGGCCATCCTGATACTGATGGCACAGGCATTCGCTGATCGTCCGCTCCGCCTGCTCCGGCGCAAAATTCAGCTGCGCCATTGCGACCTGCGCATTATCGCGCACGGCCTTTTTTCCGAGCGAACAGAAATCAACCTGCTTCTGCGTCCAGTAATTGAAGATGGAATTGACGCGCACATCTGGCGTCTGCGCGTGCAGCGTGTCATATTTCTGCCGCATTGCGCGCTGCGCCGCTTCCAGCTGTGACTGCGGATCGCGAAAGCTCTCCTGCGCCGCCGCACGCGCGTCCTCCAGCGAGACAGCAAGCCCCGCCGTATAGCAGATCGTCTGCTTCTGACCCGGCAAAAGCGTTACGGTATTCTGCAAAACCGCGCCAAGACCAAGCACCGTCGTCAGACTGTTGGTGCAGGCTTCCCCTGCAAGCAGTCGTTCCGGACGTGCAGTGGAGCCCATGATGCCAAGAAACCGTTCCAGACAGCCGTCATACGCAGCCGGCGGCAGACTGCTGGCTAAAAAGCCGCTGTAGCGCGGGTGCGGGTTGTGCGGGTTTTTGTTCCATGCGAAAATGCCTTGCAGCTGCCCGTCAAATATCGTCTCCGTACAGTTGAAGGGCACATAATAGGCGGGCTGCTGAAAGCCGCCGAGGTCGAACGAGACGAGCGGGAACGCGCTGATCGTGCGCGGCCGGTCTGTCGTGTTGCGAAGACGCAGCAGCCAAACCTCATGATACCCGTGAACCGGAACAAACAGCGTCCACGCGGCTTCAATTCCGAGATTATCTGTTTCAATCCGGGAGAAGCCCATGGAATGCTCGCAGAAAAGACGGTCAACCGGCTCCATCAGCGGAAATTTTCCGACACTCCAGCATGCTTTGCTTTCTTCGTCTCGCAGATAGAGAAACCGTTCCTCGCGCTCATTCAGAACGGCATGCGTGGCGGTCTGGTCGATATAACGGCTGGTGCCGTGCCCGACATTCGTGACGCTTGCCGTGTACCCCTCTGCGTTGAACAGCTGGTTGTACCAGAAGCGCTTGCGGTTCGGCTCAAAAATTTCATAGGAAGCATAGTCTGCGGAAAATTGGTTCTTCATCGTTGAATCCCTCCGAAGCATATTGATTCTTCAAAATAGACCTTCGGCGCGCACAGAAGGCCGGTCGGATACAGGCAGTACCGGGAAGCGTCGTCACAGGTGAAGCTGTCCGGCGCGATATAGGGCTGCTTACGCGGGAAGCGGTGCAGCGGCCCGAATGTGTTTCTTCGATTCAAAATCAGTTCGAGTTCCAGCGTCCGCGCCGCGTCAGAATGCAGGGGAATCGGGTCAGAACCCCAGAATACAGTCCGTTCCCCGCCGCAAGCTGCCGCGGTGCAGCTGCCGCCGAAAGCGTCAAGCTGAAGCCAGAATTTCTGATCGGCAGGTACGTCAAACAGATATCGCACCTTGCCGCTGTAGAACGGAAGCCCCTGATAAACAAGATTTCCGATTTTCAGCGTCTGCGGCAGACACCCGATTACCGGTGTTCCGGAACGGAACCAGACGCCAACGTCTCCCAGCAAATACGCCGCTTCCAGTCCGCAGACCTCGGAATACGCTGCAGTCCACTCGATCTGATTTTCGCCCAGCTTCCAGCAAGCTGCCGGAAGTGCGTAGAGGGAAAAGCAGGAATCGACCCAGAAGCCTGCCGCCTTGCAAAGCGAAATGGCCATGCCGTTGACAGTCAGCGTCTGCGCAGGCAGATCCTCCAGCGCCAGCAGAAGCGGCGTCTGTGGAAGCTGCTCACACAAAACGGAGAAGCACAGCCGAATCGGATAGGATGTATCCGGCCCTTTTCGTGCCCATGGCTGGAGCATTTCGCCGCTTCGCTGCTCCATGCCCAGCCGCCCGCGCAGCGTGCGGTCGAGCTTCAGAATTTCATCCTGCGCACAGAGCAGTTCTTCGTCCAGCCAGAGCGCCGCCCGATCCAGCGGCAGCACGTTCGGCTCATTGAGACGGAAACCGGCAGGGGAGCGAAGGAAGACCGGCTCGGTCTGCGGCGGAATGGGAAGGGGAGGGAGCGCACGCTGTTCGCGGCAAAGGCGCACTGTGCGCACCGCACCCGGTGCAAGGCTGACCGAAACGCAGTCGTTTCGCACCGGGAGCGCATATACAGCCCCGTCCCGGCAGTCCCACAATTCAGCGTATAAGCCGTCGGGGATGCGAACCGGGACATCGTGCAGCGTCCGGCTCATGCTTTTATTCCACAAAAATGCAAATATACAGTCTGTCTCTTATACACATCTCCGAGCCCACGAGACCTCTCTACATCTC
>ENA-OYXB01001253-OYXB01001253.1-human-gut-metagenome-genome-assembly--contig:-NODE-1253-length-10435-cov-6.348651_pt1 | contig 10435 bp, 8 predicted proteins | sample MGYA00244176_ERZ653409 | MGnify/ENA primary metagenome ERZ653409 (study PRJEB26926, sample SAMN06164912) | human gut metagenome | biome: ENVO:00009003; feature: ENVO:2100002; material: ENVO:00002003... | reverse complement strand
TGCCAAACAGAATGGAGATCAAAGACAAATGATAAAATCATATACAGATATACAGTTTCTGTTAGAAAAATATATGGACTTACAACATGATTGGAATTGGCATTGGGAAAAAGATGATGATAAATGGCCAATAGAGAGAGTCGATAAATATATTAATGGCATTGTTTTTGGATGCTTTAGAGAGGGTGATCCACTAACATTACAGACGCTAGAGTGCGGAGTTGAAGATGATGCATTAAAGCAGGAGATATTAAAGTATTTAGGGTATTGGGCTTCAGTCAGAACTACAGATCAATTAGAAAAACAAAATGTGGAGCACTATAAGGATATGCTCAAACAATTGCGGCAACTCCCGATTGATTTGTGGATTAAGGACAATTATGGGTGGTTAGAAAGAGAAAGTACGAAATTGACTGACTCAGAAAAAAAGGTCTTATTGTTTTTACATTATGCATTCCAAAATGTTCAAAATATGCAGAATAACCCCTACAATACAGATATAAAATATTTAAAAAAAGTATATGCTAGTGTGTTTGATAGACAGAGCCAATTTTCCAAGTACGGAATTGTACCTATTAACCAAGATCGAGAAATTATGCCCCTAAATCCACCTCGCATTTATGATTCTGCTTTAGATCGAACATTTTTTGTCAAAAATGTTTCGCGGGATCTATTGGAAATTATGTCTTCTATGCTTGACGACGGGAAGATTGGAAGTTTGTCATTAAGACTCTTGAACGATCCGGGCTACCAAGGGAAAATATCTGATGAAGCTATAAGCGAAGCCTTTGTCTTTGGAAAGAAATTTAACATGACTAGATTGGGAAAGTGTTCTGTCAATAAACTTTGCTCAGAGACATTAGCAGAAAATTGTCTATGGGTTATTGTAGATCAAAATGATATGACCTTTGAAGAACTGTGTGAGGATTTCAACATATATAATGACATGATAGTGACTCAGGTTATCCATTTACAATATGAAAAATGTGGTGACGATGTATACATTACCCATTTAGACCATGAATATATCTATTACACTATTGAAGAGTACGGTAGGAGGATGTCCCATGCGAAACAAAAAGGTACTGCACATATACGTATGAAATCTTTTAAGATCGATAATGCAAAGATTCCTTTAGATTACAGATGCGATGTTCATGAAAATAGTAATGAATCAGACACTGTAAGTGAACTTTTTTTATACTATGTATTAGAAACTTATTTCAAACACAAAGATTTGCTATATGAGTATTTCTATGAGACTCAAGGAGATCAATAAATAAAAAGGGAGTACGCGTTCACTGAACAGAAGGCGTACTCCCTTTTTATCTAAATAACGATATTAAGATACGTTAATCTATCGTTTGCATTTATAAAACAAATTCAAAAGGGTCTGATGACTAACCATAGGATCATCTATATTCTATATCACCCCTTGACACTATACTTGTTTGTCCATGCAGATTTATACTTTGGGCAAGTCATAATAGCAACTCGAAAACTCTGCTTACAATCACGCACACATCGTTTACAAACTTTATTATACTTGCGACGGCCTTTTTCGCTCAGAAAGAGCGACCATTCCAGCCGCCATTTCTTACTTCGGCTCATAAGTCGCCCACCTCCGGAGGCTTCTTCTGCCGGGCAGTTTTGTCTGGCACTTTTCGTTCTGCACACTCCCGTTTTGCATACTCCAGCCGCTCCTTGATAGACGGCTTTTTCTCCGGCTTGTTTTTGTGTACAGCGTCTTTGGCTTTCTCCACTTCCTCACCGCGGCGACCGTTGTTGATGACCCCGTCGATCATTCCATAGTCATCTTCCAACGTCATCTCAGTGGTGCGCAGCGGTTTTTTCGACTCCACGGGGATGGATACAAGCTGGCCGTTGATGTTGGCAAACAGTTCCGGCTTCTTGAATTGCTCAGTGTACTTCTGAATCATTTCCGGGGGCAGTGATGTGAAATTCTCTTCTCCCAGACCAACCACCAGAAAGGTGCCAGCCACAATATCGTAAATCTCCCCATGATCGTCCCGGAGAGAACGGTTTGACTCCAGACCAATAAGCTTGCCTTCGTCGTTCAGTACCAGTCCTACCGGATCGTCAAAGGGATAAGAGACGGCAATATCGCCGCCCACCTCCGCTTGCAGCGCATGAAGACCGGGGCCAATTCTCTTCACATAGGGTTCCTTCATGGGTTCTACTACCAGGACGGTTAATTTCTCCGGCAAGGTATGTTCGTGGGTGTCCCCACTGGGGATAGCAAAGGCACGGCTTCCATTGGCCATGATGAGATACTTCCCATCCTCGGATTCGTGGTGGAAACCGTATCCCGCCGTCTCCATCTGTTCCCGGCTCATATCTGTCACATGGAATGTGCCCCTGGGAGTTCGCACCGTTTCACCGGTATCTCGGTCATCCGGGGTGGGTGCCGTTTGCTGCCCGTACAGCTCCGCTTCATACTCTCGGCTGGCCTGCTTTGCGAAATCCAGCATCTCATCCACATGGGATTGGTCTGGATTTTCAATGGCTTCCCGGATCGCTGCAGAATCTACGTCCAGACATTCATCATAGCCGGTGGCATCCTTGAACTTCTCAATCTCCGAAGGCAGAAGGCCCTCCGGTGTCTGACCAAACGCGGCCAGTTTATCAGACAGTGCAGAGATACGGCCGGCCATCAGATTCTCAGAGATTTCTTCACGTGCGGCTTGTACATCCGGGTGTTCAGCGGCATATTGCGGATCATGCTGCCGGAAGAGCGAGTCTGCATCGTAGGCGATATCCGCAGCCCACGCCTCAATTTCTTCCTCGGGAATATCATCCTGAAAGGTCATGACCCGGCACTCGTCCGGGATGCTGCCACGCTCTCCATCATAATAGATATCAAAGCTGTCGCCGGTGTCTCGCACATAACCGAGATCGGTAAAATCGCCGCCTTCTTCCAGGGCAATGTCCCGGCCATAGGCTTCATAATCGATGTAGTTGCGCAGATGTTCCGGAACCTGCAGGGCATCCAGTTCCTCGACGTAATACCGGCCCAGATCGTCGTGGTCGTGAACGTCAGGGTAAAAGTCATAGCAGTCCAGATTCATCGTCAGGTTGATCAGTTCTTCGATGCTGCCGGTATGTTCGCCAATTTCCAGGGCCGCCTGGAATCGCTCATACTCATCTTGGCTCATGTCATCCAGCTTGGTGGCCAGATAGTTCAGCTCATCCAGATTGGCGTACTCCCCCAGCAGGTCATAGAGGCCGTTCACATAGCAGTCATAGTCCGTGATGAACCATTCCTCATAGGGCTGCCCGAAGTCATCCTTTTCGCCGATTCCGATGCGCTTAAAGACCTTCTGCATTTCTTCCGAGGTGGTGGGAAACTTCACCCATTCTCCCACAAGGGCGCCTTCATTGTACTTGCCCAGATTGGTAATGAACGCGGCAAAGGGATAATCTTTGTTGTAATCATAATAGGGCATGGTAACACCTCCTTACAGTTCCGGTGTGGACTTTTTCTGATGGGGTTGTACCTTGTTCGAAAGTGAAGACGCTTTCCGGCTCTGCGCCAGCTGCTCCTTGATAGAAAGCTTTTTCTCGGCCTGCATTTCTCTGGGGTGCTCATGGACCCACTCGTTGCCGGAAAGGGCAAGATAGCCGTGCCTTGTAAAGCAGCCCTGTTCTTCCTGCATGGCAAATTCCCCGAAGGGAACAGGATTAATAGCATCCAACAGCTTCGGCGGCAAAAGAACATCCAAATGCTGCGCCAGATACCGCCAGCCCACATCTTCCACCTTACTGATGTTGGGTTCCAGAACAAAATATCCTGTGTTGGAGGGAAACTCACGGAACTGTTCCAAGGTGGCAAGTCGATGCGGCGACTCCTGGACTGCGGCCAGCAGATCACGTTCCGTCGGGGAAAGCCTTGCCAGTGCCTTGGCTGTTGCGTCCAGTTCACTTGCGTCGCTGCCAGAGGGAATCATGTGCCGCATAAAGTCAGTGTTAGAGTTGCTCATGCCATCTCCTTTCCAAGATAGACATATGAAAAGAAAACCGGACTGAATTTACCTTTCGATGCGGTAATTCACATACTTGCCGCCGGTGTCGGCCAGGACAATTGTCCCATCATAGCTTTTCCCGGTTCGCAGGGAACGCAGCCCTTTGACCTTTACCTTGCCATCTTTCAGCAAAGCAGTGGCGATTTTGGTAGTAAAGGATTTGCCGCGCTGCTCGAAAAAGCGGTCGTTCTTCCACATGACAAACTGGCAGGCCCGGTCGGAACAGGCATAGTTCTTTTTGCCCTCATACACCGGATTGCCGCAGCGGGGACAAATCCCAATCGTTTTGCGCTCCGGTTGGAACAGCTTTTGTCCATCCTCGGAAATGTGGGAGTAGTTTCGCACCAGCTCTGTTGCCATCGCTTCGATCCCCGTCATGAAATCATCCGGCGAAGTCTGAACCTTTGCAACCTCGTTCAACTGTTGCTCCCAATTCGCTGTCAACTTGGGAGATGTCAGCAACTCCGGCAGCACGGTAACCAGATTGACGCCTGCCTTTGTAGGAATCAGGTTCTTGCCCTTGCGCTCCACAAACCCGCCGGATACTAGCTTCTCAATGATGGACGCACGAGTCGACGGTGTGCCCAGACCCTTGCGTTCTGCTTCCTCCGGAATATCTTCCTTGCCCGCGTTCTCCATGGCCAACAGTAGCGTGTCCTCAGTGTAGGGCTTGGGCGGGGAAGTGAAGTGTTCAGTGACCGATGCAGTGACCGGCTCAAAGACCTGCCCCTCCGTCAAGGCCGGAAGGACGCCTTCTGCATCTTCATCCTCCGTCTTTTCCTTCAGGGAAGATTGGAACACTTCCTGGATAGCCCGCCAGCCCTGGGAACGCACTTGCTTTCCCTTCGCCGTGAAGGTGCGTCCAACACACTCAAAAGTGGCTGTGACCGCTTCATACACGAAAGATTCCGCTGCCGCACATAACAGCTTGCAACAGACCAGCAGCAGAAGTTTCCGCTCACCCACAGGGAGAACGGATATATCCGCTTTTTCCAGCTCCAGTGTGGGAATCAGCGCATGGTGATCGGATACTGCTTTATCGTTTACCAGTAAAGCAACATCGGGGAAAAACTCCGCATAGGTATCGAAGGGCGGCACCTGCGCCGCCAGATGGAGAACCACAGAGGCGGTCTCGGCCATGTCACCGGTCAGATATCGGCTATCTGTCCGGGGATAGGTCAGCAGTTTCTTCTCGTAGAGCGACTGGGCATAGTCCAAGGTTTGCTTGGCCGTGTAGCCAAACATCCGGTTGGCTTCCCGCTGTAAGGTGGTCAGATCGTACAGCTTGGGTGGTTTCTCGGTCTTTTTCTCACGAACCACGGATACACATACAGCCCGCTGCCCATTGCAGGCGTCCCGGACGGCCTGTGCTTCCTCCGGTGAGGCAATACGCTCGCTGACGGCCTCGGCGCTGCCCAGCTTCAGCCGTACATGATGATATTTTTCCTTGCGGAAAAGTGTAATTTTACTGTTCCGCTCAGCCAGCATCGCCAACGTAGGTGTCTGCACCCGGCCCACATTCAAAGTACGGTGATAGAGAACGGAAAACAGACGGCTTGCATTGATGCCGATCAGCCAGTCTGCCTTTTGGCGGCAGAGTGCCGATTGGTAAAGAGCATCATAGTCCGTGCCGGGCTGCAGGTCGGCAAAGCCTTCCCGGATTGCCGCGTCCTCCATGGAAGAAATCCAGAGTCGTGAGAAGGGTTTGGTGCACCCGGCCACTTCATAGACTAGCCGGAAGATCAGTTCACCCTCACGCCCTGCATCGCAGGCGTTGACCAGTTCCGTCACATCGGAGCGTTCCATCAGCGATTGCAGGACATGGAACTGGGCGGCCTTTTTCTCAGACACCACATAGCGAAAAGGGGAGGGCAGAATGGGAAGGTCTTCATAGCGCCACTTTTTGTATCGCTCATCGTAGGCGGCTGCGTCTGCCAGCCCCACCAGATGGCCAATACACCAGGAGATCAGCCAGCCGCTGCCCTCAAAATAGCCGTCAGCCCTGGATGTGACGCCTAGGGCCGACGCGATACTCCTGGCTACGCTCGGTTTCTCACAGATCACAAGTTTCACTGTGCTTCCTCACTTTCCTCCGGCTGCGGAGTCTCGTCTTCGTTGATGTAATCTTCCTCATCCTCAAAGGCGTAGTCATCGGGATCACTGCTGGCCTTGGGAGCTTGGTTGGGACGTATGAACTTGATATAAGCGAAAGCACCGGCACCGGACAAAGCGACCAGAAGAACAATGAGCATCAGTACGGCAGCGCTACCGTTGGATGTTTCTTCCTCCGGTTCTGGTTCGGGCTCCGGCTCCATCCCAGCACAGCCATTCATGTCAAGGCTACATACTTTACAGGCTGTGTTGACGGCTCCGGGCTCACACTTCTCTGTGCAAGTACACACAACGGGAGTTTCCGGTGTCCCGCCGTCCTCCATGAGCGCCATCAGGTCCTGTTCATCCACCTGGTTGAGGAAGTGTACAGCGGTTTCTTTATCATCGTTGGCCCGGTCAATCAGAATATAAAAGTAGTTGCCAACCTTGGTGGTAACGGTTATGAGTTGCTTATCCCCGTAATAGTCATCCACCAATGTTGCGTTGCCTTCCGGTGTCAAGGGTTGCCCCTTCGGTTCCATGCCGCCGGTGACCGGCTCCTCTGTGAGTTCCGGCACAGGTGTAGTCTCCGGCGTTTCGGGAGCGGGCGTAGCGGTGTAATAGGGCTCATTCTCTCCACCGGTTGCAAATGCCGGAACGGAAAAAGCGATGGCAAACAGAAGCACGGCCGCCAGTGCCGCACAAAGACGGGCATATATCTCAGTCATTCTCATCTTCCGCGTCCTCCATCTCATCGTCGTTGGGAGCGGCTGCCGCCTCGGCCTCCATCATACCCTCCGGAAGCTTGATCAGGCCGCTGGAGTAGGCTTTGAGGAAGGCGGTCAACTCCTTGCTGTCCATTTTCACGGCCTTGACCATGCGGGCAATTTCCAGATTTTCGGTTTCGGTGAGTTCATCCTCCAGCTCCCGGAGCCGTTTCTGCTGGGTGGCGATTTTCTCCTTGACCTTTTCGATGTCGCGGCGGATCTTCTCAACAGTTGCCATGTACACAGTGCTCCTTTCCAAAGCGTTCTTTCCATGAATAGTTACGGCCCAATCCCTGAACGGTTTTGAGATTGGGGCGGGCGTTTTCTTCCAGTGCGAGCGCACGGCGGAATAAATCCGGGTGGTGTTCCCGCAGATCGATGATTTCGTCGGCCTTCATGCTGGGGCAGAAGAAACAGGATGATTTGCCCGGTTGCGGCAGGCCCTCAGCCTCGATGGCATCCATACAGGTAGCCCGATCCCAGCCCCATTCCATGAGCGGATACCATTTGCTGTACTTGGGGTCGGAAAGATCCTGCAATTTGACCTTATCTCTACGGTAACCCTCACCGGCATCATAGCCGACAAACTTGACCACCCGTCTCCCGGCGGCCCAGGTTCTCCGGCAGGGCGGGTATCGGTTGCAGAACTTATCCTGCGGACCGATTTTGTGCTTCAGCGAACAGCGCTTGAAGCCGTAAGCAATGGACGGCAAGGTGCCGCTTTGCAGACATTCCTGTTCCAGGGTCAGCCGCTTTCCGTCCCGTGTGGTCTTATACACTCTGGTGATGGCGGGCATCCCGTGGCTTTTCAGCCAGCCGTCCATGATATCGAGATAGGCATAAGTGTGGGGATGTTCCGCACCGGTGTCGGCAAACAGAATCAGGTCTACCGGGATGTGGTGCTGATGCAGCCCGATCAAAAGGGCGGTGCTGTTGGCGCCGCCCCCGTAGGAAACCATATTGATGGTTGGTTCACCTCCCATCAGCGATACGGCGGTCTGCCGTAGGCATAAAAGTGTGCTTGCCAATAGCTGGCGCTCAGGTTGGTGTAAGAAATGGGATCTCCGCAGTGCAGCATCATCCCGTCCCCGGCGTAGATGCCCACGTGGGAGACATTCGGTGTGTCGTAGGTGCCGATAAAGAAGACAAGGTCGCCCGGCTGCGGAGTCGCCACCGGTGTGGAGATGTTGTAGAGTCCTTGGGCGGTCAAGCGGCCTGTATTGCAGACTCCGCTGTTGGTGAGAACATAGCTGACAAAACCGGAGCAGTCAAAGGAAGTTTCCGGGCTGGACCCACCCCATACATAGGGATAGCCAAGGTACTTTTCCGCCTCGGTCATCAAGGCGTAAAACCGTTCATCGCTCAGATATTCAGCGGGAATATCCCAGGCGGTAGGCGGGTTTTCTATGTACTTGTCTACATAACCGGAGGAGGCAAACAGGTCGGGGCGGTTGCCCAGTGTGGACATATAGGTGGCATAGAGGGAAAGCTGGCCCTCACTCATGATGTAGACTGGTACATGGGAAAGGTCAAAGTTCTCCAGCGTGACGTTACAGATTGTCCAGGTATATGGAACTTCTTCCTCGTACTCGTATTCCTCGTTGGTAGTTTCTCCGGTCGCCGGGTCGGTTACCGGTCGTGTCCCGGTTCGTGTCTCTGTGCGGTACCGCGTTTCCTCCGTTACCGTTTCGGTGAGGATGTATTGCTGGTCGAACAGCATCTCCAAGTCATTCTGAACATCTGCCAGTGTGAAAACACCCTCATGCAGGGCAGACAGAATAGACAACAAAACATAGGGATCATGCCCGATTTCATCAAGCTCAAAATGGTACTCATCATAATCGTGGGTGGTTTCGTAGCTGTCGAGATACTCCTGAAGCTCCGCTTCCATTTCGCAGTAAGCAGCCTCGGCGCCGGTAAGGTCAGCGTCCTCGGACAGATAGGAGGATGCCGCCATTGCGGAGGAGCTGCTCCCGAACAGGGAAGTGCAGGACTGCATGATGCCCATCACAAAGAGAAGCATTAGGCCAAGACCACCGAAGATCAGAAGGCCGCGCCGATGCCGTACCACAAAATCAGCCATCTTCTGGGCGACGGTTTTACCACCTTTTTTGGCTGCTGCTGCGCCGGATTGTGCTGCCTTGCTTGCAGCCTGGGTTGCATTACTGCCAGCCCGATACGCCGCCGCATACTGCTTTTGCAGACGCTTTTTCTGCCACAGGCGAGAGATGGGATTGCTGGAGGCAAGTTGCGGATTCTCCGTAACGGACTTCTGCCAGTAAAAGTCGGTATTGGCTTTTACCGCGGCCTGTTCAGCTTTCTTCACATCGCGCCAGGGCTTCAACTTGTGGTCGGCCTGCGCCTGATGAAGGCGGCGTCCTCCGAAGCTGACGGCCTTTTCCAGCTGCCGTTCGCCCATATGGCCTGCCTGTGTACCCACATTGTCCTGTTCCACTTCACCGACTTTGCTGTGAAGAACAGATTTCACTTCCTGCAATGGCCGTGCCAGCGGATTGCCGCGACCCATACCGGGGCGCTTGGCCGGAATCGCATCCTTGGCGGCATCCAGCTTGTCAGCGGCTTTGTCGGATTTGCGGATTGCCTTTTGCAGCTCCGGCGCTGCCCGTTCCTCTTCGGTGAACTGCAATCGAGAGCTGGGGCGTTCCAGGGCAGATTCTCCATCCCGGTAGGTACGGCGCCGTTTGCGCCGCTTCTTCTTGGCGTGGCGCCGTTCCAGCCATCCACCAGCCTCGTCCTCCACCCGGCGGGCGGCTCTTGCGGTGTCATGGGCAGGAGTATAGTCCTGTTCCGCCGGGCGGTCTGAGGCTTGGGTGGTTTCACCGGTCACAAGGTTTACCGAGATGGCGCCGTCGTGGGTCATCTTCTGCGCCTCTTTTTCAGAGGCTTTCCACTCCTGCAATCATCCGTCACCTCCTTCATAGGGACAAAAACCGGCACAGGCGCCGGTCTCTATGGCGGCTATATACCGAAAGATGGGATAAGCCTGCGGCGGACAAACGGCATTACCCAGCGTTTTCAGCCGCAGCGCACGGTCTTTGGTGTCTTCGGTTATGCGGGGGATGTTTTCCGGTTCTGCTGCCCAGAGGACACGTCCGTCCATCCTTTCGGGAATCCCATCAGCCATTCCACCCAGTCCGGGTTGAGAGCTGCTTTCTCTGAAAGCGGCTTTTCCTGGTGGATGATCTGTGCCGACAGATTGGACGTCGGAGACTGTTTTTGATGAGCTGTCGGTTTCAGGGGGGAGCGGTATCCCTCCGATGCAGCCGGGGTCAGGTAATAGACTGCCGTTGAGAGCGAGGGCGTCCATATGGTTCCGCTGCGGTTTCTCCGGCGCAGAATCCCGGTCTCCGACAGGAACACATCCAGGTTGGCTGCGTCCCGGCAGATTGCCTTGTCGGAGGCAAGGGGCGTGGGAAACATCAACCGCGATGATAAAAGTTCGCTGGCGCTCATGCCACGCGCCGACGCCGCAAGCCGGAAATACGAATGGGAGAACAGCGTATCCCGCTTTTG
>ENA-OYXB01001241-OYXB01001241.1-human-gut-metagenome-genome-assembly--contig:-NODE-1241-length-10475-cov-6.095969_pt1 | contig 10475 bp, 8 predicted proteins | sample MGYA00244176_ERZ653409 | MGnify/ENA primary metagenome ERZ653409 (study PRJEB26926, sample SAMN06164912) | human gut metagenome | biome: ENVO:00009003; feature: ENVO:2100002; material: ENVO:00002003... | reverse complement strand
TCCCGATTCTGTCCAAATAAACAGGGGAAAAACGCATATTGGCAGCGCAGAACAAAGGAGTGAACGAGACGCATGGAAAGCCGCAATATCTATACCGACATCGCCAGGCGCACCGGCGGCGACATCTACATCGGTGTCGTCGGTCCGGTGCGGACGGGCAAATCTACCTTTATTAAGCGATTCATGGAGGATCTGGTGATCCCCAACATTGAAAGTGAGTTTTCGCGCGAGCGGGCGGTCGACGAGCTGCCCCAATCGGCGGCGGGAAGAACCATCATGACCACCGAGCCAAAGTTTATCCCCGAAGAGGCGGTCAAGATTGAGGTTGCGCAGGGCGCACAGCTCAACGTCCGGCTGATCGACTGCGTCGGCTACATCGTTCCCAGCTCCCTGGGATACATCGAGGACGAGCAGCCGCGAATGGTGATGACTCCGTGGTTTGAGGAGGAAATTCCCTTTAATATGGCCGCCGAAATCGGTACCCAAAAGGTCATCCAGGAACATTCCACCATCGGGCTTGTGGTGACGACCGACGGTTCAATCAGCGACATTCCCCGCGAGGAGTATGCCGAGGCGGAGGAGCGGGTCATCCGCGAGCTGCAGGAGCTGCAAAAGCCGTTTGCCGTACTGCTCAACTGTGAGCATCCGGACAGCGAGGCGGCAAAGCAGCTGGCACAGGAGCTGCAGCAAAAGTATGGCGTTCCGGTGCTGGCGGTCAACTGCTTGGAACTGACCGAGCCGGACATCAAGGAGATTTTGTCCAACGTGCTCATGGAATTTCCGGTCAAGGAGATCAAGGTCAATCTCCCGCGGTGGATTGTGTCGCTGGAGAAGGGACATTGGCTCAAAGAGGCGCTGTATCAGGCCATTTGCAGCGCCTGTGGGGAGATTCGGCGGATCAACCACGTCGCAGACAAACTGGGCGAAATCGAGAGCTGCGAACAGATTGCGCACGCCAAGGTGACGGGAATGGATCTTGGCAGCGGTAAGGTGATGCTTTCCATCACGGTTAAGCCGAACCTCTTTTATGATATTCTCAGCGAAGCCAGCGGTCTGTCCATCGGAGGGGAAGAGGGATTGCTGCCCTGCCTGTGCGAGCTGGCCCGGATTAAAAAGGAGTACGACAAGGTCAAGGGAGCGCTGGAAGAGGTGGCAGCGACCGGGTACGGCATCGTGATGCCGTCGCTGGAGGAACTGAGCCTGGAAGAGCCGCAGATTGTCAAACAGGGAGGCCGGTACGGCGTGCGGCTGCGCGCATCGGCGCCTTCCATCCATATGATGCGCGCGGACATCACCACCGAAGTCAGCCCCATCGTGGGCAGCGAGAAGCAGTCACAGGAGCTTGTGATGAGCCTCTTGCAGGAGTTCGAGGACAATCCGCAAAAGATCTGGGAGAGCAACATCTTTGGAAAGTCGCTGCATGAGCTGGTCAATGAGGGCCTGCACAATAAGCTGTACCGGATGCCGTCGGATGCGCGCATCCGCATGCAGGAGACCATCGAGCGGATCATCAACGAGGGCTGCAACGGTTTAATCTGTATCATCCTTTAAATAAGGAAGTCCTTTTGTTGGGGTCTTTGCGGGGGAATTGTTGAGCGTTTGTGCAAAAAAAGGGAGTGCCTTTTTCCGGGAAAAAAGGCACTCCCACTTTCTTGTCATTTGTTTGCAGGATGGGCATTACAAATGGAATTAGAAGAGGATGGTTTCCTCCAAAGGTTTGCGAGCAGTGTCGTGGCGGTCAGGGGAGGCAGGTTCGCAGTCGGCATAACCGAGCACCAGGATGTTGACCGGCACGATGTTTTCCGGCAGGTCAAACTCCTTGCGGACAATCTGCGGATCGAACATGCAGATCCACAGGCTGCCCAGACCCAACTCGGTGGCGCGCAGCATCATGTGGTCGGTGACGATCGAGGCGTCGATGTCGCAGGTGTCCTTTTGGTCGATGGGCCGCACCCAGGCCTGCTGTTTGTCGGCGCAGACGATCAGGGCAAGCGGCGGATTGTGGATGTTGGCCGCTTTGGCAAGCTTGGCCAATCCTTCCGGCGTGCGCACGACATAGATGCGCTGCGGCTGGCGGTTGGCGGCGGTAGGGGCTACGCGGCCCGCCTCCAAAACAGACATCAGCTTTTCTTCTTCCACCGGAGTGGATTTGTATTGCCGGACAGAGTAGCGGGTTTTCATCAGATCGATCAGACTCATAGTTGAAATACCTCCTGTCGTTTTTTGAAAAGATATAGTAGGAAAATTGCTGTCTTTATCATAGCACAGAATTTCCTCTTGGAAAAGGCCAAACTTTTTTGTACCATGCCTTGTGCAAGGTGCAGCTTGCTGCGGCCTGTCCAGACACTGTAGGTTAGAAGGCAGGGTTAGACAACTATCAAAGATTGAGGAAGGGGCAGACTTGATTTTTTTACCAAGATGGGGTATAATAGCGAGGACTGAATAACTTGCAGGGGAGGTGCGCACCATGAGACAGCCGGGGACCAAGACCATTGCGGTCAATCGACAGGCAAGACACAACTATTTTGTTCAGGAAACCTATGAAGCTGGCATTGAGCTGTGCGGCACCGAGGTCAAATCGCTGCGTTTGGGACAGGTCAACCTCAAGGACAGCTGGTGCGACATTCAAAACGGCGAGTTGTTCATCAAGCAGATGCACATTTCCCCCTATGAAAAGGGGAACATCTTTAACCGTGACCCCATCCGCCCGCGCAAGCTGCTGATGCACAAGCGCGAGATTTTAAAGTTGTACGGTACCTTGAAGCAGGAAGGGTTGACGCTGATTCCGCTTTCGCTCTACTTTAAAAATGGGCGGGTGAAGGTGGAACTGGGGTTGTGCAAAGGCAAGAAGCTGTACGATAAGCGCAGTGATATGGCCAAACGCGACGCCAAGCGCACCATTGACCGTGCACTCAAGGAGCGGGCACATTAACATCTGCAAAATCAATTTGGGGGCGTACAGGCTTTCGACGGGGATTTTGAAGTATGTCAAGCGAGCAGAGGCGGGAACCTCTTTAAAAGCCCATGTTTATTAAATATAAACGCTAAAAATAACGTAACAACCGTAAATTTCAACAACGAAATGGCGGTTGCTGCCTAGTTTAAAGGCAGCTGTCCAGCCGGGGAGGACCACGGCTTCGGTTTGGGCATTATGAAGTGGTGAACGTCAGGCAGGAGCGTCTCGTACTGCCGATGAATTAGAGTCTACCGATGCAGCGCGCCAGTTTGCCGGTGCGCTGCAAAGGGAAAATGCCGCAAGGTAAAAACGGCAAACTGCGCTCGGAGAAAGACGTATGGAGAGGTTTTCGGACAGGGGTTCAATTCCCCTCGCCTCCACCAAAACAAAAGCCTCAGCAAATCGCATGATACAGCGGTTTGCTGAGGCTTTTGTTTTGCTTCTTTTTCGCTTTGACCTGGTTTTGACCTCAGATTTTAGAGCTGCCTCATTCGCTTGCAAATGGTGGTTGCATCGACTGAGTGAAAACAACGGCGCAGAACAATCAGTTGGAAGATCGAAGCCGCAATTTGTTCTGTAAACCACCGAATACATAGAATGGCAGACTCTCGGCGGATATGCCGACCTGCATTACTTTACTCTGCAAAAAAGATAACGGTACTCGTAATTAAAGGATATAGCAGAAAGCGCTATGCGTCCTGCTGTATCCTTTTACGGATACCAAATTGTGCTGGTCAATAACATGGAGAATAGCTCGAGTAGCTGGGAAGGAACCATCACGCTGGATGGTCAGGCTGATGTGACAATCACAGGTAATGATACATATGCGTCTTTGCAGATAGGGCAAGACCGATCACAACAAGCTGTCGTCACGTTGGAAGATAGTGCCAGCCTGAAATGTTTGCAGACGAATATGGATGAAGCATGTGAGTACACAGTGAGTGGTTTATCTTTGGCTTCAGGAAATGGTTCCCTTTTGCTCAAAGATAGCAGTTCTCTGGAAGTTCAGGGAAAAAATCATCAGGGCCTTACCGAGGAAAAGCACAATCAGAACATGCTGAAAAACCATAACCGTCTTAGGATAGGCTCCTATAGGCAAACTTGCAAAAAAGCCACCGCTGCACTTTTGGTACAGCGGTGGCTTTTTATAGAGTTACTTTCTTTTTCTGCTGATGATGACGATGTTGCAGCAGCTCAGCAGCAGTCCGATTCCCTCAGCAAGCAGCAGGTAGGGATAGACCAGCAGTGCCTGAATTGCTTCCAGATGCAGCGACAGCAGCAGGATGATCACCCAAAGCAGCGCGATGAGGAGGACTGCTTTGGGGCCCAGGGACCATTGTTTTGTGTGCCGGAAAAAGATGACCAGCAGCACAACGGCAATGACTGCCAGTACCACCGACAGAATCAAGATGTTCTGTTCGGTGAGGTAGTTGTGCATCCAGTAGGTGCGGGTGAAGCGCAGATGGTGGTTTACACCGGCTTTTTTGGTGGTTAACATCTGCAAAACATACACGACACCCAGCAGAGCGATCTGAATCAGATAAAGCAGCAGACAGATGATCCACGGCAATTTTCGCGTTTTCATCATCAATTATGCCTGGTTCGGGTCGCCAGTGATGTACGGATTGCCCTCGTTGCTCCATGCGATCCAGCCGTCGCTGTAGAGCGAAACATCGGTCAGGCCCATGACCTGTGCATCCCACAGAACTTCGGCTGCACGCCATCCGCTTCCGCACATAAAGGAGAGGTGGTTATTGGTGTCGATGCCGCACTCATCCCACATCGCCAGGATTTCATCGGCACTTCTCATTGTCTTGTCGATGTTGCGGTAATAGCACATCGAGCTGGAATCTTTTTTACCTGCATAGCCAAAGACAGCGCCTTCGATACGGCCGGCAATGTCGTGATAGCTGTAGCCGGTGCTTTCGCCGATATATTCCTCCCAGGTACGGTTGTCCACCAAAGTGAAGTTGTCCTGACCCAGGAGCTCTTTGACTTCGGAAAGGGTGTCGATCAGATCCGGATTAGCTGGAACCTCTGCGCCAAAGTCGGTTGCCGGCTGCGGCTCATTGACATCGGTTTCCAGGGTATAGCCTTCGGCAGCCCAGGTGGTGAGTGCGCCGTTCATGACGCGGACATCCTTGACGCCGAGATACTCGCAGATGACAGCAAAGCGGGAAGAAGCCATCGGTTCTGGTCCGGTGGCGATGACGCAGTCGTTGGCGGTGATGCCGTTGTCCAGCAGCAGCTGCAGCAGGGTGGCGTCGTCTGCCAGTCTCCATTCCTCGATGCCATCGACGTAGACCTTTGGTGGCTCAAAGGAGTCGGTGTTGATGTGAACAGCGGTTGGAACATGTCCGTCCATATAGCCGGAAGATTCGTTATCGCCCCAGCGGACGTCTACAACCACGATCTTTTCAGCGTCGGTAAATCCTTCTGGAACATTGCCGCTGACAATCTCGTTGACTACACTGGCCGGTACCAGCATCTGATAGTTTGGATAGGATTCCATCTCCAGGGTGTCGTCGTTGATCCATTCGTTGGCGTCGTAGGTGGAGACGTTTTCAATGCCCTGAGAAACCAGATATTCCGCAACAGCGGTGGCGTCGGTTCCATTTGTGTCATAGACGATGACATTTTTGTCAGGTGTCAGATTCTTGTTTTCGAGGTATCCGGTGAGAACCTGTTCTCTGCTTTCGCCTTCCAGATTGCCCTCTTCGTCATAGTCGCAGGTCAGCCAGTCTGCGGAGAAGCTGTTTGCGCCTTTGATGTGACCGCCGCGGGCAGCGCCGTCGATCTGCCAGCCGTTGTAGGCATCGCTGATGCGGGCATCCAGAACGACCGAGTTTTCATCCTCCAATGCAGCTTTTACATCGTCAGTGGTTGCGGTGGCAATCGCGCCGGTCGATTCTTCTTGAGAAGTTTCGGTGGATTCGGTAGATTCTTCTGCTTCTGTGGTCTGCGCAGTTTCGGTGCTTTCCTCAGAAGTGGTGGTCTGATTGCCGGAAGTGCAGCCGCCCAGAATGGTGGTTACCATAGCGGCGCACAGCAGCAAGCTGAGTATTTTGTGCTTCATAAAGAGCCTCCTTATTTTATTTTCGGAACTTATTTTACCACTTTTCCCATTTTTCCTGCAAATAGATAATTCGAATGGAAAAAAAACTACAATAGATAAAATCAATATTATACAAAAAAATAGATAAATTTTAAGCAATTCATACCAAAAATATAAGGATTTGCTACAAAAAGGTCTCAAGGAGAATTTTGGCAGCGCAAAGCAGCTTAAAGTCTAGAACAAATATCGAAAGGGCAAGTTGACAACCTGACTAAGGAGCTGCTAAAGAGCAGAAAACAGGATTTAAGCAAACAAGTTGGACCAAAAAGCCTTCGTGAAGCGTCAGTTCACGAAGGCTTTTTGGTTGAACCGATCAGAAGTGCAGTTACTACAGCACTAGCCGAAGTCGAAACCAGCTGTGTGTTGTATCAAACTGACAGACAGCATGATTTTTCCGGCAGAAGGCACAGATTGACTGTACACCCAGACCGTGGCCTTCTTTTGGGGAGATTGGTAGACCATGGTCGTCAAAGATCACCTTTCCATCAAATGGATTAGAAATTTCTAACATGACACTGGGAGATCCCACCATCTTGCATCGGATTTCCCGCCGTTCCTGGGACAGTGCAAGATTGGCATGAATGGAGTTCTCTAATGCATTAGCAATGACAATTGCCAATTCTCCCTCGTCTACCGGCAATGTATCGGGCATCGAGATTTGGGCCTTTACCTGAATGCCCTGACGCTGAGCCTGGTCAAAATAAGAGGAAAATACAGCATCCAGTACTGGCGGGCGGCACCAGCGGATGGGTTTGTTCTCATCCAACCGCTTTTGAGCTGTGTCCAGAAATTCTAGTGCCGCCTTGCTGTCTCCACGAGATACCAGTTCTGCGACGGTCTGAAGTCGATGGCGAAGGTCGTGGCGCTCGGTGCGGATTGCATCTTCGGCAGCCTTCACAGCTTCCATGCGGCCCCGCAAAGCGGATATCTGTAAATCAGTCAGCTGTGCGTTGTGTCGGGCCTGGGTTCCCTTTCGAATGCTGGAAAAGAGAAAGATCAAAACGGAATAAAATCCTATCATTAGCAAAGAAATAGCCGGTTTCACGATGGTGCTGCTCCGCTCGAATCCCACATATCCGGGGACGAGATAGATAACGATGATATAATATATCATCATTACTAAGCATATGAGCCACCAGCCCCGGTGCAGTTCCAGTAGTGTCTGAAAAAACAACGGCCGCAGAAAGCGGATAAGAAACCAGATTACTCCGGCGCTCAGAAGGATATAGGACAATATCAATGCCCAAACGCAACCGCCTGACAGGTAATAGGCCAGTCCTGCTCCTTGCTGAATCAGCGTACAGAACAGGACGGCCGAAAGCAGCTGAAACACCAAGCGCCAGCCCCGGAAGCGGCTGAGTGCGAGAAAGAGCAACAGAGCAGGAATGTGGGCAATCAGGGAATAAAACCGGAGGGTGATCTCTGGCCCGGCTATCCAGTATATGATGGCGATTTCTGCCATGACCAGGATTATTGTGATACACACCGTTAGAATAGTGCGCCGCCGGGAATACCGACTGTCCAAAAACAGCAGCACCATAATCATACCCAGTGCCGTTAGATATTCCATCATAAATAGTTCTATCATGTATTTTCACCTTCCAACCAGTAGTTGCCCCAAGCTTTCTTAAAGCTGGTGGATACTGTGCGGGGCAGTGCCATCGTTTGGCCATTGTCCAGCACAGCTGTCTGCCCGTTTACTCCGATTACGTGTTGGAAATTGAGCACAAAACTGGCGCCGCACAGATAAAAACGCCGGTCGGCCAGCAGAGGAGCAACCATCTCGCGAAAGGAGACGCGAATAGTCTGGGAATCGATTGGAACATCCGTGCAATAGTAGCGAATCGAGTGTCCTACCCGCTCTGCACAGCGGATATGTTCAAACAGAATGCGCCGCGGACCGTCTGCGGTGTTTACCACAATGGCTTTACTTTGTCGCTGGTTAATCTTTTTGATTGCCCCATCTAGGACAGAAAACAGTTTTTCCTTGTCAATCGGCTTTAATAGATAGAAAAAAGCTCGAACGTCGTAGCTGTCGGAGGCAAAATCATTGGAGTTGGTGAAATAGATAATCTCGCCGCCGTCCCCCAACGCACGAAGGTGACGACTGGTTTCGATCCCGTTAGGCTCCGGCATGAGGATGTCCAGCAAATAGAGGTCGAAACCACCTATGTTTTCTGCCCGAGTTAGCAAAGATCTGCCGCTTTTAAATTTTTCTACCTGTACATTTAGGCTAGGGTGCGATTGGAGATAGATATCCAAAAATGCTGCCATTTGATTCAGTTGTTTTTCTTCATCATCGCATATACCAATCCGCAGCATAACACCCCTCCGTCCCAATAATTTACAAATTTTGCGCAAAAAACAACAAATTATGAACAGCCGCTTTTAATTTTCTCATCGATTTGTATAATGAAAATAGCACGGATGCGAAAAATCGTCAAGAGGGTTCATAAAAGAAAATTTTTTCCCGTTATGCAATTCAAACCGACAACTATTGATTAAATTTTCCGTAAAGTGAAGATGGAGTAGGCTAAATCTTGTTGCCTGGAGTGCGGAGATTGTTCCATCGCCTGCATTTTCTCGCCCCAAAAAGGGGCATTACTGCACGAGGAAGAATAGTTTGTCTGCTTGCGTTTGCTTTGGGGAGAAGGTGGCAAGGATTGTGCTGCACAGTGCATGCGGGGAGGGCAGCTGCATTGCGGGGAAATCGACGCGAGAGCATCCTTTACCGATGGGATGACAACCCTTCCAAATGTGGACGAGAGGTTCGTTTTACCCCAATTTTTAAGGAGGTTTTAAGGAAATGAAAAAAGGGAGCAAACTGATGAAAGCAAGCGGCGTTCTGCTGCTCCTCACATTGATTACTTCCTGTTTTGTCGGTGGGACGTTCGCCAAATATGTCAGCATGGGAGAAGGTTCTGATACTGCCCGTGTCGCCAAGTGGGGAGTTGTTGTCGAAGGAAAAGGGGAGGCTTTTGCGAAGGAATATCCAGCAGTGGACGGCGTTGGAGTCTCTGTTCAAGCGGATGTTTCAGCTGTAGCACCCGGCACCAGCGGAGAATTCAAGGGCATCACCCTTTCGGGTAGGCCTGAGGTAGCTGTGGATATTGCAACGACTGCCACAGTTGAATTGACCGGTGATTGGCAGGATGAAGATGGAAAGTTTTACTGTCCACTGGTTTTTAATATTAATGGTGTGGAATTTAATGGGGCGGAATATTCTTCTAAAACCGAATTTGAAACCAACTTGAAAAACAGTATCGAACAAGCAGCTAGCGGAAAGGTTGCTGCCGGTGTAGACCTGGAAAATCCAGGGCCGAATGATAAAGTACCCGTTTTACTGCAAAAATACACAGAGGAAAATTGTCCGCAGTGGGCTGGTGAGAGCAAAATCCACTGGGAGTGGCCATTTGAATCTGGAAACAATGTCGCCGACACCTATTTGGGTGACATTGCGGCAGGTTTATTTGAAGGCAAAGAGGCTCCCAATATTAACTTACAATTGGAAACCAGCGTCACCCAGATCGACTAACTTTTTTATATCACATACTACTGGGATTGTCCAAGCTAAGCGATTGAAAGGGGCATTCCCGTTTGGAACTTGTCCCTGTACTCTGCGGTGTAGCGGGACGCAAGTATCTTATAAAATACACGGAAGGCGAGGAATCATAATGGATGCGTTGACAAAAAAGAAAAACGGGCTGCTGCCCGCTGTACTGCTCTTATTTTTTCTGGAGGTCATTTTGTTCCCCTTTGCTATCCAGACAACCTATGCGGACAAAAACAGCAGCTCTCACCACGTCCTCACATACACCACAGGCAAACTTGTCTGGGACAGCAACACCCATGTGGATACAGCGACCGGTGCGGCAAAATTGAGCCTGTTTGACAGCACCTATCAAAGTGTGCAGTCTGAAAATGGTGAAAAACTGGTAGCGCCGGGTACGGAGGGAACCAACAGTGTCCAGCTAAAAAACGACGCGGATTCTGCGGTTCAGTACATTGCGGTGATGTACCGCATCAAGGAGGAGAGCAATCTGCCGGTGGAAGCTTCGCTGACAGATGATGCAGCTTTTACTGCTGCTACAAACTATCCGCTGCCGGATGGGGTTGCCCAAGAGCAGGTGGTGTCCGCTGTCACCGGAACGGTAAACGCTCACCAGGCGCAGAATTTTGAAGTCAAATGGCAGTGGGCGTTTTATACAAGCGATGAGCAGGATATTGTGGACACTCAACTTGGCAACAAAGCAGCCACAGGGACGGCAGACGATGTGACAGTTGGACTGTATATTGTGGTGGAAGAGGAGGATTCGACCGGTCCAGACGATACAACCGACCCGGAAAAACCAGACGGTACGACCGACCCGGAAAAGCCAGACGGTACGACCGACCCGGAAAAGC
>ENA-OYXB01001226-OYXB01001226.1-human-gut-metagenome-genome-assembly--contig:-NODE-1226-length-10543-cov-6.130244_pt1 | contig 10543 bp, 9 predicted proteins | sample MGYA00244176_ERZ653409 | MGnify/ENA primary metagenome ERZ653409 (study PRJEB26926, sample SAMN06164912) | human gut metagenome | biome: ENVO:00009003; feature: ENVO:2100002; material: ENVO:00002003... | reverse complement strand
TATAAGAGACAGGATTCGGCAGCGGCGGGGTCATTTTTGCCTGCTCAAAGTGCAGAGCGCGCATTCGCGCGCTCTGCACTTGTTTTTTCGCTGGGGACTTGTTATAATGCAAATTTGTAGGAATGGGAGGTGTGCGCGTGAACACCCTGCAATCGATCTGGAACGGGCTCGACTGGTCCTATCTGCTGAATATCGTGCTGTCGGTCGTTCCGTCGCTGCTGTGCATCACGTTTCACGAGGTGTCGCACGGCTATATTGCCTATCGCCTCGGCGATACGACGGCAAAGGACGCCGGCCGGCTCACGCTCAACCCCCTGAAGCACATCGACCCGATGGGCCTGCTGATGATGATCGTGTTCAAATTCGGCTGGGCAAAGCCCGTGCCGGTAAATATGATGCGCTTTCGCAATCCCAAGCGCGGTATGGCGCTCACGGCGCTGGCGGGGCCGGTGTCGAACGTGCTGCTCGCGCTCGTGTTTCTGTTTTTGTATGGCCTGCTGTACCGCGCACTGTATTCGGTGCAGCCTTTGCTGGACATGATCTGGCTGACGGCGTATATCAGTCTGGCGCTGGCCATTTTCAATATCATCCCGGTCTCGCCGCTCGATGGGTCCAAGGTGCTCTTCGCGCTGCTGCCCGATGCGGCGTATGCCAAGCTCATGCGCTATGAGCGCTATGGGATGATCCTGCTGCTCGTGCTGGTCGCGACCGGCGTGCTCGGCAAGCCGCTCACCACGGTGACGGAGGCCGCGTTTGACAAACTCTTTGTATTTGCGGAGTGGGGTTATGAACTTATCGGCATCTTCGGCTAAGCCGACCGATCCAACCTATTTTCTTGAAGGCATCATCCACGACAAGAGCGAGATGGCGGATTTTGAGGGGCCCTTGAGCCTGATCCTGCTGCTCCTGTCCAAGAACAAGATCGAGATCCGCGACATCAAGATCTCGGAGATCCTCGATCAGTATTTGGAATACCTCAACGCCATGGAAAAGCTCGATCTCGAGATTGCGAGCGAATTTGTGCAGATGGCGTCCTACCTGCTCTATATCAAGACCCGCATGCTCCTCACGGAGGAGAAGGAGGTCACGGAGCTCGAGCAGCTCATCGCCTCGCTCGAGCAGCTCAAGTGCAAGGACACCTATGCGGCTGTCAAGTCCGTCACGCCGATGCTCGACGCCGCGGCCCAGACCGGCCTGCACTACCTGTCGCGCCCGCCGGAGCCGCTGCCGAAGTCGGCGGGGGAATACCGCTACCGCATCGAGCAGGCAGACCTCCTGCGTGCGCTGCTGTCTGTGTTTACGCGCGGCGGTGCCGCAGCGACAGATGCGCTGCAGATGGCGGCGCCGAAGCGCATCATCTACAGTGTGCGCGATAAATGCCGCACGCTCATTGACGAGCTGCGCGAGCGGGGGAGCATGTCCCTGAACGCGCTCTACAGCCAGTGCACCAGCCGCAGCGAGATCGTGGCGACGTTTTTGTCCGTGCTGGAGCTGTGCAGCCTCGGCCATCTGATGCTTTCCGAGCAAAACGGCGAATATGTGGCAAGTTTCACCGGCGGCGCCACAGACGATATTCTGGAATCCATTGTTGAGTGAGAAATTTTTATGGAACACGAGGAATTACTTTCGGTCATTGAGGCCATTTTATTTGCAGCGGGCGATCCTGTGCCGGCGTCGCGCATCGCGCTCGTCACCGGCGAGGAGACGCAGACGATCGTCTCGGCCGCCAGGGAGCTCGCTGCGGCGTATGAGGAAAACCACTGCGGCATGCGCCTGGTGCAGATGAATGATCTGCTGCAGCTGTGCTCTGCGCCGGAATATGCAGATTTTATCCGCCGTGCGCTCGAACAGCGCAAGCCGCCCAAGCTCTCACAGCCGGCGCTGGAGGTGCTGGCAATCGTGGCGTATTTTCAGCCCGTCACGCGCGCCTACATCGATCAGGTGCGCGGCGTGGACAGCGCCTACACGGTCACGACGCTGCTCGAGCGTGGGCTCATCGAGGCCTGCGGCAGACTCGACGCGCCCGGCCGGCCGTCTCTGTACCGCACGAGCGCGCTGTTTCTGCGCACCATGGGTATGCAGTCGCTTGAGGAACTGCCTGTGCTGCCGGATCTGTCGTCCGATGAGGGCGCGGAAAAGCTCGAGCAGGCCATCTCGGAGCTGCGCGGCCGCGGCGAACAGATGGAGCTGACGGACACGGAGGAAAAACCGACAGGGGAGTGATGCCGATTGACGGCCCTGTGGATCATACTGGCAATCGCGCTGGTGCTGACGGCGCTGAATCTGCTGCCGGTCGGCGTGGATGCGGCCTATACGGACGAGACGTTCTCGCTTGCGGCACGCATCGGCCCGCTCCGGCTCCGGCTCCTGCCGAAACCGCCGGATGCAAAGCCGAAGAAGAAAAAGCCACCAAAACCGAAGAAGGAAAAGCCGAAAAAGAAATCCGCCTCGCCGGATATCCGGACGATCCTTGCGCTTGCAAAGCTCGGCCTGCAGGCGCTCAATCGCTTCCGGCAGAAGCTGCGTGTGCAGCTGCTGCGGCTGGTGTTTGTGTCGGGCGCGCCGGACCCATATGATACGGCGCTGGAGTTTGGCTATGTCAACGCTGCGCTCGGCGCGCTCACGCCGCTGGCGGAGCGGGCTCTGCGCATAGAGGAGCGGGACATCCAGACCGGTGTGGACTTTCAGGCCGAGCGGCCGCGCATCGATGCGCGCATCGTCTGCACGATCCGCATCGGGCAGATCGTCGTCATTGCACTGGCGTTCGGCATCGGATTCTTAAAACAAAAAATGCACGCGAAACAGGCCCGGGCCGCGCACGCAAAGAGCGCGCCGGCCACGCAGGAAAGGAAGGTCAGCAATGGATAATGAAATCAGCGCAGTCATGACTGCGACCATGAGCAAGATCAAGGAAATGGTGGACACGAACACCGTCGTCGGCGAACCGATCACGACACCGGACGATATTACGCTCATCCCGCTGTCCCGCGTCAGCTTTGCCTTTGCCAGCGGCGGGTCAGAGTTCCCGATGAAGGAGAACAAAAACGGCGTCGGTTGCGGCAGCGGCGCCGGCGTCAAGGTCGAGCCGATGGGCTTTCTGATCGTCAAGGACGGCAATGTGCGCATGCTCAACGTCATGCCGCCGGCCTCGAACACGTTCGACCGCCTGATCGACATGACCCCGCAGGTGATCGACCGCATCGACCAGTTCATCGACCAGCGCAGGGCCGACAAAGCATAAACTGCGCCGAAAGCGCCCATAATAAGCACCGCCCGTAACTTGGAAAGGGTGGTGCTTGTTTTGAAACGGACATGTTTTGGCCTTGCCTGCGTGCTGGCCATTTCTTTGCTTTGCATGCTGCGCGCACATGCCGCCGGGACCGACAATGCGGCGAGGGCCGCCATTGTCGTGCATCCCGAGACCGGCACCGTGCTCTATGAAAAGAATGCGGACGAGCGGCTCGGCATTGCCAGCACGACGAAGATCATGACTGCGCTCGTCGTGCTCGAGCACTGCGCGCTGGAGGAGCCGGTCGAGATCCTGCCGGAATACACGGCGGTCGAGGGCTCGTCGATGTATCTGCGCGCCGGCGAGACGTACACGGTCGAGGAGCTGCTCTATGGCCTGATGCTCGTGTCCGGCAATGACGCCGCCGTCGCGCTCGCATGCCACACGGCGGGCTCCGTGGAAGCGTTCGCGGACATGATGAACGATCAGGCGCGTGCGCTCGGCATGACCGACAGCGCGTTTCAAAATCCCAACGGTCTCGACGCCGAGGGGCATTATTCCACGGCGCGCGATATGGCGAAGCTCGCCTGCGCCGCCATGGAAAACGAGACATTCCGCACGATCGTGTCAACAAAGAGCACGACCGTGGACGGGCAGACGCTCGTGAACCACAACCGCCTGCTGCGCAGTTATGACGGCGCGGTCGGCGTCAAGACCGGGTATACGAAAACCGCTGGCCGGACGCTCGTGTCCTGCGCGCAGCGCGGCGCGACGCAGTTCGTGTGCGTGACGCTCTCGGACCCGGACGACTGGAACGACCACACGCACCTGCTCGACTGGGCGTTTGAAAACTATGAGTACCGCTGCGTCGCCGGTGACACGCCGGTGTATGCCGTGCCGGTGCTCTCCGCCACGGTGGAGCTCTGCGCGGCGGTTCCGGAGGAACCTGCCTACCTGCTCGTACACCCGGATGACCCGGTGGTGCTGAAGACAGAGCTGCCGCGTTTCGCGTTCGCGCCGGTGGAGCAGGGTGCGCGGGCGGGCACGCTGACGGCGAACGGGCCGGATGGCCAAAGTGTCACGGTGCCGCTCTGCTATGCCGAATCCGCGGCGCTCGACCCGGATGTGAAGATCACGCCGCTCGCGCGGCTCGGCCGGCTGTGGACGCACGCCTGCCGCTACTTTTCCTCCTACTATCCTGTATCCTGAGGTGATGACCATGCAGCAACGGCTGCAAAAGTGCATTTCCGAGGCGGGCGTTGCCTCCCGCCGCGCGGCGGAGACGATGATCTCCGCTGGCCGTGTGACCGTAAACGGGCAGACCGCACAGCTCGGTGCACAGGCAGACCCGGAGACCGATATCATCTGCATTGACGGCCGGCCGCTGCCGTCCCGGGCCCCGAAGCGGTACATAATGCTGAACAAACCGCGCGGCTATGTCACGACGATGCACGACGAGCACGGGCGCAAAACCGTGGCGGATCTCGTGGCATCATTGGGGGAGCGGCTGTACCCGGTCGGGCGGCTGGATCTCGATTCCGAGGGTCTGCTCATCCTGACGAACGACGGCGAGATCGCAAACTGTCTCATGCATCCCTCACATGAGATCCCAAAGACGTATGAGGTGGATGTAGCGGGCGGCGATCTTGCAGTCGCAGCGGAGACCATGCACGCCGTCACGGAGCTGGAGGGTTATCACGTCCGCCCGGCGGAGGTGACGGTGCTCGCACCCGGCCGGCTGTCCGTCACGATCCACGAGGGACGCAACCGGCAGGTGCGCCGCCTGTGCGCGCTCGCGGGGCTGCGTGTCCGGCGGCTCGTGCGCGTGGCGGAGGGGGAGCTGCGCCTCGGCACGCTCGCGCCGCGCCAGTGGCGTCCGCTGTCGGATGCGGAGGTCGCTTACCTGAAATCGCATCTTTGAGACGCAAAATTTTATGCAAGTTTTCTACTGAAAAATTGCAAAAGCGACTTGCAAAGTGGCTGGAATTTGCTTAAAATAAAAAAATGTTCCGCAGCTTGGCGGCAAAAAATGCGTATTTACAAGGTGAACATATGAAAATGGATATTTTGTCTGTTTTGGAGCATAAATTCCCCTCTTTTTCCAAGGGCCAGCGCACCATCGCGCAGTTTATTCTGAAAAACTATGACAAGGCAGCCTTCATGACGGCCGCGCGCCTCGGCGAAGTGACCGGCGTGAGCGAGTCGACCGTTGTGCGCTTCGCGGCCGATCTCGGCTACCGCGGCTACCCCGGCATGAAAAAAGCGCTGCAGGAGATCGTGCGCAACCGCCTGACCTCGGTCGAGCGTATCGAGGCGGCCGAGAGCACCATGGACGGGCACGACGTACTCAAGGCGGTGCTGCGCGCGGACATCAACAATCTGCAGGCCACGCTTGACGAGGTCGATCAGGACAACTTTGACCAGGCGGTCGATATGATCCTTTCGGCGAAGCACATTTATATCATCGGCATGCGCACGTCCACGACGCTGGCGGATTTTCTCGGCATCTATCTCAAGCTGCTGCTGGATGATGTCACGGTCGTCAAAGAGATCGCTGCGCGCGAGGTGTACGAGCAGATGCTGCGCATCGGCGAGGGCGATCTCATCATCGGCATCAGCTACCTGCGCTATTCCAAGCGCACGATCAGCGCCATGAAGTTCGCGCGCGACCACGGTGCGCGCTGCCTCGGCATGACGGACAGCAAGGTCTCGCCGCTCAACGAGATCTCCGATGTGTGCCTGTATGCAAAGAGTGAGATGGTGTCCTTTCTCGACTCACTCGTCGCGCCCATGAGCCTGATCAATGCACTTATCATGGCCGTCGGTGCGCGCGACCGGGAGCGCACGTTTGAGACGTTCCGCGAGCTCGAGACCGTCTGGAAAGAATATGAGGTGTATGGGACCGTTGAAAGCTGATGTAGTTGTGATCGGCGGCGGTGCGGCCGGGTCCATGTGCGCGCTCACGGCGGCGCAGCGGGGGCTGAATGTTGTGCTGCTCGAGCCGAACAAGATGTTCGGCAAAAAGCTGCGCATCACCGGCAAAGGCCGCTGCAATGTAACGAATCACTGCGATGTCAAGACCGTTCTCGCCAACATTCCGGGTGACGGACGCTTTCTCTACAGTGCGCTCAACCGTCTTGGCCCGCAGGATACGATGGCGCTGTTTGAATCGCTCGGCGTGCCGCTCAAGACCGAGCGCGGCAGCCGTGTGTTCCCGGTCTCCGACCGGTCGCACGATGTTGCCAACGCCCTTGAGCGAGCCTACGCGCACGCAGGCGGGAAGGTCGTTCATGCCGCCGCAACGGATGTTTTGACACACGACGGTGCGGTCTCCGCCGTTGTGACCACAGAGGGCAGCATCGACTGCGATGCTGCCGTCATCTGCACGGGCGGTCTGTCCTATCCGCTCACCGGCTCGACCGGCGATGGGTATCGGCTTGCCCGGCAGCTGGGCCACACGGTCACGCCCACGCGTCCATCGCTCGTCCCACTGGAATCGGACGATCCCTGGTGCGCCGAGATGCAGGGCTTTTCTCTGCGCAACGTGACGCTCACGGTCTACGATGAACAGAATAAGGTCATCTATTCCGACCTGGGTGAGATGCTCTTCACGCACTTTGGCGTGTCGGGTCCGCTGGTGTTGTCGGCGAGCGCGCACATGCGCGACTTTTCGCAGCACAAATACCGCCTGTCCATCGACCTGAAGCCGGCACTGGACGAGAAAAAGCTCGATGCGCGCATCCTGCGCGATTTTCAGAAATACGCCAACCGCGATTTTAAGAACGCGCTCTATGACCTCGCGGGTCATGCCATGATCCCGGTGCTCGTGCGCCTGTCCGGCATCCCGGAGGATACGAAGGTCAACGTCATCACACGCGAGCAGCGGCATAAGCTCGTGGAGCTGTTCAAGCATTTTCCGGTGTCGGTCACCGGCACGCGGCCCATTGACGAGGCCATCATTACCTCCGGCGGCGTGTCGCTCAAGGAGGTCAACCCGCGCACCATGGGTTCCAAGCTCGTGCCCGGCCTGTACTTCGCCGGTGAGGTGCTCGACCTGGATGCCTACACCGGCGGCTTCAACCTGCAGATCGCATGGAGCACCGGCTATGTGGCCGGAAGCGCGGTCTGCACATAACACACGAAAGGAAACGAACGTTTTGGATACACACATTACCGTTGCCATCGACGGCCCGTCCGGTGCCGGCAAGAGTACGATCGCCCGCGCGGCCGCGCGCCGTTTCGGCCTCATCTATGTGGACACAGGCGCGATCTACCGCACAGTCGGTCTCGCTGGCGAGTGGGCCGGCATCGACTGCGCGGATGCCGCTGCCGTGCAGACGCTGCTGCCGGGGTTGAAGATCGAGCTGGTCTATGACGCAGCAGGGGAGCAGCGCATGCTCCTCAACGGTGAGGACGTCTCGGAGATGATCCGTCTGCCGGAGGTGTCGATCCTCGCCTCGCGCGTGTCGGCACTGGCGGTCGTGCGCGCGTTTTTGCTGGATATGCAGCGTAGCCTTGCCCGCACGCACAGTGTTGTCATGGACGGGCGCGACATCGGCACGGTCGTACTTCCGGATGCCGGACTGAAGATCTTCCTGTCTGCCTCGGCGGAGTGCCGCGCGCAGCGCCGTTGGCGGCAGCTGCAGGAAAAGGGCATTCAGGAGCCCTATGCTGATGTGCTGCGCGAGCTTGAGCAGCGCGACTATGATGATACGCACCGTGCGGTCGCGCCGCTCAAGGCAGCGGCGGACGCCGTGTGCATCGACACGAGCGACCTGACGCTCGATGAGAGCATCAACGCCGTGTGCGCGGCCATCCGCACGCGCTTCGGACTGGAGGCGCAGACGTGAAGGAATGCATCGTTGCCAAGTCGGCCGGTTTCTGCTTCGGCGTCAGCCGGTCGGTGAAGATGGCCGAGGAAATGTTCGCCGCCGAGCAAAACTGCTACAGTCTCGGCGAGCTCATCCATAACGACGATGTGGTGCGCCACCTGCAGTCTGAGGGCCTCACGGTCGTGGACGGGCCGGAGCAGATCCCGCAGGGCGCGTCCGTCATCATCCGCTCCCACGGCGTCAGCCGTGCGGAGTTTGAGGCGGTGCAGCGCACGGGCGCGGCAGTGTATGACGCGACGTGTCCGAAGGTCAAGCGCATCCATGAGATCGTGGCCGAGGCTTCGGTCGAGGGACGGCAGCCGGTCATCATCGGTGCAGCCGACCACCCGGAGGTGCGCGCCATCTGCGGCTGGTGTGCTGCCCCGGTCGTGGTCAATGACGCCGCGGAGCTCGCCGCGCGCATCGCCGACGGCACCATCGACTGTGCAAAACCGCTGACTGTCGTCATTCAGACGACCCAAACGCAAGAGAAACTGCTGGAATGTCAGAAAATCATAAAAAAACAGTGTACAAACGCAAAATTGTTTGATACAATATGTGGTGCTACGTTTACACGTCAGACAGAGGCCGCGCAGATGGCCCGCACGTGCGATGCAATGGTCGTCGTCGGCGGCAGCCATAGCGCCAACAGCCGCCATCTCTACGAGATCTGCCGCAGTGCGTGCGCAAACGTGCAATTTATTGAAAACGCAGCGCAGCTTGATACAAGCGCGTTCGTACATGCGGATACGGTCGGCCTGACAGCCGGGGCCTCCGTGCCTGCATGGATCATTAAGGAGGTAAAACAAAAGATGAGCGACGAGATCCTGACTCAAGAAAATCCCACGGAGACTGAAAATTTTGATGAAATGCTGGAGGCATCTCTCAAGCCTATATATAATGGAGAAAAGGTAACCGGTACGGTCGTGGCCATTTCTGGCACCGAGATCAGTGTCGATATCGGCACCAAGTATTCCGGCTTCATCCCGACCAGCGAGTTCACCGACGACGGCATCAAGGTCGAAGACGTCCTGCACGTCGGCGACACCATTGAGGCGAGCGTTGTCCGCGTCAACGACGTCGAGGGCACTGCGATGCTCTCCAAGAAGCGTCTCGACGCCGTGAAGAACTGGGCTTCCATTGAAGAGGCGCAGGAGAGCGGCGAGATCGTCGAGGGCAAAGTTACCGAGGACAACAAGGGCGGCATCGTTGTGTCCGTCAAGGGCATCCGCGTGTTTGTGCCCGCTTCTCAGTCCGGCCTGCCGAAGGACGCTGCCATGTCCGAGCTCGTCGGCCAGACTGTGCGTCTGAAGATCACCGAGGTCAACCGCGGCCGCAAGCGCGTCGTCGGTTCCATCCGTGCCGTCGCCCAGAAGGAGCGCCGCGAGCGCGCCGAGAAGATCTGGAGCGAGATCGAGGTCGGCAAGCACTATCACGGTGTTGTCAAGTCCCTGACGTCCTATGGTGCGTTCGTCGACATCGGCGGCATTGACGGCATGGTCCACGTCTCCGAGCTGAGCTGGAGCCGCATCAAGCAGCCGTCCGACGTGCTGTCCGTCGGCGACGAGGTCGATGTCTACGTCATCAGCTTCGACGCGGAGAACCACAAGATCTCCCTCGGCTACAAGGATCCCAACGGCAACCCCTGGACCAAGTTCACGACGACCTTCCAGGTCGGCGATGTGGCGAAGGTCACCATCGTCAAGCTCATGCCCTTCGGCGCGTTTGCCGAGGTGCTGCCCGGCGTCGATGGCCTGATCCACATCTCTCAGATTGCCAACCGCCGCATCGGCAAGCCCGATGAGGTCCTGACCGTCGGCGACATTGTCGATGCGAAGATCACCGCCATCGACGAGGAGAAGCACAAGATCTCCCTGTCCATCCGTGCGCTGACCGCTCCCGAGCCGGCTCCGGTGCGCGAGCGCCCGGCGAAGAAGCCGCAGGCTCCGGAAGCTGACGCTCTGGTGTACGAAGTGTCCGCCACCGGCGAGGCCACCGGCAACATCCCGGACATCGACGACGACGAGATCGACGAGTAATTCCAGCCTCTGAAACATCCCTGCACGATTCGTGCAGGGATGTTTTTTATTGTCCGCACCTTGCACCGGTCCGGATTTCTGATTATAATGGAAATATAGAATTTTACTAACTGTACGATATTTCTAGAAAGGAGCGATCCCATGGCACTTTACGGAAAGATCAAAGCGAAGCTCGTCGGAAAGCCGTTTTGCACGATGGTCGTTCTGGCGGCCGGTTCTTCCAAGCGGATGGGCCGTGACAAGCTGATGATGGAGGTCGGCGGCGTGCCGGTGCTCGTACGCTCGCTGCAGGCGATGCAAACCTGCGCCGCCGTGGACGAGCTCATCGTCGTCACACGCACGTCCCGCCTCGAGGAGATCGCGGCGCTGCGCGACCGGTACGGTCTGACGAAGATGACCAAGGC
>ENA-OYXB01001205-OYXB01001205.1-human-gut-metagenome-genome-assembly--contig:-NODE-1205-length-10608-cov-4.202881_pt1 | contig 10608 bp, 9 predicted proteins | sample MGYA00244176_ERZ653409 | MGnify/ENA primary metagenome ERZ653409 (study PRJEB26926, sample SAMN06164912) | human gut metagenome | biome: ENVO:00009003; feature: ENVO:2100002; material: ENVO:00002003... | reverse complement strand
GAGATGTAGAGAGGTCTCGTGGGCTCGGAGATGTGTATAAGAGACAGCTCAAACAATCCGAATACCAGGTAGACGCCGCTGCCGTCGTCAAGCTCTATGGCATCGACTGTGTCTATGACCTGTGCACCGGCATCACCCTGTCCCTGTATCAGTATAAGGGATTCTCCTCCAAGCCAGACCCGGAATACAGCTGCACCGCTTATCTGCAGGGCTTTGAGGACCAGCACCAGCAGGAGATCCAGGAGATCGCCGACAAGTCCGCCACCGTTGCGCAGAGCATCATGATGGCTCGCGACTGGGTCAACACCCCTGGCAACTATATGAACCCCGCCATCCTGGCACAGAAGGTTGCTGAGGCTGGCAAAGAGGCCGGATGCGAGGTCAAAGTTGTGGACATCGCAAAGGCAAAAGAGTTGGGCATGAACCTCTTCCTGGGCGTCGGCTTGAGCAGCGATTCCCCATGCAGCGTCGTTGTACTGCGCTATATGGGCGATCCCGACGACAAAGAAGTCACCGCACTGGTCGGCAAGGGTGTCACCATGGACACCGGCGGCTACTCGCTCAAGACCGGCAAGGGCATGATTACCATGAAAACCGATATGGGCGGCGCTGCTGCTGTCACCGCTGCCACCTGCGCTTTGGCCCGCAACAAGGCAAAGACCAACGTCGTCGCCGTCGTGCCGATCGTAGAAAACCGCCTTTCCAACTCTGCACATACTCCGGGCGACGTCATCATCGCGATGAACGGCAAATCGGTTGAGATCCGCAGCACCGACGCGGAGGGCCGCCTGATTCTGGCCGACGCCATCACCTATGCAATCCGCGAAGAAAAGGCCGACCGCGTCGTCGATGTCGCGACCCTGACAGGCGCCATTGTACAGGCATACGGCAAAGTCCGTGCCGGTGTAATGACCAACAACGACCTGTTCGAGGATGAGCTGCTGCGTGCTGGCTCCAGAGCAAGCGAAAAATTTGTCGACCTGCCGACCGACGAGGAATACTTCGAGCTGATTAAGGGCACCATCACCGACCTGCTCAACTCCTCCACTGGAGGCTGCGGCAGCGTAGCGGCTGGTCTGTTCCTCAGAGAGTTTGCCGAGGGCCATCCGTGGATGCACCTGGACATTGCCGGAACTGCCTGGGCAGAAAAACCGGTTCACGAGTACGACACCGACGGTGCGACCGGCTCCCCTGCCGCCACCCTCTATTTCCTGCTCGACCACCACTTTACCGCGGCTGACCGCTTCTAAAAAGAAAGGGGAACACCCACGATGAAAAAGCCATTGCTGGAATGCTGTGTAGACAGCGTCGAGTCCGCCCTTGCTGCAAAGCAGGGCGGGGCCGACCGCCTGGAGTTGTGTGCCAACCTCATCATCGGCGGCACCACTCCGGACATCAACCTCTATCACCGCATCCGTGAGCAGTGTGACATCCGCATCAACGTCCTGATCCGCCCGCGCTTCGGTGACTTCTGCTATACCGCAGAGGAGTTTGAGATCATCCGCCGCGACGTCAAAATGTTCCGCGAAGCCGGAGCCGATGGCGTCGTCATCGGCGTGCTCACCCCAGATGGAAAGCTGGATGTTGCGCGCATGCAACAGCTGATGCAGGAAGCAAAAGGGATGCACGTCACCCTGCACCGCGCCTTTGACGTATCTGCCGACCCGATGGCTGTCCTGCAGCAGGCAAAACAACTGGGCATCGACACCATCCTGACCTCCGGACAGAAAAATACCGCCATGGAGGGTGCACCGCTGCTCACCGAGCTTGTGAAGGCTGCGGACGGGCAGATCGACATCCTCATCGGCAGTGGCGTCAAAGCGAGCGTCATCACCGAGCTTGCCCCTAAAACTGGCGCGACCTCTTTCCACATGTCCGGCAAGATCACGCTGGACAGCCCCATGACCTACCGCAAGGAGGACGTCAGCATGGGACTGCCGATGATGAGCGAGTACACCATCTGGCAGACCAGCGCCGAGGAGATCGCCAAGGCGCGCAAAGCACTGGACGAGGCTGTTGCAAAAGCCTAGCGGCCCAGCCGCTCACCCTTTATTCAGGAGGACACTTTATGTCGAATGAAACCTTTTCTTCCCTGCTGTGCCAAAAGGCCGACCAATACTTCGAGGCCGCTCGCCCCTATTTTGGCGGGCGCGAGCAGGAGATTGCACAGGGCCTTGCGCACTGCAACCAGGCGCAGAAGGTCTGCATGAAATTTTTGTACGGCACCATGCCGATCAGCGATATCGCAAACTACGACTTCTCCCTCTTTTTAAAATATGTCGACCACGCCCTTTTCCTGCGGGAGAATGTGACCTGGTGCAAGAGTATCCCAGAGGATATCTTCTTAAACCACGTCCTGTACTACCGGGTCAACAACGAGGATATCGTCGATTGCCGCCGCGCCTTCTATGACATGTGCTGGCCCCGTCTGGTCGCTTCTGGAAAGACCACCAGCATGAAGGACGCTGCCCTGGAGCTCAACTACTGGTGCTTTGAAAACGCCACCTACCGCACCACCGACAACCGCACTGCCAATCCGCTGACGGTGCTGCGCTGCGCCTACGGCCGCTGCGGCGAGGAATCCACCTTCGCCACCACCGCCTTCCGCAGTGTCGGCATCCCAACCCGCCAGATCTACACCCCCCGTTGGCCGCACTGCGACGACAACCACGCCTGGATTGAGGTCTGGTGCGACGGCGACTGGCACTATCTGGGCGCCTGCGAACCGGAAGAGGTGCTGGACAAGGGTTGGTTCACCGCTGCGGCTTCCCGCGCGATGATTATCCACAGCCGCATGTTCTCGGATTATGTCGAAAATGAGGAGGTCGTCACCCACGAGGGCCTCACCACCGTCTGCAACGAGCTCAAACGCTATGCGGACACCCAGGTATTTTCGATCAAAGTAGTCGATGCGGGCAAACCGGTTCCCGGCGTCACCCTGCGCATCGAGCTGCTCAACTATTCCGAGTTTTTCCCGATCTCCACCCTCGTTTCCGACGAGAACGGAGAAGCTTCGATCACCCTTGGATTGGGCGATCTGCACGTCCATGCCGTCAAGGATGGCCGTTTCCTCACCCGGCTGGTCGACACCCGCAAGGAGTCCTCGATCGTTCTGGACTTCTCTGTGGCAAGCGACCGTCAAACCGACGAGCGCGACGGCGCCGAATACGATGTGGTTCCGCCAAAGGACAACATGAAGTTTGCCATCCGTCTGACCGACGAACAGAAGGCCCGCCAGCAGCAGCGCTTCGACGCTGCCGCCGCCCTGCTGCACAAAAAGGAAGCCACCTTCCACACCGAGCAGTCCGCCCATGCGGCTGCCGCTGCACTGGGACTGTGCGGGGACTGTGCCGAGTATGCTGCAACCGCTCTCTTCGACGCCAAGGGCAACGCCGACCAGGTGGAAACCTTCTTAAAGGGCGCTGCGACTCCCGACGAGATGCAGCTGCGCGCAAAGCTGCTGCACATCCTGACCGTCAAGGATATGACCGACCTTTGCGCCGATATTTTGGAACAGCACATGGCTGCGGCACCAAAACAGGGCACCCTGCCGGAAGAGATCTACATTCCCTATATCCTCTCCCCGCGCGTCGACACCGAAAAGCTGACCGGGTGGAGAACCGGTCTGCAGGCTGCCTTCCAGAAGGAGCAACTCGAACAGTTCGCCCGCGATCCGCAGCAGCTGTGGAGCTGGATCACCGGCCACATCGCCTCCCACGACAGCCGGGAATACGGCTCGCTGATTGCGGTTCCGGAAGCTCTGTTGAAGGTCGGCTACGGCTCTCACCTCTCCAAAAAGGTGCTGTTTGTCGCAGTCTGCCGCACCCTCGGCGTACCGGCCCGCATCAACCCGGAGACCCACTCCATCCAGTACTGGAAGGACGGCGCCTTTTACAACGTGGAGCAGGCTGAGCAGGGCGAAGTTCTGCCGTTCACCATTCTGTCCGGCGACGACACCAAGTGGGTTTACTTCCAGAATTGGAGCATCGGCCTGCTGCGCGACGGCATCTACACCACCCTCGATCTGAGCGAGCGCTGCTGGCAGGGGGACAAACTTGCCGTGGAGCTGGCTCCCGGCGCCTATCGCCTGCTGACTGCAAAGCGGATGCCAAACGGCAGCCTCTTCACCAAGGAGTACCGCTTCACCGTTGCACGCGATCAGCCGGATTCGATCACCATCCGCCTGCGCGACACCAAGATCTCGGATATGTTGGAAAACATGGACATCCTGCCATTCTCCTTAAAGGATGAAAACGGCGGCAAGGTGGAGGCTCAGCAGCTGACCGCCGGCCGCGCCAACATCCTGTTCTGGCTGGAAGAGGGCAAGGAGCCGACCGAGCACATCCTAAACGAGCTGATCGAGCACCACGAGCGCTACAATCAGCTGGATGCCCAGTTGATCTTTATCCTGCGCTCCAAACAGGCTCTGCAAAACCACACCCTTGCAAAGGCGCTCGAATTGCTGCCGAAGGTCGTCCTGTGCTACGACGACTTCCGCGACAACGTCTCCAGCCTTGCCAGAAGAATGTATGTAGACCCGGACAAGCTGCCGCTCATCATCGTGACCAAGCCCGGACTCAACGGCATCTTCGCCACCAGCGGATACAATGTCGGCATGGGGGATCTGCTCATCAAGATTCTTTCCGAGTAAAGGCAGTTTGATTCTGCTTAGAAAAACCTCCCGGCGGGGAGGTTTTTCTTTATACAAAAGTTTTCCCAGGAAATGCGGCGCCCCTCAATGCGCCAGAAAGGAAGATGCTGTATGTCCTCTCACAGTGAGGATTTAGCCTATCAGATTCTATCGGTTGTGGAGGAAATCCCCGAAGGGAAGGTTGCCACCTATGGGCAGATCGCGCGGCTGATCGGTCGAGAGCGAAACGCCCGCCTGGTCGGCAGGGTACTCAGCCGCGCTTCCCTCTATGGGGAGTACCCCTGTCACCGGGTCGTCAACCATGCCGGACGGATTGCGCCGGGCTGGCCTGAGCAAAAGCTGCTGCTGCAAAGGGAGGGAGTTGCATTTATCGATGAGGTGCGTGTCGATCTCAAGCGTTTTGGGTGGGAGTGCTGAACACAAAGGAGGAAATGGGATGAATCCAGTTGAAAAGCCTCGATGCCACTGGGTCGAGGGCAAAAAAGAGCGCTATCTGCGCTATCACGACGAAGAATGGGGCGTTCCCGTTCACGACGACCGCAAACTTTTCGAGATGCTGTTGTTGGAAGGGTTTCAGGCCGGCCTTACCTGGGAATGCATCCTGAACAAGCGGGAAAATTTTGCGCGCGCCTTCGACCAATTTGACTTTGAAAAGATCCGGCACTATTCCGAAGAAAAACTGCTCTCGCTGCAAACCGACCCCGGCATTGTACGAAACCGGCTGAAAATTCGAGCCGCGCCAAACAATGCACAGGTATTTTGTGCGATCCGCGCAGAATTTGGCAGCTTCGACCGATACCTCTGGGGTTGGACCGGCGGCAAGGTGCTGCGTGAGGTGGGGTTGGCGCGCTCTGCCCTCTCGGACAAAATTGCCGCAGACCTAAAAAAGCGCGGGATGCGCTTTGCCGGGAGCACCATCATCTACTCCTATTTACAGGCCGTCGGCGTCATCAATGCCCACGAGGACGGCTGTTTTCGCGCTTCCCAGCTCTGATTGCATAAAGCAAGAAAAAAGCCTCGATGGATTCTCCATCGAGGCTTTTAAAGTCCTGTCGTCTTTTTGTTCTATTTGCTGATTGGCGCAGAAACTTTTGCCAACCACTTTTTCGCGCGGTCGCTGACGTGCGGTGCAACGGTGTCGTAGGCACGCTTATTGAAGGCGTTGAGCCAATCGACCTCTTGCTGGCTCATCAGCTCAAGCTTCAGCGGAGATGGGTCGATCGGAACGACGGTGAAGGTGTCAAAGTGGTAGAACTGTCCATACTCGGTCTTTTCACCCTTGACCACAACCGCTGTATTTTCTGTACGGATGCCGTGGCTGCCCTCGGTGTAGACACCTGGCTCGATGGTCAGCACCATGCCCGGCTGCAATTTGACGGTGCGCTCGCCCAAGCTCTGCGGACCCTCATGGACGTTGAGCATATAGCCTACACCGTGGCCGGTACCGCAGCGGTAGTCGAGGCCATATTTCCACAGCACTTCCCTGCTGAGCACATCCAGGCCATAGCCGGTCGTGCCCTCTTTAAAGACCGCGGTGCTCAGTGCGATGACGCTCTTGAGAACCAGCGTGTAGTCGCGGCGCTCCTCATCGGTCAACTCGCCCATCGGGAAGGTTCTGGTGGTATCGGTGGTGCCGGTCAGATACTGGCCGCCGCTGTCGTTGAGCAGGAAGTGGCTTCTCTCGATGACAGCAGAGCCTTCCGCCTTCGGCGCATAGTGCATCATGGCTGCATTGTCGCGGTAAGCAAGGATGGCAGTAAAGCTGTCGTCCTTAAAGTGTTCCCGCTGAGCGCGGAAAGAGTGGAGCTTTTCCGCTGCCTGATACTCGGTGATGGTTTCGCCCTTCTCCAAAGCTTCGTCCAGCCAGCCGTAGAATTCCGCCTCGGCAATGCCGTCCTGCACATAGGCCTCATAGGTATTGCTGGTTTCGACGTCGTTCTTCATCGCCTTCATCAGTTTGGTCGGGTCGTCCTTTTCCACCAGGGTCAGGTGCTCATTGTTCTTCAGCGCATAGTAAAGGCTGTAGTTGAGCTCCTTTGTGTCGCACAGCACGGTCTGTGGCTTATTGAGGTGGGAAGCGTATTCGAATACCGACTCATACGGGCGCAGGGTGACCCCATTTTCAGAGAGGACGCGCAGCACATCGTCTCCCAAGCGTTTTTGGTTGGTGAAGAGGATTGCGCTCTCTTTAGAGATGTATGCGTAGGCGATGGCAACCGGTGTGCAGGCCACATCGTTGGCGCGGATGTTGTACAGCCAGGCAATCGAGTCCAAAGCGCTGACAAAGATCGCGTCAGCCTCCTCCTGCTCCAGTTTTTCGCGCAGTTCGCCGATCTTCTGTTCAGCAGATTTGCCCGCATATTTTACCGGCAGGGTGTAGATCTCGGTCGCGCTCTCGGCCGGGCGCTCCTCACCCCACAGATCGTTTGCGTAGTCGATCTGGTTGTCGATCTGAATGTTCTTCTTTGCGAAGGCTTTCTGCATTTCCTGGATATATGAGGCGGAGAACAGAGCTCCATTGATGCCGACGACGGCGTTCTCCGGCAACTCCTTTGCCAGGTACTCCGGTACCTTAGGGGTTTCCGGCTCGTTCATCTTGAACAGCACGCCCTCACTGCCTGCCAATTGGCGCTCCGCCTGTACATAGTAACGGCCGTCGGTCCACAAACCCGCGACCGATTTGGTGATGACAAAGGTGCCTGCGGAACCGGTGAAGCCGGAAAGCCAGGCTCTGGTTTTCCAGTGGTCAGAGAAGTACTCGCTCATGTGCGGATCGGCGCTCGGCACAATGAGAGCATCGATGTGGTTCTCTGCCATTCGTTCCCGAATTTTGGCAATCTTTTCGTTTGTCGTCATTTCCAATTCCTCCATTTCCTTCCGGAACTATCGTGACTGCTTTTTCCAGTTTTTTTCTGGCCCTCAGCAGTCCCTTTATCAGTATAGCACAAAAATGCCAACTTACAAGCTTTTTTCTTGTGAAAAAATGAGATATCCTCCCCATTTTTATCCATAAAGAAAAAAAGAGGAACTCAAACGAGTTCCTCTTTTTGTTCTGTAAAAAGGGGCAGCTATGCCTGCTGGAGATTCTCCAGATGGATGCAGTGAACCGGACATCCTTCTGCGCACTTGCCGCAGTTGGTGCACTTGGACGGGTCGATATGGGCGCAGTTATTTTCCACTGTTATCGCGCCAAATTCGCAGGTGCGCTCACACTTTTTGCATCCGATGCAGCCGTTGGAGCACACTTTGCGGGTATCTACACCCTTATCCTTATTCATGCAGGCAACATAGACCTTCTGGCTTCTTGGCAGAATTTCCAAGATAGAATTTGGGCAAACCTTTGCGCAGGCGCCACAGCCGATGCACTTGTCCTCGTCGACCTTGGCAATGTGGTCGACAATGTGGATTGCATCGTATTCGCACACGTTAGTGCAGTCGCCATAGCCCAGGCAAGCAAAGTTGCAGCTAGTTCTTCCGTTATAGTAAAGTTTTGCAGCCTTGCAGTTTTTCGGGCCGTCATAATCCATGATATAATCGGAGGTTTGCAGATGGCCGCGGCAGCGCACAACTGCACGTTTGGGCTCAATCTCGCCGACCGAAACGCCCAGGATTTCACCGAGTTTCGCTGCAACCGCCGCTCCGCCTACCGGGCAAAGATTCGGAGGCGCTTCCCCAGCTGCCATCTTGGAGGCATACTCATCACAACCCGCGCAGCCGCAGGCGCCGCAGTTCGCGCCCGGCAGCACTTCACGGAGGTTTGCTACCGTTTCATCTACCTTTACCGCGAAAAACTTGGAAGCAACGCTCAGCAAAAATCCCGCGATTAAACCTATCACCGTAACGATGGAGACAGGTGTTAAAATTGTTTGCAGCATAATTTCGTCTCCTTCTCGTTATTTGAAAATACCTTCCGCAACGCTCGCAAAGCCCATAAAGGACATCGAAACGATCGATGCGGCAACCAGTGTAATCGGAACGCCCTGGAAGCTCTTCGGGAACTCTACACTCTCCATCTTGCTTCTAACGCCGGCAAACAGTACCATTGCCAGCATGAAGCCGATGCCGATACCGAAGGTATTGACAATAGATTCGAGGAAGTTGTAGTGGTTTTCCACATTCAGCAGTACGCAGCCCAGAACGGCGCAGTTGGTGGTGATCAGTGGAAGGTATACGCCCAACGCCTTATACAGCGGTTTCATATACTTTTTCATGACAAACTCAACCAGCTGAACCAGCGCGGCGATAACCAGAATAAAGACGATGGTCTGCAGGTATTCCAGACCAAATGGAACCAGCAGGAAGGTGTAGATCGGCCAGGTAACTGCGGTAGCCATCAGCAGAACAAAGATAACTGCCGAGCTCATGCCGATCGCAGAGTCCAACTTTTTGGATACACCCAAGAATGGGCAGCAGCCCAGGAACTTGGCAAGGACGATATTTTCGACAATGGAAGAGGTGACGAAAATATACATCAAATTTCTAAACAATTCCATTATTCACATTCTCCCTTCCCTGCATTGGCACAACCTGCGGCATTCGGGCAGGAAGCGCAGTCAAAGCTCTTTCTCTTGACCGCTTTGCCGTTGGTCAGTTTGTTGAGCAGCGCGATGACGCAACCAAATACCAGGAAGCCGCCAGGCGCCAGGACGAAGATGGAGATTGGCTCGATAAAGTTTGCGGTGATCGGCAGGCCAAACCAGGTGCCGGAACCGAGGATCTCGCGGATAGAACCGATGGCCAGCAGCGCCAGCGTAAAGCCGATGCCCATGCCGATGCCGTCCATCGCCGACTTGATGACGGTGTTCTTGCTCGCAAACATCTCAGCGCGGCCGAGGATGATGCAGTTTACAACGATCAGCGGCAGGAACAAACCGAGCGCCTCATAGATGCTTGGGAAAAACGCCTGCAAAATCGAGCTGAGCAGGGTTACAAAGCCTGCAATGATGACGATAAAGCAAGGGATGCGCACCTTATCCGGAATCACCTTGCGCAGTGCAGAGATTACGATATTGGAGCCGACCAGTACAAAGGTGGCCGCACAGCCCATGCCGATGGCGTTCATCGCCATTGTGGTGATCGCGATGGTCGGGCAGGTACCGAGCACCAGAACCAGTGTTGGGTTCTCCTTAATAATGCCGTTGCAAAGAACTTGCAAATTTGTCTTTTCTTTTTCCATTTCCCTACTCCCCTTTCACCATATCATAGACCTCGAAGGCCGTCTTAATTGCTCTTTCCATTGCGTTGGAGGAGAGGGTTGCTCCGCCGATGGCCTCATAGCCGTTCATCGAGCTGTCCATGCCCTCAAACTGGTTGACAAAGTCGTCGTTGGAGACTTTGGAGCCGAGGCCCGGAGTCTCGTTGTTTGCCAGGATCTTGATGCGCTCGATGGTGCCATCCTCTTTGATGCCGACCATTACCTGCAACGGATCGCTGGAATAACCTTTCGAAGAAACGGTGATGGCGTAACCGACGCCGTTTGCTGCGGCATATACATCGCTTACACCCTCTGGGAATTCGCCCTGAAGCTGCTCGAACGAATCAGCTTCGGCCAGCACCTCAGCGCGGGACTCCTCCGCAATTCTGCGGTTATTTTCCTCGATGATTGGTGCTGTGATGTTCTGGCTGATTGCAAGCAGCAGGGTGATGACCAGGCAGATCACTGCCAGGACCACAGTCGGTTTTACAAATTCATTCATAGTTGTCGACTTCATTACTGCTGGACACCTCCAAACGCCTTGTTGCGAACCATCCTGTTGATGTGTGGGGTAATGATGTTCATCAGCAGAATCGAATAGGATACGCCTTCTGGATAGGAGCCAAAGAGGCGGATCACCATGGTGATGATGGCGCAGCCCAAACCGAAGATGATCTTGCCCTTCTCGGTGATTGGGGAGGTGGTGTAGTCGGTGGCCATGAAGAAGGCGCCGATCAGCAAGCCGCCGCCCATGATCTCATAC
>ENA-OYXB01001188-OYXB01001188.1-human-gut-metagenome-genome-assembly--contig:-NODE-1188-length-10677-cov-5.721898_pt1 | contig 10677 bp, 12 predicted proteins | sample MGYA00244176_ERZ653409 | MGnify/ENA primary metagenome ERZ653409 (study PRJEB26926, sample SAMN06164912) | human gut metagenome | biome: ENVO:00009003; feature: ENVO:2100002; material: ENVO:00002003... | reverse complement strand
AGCCTATACCCCCTCTGGAAGCGGCGGCCGGTGTCGCAAAGGCTATTTATAATTTTCAGTCTTTTTCGGGTGAGATTTTAAGGAAACAGACATTCCCGATCTTAGTTATGCCGTCAACCGACCGCCAGAGTTTAGATCTTGGCGTATCAAATGCGCTGGCCTATGACCCGAATGCCACAGGCGGCGCACGGCCTGACTTTATCGCGCCTCCGTCCTCTCCAGCTGACGTCCTTATGAATGAACGCCATTTCTTGGTCAGTGAATTGTACAGGATGAATGGTTTAAGTTTTGTCATGGAAAGCAGCGCGCAGGCATCCGGCGTATCACGCCAGTGGGAATTTGAACGAACAAATCAGACGCTGGCAAGTTTTGCCGACCAGTGTCGACAGGCAGAAATGGCGCTCCTTAATTTGTTTCAGAAATGGCTGCATATTGATTGTTCTTATAACGTACAGTATGCGGACGATTTCGGCATCGTTGATGTTGCTTCTGAGATTGCGGAAGCGCAGGCCCTCTCCGATCTGAACCTTGCGCCCGGGCTCAGGATTGAGATTTTGAAGAAACTTCTGGCGGTTTATCTGCCTGATCTTGCGCCGGATAGATACGATGAAATTATCGGGGAAGCCGAAGAGGCAGAAAGAAACCTCGCCGCGGCACAGGCAGCACAACTTGAAAGCGTCATGAATGGAAATGGAGAAGGGCAAGGCGAAGGAAATAGCGAAGGCGGCGAAGAATGAAACCGCAGGAAGCCGTAAAGGAGTTTCAAAAGGATTATGACGAGACAGTCAGGCGTTTAAAAGCGGAAGTACAAAAACAGATAAAGGCAGGTGTACCGCCAGATCAGGCGGTAACGAAAGCCATCAAGGAAACCGGCATGATGGCAGCCATTACCAAAGGCGTTGAAAAGGCTATTTCAGATTCTTACGAATCCCCCGCGTTTTCCATCTCTGACCACGGCGGTAATCCTTTTGATCACTGGCAGGCCGGCGATATGAAACTATCTGAAGCCATCCACGGCGCAGGAATCCAGATCAAACAGACAATAGCCATGGCGATCAAGCAGGCGCAAAAAGAAGGCAGCGCGATACGAAAGACTGCGCGGCTCTTGTACGACGGATATGGGCATGGCCATATAACAAAGAGGCAGAAGCTGCCTGAATACCTGGAACAACTCTTAAGCGACGTCGATGAAGCGGCAAGCGGCGCTGATGTAGCAAAAGACGAAGCTATGAAAGCCGTCATAAAAGACGTGAAGAAAGCAGCGCGCAATGTCTCAAGGCTGTCTGGAATGACAAACGGCAGTATGAATCTGAAAACAGCGTATAAGGCACTTCTAAAAGCCTTGGAAATGTTCGATGATAAATTAGTCGAGAACACCGCCAGAACCGCTATAGAAGAAAAATCACGCTATATAGCCGACAGAATAGCAAGGACAGAAGCCGCCAGAGCTTACGCGCAATCAACCTTTGATAAATATGCCAATGATAAAGATATCGTTGCTTACAAATGGACATTATCTTCCCGCCATCCCTGTGATGACATATGTGATCTATACGCCAATGCTGATTTATATGGCATGGGAAAAGGCGTATTCCCAAAAGACAAGTTCCCTGTACTGCCAGTTCATCCTAACTGCCTGTGCCACATGACACCCATGCACCGCGCAGAATTGGATAATTTGACCCCTGTAAAGGACCCGCTCAAAGCTGGTGAAGAATATCTCAAGACGGCGCGGCCAAACGTTTTAAAGCGCATTCTGGGCGTAAATGGTGCTGCTGATTTCAAGGCCGGCAGGGTCAAATGGTGGGATGTTGCCAGAGAGTACAAAACAGAATACTCGAAAGAAAGCTCGTTTCTAAAGGATGTGACAGAAAAGAGCAGGAAAATAACAAATCCTATATATGACGTAAACTGGGATGTTATAAAGTCTCCTGAATATAAAGCATTATTTTCTACTATTTCTGATAATCCTGTACTGAATGAAACCATTTATAAAAAGGCTATGGATATGTTCGAACACAGAACAGGAACAGATAAAGAAGATTTGTATTTGATTGATCGTTTTACTGGTAAAGTGGTCGCATCATCGACACATAGTGAAGAAGCACTAACAACTTATTACAATAGCGAAGTAAAAGCTGAAATCAAAAAGGGCGCTGGTAATTTGATATCTATACATAATCATCCGAATAGTATACCGCCGGGAGGATATGATATATCATCTTCCGCAAGATATTATTGTGGCATGGTATTTTGTCATGATGGTACATTTTATCAATATAAAATGGGCAAAAGAAAATTCAGCCATAATCTTTTTGACATGGTTATTGGAAAATTTAAAAAAGAAGGATATAATGAGGTTGAAGCAGGAGAAATGGCTTTAAGGCAATTTGAAAAGGATTACGGTCTAAAATGGAGGAAGTGGTCATTATGAGAATTTACTATTATAAAGACATTCCAACAGACTATTCCCATCTTACGATTGAGGAATTAAATAAGAAAATTGAGGAAGAAAAAGAAAGAATAAAAGGGAAAACCTGGGAAGAACTTTGCGAAGAATGTGAAAATTGACAATGGATAATTTCAAGGTCATTTATCGTATTTTGAAATATATTCAAACCTGCATGGAATATGAAGAGTTTGATGATGAGGGATTCACCGCAGAACATTTTGGCATTAGCCAGGCACTGTTTCTGAATCTCCTTCAAATGCTCCTGGATGCCGGTTATATCACAGGCGTTAAAGTCGTAACGGATAAACTCGGTAGCGAGCTTGTTATTATTCATCCCCGGCTGACTCTTGAAGGTATGGAATACCTGGAAGAAAATACGATGATGAAAAAGGCGTACAGGCTTCTAAAAGGTATTAAAGGTATTACGCCTCTAAATTAATAAAACCATAAACCGCTTGCAGCAGCAGGCGGTTTTATTATGTCTTTCGGTTTGCAGACGTTAAAGAACAAGCCTTTTTTATTGGAAAAACTCGGCAAGACGCCGGTTTTTATATTTGCGGTAGACCCGCGGAAAGGGTGCATTCAGACAATGACACTTGAAGAAATTTATGCAAAGCTGAAAGAAATTGACGGCGGGGCAGATATGGCCGACGCCGTGCGTAAAGAGTTGACCTCTTTACGCAACGAAGCGAAGGAAAACAGACTCGCAAAGGATGAAATTCTTAAGGCTATCGGCGCAAAGAATGCCGATGAAGGCAAAGCGCAGGCGGAAGCATTGACCAAACTCATGGGCAAGCTGAAAGAGGCAAACACTAACCCTGATGCCATGGTTACACGTCTAACCTCTCTTGAAGGGCAGGTAACAGCATTGACCAAAGCAAGCAAAGATGCGCAGCTTGCAGCCGAAAAGGCCAAAAAGGAACAGATCGCAAGTCAGAAGCACAGCGCGTTAATTGAAACATTAACCGCCGCGAATGCCGTCAAACCGTCTGAAATTGCAAAATTATTAACCTCTCAGGTCAATGTAAATGATGCAGGGACTTTAGAGTTTGCAATGGATGACGGGACCACTTCCGACGTCAAGACAGGCGTCGAAAGCTATCTTAAGAGTAATCCGTGGGCAGTTGCTAACAACGGCGCACCGGGCGGCGGTACCAACGCACCGAAAGGCGAAGAAGGGCACAAATACACCCAGGATGAAATCAAGAACATGTCCATTGAAGAAATTAATAAGAATTGGGATGACATTGTAAAATCATCCAAAAGTTAAAACAAAGGAGAAATGTTAGACTATGGCTACAACTGCTTTTATTCCTAAGATTTGGGATGCTCGTATTCTTGAAAATCTCAACAAGACTCTTGTTTATGCAAACCTTTGTAATCGTGATTATGAGGGCGAAATTACCGCGGCAGGCGATACCGTACACATTAACAAGCTGAACGGCCTTACTGTCAAGAAGTACTCCGGCACTATCGAGTCTGAAGATCTCAATGGTGAAACCCTTGACCTGGTAATTGACCAGAAGAATTACTTCAGCTTCAAAGTTCCGGACATCGAACGTATTCAGGCAAAACCTGAAATGGTAGATGCTGCTATGCGTGAAGCGGCTTATGCTCTCTCTGATGAAGCAGATAAGACCGTGGCTGCTCTCTATGAAGAAGCAGGCACCAATATCGGCTCTGATTCTGCTTCTGTCAAGATCGGCACCACTAAAAAGGCCTATGATGCGCTGATTGATATGGGCGTGGCTCTCACAGAAAACAATGTACCAACCATGGGCCGCTTCATTGTGGTACCGGCTTGGTTCGAAGGGCTCCTTCGTTCTGATGACCGCCTGATTTCCACTGGTGACGCTTCCGCAGAAGCCGCCAGAATCAACGGTTATCTGGGTCGCGTGGCAGGTTTTGATGTATTTGTATCCAACAATGTACCGAATACTTCCAGCAAGCTGTATAAGATCACCGCTGGCAATAATACAGCAATGGCTTACGCTCAGCAGGTCCTTAATACAGAAGCATTGAGAGACCCGGCGTCCTTCTCCGATCTCGTAAGAGGCCTTATGGTATACGGCGCCAAAGTCGTACAGCCAAATGCTCTTGTGTGCATGACTGCCGATAAAGGTTAATCATGGCCAGTGAGGCCGGGGACATCTTGGCCAAACACATAAAAAGTGTGATCGCCAAGAGTGCTACGAAAATTATGGAGTATGCGCAGGAAAACCACAGGTTCACGACGCGCACCGGCGCACTTGAAAGGTCAGTCAAAAAGGAAATAGCGGCGGACGGATTCTCTGCCGTTGTATTCCTTGATGAAGATGAAGCAGCATACGCGCCGATGGTTCACGCGGGGACTAAATCGCATATGATTTATCCCAAATACAAAAAAGTCTTACGCTGGAGCGGCGGCGATGGGTTTGTGTTTGCTAAACGCGTTAAGCATCCAGGAACAAAGCCTGATGAATTTCTATTTAAGGCTGCCGATGCAACGAAAGACGAAATACAAGGCGTGGTTGATGCGGAAACAGAAAAGGCGGCACAGGAGATTGCCGCACAGATGGTAAAGGATGTGATGAAATGATCTTTATCACAAAGGCCACAGACAATGTCATGACGGCCGAAGAAAACGCTATAAATTATGCAAACGCATATGTGACACGCCTTATGTTGCGTCTTGGTGTGCAGGAAAGCGAAGTGAAAACGCCTGTATCTGAGATCGTGCAGAAGCTGGCCGAACTTGTCGCCTTGCGTGAACAGGCGGCGGCTTTAGTGGGAAGCGATGCTACCGCATATCTGGAAGGCGTGAACGCTGATGATATCTATAACAGAAAATACAAGATATACAGCGACAGAGTGAAACAAATCGAAAATACAATTAGTTATACCGATTTCATGGGAGCAGATGCAGAAGGCAGAAACAAACTGTTTATAGGCACAATTCCCATCAATCGTGCATAAGAGGGCCATTATGGATAGAGTTCTATTTTTAACAGATCGCGTTTTGAAAGTCCTTCAGGACGGTACAGATTTGCCATGGGTGAAAACCCTGGGCGCGCCTTCCTTCCCAAAGGTAACAACGGGATTCTTATGCATGGGAAACATTCGGTACTATGATTTCACGAAGGATGCGCAAAAAGGCAAGATTTCTTTTGAAATCTTCATTATTACACCAGAACTCACCAACGAAACCGCCTTGACCATTGAAAAAACAACATTTCTAGTTAAAGATATTTTGAACGAGAATGAAGATTTTGCAGGCGAGGCGCTGTCTTCTGAAGTGACTGAAATCAATTTTGCACCTCCGGCGGGTAAAACGGCTGCCGGTGCATCCCGTATTGTGTATACTATCGATTTTGAAGATTATGAGTATTAACAGAAAGGAACATAATATATGTCTAAAGTAAGACCCGTATACAATGCAGCAGCTGACAAGCTCAAAGGCAAAGACGTGCTTGTTTATATCAATTTCGGCGAAACTGCTACATACGAAGCGCCGGTGTGGTGCCTGATCGGCGGACAGACTGACGCTAAATACACCATCAAGGCCGATTCTATTGATGGTTCTAACAAAACTTCTGGCGGATGGGGCGAAACTTACTCCGGTATCAAAACTTCTGAACTTTCCATGTCCGGTATCCGCTGCAAGAACGATGAAGGATACAACGCGCTGAAAGATGCATTTCTTAAAGACGAAAAAGTGGATATTGTAAGATATTCTACTGACGGCGGCGCAGAAAGAAACTGGTATTCTGTTACCGATCTTTCCGACTCTACTCCCCATGATGATATGGCAAGTTTTGATGCAACGCTGGAAGGTGTCGGAAAACCGACATTCTATTCTGGTCTTCTTGCAATTACCGATGTTAAAGGCGCAGGGGGAGAAAAATAAGATGATTAATTACGACAAAATCAATCGTTTTGTCGTTGTAAAGATTGGAGACGTGAATGTTCACGTCTCTTTTTCTTTATCAGCTCTCGAAAAGCTGGAAAACGACGTATTTAAAAACCTGATCACTTTTGTGGATTCCGGGGATGTTCCCACACTGTCGCAGCTGGTCAAAGCGTTCAAGATTGGCGCAATGGATGCTAATAAAGCACTGACAGAAGAAAAGGCGAATGATCTTGCACTTGAACTGATGCGGGGAGAAGGGATTCCCGAATTAATGCGCGTGTTTTATGTAACTCTTGGCGTTTCCGGGATTATGGGCGAAGCGGCCTCCGCACAGCTTATGGAAAATTTCGGTGTGACCTCCCGTGATGAAAAACCAAAAAACGCACAGACGGAAAAACCGACGAAAGCAGCCAAAAAGAAATAAAGAGTTTTTCCGATTATCTGAATATGATACTTCCTGTATGTTATGGAGAATTGGCCATGACGGGCGAAGAGATCGCGCGGGTGACTCCGTATGAGATCATGCGAAGGGTGGAAGGATACAAGGAGAGAATGAAGAATAAACGCATATTTACAGCGTCATTCCTGACGGCTCCTCTAATTAATTCCAGTTACCATGCCCCGAAGCGGGCAATAAGCGTTAAGAAGCTTCTGCCCGATGATTTCGAAGCGGATATACCGAAAGAAAAGTTAGATCATATGTTAGAAGTCGTTAAAGAAGCAGAAAAAGAAGAGGAAAGGAGGAAAAATGGCAAACAATAAGATACAGATATCTATCACGGCTGTGGATAATGCAAGTAAAACTGTTGATAAAGTCAAAAGCAATATGCAAAAGCTGAAAGGTATTCAAATCAACGGGCGTGCTTTTGATGGCTTAAGAACATCGGCAGATAAAGCGGCTCAGAGCGTTTCGCGCCTGCAGCAAGCAGCAGGACAAACGGGAGGAACGTTTTCCAGACTTGCACCAATTATCGGCCGTGCTTTTGCGGTTGGCTCTATTGTGGCATTCAGCCAGAAATGTTTATCGGCCAGTGCAAACATGGAGCTGCTCAAAAAAGGCTTGTCTCGTACGCTTGGTGATGCTAATGCGGAAAAGTTGATTTCTGACCTTCAGGATATCGGCGAAGCATCCGCGTATGATTCGACACAGCTCCTGCCGCTTGCTCGTGCATGGGTCAATATCGGCGATAATGCAGAACAAGCAACAGACAAGATGCGAACGATTGTGGACATTTCCTCGGCTTATGGCCTGACGGCTGAACAGGTCGGCTCTGTCAATCTGGCACTGTCGCAGATGTCGATGGCGGGCAAGATTGGCCAGCAAGACATGATGCAGCTGCTTAATGCGGGCGTTCCGGCGTGGAATCTTTTGTCTGAAGCCATGGGCATGTCTGTTGCAGAGCTTAAAGACATGAGCTCTAAAGGTCAATTGACGGAAGAGGCCATTGCTACATTGTTCGACGCCATGAAGAACAAAGGCCAGGGCGCGGCTGCCGATATGGCTGGCACTTTAAGCGGTAAATTTTCTAACATTCAGGAATCAGCGACCAATTCATTAATTGCTATCGGCGATTTAATGGAAAACGCCTTTGACTTAAAGAACGTATTGGGCAGTATCGGTGACTTTACAGGCCAGTTCAAATCTCTGATGATTTCTATCAGGGACGATGCTAAAAATGTGGGTGTTGCGCAGGCTATCACGAATGAATTGAATAAAGTCTCTCCTGCTGCCGCCAGTGCTTTTTCGGCGGTGACAGACGCACTAAAAGACGTCTTTAATTTCTGCAAGAATAACAAGGAAGCCATTAAGGATGTCGCCGAAGCCGTCACGATTGTGGGCGGCGCGTTCTTGTCTCTTAAAGGTGTTATTGCTTTATGTACAACGGCCGCCAGAATCTTTACAGCGGTAGCGGCCATGAATCCCTATGTATTAGGCATTACTATTGTTATCGCGGCATTGATTGCCATTCATGACCATTGGGATGATATCAAAGAAGCATTTCAGAACGGGAAAGCGGTCGTTCTTAAGGTTATGGATGATATCGGCCAGTGGATACATGTCAAAGTAGAAGGAGCGATCAACAGCGTAAAACAGGCGTGGGATGGGTTGGTATCTTTTATACAGCATCCTATCGATACAATGGTTAGAGTCAATACACAGGCGCGCGAACAAGCGGCGGTAAGCCCAACAAGATACGCTAAAGGCGGTGTATTTGGCCTTCATGCTATGGCCAAGGGTGGATTGGTCGGCGGGCTTGTCCCGATGGCCACAGGCGGCGAACTGAAACGCGGTACTCCTGCTTTAGTTGGGGAAGCCGGACCCGAAGCCGTTATACCTCTAAAAAACACCGTCCTGTCGCAGATTGGAAAGGCGATAGCCGACGCATACAATGGCGGCAAGGCTGGAAAAAGCAAGGTCGGCGAGATTGAGGAATCAATCAAAACGACAGCTGACACCGGCGAAGTCAACGCCTATGTGAAGGTATTACAGGATGCTTCCAAGAAGGCGCAGGAAATAGGGCAGAAGGTTAAAGAATTTTCTGATTACCAGAAGGAAGCCAACGAAGAAGCAAAGAAATATACCGAAACAGGCGAAGCGACGATTTCCATGCAGGAAGAACTCGCAGCCAAGGAACGCGAAATTTCCAAACTGAAGGCATCCCGGTCAGGCGCTGATACGGCGGAAGGACTGGAAGCCCGTCTCTCTCGATTGGAAGCGGAAAAAGCACATATCAGTGCTACATACGAAGCGGAAAAGGCCGCAGCTATCAAGGCAGCACAAGAGGCAGCCGACGCAAAAACGCGCATTGAACAAGAAGCAGCCGACGCGGTCAAACAGGTACAGACCAAAGCCGCAGAAGATGTGTTTTCCCATGAAACGACACTCAGGAACGCCAAAGCGGCATTGGATAAGGCCGCCAATGCGCAGAGCCTGTCTGAATATGCAGCAATTATGTCGCAGAAGGACGAAGTGACCGGTGAATCTTACGCGTCAATTCTTGCCAACGAAAACGCCTTAGGTGAAACAAGGCGCGCCTGGTATGAAGAAATGATGCTGAATGCAGTTTCCTGGGGAACGTACATGCAGGAAACATTAACAACGGTCGCGGAACAATTCCAAAGCGGCGTTGCGCAGGGGTTAACGGAATGTATCATGCAGGGGAAAACGTTATCGGCCATGTTTGGCTCTCTGGCTAATACTCTTATGAGTACGCTTATTAACAACGTACTTAAGAAATGGATTTCCTCTATGGGCATCATTCAGAACTTGAACGCCGCCAACAGTAAAACGGCGATGGCCAACGCTAAAGCAGAAGCGGCAGCGCAAGCGGCTAAATCCGGCGTATATGCGGCCAATGCAACGGCGCGCGTCATTGAGACTATGCCATTTATGGTATATGGAGCAGGGGCTTTGGTTGCTGCACAGATGCAGACGGCCAAAGGCGGGGCGTTACAGTTTGCCACTGGCGGATATGTATCGGGAGCGGGTACGTCGACTTCTGATTCTATCCCGGCGATGCTGTCCAATGGTGAATATGTATTAAACGCACAAGCAGTACAGGCTATCGGCCGTCCAACTCTCAATATGCTTAATTCCGGGGCCATTTCCGGTCTTGCGTCTGGCGGAAGTGTTAGAGGCGGCACAGATGTTGGAATAAGACCATCAAGCAATGTAACGCTTAATGTCAGCGCCCTGGATGCTTCCTCTTTCTCTGATTTCCTGCAAAACGGCGGACTGGATGAAATCCGCCAGAAGTTACTTGATACCGATAGGAATTTTGCGACAGATGCGGGGGTGTGGTAGTTGGCAATACGGATATTCCCGCCAGATTTAAATAAATTAGCCTGGTCTTCTAAAAAGACGATCACATGGGATACGACCATTCAAACGTCAGGCTCCGGAATGGTAAGGACGATGACAAACCGTCTTTATCCTTCGTGGACGATACAGACCAAATTTGCTTTTTTATCGAATTTGGAATACCAGAAGTTCTTGGGGTTTGTTGCGCTCGTTAAGGGCGCACATGAACCCTTTTTATGGCTGGACCCTGATGATTATGAAATCAAGGGGCTCTGGCTTACGGCAAACGCTGACGGTAAAACTTACCAGGCGCTTCTAAAAATGGGCGAATACGTTGAACCGGTGGAATACATCGACAATGTGACGGTTTATGTTAATGGGATGGAAGCACCTTCTAACAGTTACACGGTAAAAGATGGAAAGATCATTTTTAAGACAGCGCCCGGCCGTGATGCGAAGGTAACAGCTGACTATAGATATTACTGGAAAGTCATGTTTAAAGACGATAAAGTCACGATTGAGAATGTATATACA
>ENA-OYXB01001184-OYXB01001184.1-human-gut-metagenome-genome-assembly--contig:-NODE-1184-length-10703-cov-13.258452_pt1 | contig 10703 bp, 9 predicted proteins | sample MGYA00244176_ERZ653409 | MGnify/ENA primary metagenome ERZ653409 (study PRJEB26926, sample SAMN06164912) | human gut metagenome | biome: ENVO:00009003; feature: ENVO:2100002; material: ENVO:00002003... | reverse complement strand
GGTATTCTTCCTCCGTTAAAATAAGGAACGAAAAATTTCCTACGAGAGTATACGGAGATCTGACTTTGGAAACGGGATATTACGACGCGGTTATCGTTGAACTCGGAAAAGCGGAAGGCGACAACTGGTGGTGCGTCGTGTATCCGCCGCTCTGTTTTACGTCGGGCGAGAACGTTAAGTACCGTTCGAAGATAGCAGAGATAATAGCCGATTGGAAAAAGAAAAAAGGCTGACGTTTCGCCGATTTGTCGGTTTGTCGGTTTGTCGCTTTGTCGCTTTGCCGTCCGAACAAAGGTTTCGGGCAGACGACTTCGTATAGACGATATCACGCAGACGACTTTGTGTAGACGATTTCGCATAGACGATTACACGCAGACGATTTTACGCAGACGAACCCCTTTTTTCTTTGACCGACGGCAAAATCTAATAAGAAAAAGGAGTTGTGCAAAATGAACAGAAAAATCACAAAACTTGCTTTTTTTGCGGTAATTCTTGCGCTTTGCTGCACGTTTTCGGCCGTTATAATTCAGCGGAACGCGCGTGACGCGGTAAAAATCGGAACGAACGTCGTCGAAACGCTCGCTTTAAAACAGGGAAGCACGGGTTCTACCGTAAAACAAGTACAACAAAAACTCAAAAACTGGGGCTATTACAGCGGCGCGGTTGACGGAATTTTCGGTGCCGGAACGCGTAAAGCCGTGGTTTTATTCCAGAAAAGAAACAAACTCACCGCCGACGGAATAGTCGGAAGCAAGACGCTCGAAGCGCTCGGAATTTACGTGAGCAAAACTTCGCAGAAACAAAATTCGGTTTACGCAAATTCGGACGTAAACCTTCTTGCAAGGCTTATTTACGCCGAAGCGCGCGGCGAAACTTATTCGGGGCAGGTCGCGGTAGGCGCGGTGGTTTTAAACAGGGTTAAGAGTTCGTCTTTCCCGAACACCATTTCGGCGGTTATCTATCAGCCTTACGCGTTCACCTGCGTGAGTGACGGGCAGATAAATATGACGCCTGACAGCACGGCGGTTTCCGCCGCTAAGGACGCGATGAACGGGTGGGATCCGTCTTACGGAAGCCTTTATTATTACAACCCGGCAGTCGCGACGAGCAAATGGATATTCTCGAGGAAAACCGTGGTGACGATCGGATCGCACGTGTTTGCGCTTTAAGGAGGGGTAATTATGGAAGAAAGAAAAGATAACTTTAAAGAAAACAGCGCGATCGAAAAAGTAGAAAACGCGTCGCTCACAACCGAAACCGCTCCGCCGGCGAAACGTAAGCCGGGCGTGAAAAAGGCGAACGTTGCAAAGAAAAAGTCCGTAACGGGCAAAAAGAAAAAACAGACCGGGAAAACCAACGAACAGATAAGGGAAGAAAAGGCTAAAGCAAAGTACGCCGCGGCGGAAGCGAAGAAGAAAAAGCAAGCCGAAGCGAAAAAGAAGAAAGAGCAAGCAAAAAAAGCGAGAATCGAGGCTAAAAAAGCGAAAGCGGCTGCGAGAAAAGAAAAACAACGCAGTCTGAGAGAACTCCGTCTTGCAAAGAAAGAAGAGAGAATCAAACGCCGCGAGTTCCTCAAAAACGAAAGCAAAGAGGACAGACAGAAACGCCTTGCCGCGGAAAAGCAGGCTAAACTTAAAATAAAGGCGCAGAAAGCCGAAAGAAGAGCCGAACTCAAAAAGGCGAAAGCCGAAAGAAGAGCCGAACTCAAAAAGGCGAAAGCCGAAAGAGCGGCGGAAATGAAAAGACAGAAGCAAGCCGCAAGGCACGAAAGAAAGATGAAGAAAGCCGAAATGAGAGAAAGACGCGGCAGGGAAAATCGTTCGAGAGGCGTGGGCGGATGGCTCGCCGCGGTTATTTCGCTCGGTTGCTCCGTTCTCGTCCTCGGTTCGGTTCTTGCGTTGTCGCTTTTCACCGACGTTTTAAGTTTCGGCAAAAAAGACGGCGGAACGGAAGCCGCCGAAAGAGCGTTTTACGATCTCGTCGGTTACGTCGACAATATCGAAACGAATATGTCCAAACTCTTTGTCGCGAGCGACAGCGAAAGTCAGCAGAAGATTCTCGGGGATCTTATGGTTCAGAGCAATCTTGCAGATTCGTCGCTTGCCGCGCTGCCCGTTATGGATGAATCCAAGCACTATGCGTCCAAGTATATAAATCAGGTCGGCGATTATGCGAAATATCTCAATAATCGACTTATAGAGCAGCAAACGCTGACTAATGAAGATATGGACAGGCTTGTGGAACTCTACAACGTTAACACCGACTTAAAAGAGGCTCTCACAACTTTGTCGGCAAGGGTGAACGAAGAATACGACTTCGATTTGCTTAAGGACAACAACGCCAACGACATTATAATCGCGCAGTTTAACGATTTTGAAAAAGGCGCGGTCGATTATCCCGAAATGATTTACGACGGAGCGTTTTCCGACGGCGTGAACAATAGAGAAGTAAAAGGTCTTTCGGGCGAAGAAATCGACGAAACGGGTGCGGTGGAAAGGTTCAACGAGATATTCTCGGAATACGGCAAACTCAAGCCTATCGTTATGGGTATGACCGAAAACAGCGAAATAATCTGTTACAACGTCGCTTCGATGACCGAGGGCGGAGAAATTTACGCGCAGATATCCAAAGTCGGCGGCAAACTCGTTATGTTCAACGCTTACAGGGGATGCGGAGAAGTGAAACTTTCCGAGGAGGAATGTATCGGGAAGGCAGGCGAATTTCTTGAAAAACTCGGTTATAAGGATATGAAGTGCGTCTGGAATTACGCTTCCGGCGGAACGGAACATCTCAACTTTGCTTACGCCGAAAACGGAGTGGTAATGTATCCCGATCTTGTCAAACTGAACGTTTGCATGGAAACGGGCGTCGTCACCGGACTCGACGCGGATAATTATTATATCAACCACACCGACAGACTTATCGGCAAAGCAAAACACGATATGGGCGAAGCGTTCGATAAAGTGAACGTAAAACTCGACGTTCAGGACGAAAGAGTTGCCGTTATCCCTCTCGGAAACGGAAGAGAAACCCTTGCTTACGAGTTTATCGGAACTTATAACGGTTCGATTTATTACGTATACGTCGACGCGAACACGTTGAAGGAAGTGGAAATTTATAAAGTCGTGGATACCGAACAGGGCAGATTGCTTATGTAATTGCTTAAACGACCGACTTTTTAAACCGAAACGGACCGGTAAATGCGGTTAATGATTTTTGAGCCGACGGCAAAAGAATTTAAGGTCTTTTGCCGTCGGCTCGGCTTTTTAATTGACAAAAATCAAGTTTTGATTTAAAATATAATTTAAAAGTCGGTATGCTTTGTTTATTTGTGTCTGCCGCTTGGCGATCAAACGAAAAAACGCGCGATAATCGGCTTATAGACCGACTTATTACGAGAAAACAGAAAGGGAGTTAAAAAATGGAAAAACACATCAAACTTGTCACGTTTCGCGTTAACGAAATAGAATTTAAATTTAACGGGGCGATTAAGCCCGACACTCAGTTCCGCATCGTTCCGAAAATCGAAAGCAAACTCGGGCAGAACGGAAAGAATCTTTTCGTCAATCTCTCGGTGAGAGTAAACGAAGATATTTCCGCGCCCGTTCCGTTCAATCTCAACGTGGTTATGTTCGGGCATTTCATCGCCGAAAAAGAAGCGGAGCAGAGAGTTTATATCGAAGAGGCGATCGACACGCTTTATCCGTTCCTTCGCGCCGCGGTTTCTTCGTTCACGGCGAACTGCAACATTCCGCCTTACGTTCTGCCGATAATCGGTTCGAGCGTTCTTCAGGAGAGTCCTGCAAAAGCGGATAAAGAAAAGGAGAATATAAACTAATGAAAAAATTTATCAAGGAATTCGGGGATTTTATCAAAAGGGGTAACGTTCTCGATATGGCTGTCGGCGTAATCGTCGGCGGCGCTTTCACGGCAATCGTAACCGCTCTCTCGAACGGCATTTTAAAGCCCTTCATCAACTGGATAATCTGGCTCTGCAACGGCAAAAACGAAGGCTCGCTCGAGAGTATTTACACGGTGCTTCACGGAGTTACGGGCGCGGACGGAAATCTCGATCTCGCCAATTCAATTTACATAGACTGGGGCGCGTTTATTTCGTCTGTCATCAACTTTCTGCTTATCGCGTTCGTTGTGTTCACGATCGTTAAAGTGATAAATCACGCGTCCGAAAAACTCAATATCAACGCAATCATGAAGGAATCGATGGAGAAAAAACTTGCGAAGGGCGAGGAACTCACCAAGTCCGAAAAACGCTGGGTAAAGAGAATGAAGGCTTATCGTCCGGAATTCGTACCCGCTCAGTTGCAGCCCAAGGCGGAAGTTAAAGAGCCCGAGCCGCCCGTACCCACCGAAACGGAAAAACTTCTCGCGGAAATTCTTGCGGAACTTAAAAAAGAAAACAAATAATCACGGGGACTCCGTTTGCTTCCCTGATTTAAGGTGAAATTTATGAGACCGACGCGATGCGCCCTTTTCGAGGGGCTTTCGGACGGGGAGATATCCGCCGTCGCGGAAAAGATAAAATTTGAATATAAAACTTTTTCGCGCGGGGAGGAAATCTTCGTTTACGGAAGCGACGACGGAAAACTCTGTCATCTCGCCGAAGGCGTTGCGGAAACGATCCGCACGGACGAAAACGGCGCGGTCGCGCTCATTGAGAGGTTTTCTGCGGGCGCGGCGTTCGGCTACGGCGAGGGAAAGGAACTCGGCAGGGATTATGCCGTCGTCGTCGCGAAAACAAGGTGCGCGGTGTGGATTGCCGACGTTTGCGGAGTCGACCTTAAAACTCTTCCCGCGGGATTTTTGGTAAATCTGCTCGGCTGTCAGCAAAAAAGGCTTGCCGATTTTGCCGCGCGGACGAACGTTCTGCTCGGAAAAACCATAAGGGACAAGTTGCTTTGTTATTTCCGGAATTGCGCCGACGAAGCGGGGAGCGATTGTTTCGATCTGAAGATAACCTTAACCGGGCTTGCGGATCTCATTTTTGCGGACAGGAGCGCGATGATGCGTGAAATCAAAAAACTCCGCGACGATGAGATCGTTAAGATAGACCGAAAAAAAGTTACGATGCTTAAAAAATAATCTTAGCAATATATGCAATATAATACGCCCGTGGCGTTTCGGTTAACCGAAACGCCACGGGCGTTGTTTTTAGAGGTAACGTATCTCATTCCGTCCGATTTTCGGACTGAGAGTTGTAATCGTTAAGTTCGTCGCGGAGCGCGTTTTTGCTCTTGAACGAAAGAAGGAAATTGTATTTCTGTTTGATTTTTTCGGTTTTGAGTTTGATGGAAAGTTTGAATTCCTCGAGCTTGACTATCACGTTGTTTTCCTTTGCCCAGGAGCGGATTTTGTTCACCACGTTGAACGAATAGAAAACGTCGATGATGAAAATTCCGAAGTAAATACCTATAAAGAAAGAGTAAATTTCGTTAAGATTCATCCAGTTGACGAGATTTATCAGCATCGGGTGAATGAAAATATAATACGCCGCGCCGATAACGCCCCAGAAAAACGTGAATAACGGACAAATTATGCCCTGAATGTTGCCCGGGCGTTTGGAGTAATCCCAAAGTTTAACTTTAAGCCCAACGATGAAGATAAGACCGGTTATGTATTCGATAAGCGTCATAACCACCGTTATGAGCAGAATCACGAACGCCTTTTGCAGAATCTCGTTCTGAATAAAACCGTAGTCAAAAGAACAAATTATATAAAGGAAAACCACTCCCGTTCCGTATAAAGGCAGGCACGGACCTGCGAGAAATCCCGGGTTGACCCATTTTTTATGCGCAAATCTGCGAAAGAACAGTTCTATGATCCAGCCGCAAGTTCCGCCTACGATAAACAGCAGGCATAACGTTATAAATGTTTTCATTGTTGCCTCCTCGCGCTCCGACGCGCGCTTTGAATTTGCCGTCGGGCGGTATGAGTTTTAAACGAACGAGTTCTCGACGGTTATTATCGCGTTGAGTTTCTTGTCGTAAAGTTTGAGTTTTTCGTTCACCGCTTTTCTGATCTGGCGGGCGGACGTTTTGTTTTCGGGCGGAGTAACGAGGTCGAAAATAACGTTTGCGTGTGTGTCGCCTTCGTTCATCCTGAAATCGTGCAGAGAAAAATCGGGGTTTATCTCCTTAACGATTTTCACGCACTCTTCCTTTATCGCGTTTAGCCTCGGACTTGTCGTCACAACGGGGTCCATATGAATGGTTGCCAGGCAGTTGAACTTCTCCTCGAGTCCGCGTTCCACGTTGTCTACCACGTCGTGCAGTTGCAGGATATTTCCCTCGGCGGGAACTTCCGCGTGAAGAACGATGATTTTTCTGCCGGGACCGTAATCGTGAATCATAAGGTCGTGAATACCGATTATTTTCGTTTTGTCGTAATTCTGAACGTAATCGGCAACGCCTTTGACAAGCGCGGGGTCCGGCGCTTCGCCGAGAAGCAAATCCACCACGCTCTTTATCGATTTTATCCCGGAAACGGCGATAAACAAAGAAACCACCGCGCCGGCGAAACCGTCGAACGGAATGTTTTTGATAAAGAGCGAAAGAATCGCGGAAACGAGAACCACGGTAGTTGCCATACAGTCCGAAACGCTGTCCGCGGCGGTGGCGAGCATAGCCACCGAATTGATTTTTCTGCCGATTGTTTTGTTGAGAACGGCGAGATAAAATTTCGCGGCGATCGAAAGCGTGAGAATAACGAAAGTTATCGCAAGCGTGACCGAAGATTGTTCGGGGACGGTTTCCCACGCGATGATTTTTTCGACGGAAGTCATAAGCAACTGAACCGCGACGATCAGAATAATGATCGAAACGCCAAGCCCGGCGCAATATTCCATTCTGCCGTGACCGAACGGGTGTTCCTTATCCGGTTTTTTTTCCGAAAGTTTAAAGCCGAAAAGCGTGATTATCGAACTGCCCGCGTCGGAAAGGTTATTGATACCGTCCGAAACGATTGAAATTGCGCCGGATAGCAAGCCCGAAATTATTTTCGCAAGGCATAAAATAACGTTGAGGATAATCCCCGTAACTCCTGTTCTATAGCCGAATTTCGCCCTTATTTCGGGTTTTGAGAGTTCCTCTTCGGTAAATTCGTTCAGTTTTTTTGTCATAATTCACCGTTCCGGCGGAGCGAAATCCGCCGCTTTAAAAATGTGTTTGTCGCTGTTAAGCGAGGATTCCGTTGCCTTGAAAATGTGTTTGTCGCTGTTAAACGAATATTCCGTCGCCTTGAAAATTATTCTTTTTCGCTTTCTTCTTCGTCGGTATGGTGAATTTCCACTTTCACTTCGAGAACCTTTTTCAGAGTTCTTTTCGTTACGGTCACGGTGAGATTGTTATAGTCGAAAGAATAGCCTATCGGCGGAATATCTCCCGAACGTTCGATTATCCAGCCGCTGACGGTGTTTGAGTCGCTTTCTTCGTCCTCTTCCTGCGAGAAAATTTCGCAAAATTCCGAAAGTTCGGCGTTTCCGTCAACGAGATAATGCTCGTCGTCGAGTTTTGTGAAGTAGTCCACCACTTCGTCGTGTTCGTCCCATATCTCGCCAACGAGTTCTTCGAGAATATCTTCGAGCGTGACGATGCCGAGCGTGCCGCCGTATTCGTCAACGACGGTAGCCATATGCACTTTCTGCTTCTGCATGCTCCGAAGCAGCGTGGAGATTTTCATATGTTCCGTGGCGAGAGCCATCGACGTGACTATGCCTTTGATGTTGGCAACGCCCGCCGTGTACGCCGCGTAAAAATCCTTTTCGTGTATCATTCCGATGATGGTGTCGATAGAGCCTCTGTAAACGGGCAATCTCGAAAAACCGTGTTCGGAAAATATGAGCCTTATATCTTTCATCGGGGTGTTTTCTTCCACCGCGATGACGTTTACTCTCGGAACGAGTATGTCGCCGACTTCCGCGTCGTTGAATTCGATCGCGCTGGAGATAAGTTCGGTTTCGTTGTTGTCGAGAGTGCCGTCCTCCTTCGCTTCTTCTATGTAGGTCAGCAATTCTTCTTCCGTTATAACGTCGTCCGACTTAAACTTGAAAATCTTTCTCAAAAGAATCTTCCATCCCGTGAAAATCATGTTGAGCGGGTATAGAATTATCGAGAAAAAGCCGATGATCGGCGTTACGAACATAGCCACCTTTTCCGGGAATTCTTTCGCAAGCGTTTTGGGTGTAATTTCGCCGAAAATAAGAACCGTTACCGTCGAAATAATCGTCGACATCGTCGCCGCGAGGCTTGCCGAACTGACGAAAACTTCCGTAAACAGCAGGGTGGATATCGTTGCGAGCGTAAGATTGACTATATTATTACCGATTAAGATGGTATAGAGCAATCTGTCGTAATTTTCAACGTAATGCAAGGCTTTTTTCGCCGATTTGTTTCCGTCGTCCGCCATAACTTTCATTCTCGCGCGGTTGATGGAAGTAAAAGCCGTTTCGGTTGCCGAAAAGAATGCCGATAAAATAAGCAATACGATCAGAATGATTACGTAAATCGTAATATTCTGACTTCCGGGAGGGGGTTGTGTGTCTGTGTCCATAAATAACTCCTTAATAAAAAATATATAACTGCTTATAAATAAATATAAGTAGAAACCATTATATCACAAATATTTTTTTTTGTAAATCTTTTTGCGCGAGTAACTTCGCAATTGTAGGCAAGAAATACGGATCGGCAGAGGAAAGACAAAAATATTTCACGATTTTCACGAAAAAAAGTTGACATAAAACCGTCGTTATTTTATAATTTAAACAGCGTTGAAATTAATTTCGGGGCAATAAAATAAATAGGTGGAGTCTGTCGATTGATTTAGTGATGACGAATTAAATCACTACAATAAATTTTCGGCAGATTTTTTTATAAGTCGAAGCGGCGGACAGATCGGACAAAAGCCGCCGAATCGGAGGTTAAAATGATAGAAGAGGTTTTGAAAAAGGTTTCTTCGAGTGAGGAAACGGCTAAAAAAATACGCGCGGAAAGCGACGAAAAGGCAGCCGGAATACGCGCGCAGGCGGACAGAAAAGCCGCCGAAATCAAGGGGAACGGCGCGTCGGATTCGAGGGTGAAACGTCTTGCCGCCGTTCAGAACGCGAAGATGAGCGTTGCCGTCCGTTTTGAAGAAGAAAAGAAAAAATATCGCGCGGAAGCCGAAAAATTCAAAGCCGAAAAGAGCGGGAAAGCCGAAGAAGCGGCGGAAATGTTGTTCGGGAGGATAAAAAATGGCGATTGCTGAAATGTCCGCGCTTTCGCTCGTCGCGCTTCTTTCCGATAAGGACAAGGTTTACGACGCTCTCGTCGCAACCGGCGCGGCGCAGATAAAAACGCAGGAAGAGCGCGAACAAACAGTTCCGCTCGCCGCAAAAGACACCGCGGAATTGCGTCAGAAAATCGATAGGGCGAAAAAGTGCCTTGAATTTCTGGCGGACGAAATAGAAACTTTGCCCAAAACCGAGCGGGGAGAGGGCTTGATTAAGGACGGATTCGCCGTCGCTACGAGCGAATTTATGACCGCGGGAGAGCGGAGCGGCGAGGTTGAAAAAACTCTCGACGAAATCGATGGTTTGTCGGCTGAGAAAAACTCTCTCAGGGCGCGTTCGGCAAAGGTGAACGAACAGATAAAAAGTTACGAGCCTTACGTCGGTCTGAAACTGAAATTTTCGGAAGTATCCGACACGAAAACAGTCAAGGTTTATCTCGGAACGGTAACGTCGGACAAAATCGACAAATGCCTTTCGGAACTCGGAGAAATCGAATGTTGCGAATCGTTCGCCGAGTGCGATGGTAAGGATGGAACGGTTCTCTCCGTCGCCGTTTATCGCAACCGGTGCGAAGAGGTTGAAAAAGTCCTTTCCGCGTGCGGTTTCACCAAGTGTCAGTTCGCGGGAGGTTTCACCGCGACGGAGAAAATCGGCGAGTTGAACGCCGAACTCAAAGAGATCGACGAAGGGTTTTTAAGCGTTGCGAAACGCGCCGCAAAACTTGCGGAACAATCGCGGGAAGTCAAGGTATATGTCGATTATCTCGGGTATTTGATAGAAAAAGCCGACGCTGACGGAACGCTTTACGCCACTATGGAAACGTTCGTTATGGAAGCGTTCGTGCCGACGGAAAAGGTCGAAGAAGTGAAAGCGGCGATCGAGAAAGCGACGAGGGCGTGCGAGATCGAAACAAAGGTCGTCCCGCGCGACGAGTTCGCTCCCACGCTTATGAAAAACAAGAGCGCGGTGGCAAACTTCGAGGCTGTTACCAATATGTATTCCGTTCCGGCTTACGGCGCGCTCGATCCGAACGCGGTGATGTCCTTTTTCTTCTCCCTGTTCATGGGGCTTATCATGGCGGATTTCGGTTACGGGATTCTGATGATCGTCGGCGGATTTTTGTTCGCGGCGAAACAGAGAAAGGGTACGACGCTTTATCGCATGGCAAAGGTTTTCGCTTACGGCGGATTCTTCGCCTGCATATTCGGCGCGTTGTTCGACAGTTGGCTCGGATATCCGCTGCTCAGAACGATTTTCGGCGAAGGTTCGGAATATTGCGCGTTTTACGCTGAATATCTCGACGCGATCAATTCTCCCGCAAATATCGCCGGGATAACCGTTCCGCAAATGCTTTTATGGTGTTTAGGGCTCGGCGCGGTGCAGATTGCGGTCAGCCTGATAATGAAAACCGTTCAGTGCT
>ENA-OYXB01001182-OYXB01001182.1-human-gut-metagenome-genome-assembly--contig:-NODE-1182-length-10707-cov-4.869039_pt1 | contig 10707 bp, 5 predicted proteins | sample MGYA00244176_ERZ653409 | MGnify/ENA primary metagenome ERZ653409 (study PRJEB26926, sample SAMN06164912) | human gut metagenome | biome: ENVO:00009003; feature: ENVO:2100002; material: ENVO:00002003... | reverse complement strand
CGAGATGTAGAGAGGTCTCGTGGGCTCGGAGATGTGTATAAGAGACAGGATACGTTCCTGTTTTTCTTCCTTGGATGCCCCTTCATTCCACTTGACAGTAATGGCTGAAAGGTTCTTTTCATAAGTATTAAGACCGGCGGGATCTTTGTAAAGAGCAGGTACACTGCTTTCATCAGCCAGATAGCTGTCTACACCGGTAGCTCCCCACTGTTCGAAAGAGAGACGGACACCTTGTTCATAAAAATCAGCAGCGGTTCCTTTCATGTTGAAACCATAGATTGCAGTGGCTTCAGCACGCAAAAAAGCAACTTCTGCCGCATTCATCCAAAGCACGGGATCAGAAGAGGAAATCTTCACACGTGAATAATTGATGAAATACTCCTTCATCTTACTGAGGTTGATACCGCGACGTAATCCTACATAAGTCTCTCCAGGCCATTTTGATTCCTCAAAATAGCTGGCACGACGATTGTCGTTGTAACCGTTCATGTAGCAGATGATGTCGGCAGCAGGATGGGTATCACCACCTGAAGCTTCTTCATTGTAACGTACTGCCACAAACAACGGATTGCTAATTGTACCGAAATACTTCCATGTAGCATTGTCTGCATTTGTTTCAATCAGCCCCAACTCGTGATTCACTGCACTTTCAGCCATTTCTTTAGCCTTAGCAGGGCTTACATTGGCAATACGGATAGCCAAACGCAGTTTCAATGAATTGGCAAACTTCACCCACTTCTGTACATTACCACTGTACACGAAATCTGCAGAAGCAACCAACGCCGCATTTCTGTTTTCAGTCAGCACCTCGATGGATTCGTCCAGTTCCTTGAAGAATGCGTTATATACTTCTTCCTGCGTATCATAAGGAATGGTAATCTTGCCATCCTGACCGATTTTAGAATAAGGAATAGGACCATACGCATCAGTCACGCGACTCATGGCAGCAACCTTTATGATTTGAGCAATGGCATAAGGAACCGGATTATTGGTATTCTCCGATACTTGTTTCACTGTGCTCAAGTTACCGTAAAGTGTTGAAATGATACGGTCACTTATCAAGAACACACGCGTCCAGTCATTTGTAGCATTAAAATTGGATATTGTATTGGACCAGCCGGCATTTGAATCGGCAAAATAACCTCCCAATGGTCCACCCAACAAACAATCAGTAAACTGTGCCGTATTGACATCTGATGAGATAACCGTACTTGCCAAGTTACTCATGGCAGAACCCAGTGCATAATCATCCGGAGTCAAATCACCCGGTTGATAAGGATTGGAGTTGATATCCATATAATTGCCGGTACAGGACATAAAGCCCATAACCAACGGAGCAACAATCAATTTATTTATAATATTTTTCTTTTTCATATCGTTTGGTATTAAAATTTAAAGCTCAAGCTAAAGCCGATGTTACGCAAAGCCGGCATCATGAAATAGTCTATTCCCTGATAAAAGTTATCGGTAGAAGCTACACTTTCGGGATCGAAAGGAGCCTTGCTGTAAATCATCCACAAGTTGCGGCCTACCAACGAAACCTTGATATCGCACACATCATTCAACAACTTTCTGGGGATGGTGTAACCCAAAGATACTTCCTGCAGACGAACATTGGTAGCAGAATAAGTGTAGTATTGGGGAACAGACGTGCCGCTACCTACTACACCGTACCATGTTTCGGGGTTTACCTTATCTCTACCATTCACCAACACGTAACCTAAATCACGTGCATCGGCAGAAGCCTCGGACACACCGTAATAGTCCAACATAGCTTGTGTACGTGAGTAAACCACACCACCCAAACGGGCTGAAATCAAGAAACCTGCTGTGAAATTCTTCCAAATGAAGTTATTACGCCAAGCCAAATTACCTTTAGGAAGTACGCTTCCCAACTTGATGTATTTATCCGGGTCCGTTATGGCTTCCGTAGCAACCGTTCCATTTTGGTCCACAAAAATCTGTCCATTGGCATCACGTTTCATATCTCGCAGTGAGTAAAGGTCACCCATGCTCCCACCTTCTTTCAGCAAGAAGCGGGCATCACCTAAGCCACCCATATTCAACGTGCTCAAAGAGAACAGCTCACCGGTAACGGGATTGATGGCATTGTCTGCCAAAGTCAGGATTTTATTCTTGTTACTGGAGAAGGTTATACCGGTATCCCATGTAAAATCTTTCCAGGTATTCTTGTAATTCAGCGACAACTCAATACCGGAGTTACGTACGGCACCAGTCTGGATATACATAGCCGACCAACCGCTGACAGGCAACTGCGGGTTGAATGTCTGGTTCATAGTCTTGGCATTGTAATATGTCACGTCCAATTCAAAGTTCTTGAGGAAACGCATGTTCAAACCGATTTCCCAAGAATTGGTACGTTCAGGTTTCAAATTGTACAACGGATATTGGGTCGTGATACTCCACTGGCCGGAACTTGAATTCCATTCATAGTGAGGATTAGCCAAATATCTGGAGAAAGCACTACCAACAGATGCCCATGAACCACGAACCTTTATAAAAGAAAGATAATCTTTGTTCAAGTTAGGCATTAGCTCAGACAGTACAACAGAACCACCGACTGAAGGATAGAAGAATGATTTGCTGTTGGAGTTGGGACCTGCCAGCTGTGAAGGCCAGTCGTTACGTCCGGTCAGCGTCAAGAAGTAAGTGTTCTTGTAACCAAGCTCAGCCGAAGCGAAGAGAGACTGGGTCTGTTCACGCCATCCTTCCTGCAAACGCTGTGTCTTGCTGGCACTCAGGTTCTGGATGGCAAAGTAGTTGGTCAAACCTACCGGTTCGCCGCTGAAGGCATCGCCACCATCAGCAATCGGACCACGCGTTTTCATTGCATCCGAACGTATATCGGAGAATGAACCACCGACGTTGGCCTGGAGTGACCAATCTTCACCGAAATATTTGTTGATACTCACCAGGAAGTCTGCATACAACTGTTTGTCCTGCGTCTTGGTAATACCATAAAGACCTCGTGAAGAGCTCTCGGTGAGCTGTGTATTGGTAGAAGCATAGAACTTTTCTGTATAATCATTGTTGGAGTTATCCAAACGTACACGTCCTGAAACAGTCAGCCAGTCCAGAATCTTATAGCTCAAACCGGCATTCAGCATATAGCGGTCCTTCTTGTTCTGGCGCAGATTGCGGTAGTTAATCCAATAAGGATTCTGCATTACCATACCTTCGTCACCTACCGGCCAGTATTGCGTATAAATTTTACGGGCAGCGTCATAGCGCTCATACATGCTGATATCAGACCAGTCGTTGCTGCGCGGGAACAAATAAGCACCCACCAACGGGTTGTTGTAAGTACCCTGGTTCGTCATGTTCTGGTCATTCTGCAGAATATAGCTTGCACCGAAATCCAGAGTCATCTTGTCGTCCAGGAAAGTAGTGGTGTTACGTACCGTAAAGTTGTAACGGTTGTATTTGTTGTTGGGAACAATACCCTTGGAGTTTACAGCAGCAGCCGATGCATACGTCTGGTTTTTCTCTGTACCGGTTGACAAAGAAATGCTCTCTGTTCCTACAATACCCGTCTGGAAATAATCATCTCTCGGGCTGTAATTGTAGTTATTGGCTGCAGACAAAGGCGCTCCCCAGCTCATGGCTCCTGAAGTGCTCATCACACCACCGGTTCCCGTACCGTAACGGTTTTGGAAGCTCGGCATCACAAACGGATTGGTGAATTCAGTATTACTGCTGACAGTAAGGCTCACCTTACCTTCTTTACCTTTCTTTGTAGTAATGACAATGGCACCGTTGGCAGCTTCCGAACCATACAAGGCAGCAGCGGCGGCACCAGTCAGGACTGACATTGACTCGATGTCTTCCGGGTTGATATCGGCAATCGGTTCTGAAGATCCCTGGGAGTCGAACTCCTTACCTCCGGCAGTACCACGGCCAGAGAAAATAGGCACACCGTCAATTACATAAAGTGCATTGGAAGACTGCATGATAGATTTCGTACCACGCATCACTACCTTTGATACACCACCTACACCGGATGAAGAAGCATTGATGTTCACACCCGCTACCTTACCACTCAATGAGTTCACAAAGTTGGCATCTTTATTGGAAGTAATGGCATCTGTATTCACCTGCTGTACATTGTAGGACAATGCCTTTTCCGAACGCTTGATACCGAGTGCAGTAACCACAACTTCTTCAAGCTGTTGGGTATCTCCGGCCATCATTACATTAATCGGCGCATTACCTTTCACGGGGATTTCCTGCGTAGTATAACCGATATAAGAGAATACAATCACCGGATTCGCCTCCGTAGTGGTCAGCGTAAAGTTACCGTCGAGGTCGGTAATACACCCGTTGCTGGTACCTTTTATCAATACATTCACACCAATCAGAGGTCCCATGTCATCTGACACGACTCCGGTAATCGTCCGTTCTTTCCCTTGTTGGTTGCCCTCTTGAGGAGCAGCAGACTTTTCAGAAAGATAAACGATGTTATCCTCCACTTTATAGGAAATGTCTTTCCCTTTGAGAATAACATTCAAAGCATCTTCTATAGACGCATTGTTCACTTTGACGTTTTCTACCGGCAACGCAGCCAGTTTGTCGTCATAAAAAAATTGATACTTGGATTGAGACTTGATTTGTTCAATGACTGTCCCCAATGTGCCGCGAGACACATTCAGGTTTAACTGGGCAAAGCCCCACTGGATAGAAACTGCCATGAACAACAAAACTAATAAAGCCCGCATGAACGTCGAACTCCGAAAAGCATAATTGTCTTTCATAAACACAATTTATAGGTTATACAATAAATTACTTCGAGAGATTCATTCTCTCGCATTCCTATATAAAACAACAGACAATGAAAATACACTTACTGAAAAAGTATCTTTTTTATCATTAATCCTAAAAAAAAAGAGTTACCCCGAAAACAAGTTGATATATCATTTTGCTCAATATTACTAACGAAGCAAATAATTATTTCCACCTGATTCAAGAAAAACACCTATAATACAGATAGTAAATAACAAAATGATATATCAACTTATTTTCGAGGCAACCCTTTTCTTACTATATTATTACTATTCTTTACTTCTTCAGTTCATTCGAGAAAGAATAAGGATAATCTTCCGGCTGCGTACCTCTCTTCATATTAGGCTGGCTGCCCATATCAAACCTCAAGGTACCGCCATTCAGCAAATCGCCATGCGTCAGATAATTCCTGGAATAATCCACGCCGTTCACCTTGAGAGACTCGATATACATGTTCTCCGGTGAGTTATCCGGAGCGTCAATTGTCAGGGACTTACCGTTCTCGAAATGGAGGGTAGCCTTACGGAACAGAGGGGCGCCCAATACATACTCGTCCGTACCAGGGCAAACCGGATAGAAACCAAGTGCAGAGAAGACATACCACGCGGAAGTCTGACCGTTGTCCTCGTCACCGCAATAACCGTCGGGACCGGCAGTATACATGCGGTTCATTACCTGACGAAGCCAATATTGGGCCTTCCAAGGTTCCCCGGCGTAGTTATAAAGGTAAATCATGTGCTGGATGGGCTGGTTGCCATGGGCATAGTTACCCATATTCATCACTGTCATCTCACGGATTTCATGGATTACCTGGCCGTAGTAGCTGTCATCGAACAAGGGCGGGACAATAAATACAGAGTCAAGCATCTCTACGAAAGACTCTTTTCCACCCATCAGGTCTATCAGACCTTGAGGGTCGTGGAATACAGACCAGGAATAGTGCCAGCTGTTACCTTCAGTAAAGGCGTCACCCCACTTCAAAGGAGAGAAAGGAGACTGGAACTGGCCGTCTTGATTACGACCACGCATCAGCTTGCTTTCCTTATCAAATACATTCCTATAGTTCATGGCACGTTCCGCAAAGAGTTTCTGCTCCTTCTTCGGACGGTTCAGTTCTTTTGCCATGCGGTAGATGCACCAGTCATTATAAGCATACTCCAAAGTACGGGCAGTGTTCTCGTTGATTTTCACATCGTAGGGAACATAACCAAGCTTGTTGTAATACTCATAGCCGAGGCGACCCGTAGAAGAGACCTCGGGATGGACATTCTTTGTACCGTTGATGAGACCTTCGTACAACGTCTGCACATCCTCCACCTTCACACCTTTCAGATAGGCATCTGCCAGTACGGAAGCAGAGTTGTTGCCAATCATACAGCCACGGTGACCCGGACTTGCCCATTCGGGGAAGAAACCGCTTTCCTTATAGGTGTTGACAAGACCTTCCTGAATCTGCCTGTTCACCGACGGATACATCAGGTTGAGGAATGGGAAAAGACAGCGGAAAGTGTCCCAGAAACCGGTATCCGTATACATATAGCCGGGCAACACTTGCCCATTGTAGGGACTGTAATGAATCGGATTTCCCGCCTCATCCAGTTCATAGAATGCACGCGGGAACAACAAGGAACGATACAAACATGAGTAGAAAGTACGGTACTGGTCAAGGGTTCCGCCTTCCACATCAATACGGCCCAGCACCTTGTTCCAGGCATCCTGACCTTTCTGAACCAGTGTTTCCAAATTGTCATTGCCAAGCTCCTTCAAGTTACGGTCAGCCTGCTCAAAACCGATGAAAGAAGAGGCTACACGGGCATGTACCACTTCACCCTTACGGGTTTTGAAACCGATAACAGCACCGGCATGTCCGGCTTCCTGCTCAACCTTATTCTCGGTCAAGACGCCATCGGCTACAGACGCCTTATAAGTAAAAGGCTTGTCGAACTCTATCACGAAATAGTTCTTGAAGTTCTCGGGAACACCGCCGCTGTTACGGGTAGTATAACCGATAATACGATTCTGTTCCGGAAGTATCTTCACATAAGAGCCCTTGTCAAAGGCATCGACAACAATGTATGAATGATCATTTTCAGGGAAAGTGAAACGGAACAATACGGCACGGTCGGTAGGGGTGAACTCGGTAACCACATCGTGTTCGGCAAGATATACCTTATAATAATGAGGAAGTGCTACTTCGCCCTTGTGGGAGAACCAGCTTGCACGCTTCTCTTCATCAAACTCGGGTTTGCCAACCACCGGCATAATGGAGAACTGCCCGTAGTCGTTAATCCAGGGACTGGGCTGGTGTGTCTGCTTGAAACCACGGATCTTGTTCGCGGTATAGACGTATTGCCAGCCGTCACCCATCTTACCTGTCTGAGGAGTCCAGAAGTTCATACCCCAGGGACGTGCGATCGCAGGATAGGTATTACCGGTGGAAAGCTCGAAAGTAGACTGCGTGCCGACAAGAGGACTGACATACCGGGTAAAGTCTTTGGCATGCAGCCATAAAGCACTGCTCACAAAAAAAAACAATAGGATTAATTTTCGCATAATATTAGAAAGTTGTTAGTATTAAATAAATTCTTCTCGTCATATCTCGAATTTGTGCGGCCTTCCTACTTCATTGAGGAGAGGAAAACACTGTTCCCCACAATTTTATACTCCAATGGAATGGCATTCTTTATCAGATTCAGCACAGCCCCTACACTCTCTTTTTTCTTCAGTGTACCCGAGTAAGTCTTGCTTACATCTATGTTCGGTGCCAGAATTACCCTCACCCCATACGAATTCTCCAATGTACGCGCAATGGTGTATAGGTCAGCCTTCTCAAAGACAAACTCATTATTGTGCCAGTTTTCGATTCCCGTATCCACCTGCTTCACCACCAGACGCCTAGTCATTCCGTTCAGCTCGGCTTTCTGTCCGGGGGCAAGGATAATCATACCCTCGCCATGATTACCTTTCACCTCTACTTCGCCTTTCAAAAGGGTAGCTACTGCAGACATCTTAGCCTTGTCAGACTTGAGGTTGAAAACAGTTCCCAATACTCTGACCTGCATGACCTCACTCTGTACGACAAACGGTTTTTCCGGATTCCTCATCACCTCAAAATATCCTTCTCCTTCCAGATAAACCTTTCTTCCCTTCCCTGCAAACTCATGTGGATATTTCAGGGTAGTGTTTTTATTCAGCCAGACTTTGGTTCCATCCGGCAGTTTCAGTTCCTTAATCTTATCATGAGTGGTGACAGCCAGTAATGTTTCCGGCTGGCTATAAGTCTGATAAAAAAGATAGCCGAAAGTACCCAAAAGGAAGAAGCCCACAAATACGGCCGCATACCGTATCCACCCAACCATCCTCCGTACCTTGTATTGTTTCGTCTTCTCTTGTTCCAGCCTTTTAAACAATCGCTTTTCGGCCTTTTCTATGTCTTGTGTATTCGAAGTATCCCCCAGTCTCCCCAAGTGGTAAATCTCCTCCAGCCTGAACAATTCGCGTGCATTCTCACCCGACTCTTCCAGCCAGGCGTTCACCTCACGAAGTTCATCTTCCGTACATTCACCCATAAGGAACTTGGCCAATATCTCCTCATTCAACTTATTCATTCTTTCCTTCATTATGATAATAAAACAACGCTGCTCGCAAAAACACTTACTTTCCCGATGAAAAACAGAGCCAACATCAGGTTCAGATACCCCAGTTTATCACGCAGCAACTTCAAAGCTTTGTACATGTGGGCCTCCACCGTACGCAATGACACTCCCATTGTATCAGCTATCTCCTTATTCTTCATATCATGCAGATAGCTGAGTTTGAATACCATCCGGCACTTGTCCGGCAATTCATTGATGGCATCGGACAGCTTCCTCCTGAGTTCGGCATCCTCTATCCGTTTCACCACATCATTGCTGTCAGGTTGATAGAACTCAACCCTCTTTTTATGGATTTCGAGCATGACAGCCTCATAGCCACTCACAATGTCCCGATGCTTCAGAACGTTCAAGGCACGGGTATACACCGCCCTATACAGAAAAGCCTGAATCTGCTCTCCCACCTTCATGGTATCTTTCCGCTTCCACAGCTCCACGAAAACATCCTGTACCACATCTTCCGCATCTTCTTCCCCCACAATGCGTGTGGCATAGAACAGCAGGTTGGTATAATACCTGCGGAAAAGGGATTTATATGTCAAGTCGAAATGTTCATTCATATGTTAGCCGGTTATCGGGGACTGTACCATGCCTGACCTGGCTTATCCCCCATTTCAAATTCGAAAACACTTCCATCCATTATCTGTTCATGCGTAATATAACTTTTGTCATAGTTCTTACCGTTGAGTTTGACAGATTGAATGTAGCAATTTTCCTTGCTCACCGCCGGCGCCAGTACCGTAAAGGTCTTTCCACCGGGCAGGTGCATCTTCATTTCCGGATATAGGGGGTACCGATTTCATATTTTCCACCAACCGGGTCTACCGGATAAAAGCCCATCGCACTGAACACATACCAGGCGGACATCTGTCCGCAATCCTCGTTGCCGCACAAACCGGCAGGAGTGTTCTGGTAGAGTTCACGCATCACCCGGGCTGCATATTTCTGGGTTTTCCAAGGTTGATCCACAGCATTGAACAGATAGATGACGTGATGGCTAGGCTCATTTCCATGCGCATACTGGCCAATCATCCCGGTGCTGAAAATAGGCAACTCATCATCTGCAGAAGGATTGTAAGTAAACATACTGTCCAGCTTCTGGGCAAACCGTTCCTTACCTCCGGTCAAAACTATCAAACCGTCAATATCCTGCTGCACAGACCAGAAGTATTGCCAGCCGTTGCTCTCGCAGATGTGCGGAGTATAGTCATCCGGCGAGAAGTTCCGGATAAACTCTCCCTTGTCATCACGGGGCTGCATGAAAGAACTTACCGGATTGTAGACATTCCGGTAATTACGGGAACGCTTATAAAACTCGTCCGCAACCTCCTTATCGCCCAGCTTCTCTGCCATACGGGCTATACAATAGTCATCATATGCATATTCCAGTGTTTTAGAAAGTGACCAGTTTTCCGAATTATACTGATCCGTCACATTATAAGGAACATAGCCATATTTCTTATATAACCCAATGCCACGATAGGAATCGATATTGGCAGTAGCTACACAAGCCTCCAAGGCCTTTTTCGCATCGAAGTCCCCAATACCTTTCAGATAGGCATCTACAATAACCGGCACAGAGTGGTAACCTATCATCATATCTGTCTCGCCCCCCTGAAAATTCCATACGGGAAGGCGGCCGTTCTGTTCGAAGAAGGCGAGGAAGGACTTCACCATATCATTCACCCGTTCCGGCTCAATAAAAGTATAGAGAGGATGAGCCGCACGGTAAGTGTCCCACAAGGAGAAAGTACTGTAATTTGTCCAGCCCTCTACCCGGTGCACTTGCTTGTCGGGACCGTAATAGGCGCCGTCCACATCACTGTAAATGGTAGGAGCAATCATCGAATGATATAAAGCTGTATAGAACTTGACTTTCTCATCGCGGTCATCGCATTTTATTTCTATCCGGGACAATTGTTCGTTCCAATCATCCTACACAGCAGCCAGGTATTTGTCGAAATCATCATCAGGTACTTCTGCTGCCAGATTACGTGCCGCCCCTTCCATACTTACACCGGAGATGGCAGTACTGACAAGAATCTGTTCTCCTTCCTTAGTCTGAAAGTCGAATCGTGCAATGACAGATGTCCCTATCCGCTTGCCTTCTTTCTCTATGGCAGCTGTATCGAGCTGCATCGCAGCAAACGGTTTGGAGAAACGTGTACGGAAGTAGAGGCGCTGGTCGCGTGCCCAACCGTCAGAGTAACGGTAACCTTGCACCGTTACCGAATCGACGGCTTCTATGTGAGAA
>ENA-OYXB01001176-OYXB01001176.1-human-gut-metagenome-genome-assembly--contig:-NODE-1176-length-10723-cov-11.142388_pt1 | contig 10723 bp, 12 predicted proteins | sample MGYA00244176_ERZ653409 | MGnify/ENA primary metagenome ERZ653409 (study PRJEB26926, sample SAMN06164912) | human gut metagenome | biome: ENVO:00009003; feature: ENVO:2100002; material: ENVO:00002003... | reverse complement strand
CTCAAAGCGGAAGGGCTGGGGATTTATCAGACGGCTTTCCCGACGTATCTTATATTAATGACGTTCTGCGGAACGGCGGCAACCTCTGCGATAACGAAAATAATTTCCTCGGGCGAAAACGCGGAATCGGTTTTAAAAAAGTCGCTTTGGCTTATCGTGCCGGCGGGCGTTTTCGGGTGGTTTCTGATGACTTTTTTCTCGAAGACTCTCTCCTCGCTTCAGGGTAATTCCGACGCGCGTTTCTCTTACGTCGCACTTGCTCCGTCTCTTGTTTTTGTAAGCGTAATTTCATGCCTGAGAGGATATTTTCAAGGCGGAAACGATATGAAGCCGACGGCGACCTCGCAGATTACGGAGCAAATCGTTAAAATCGCGGCGGGGTTTACGCTGTGCTTTTTGTTCGGTTCAACGCCTGCGGAGGGCGCGTTTTTCGCGTGCTTAGCCGTTTCCGTGAGCGAAGTTTTCGCTATGCTCTGCCTGATTTTCGTTTACAAAACGACGATATCGGATCGCATAAAACTATGCCGTTCCAACCAAAATTTTGCGATTAATCGACTTATAAGCCTGCTTTTACCGACTGCTTTGATAACGATTATCTTACCGATGACGAAGTTTTTCGATAGTTTCGCGGTTCTGAACGTTCTGAATAAATACACGAAAAACGCGACCGACCTTTACGGGTTGTATTCGGGAAGCGTAGAATCGATAATAGGCATGCCTGTCGCCGTTTGTTACGGAATCGCGGCGAGCGTTCTGCCGGGTATTTCGCGCGCGGAAGCAAAAAAAGACCGCGCCTTATCCGACAAATTCGTTTTGCAGGCGATAACGTACACGCTTTTTCTTTCCTCGCTCGCGTTTGTTTTTCTCGCTTTGTATCCCGGTGTAGTCGTGAAAGTTCTTTTCCCGATGCTATCGGCAGAAAACAAGTTCGTTTTGAAAAAACTCATTTCGTTTGCGGCGATCGACGTGGTTTTTCTTTCACTTATCCAGACGCAGACGTCGATACTTGTCGCAAAAAATAAACCTTACGCGCCTGCGGTTTGCCTTCTCGTCGGCTTTGCCGTTAAAGCGGCGACGGAAATTCCTCTTCTGAAAAACCCCGATCTGAACGTTTTCGGAACATTATATTCGGATATTCTCTGTTATTTTGTTGCGGTTCTTTTGAATATGGTGTATATTATTACTATAAATTCTAAAAGGAAAAAAGCAAATGAAGATTTATCTTGCGGGGGCGGGCGCTCAACCGGGCGACTTGTCGCTCAGAGCCTTGGAACTTGCGAAAAAAACAGATAAAGTTATCCTGCGGACGGCAGAAACCAAAGTGGGAAAATGGCTTTGCGGACTGGGGTTCGATTACGTCGCTCTCGACGAAATATACAACAGATCGAGAAACTTCGGAACGCTCGCGAAAAACCTTGCGAACGCCGTTTTGAAACTCGCCAAAGACCACGACGTGGTTTACCTTGTCGACGGCGACGTTAAGGACGACGTGTCCTGTTCGATAATTCTGAAAAAACGCCCGGACGCGGAAATTATCCCCGGCATATCGAAAGCCGACTTTTATCTCGACAAGGCAGGCGTTTTCGGCAAGTACTGCGCGGTATCGGCATACGATATCGAATCGGCGGATCTTTCCTTGCCGCTCGTAGTTTACGACGTGGATTCCGATCTTCTCGCGAGCCGCGTGAAACTTATTATTGCAGACGCCTTCGGCGACGAAATCCCCTGCTATAAGTTCTTTAACGGCGATTTTCGCAAAGTATTACTCTATGAAACCGACTACGGAAACGAGTTCGACGACACTGCCGCGATCATTATAAAAGACCAACCTTTGACGGAAAAGAAAAGGTTCGGATTTTCCGATCTTCACGAGATTCTGCGTGTTTTGCGTTCCGAAAACGGCTGTCCGTGGGACAAAGCGCAGACGCCTGAATCGATAAGAAAAAACACGCTCGAGGAAACGTACGAACTGCTCGACGCGATTGAAAAGAAAGACGACGACGCGATAATCGAAGAACTCGGCGACTTCTTTTTGCAAGCGTTTTTTTACGTTTGTTTCGGCGAAGAAAGCCACGCGTTTACTCTTCACGACGTTATGAGCGGGATATGCTCCAAACTCATTTCCAGACACACGCATATTTTCGGTTGCGATACGGCGAAAAATTCTTCTCAGGCACTCGACGTGTGGGAGAAAAACAAGCAAAAAGAAAAGGGTTTCGCCTGTGGGGCGGAATATCTCGAATCCGTTCCGAAGAGTTTCCCCGCCGCGCTCCGCGCTCACAAAGTCGGCTCGAGGTCGGGCAAGTACAATATGGACTTCTCATCCGTGGAGCAAGTAGCCGATAAAGTTAAGGAAGAATTCCGCGAGGTGTTCGCCGAAGTTGAAAAAGGCAACGAAACCGGAGTTTACGAAGAATGCGGCGACCTTTTGTTCGCCGTGGTAAGCCTTGTCCGTCTGCTCGGCGTAAATTCGGAACTCGCGCTCAACGCCGCCACCGACAAATTTCTGAAAAGATTCAGAAAAACCGAAGAACTTGTTTTGAAAGACGGCAAAAATATGAAAGAACTTTCTGAAAAAGAACTCGACGAATATTACAATGAAGCAAAAAAAAATTAAAATAGGTAAATTCACAACCGAAAACAACGTCTTTTTTGCTCCGCTCGCCGGGTTTTCGGATTTCGCCATGCGCTCGATTTGCATTTCTTACGGCGCGGGGCTTACGTTCACGGAAATGGTGAGTTGCAAAGGCTTACTTTTCGACAACGAAAACACAAAATCGCTTTTACGCTCGTCGCCGGACGAAAAAATAAAATGCGTTCAGATTTTCGGGAACGATCCCGAAATCATGCGTCGCGCGCTCGAATCGGAGCAACTTGCCCCGTTTGACGTTGCCGACATCAATTTCGGATGTCCTATGCCGAAAATCTTCAACAACGGCGAAGGAAGCGCGCTTATGGAAAAACCCGCGCTCGCAGAAAAAATCGTTTCGGAATGTAAAAAGAGCGGAAAAGCGATCACCTGCAAAATAAGGACGGGAATTAAGGACTCTGACCCGCTTGCGGTTGACTTTGCCAAAGCGATTGAACAAGGCGGCGCGGATATGATTACCGTTCACGGAAGGTCGCGCGAGCGTATTTACGCCGGCGAAGTGAATTTCGACGTAATAAGCAAAGTAAAGCAATCGGTGTGCGTTCCCGTTATCGCCAACGGCGGTATTTTCACCCCCGCCGATGCCGACGAACTTTTAAACAAAACGGGCGCGGACGGCGTTATGATTGCGAGAGGCGCTCTTGAAAAACCCTGGATTTTCTCAGAAATTCTTCACCGCCCTTTCGCTATCGACAAAGCGGAACTCATATGCAGACATATTGATATGCTCCTGCAGGAATACGACGACAAACGCGTTGCGGTTTCGTTCAGAAAACAATTATGCCTTTACCTGAAAGGCGAAAAAAATTCTACGGAATTCAAACAACGCGCTCTGAAAATGACGTCTACCGACGAAATTAAATCTTCCGTACGGGAATTTTTCGCCGCAAGACAAGCCGACGCTTCCGTCTGAAACAAAATCCGGAAAAACGCCCGGCAAAACAACTCTCTGCCGAAACAATACTCAAAAAAACACCCGACCAAAACTACGCTCAGCCGAAAATAACACTTTCTCTCCTCGTCGAATAGACTGAAAAAGAGGGGTATTATGAAAGCGAGAGTTATAAATTTCAATTCGGGAACTATAGGCAAAGCCTACAGAAATCAGGACTACAATCTCGTCGTTATGGGTTTTAACGGCGCGGAAAAAGTTAAATACAGCAAAGAATTAAGCGGCGAAACGACCAAACTGAAAGACCTCGCCGACTACTCCGAAACGTCCGAAAAAACGCTCGTTGCCGCATTCGATACGGATAATTACGGAATAATAAAACACTCGGCAGGCGTTTTCGACGACGGCAAACTGCTCGGAATTAGCGACATGACGGTGGCGTATTCCGACAGCCCGTATATGCCCGGGGCGCACGGGAAACTTTACGACACGGCTTGCGGAAAAATCGCCGTTGCGATTGGCGACGACCTTTTGCGATTCGAACTTTTCAAATCGTTCGCCGTTTGCGGCGCGGAAACCGTGATTGCCGTCAGAAAAGGCGAATCGAGCGAAATAAACACCGTTCTTCTGCGGGCTTATTCTTACCTGCTCGGCTTTCCCATTCTGCTCGTATGCAAAGACAAAACCTTCGCATCGAACGTCAAAGGCGAACTCGTTGAGCCGAAAGACGATGTTTTCGAACTCGTTCCCATATACGATTTTTCGATAAAAACCACAAAAATCAAACTTAACAAATAATTTTAACGCGGAAACTATTTTTTCACATTCAGCCGCAATACAAAGGATAAAAATGTTCAACATAGTACTCGTAGAACCGGAAATACCTCAGAACACCGGAAATATCTCCCGCACATGCGCGGCAACGCACAGCGTTTTACACCTCGTGAAGCCGCTCGGCTTTGAAATCTCCGACCGAACGCTTAAACGCGCGGGGCTGGATTATTGGCAATATCTCGACGTAAGATATTACGAAAACTTTAATGAATTATACGAAAAATACGCCGGAACGGCAAATTTTTACTTTCTCTCCACCAAAGGAGCGAAAGTTTATTCGGACGTAAAATTCAAGGACGGCGATTTTCTTGTTTTCGGCAAGGAATCTCACGGTCTGCCTGAACCTCTTTTAAAAGATCATTACGAAAATACGCTGAGAATACCCATGTGGCAGAATTTAAGAAGCCTTAATCTTTCAAACTCGGTCGCTCTCACACTCTACGAGGCGTTAAGGCAAACGGGATTTGAAGGACTTAACCCCGAAGGGCATCTCACCGGCAGACCGGACTAAGGAGGAAATTATGGGCTACCACATAGGCACAATGCTGATTTACGAACATTTCGACGACGGAAAAATCTGCCCTCTTTGCAGAATAAGAAGCGTTATCGACCAAAGACTGACCGAGCAATATCTCGGCGAGGGCGTTATGGAGGACTCCACGAGGAAAGAAGTAAACGAACTCGGTTTTTGCGCCGAACACTTCGACAAACTCTACTCTCTCCACTCGAAACTCGGTTTGGCGTTACAGATTTCGACCAGACTCAAAAAAAAGACGGATAAACTCGTTTATAAGCCGTTGCCGAAAAATGCGAAAAAGCAAGCCGAGAAAATTCTCGAAGCAAACAAAACGTGCGTCGTGTGCAAATATCTCGACGACACCATGGAAAGGTATTACAGAACCATTTCGCGCGTTTATAAGGACGACTCGGGCTTTAAAACGCGGATTGAAAGCGGAAACGGATTCTGCCTCGAACATTACGCCGAACTTATCCGCTATTCCGCCGAAGCGGGGAACAAGCAAAGCGAATATCTCGAGGTTTTATATAATGCGATGAGAAAAAAACTTGACGCGCTTGAAAACGCGGTGGACGAATTCTGTCTGCATCACGATTACAGGAAGATTTCCGGGCAGATGTCGCCCGAGGCGGAAAACTCCTTAAAAGAGGCGAAACGGACGATTTACGGCGCAAAATAAGCGGATATTAACGCAAATTATTATGATAAAGCACCGCAAAAAATCTTTTTGAAAACTCACAAAAAAATCTCGTGATTTTTTTTGAAAAACCGCTTAAAAACGTTTGACAATATTGAAAAAAAATAGTATTATAACTGAGCAATATCGGTTGAGTTGCAAGGCTTTGCGGCTTGATTGGTATTTATGCGGTCGTGGCGGAATTGGCAGACGCATAAGACTAAGGATCTTATGAGGCTTTCTCGTGCAGGTTCAAGTCCTGTCGACCGCACCATACAAGAATAAAACGAACCCGAGAGACAATCTCGAGTTCGTTTTATTTTACACAAAAATCGTTTCCGACTAATCGCCGAGTTAAAATAATCAAATTTCCAAAAGCAAATACTCGCCGGCATAGCGGGCGGCTTTTCTTTTTCGGGTATACCCCCGATTACGCGACCATAAACTCGCAACAAACGTAAACACGGCAAGCAATCCGGATTTCTGTTTGAGATGATTTTACGTCGTTAATCGACTTATAGCGGCATTTATTAATATTTTACAACAAATAAAGCCGGCATTAAAAACGGCAGGGGATAATGCAAATCAAAGTTTGCATTATCCCCTGCCCTATGTCTGACAAAAATCCGGTAATTATTCTCCGTCCTTTTTTGCAAGCGTTACCAACTCCGTAATCCGCATCGCGACGTTATGAAGATCGGAAACGTTATCGACCATTATATCTCCCTCGCTTGTAAATATGTCAAGTCGACCATACGAAAAAGAAGCGAATTGTTGCGACGTATAAAACCTAACGTTAACAATATCAACTAATGCGACGTTTTTCGTTTCTTTGCCGTAATAAATTTCGAGCGTGTCGTTATTAAGGGTTATAAGTTCGCGAGGCTGACGAAACCAAAAAATCGCCGCAACGATAAAAATCACGCAAAAAGCAAGCAAACCTATCGCCCAAACAAGCATTTTCATAAAGAAAAAGAATATTGAAAGAACAGCCGCCATAACGCTTAAAAAAACGGCGAAATATTGTTTGTAAGAACTTTTATACGCAATGACTTCCATAATTATCTCCGTACATTATATCGATAGACGCATTATATCACATACGACTGTTTATTGCAAACTTTTTTCCGCAAAACATAACTTGCAGATAAATTTTAACTGCAAAAAGCCCACTTTCTTTGCTTTTTAACAAAAAATCGGGCTATCATTTTTTTATTCTCTGCTTATTTAAAACGAAACGCTTTGCTTTTTTCTTTCTTGTTTTTTGCGAAAGAAAGACCGGCGCAATTCGTCGCGTAAAGACATTCCTTGACATACGTAAAGTCATTGCCGACGATAAAACAAACCGAGCCGTGCGGCATAAGCGTCAACTTCGGGTTGTCCGGGCAGAAATATTCTCTCCCGTCCGAAACGCAGAATATCGTGACGTTCTTTATTTCCGGAAAGATTATTTCCTCTTTCTCGTCCGTGTTGCAGACGAAAATTCTTTAAGGTAAAGATAAATTTACGCTGCTTGAGAATATTTCCGTTGTTATGAACAAATTTTTTAATGTTGCTTTCTCTAATATAATTCACCCTAAACATAAAAAAGAGTCGCAAAAAATTGCAACTCTTTTCCTTATAAAGGGTTAATCAATTAAACAATAATCAACATGACTCATAAAATTAATTTCTATTTTATCGATGAAAAATCCATCCTTAGAATCATATATTTTGTCCAAAGTTTTTTGATATTTTTCTTCATTGAGCAACTGTTTCTTTAAAACCAAGCAATCTTTCCTGCTATGCATCGGTTGAAATTTATAATAATAATCCTCAAACTGATCATTCGAACACACTCTTGAATATTCATACATTAAAATATAAACATATTTGCGATTTTTTTTGAATTGAAAATCATATTCTTCCACAAATAGTTCCTTTTCTGAAATTCCTTTATCAATGCAATAGTTTTTTGCTTTAATAATTTTATCAGCTGTAAAGTATCCTATTATAAAGTTATCTTCAACATTTTCGTTATCATTTACATCAATATAGTAAAATTTCCTTTGTTCTAAAAGATAAATCTTGCCCATTCATAATCCTCTTTATTTTTTAATAAGCTCTTCTTTTCTTTTTATAACAAATGTGTTATAAATTTCTTCGCCTGTTTCGCTCGCAAAATCGTTTCCAACGTTTCACGCCCGAACTATTATTTCATCAAGAATTATCTTTAAACGCTTTTTGAATACCAGTACATATTTATTAGTTTTTGGTCTCCGTTTTTGCAATCTCATCGCTGAATAAGTCGATGCAAAACACAAGTTGTTATTTTGACTGTTGTAATACACACTTCCCTTTATAATTATTCATCAAAAACAAAATTAACTGCAGTTATGTTTTCAACAATAAAATCAACAGAATACTTACCAATATAACCTTTCAATAAAATTGATTTGGCAAAAGATGAGTAATAATCAAAGAGAATGTCAAATTTTGTTTTACAAATAAATTTTTCAAAGCATTTACACGTAATTACTTTTCTTGTATGTTTTCTATAAAAATAAATCGAAACGTTATCCTCCGGTGAACACTGTTCACTATCAACAAATATTTCCATACGACAACTTGCTGTTAAAGATGTTTCTCTCCCCTCATCATCAAGCAAATATATGCCTTTTGAAAAGAAAACAACAACCTTGTTATCGAAAACAACACATTTTGCTATCTCAGTATCATGGAAGCCATATTTTTTATTAAAATCAAACAAATTCTCATCCATTTTATTAAGCCCTTACCTTATGAAACGTCGAGGTTTATATCGGAATGCTGACGATTGTTGTTTCAGCCGTTGAATTCGAAAACTTGTTCGAGCAACGGCTGCGCGCCCGTCCTTTCGTCGATGGGCATAATCATAACGTCTTTCATATATTCGTTCCATTTGTTCACGACTTCGCTTTCCGCCTGAACTTTGCCCGCATACGCGACGCCGTGTTCACATTCGTAATAACCGAACAATTCGTTGCCGCAAATCCATATCGAATAATTGCGGATTCCCGCTTTTTTCAAAACGTCCTTCATTTCCTGCCAGATTTCGTTGTGGCGTTTTACGTATTCATCCTTTTTCCCATTTAAAATCTCGGCTTTCCATGCGTATTTTTCCATTTTCCGCTCCCTTTGCGTTTTTTTTACTTGAACACGAGAACTTTTCTGCCGACGTAGTTCCAGACGAGGACTATGCACGTCATAACGACTTTGCTTATCCACCATTTCCACGCTTCGCCGAGAAATTCCGTTGTCTTGAAAATCGTTATCTCGGGCAGCATAGTTACGCCGAGGTGCATTCCCACTTCCGTTATCGCAAGCCCGATAAGCCCGATTATCGTGAAAATAAGAAACGATTTTTTCGACCGCGAGGCTTTTTCGTCGGTTACCTGCCTGAACACGAAAGTTATCGAAAGCAACCAATTAACCGTAAGTCCGAAGCAGAACCCGACCGCCGTTGAAATAATAAGCGACGGAGTTTGCCCGATTAAAGACGGCGGCAACAGCCAGTGATAAAACACGTAAGCGGCGGCGTAATCGACGATCGTAGCCGTTCCGCCGACGAGCAGAAACCTGAAAATCTCCCAGAATAACTGCTTTTTTGTTTGTTTTTTATGTTCTTCGTTTTGTACGTTTTCTTCCATAATTCCAATTCACCTCAGCGCGTAGCCACAGGCGATTGCCTGTGGCTAAAATAAGCGTATTCCAAAATTTTAAATGCTGCAGACGAGATAAAACAAAGTCGTTAACGAAACCGTTGCCACGGCGCAGAACGTGGAAACAAAAACAAGCGTGTTTCCGAATTCCGTGTTCGCGGCAAGAATACGCTTTCTCGCGTAATAAAAAATCATCGCGAAGCCGAGGATTACAGGCATAACGTATCTGAAATCCATCGTGCAGGCGTAAGGCATTTTTATATAAAACATAAACTCGGATATCAGAAACGAAGCGGTCATAATCACGATAAACGCGATATCATTCCGCTCGGTTTCGTACGCGAGAGCCTTTTTACCGTTTTTGAAATAAAGAACGGCGCAATAAACAAGCATTACGATGAACGCAATCAGCGACAACAGCCCGCAGGCGAACGCCGTTGCCGAGAAGCACTCTCCGCCTTTGTAATTGCTGAATTCGCCGAAAAGCGCCGACCGGAGTTGATATAACGGCAAGTTGTAGTTGTTGTATTCCGTTATCACTCCGTTCTTCATCGTGCAGAACGGCACGCAATAAAGCGTTCCGAAATATTCGTTCGGGTCGAACGTTATGAACAATCTTTCAAACCAGTTGTGGTGAGTTGTCCCGAGCGCGCTGTTGAGATTCGAGAATACGAATCCGAACCCCTGCCCGAACGTTTTGTAAGCGTAAACCTGAAACCACAAACCTATAGGCGCGCATACACACAAAAACAAAACGTAACCGCCCGCCGTATAAATTACTTTATTCCACGCGCCGCTCTCTCCGTTTTTCTTCGCGGAGACGGCTTTTTCGATTTCGCGGAAAAATTCATAAGCGAACACGCAACCAATCGGAATACATATAACCGCCGCCGAGATTTTAGACATCATTCCGAGACCTATGCAAAGCGCGCAGATAAGCAAATCGTAAAGTCTGCGTCCCTTTTTCCACCATCTTAAACAATAGTAAACGGAAAGTATCTGGAACATATACGCCAAAGCGTCGTTGTTCACCTGCCCCGAAAACTGAATATGTCTCGGAAAGAACACGACGAACGCCGAAACGGCGGCGAGCGCGTAACCTTTCAACCCCAGAAGTTTAAGCGTTTTTACGAGCGCGACCATGGTGATGACAGACCACATTACGGCGAGAATCTGCGTCGTTGAATACAAATAATATCTGTACTCCGTAAGCCCGACGTATGCCGTGGACGTGACCGTGGGCATACCCGAAAGGTATTTCGACGGAATCGCGTCGCCTAACCCGAAAACTTTTTGAAGCATTTCCGTAAGTCCGTTCGTCACGCGCATAAACACTGCCTGAACGAAGGCGTTGAGCGGAGGATGATAAAACTGATAATCGTTCGTCGTCGGAAGTTTTCCCGTGGTATAAATTATCCAGGCGTAAGCCTCGTGTCCCGTCAACGCTCTGTTATACGTGTCGTGCTGACGGACG
>ENA-OYXB01001168-OYXB01001168.1-human-gut-metagenome-genome-assembly--contig:-NODE-1168-length-10749-cov-5.544137_pt1 | contig 10749 bp, 6 predicted proteins | sample MGYA00244176_ERZ653409 | MGnify/ENA primary metagenome ERZ653409 (study PRJEB26926, sample SAMN06164912) | human gut metagenome | biome: ENVO:00009003; feature: ENVO:2100002; material: ENVO:00002003... | reverse complement strand
AGTCACGCGGAAATCACAGGGAAGCCCGGGAAAGTCCGCGGACGGGTCCACCCGGCCAATTTCGTCAGATGAGACGCGATTGAACCATAATCACGCCCCACGGGGCTGTTGCGTGCAGGAAATGTTCACGTACGGCGCACCATGGCCGCAAACGACCTCCCCACCGATAACAATAGGAGCCATGCCTCAGCCTGCCCTCACCGTGTTTCTGATCATCGCCGCAATCGCCATTGTGGCGGTGCTCATCGCCGTCATCGTCATCGCCCTGCGCGCGCAGCGCCGCCGCAAGCTGGCTCAGACGCTGGAGAAGCGCCGGGACGACGAGGTGCAGTACGCCTTCATCGTGAATCCGTCCAAACCGCAGGCCGAAGCCCGCCGGCTGCATATCCAGAGGTTCTGCGAGGCCAAGGGGCTCAATCGCATCCGCTTCTACGACACCCAGCTTGACAAGGACGGCAGGGTCTGCGCGCTTGAGGCGCTGGAGGACGGCGCCGACGTGGTGATCGCGGTCGGCGGCGACGGCACGGTGCGCACGGTGGCGAGCGCCGTCTCCGGCACCGGCCATGCGCTGGGCATTATCCCCATCGGCACCGGCAACCTGTTTGCCCGCAATATGGGCGTTCCCGTGGACGATATCGACGCCGCGCTGACCGTGGCCACCTCCCACGGCTCCCGCCTGGTGGACATGGGCCGTCTCACCCTGCTCGACCACCCGGAGGACGATCACGGCCATGCCTTCCTGATCATCGCCGGCATCGGATTCGATGCGGCCATGATCGACGACACCGATCCGGAGCTTAAAGCGAATATCAGCTGGCTCGCCTACTTCGTGGGCGGCGTGAAGAACCTGTTCGCGCCGAAGTTCCGCGGCACGCTGACAGTCACCAGCGCCGACGGCTCGACCCACACCATCAAGAATCTCGATTTCCGCACGGTGATGGCCGGCAACTGCGGCCAGATTCCCATGTTCTCGCTGATGCCGGCGGCATCCTATGACGATGGTCTGCTGGACTTCGAAATCATCGACACCACCGGCGGCATCCTCGGCTGGGCCAACCTGTTCGGCGACGTGGTGCACCAGACGATCATCGGCAAGCCCGAACAGAACCCGCTGTCCACGAACTCGACCATCGAACAGGTTCAGGGCGTCAGTGCCGAAATCACATTGGAAAAGCCGGCCAAAGCGCAGGTGGACGGCGACATGCTACCGGAGACCAAACATATTCGTTTCTCAGTGGATCATCGCGCGCTGATCGTGCGCGTACCCGACGCCTCCGCGCTGGAAAAGACCGCACAGGCCGCTGCCTCAAACGCCACCTCGGATTTCGCCGAAATGACCGGCACGCTCGAGCCGATTCGCTGATCCGCTACGATGCGTGGCCGGTGACTCGGGCGACGTGCATTGCCAGATAGGCGGTTTCGTCGTCGCTGATATCCGTGTCGAGGCGCAGTTCGAGCAGGGAGGCGATGGTTCGCGCGCATCGTAGCGCGGCGGGATAGGACTCACGAATCACCTTCATCACCGGTGCCGGCTCATCCGTCAGTTGCTGGTGCTGGTGGATGCGTACGAACAGGTAACGCAGATGGGTGATGAACCTGCCCACATTCACGGAACTGCGGTCCAACGTGATGCCGTAGCTGTGGTCGATAATGTCAAGCAGTTGCTGGATCACGCCCGTCATCGTATACGTATAGGACAGGTCGCCGGTGGCGAAGCCGGCGTTGACCAGATGCATGGCAAGCGCGGTGGCCTCGCCGTCCGGCAGCGTGACGTCGAGCCGCGCATTGAGCGATGCGAGCATCGCACGCCCCTGCGCGTATTCCTGCGGGTACAGGTTGCTCACCTCGCCGAGCAGCGGGTAGGTAATGTCGATGCCGCGCCGCACCCGCTCCACCGCATTCGCCACGTGATCCGACAAGGCCATGACCAGCGTGGTGCTGCCGGTCTCACGCTCCCCCAGTCCGGCTTCCTGCATGGATTCGACGACCACGCGGATGATTTCGGGCGGAATGTCCGCCAGCATCTGCGCCAGATGGTCCGGGTCACGCCCGTCCGACGGCACGAAGGTGCGCACGACTTTCGACTCGTCGACCGTCTGCCCCGGCTTGGCCTGGAACCCCAGTCCACGGCCGGTGAGAATCACCTCACCGCCGTCGCCGCCTTTGGCGAGCACGACGTTGTTGTTGAACACTCGCAGTATTTCCATGGCATCCTTTCGCAACGTCATTGTTCCACATCGATGATCGGGCTGCCGGCTGATACGGTTTTGCAGTCACCGCCGTTGCCGCCGTTGTTGTCGCCGCTACCGTCGCCAATCAACGGCGTGACCACGGTCAGTTCAGCGGCGTTGACCACCGTCACCACCACCACAACGCTATGCCCGGCCGCCGCGACTTTGCCGAAATCCACGGTGGCCAGTGGCTCTCCCGCCGCGATCCGCTCGCCTTTAGCCACGACCACAGCGAATCCCTCGCCATCCATATCGACGGTGTCAATGCCGATATGAACCAGCACCTCGATGCCGCCATCGGTTTTAATGCCGAAGGCATGGCCGGTTCGGGCCACGGTTTTCAGCATGCCACTGACCGGTGCGAGCACGGCTGTCTCACCGGTCGTCTCCGGCACGACGCCTACGCCCTCCCCCAGCGCGCGGGAGGCGAACACCGGATCGCCAGTCGCTTCCAGATTCACCAGCCGGCCGGCGACCGGCGACAAGATGGCGTTGGAGTCAAGAGCCCGATCAGGGGCAGCCCGCGATGGAGAATCTTCCGCAGACTCCACATCCGACACGGTCGTGTCAATCCCACTCGCCATATCCTGCGGGCGTGCGTTCTCGTCTGCCGAGACCATCTGCGTCTTGATGGCGCGCGACGGCGTGCGATACCCGAACAACACCGTCAACACCATCGCCATTACAAACGCAACGGCGATGGACAGCGCGTACACCCACATCCGATCGAACACCGGAATCGTCAGCAACGAGGAGAAGGCGAATGCCGTAGTCGTAACGCCCCGGACCATCTGTCCGGATGGCAGCACGGACGGGAACAGCCAGCCGAACACCGCGCTGGTCACCCCGCCGGCCGCGCAGCCGGCGAGCAGCCAGCGGTAGACGCGGCGGTGATGCAGATGGATGCCGTACAGGCTCAGTTCCGAAACGCCACCCAGCAATCCCGCGAGCAACGCCCCCACCGCGGTCTGCCGCATGGCCGAATCCTTGCCGCGTACGGCCAGCACGAGTACGCCGGCGGTGGCACCGAAGCAGGCAAAGTTCCATACACCCATCGGACCTTGGACAAAGTCGTAGCCGAGCGTCTGAATGTTCATCAGTATCAGGGCGTTCAACGGCCAGTGCAGACCGAGCGGCACGAGAAACGGGTAGAGCATCGGGATGATGAGCGCGAACAGGAATGGCACGTGCGCGTTAAGCCATGCTGTGGCCGCTCCCAGCCCGCTGCCGAGCCATATTCCCAGAGGCCCGATAACCAGTATGGTGAGCGCAAAAACGACGACCAGTGAGAGGAATGGCACGAACACCAGCTGTACGCTGTCGGGAATGACGCGCTTCAGCCCGCGGTAGACCACGGCGAGCACGGCGGCCATGAGCAATGGTACGAAGATGTTGCCGCTGTAGTCGTTGAGTTGAATCGGTATGCCGAACGCCGACACGGTGCAGGTTTCGGTGCCGAATGTGGCGGTGGCCGAGCATTGAATCTCCCCGGAGAGGGCGCTGGATACGGACATTCCGGACATCACGCCAGTAAGCTGCGGGGTCATAAGCGCGGCCATAATCGCACCGCCGAGCCAAGGGTCGACGTCCAGTTTCTTGGCCGCATTGTAAGCGATCATAATCGGCAGAACGGTGAACACACCCTCCCAAATCGCCTTGAGTAGTATCCAACCGGTGGACGTCTCGCCATCAGGCACAATGCCGAGTGCAACGATCACGTTGACGATGGCGATGACCAGCGAGGCACCGAGTAGCACGCCCAGAATCGGGCGGAACGAGTCGGACAGGTAGTCGAAAAACGCGGCAGCCCGGGCACGGGCGGCACTGCCCCACTCGCGGATGGTACGAGGCATGAAGTGACGGGATGTATTGGCTGGGCTGTGACTCTGCTCGGTGTCGGTGGCGGTATCGCGCAATGGTGCGACGTCGTCGGAAAGGTTCGGCGCGGACTGCGTAGGCTGCGTAGGCTGAGTGGATTGCGTTGACTGAGTGGATTGCGCGGACTGCGTTGGCCGCGACGCCGCCGATGGTAATTGCGTTGCCGGAGTCAATCGCGCTGCCTGCATCCGAACGATCTGCTCGTACACCGAGGCGACCGCTCCGCCGATGATGACCTGATAACGATTGCCGGTTCGCGGGAATGCGCCGAGGACTCCGGGGATGGATTCGAGACCGTGCTGGCTGACCTGGCCGGCGTCGTCCAGTTCGAAGTGCAGTCGCGTGGCGCAATGGGTCAGGTTGGTGATGTTCGCGGAGCCGCCGACGGCATCAACGATGCACGCCGCAATCACTGCAGGCGTTGCGTTCGATGCGTTCGCCACGGTTCCTCCTTGCTGCCGTATGCCACTGTGTTCCATTATCGGCGCTGGGTGCCCCAAAAGCACGGCAATGCCGGCAAAGCATCGCGAAACGGCAACTATGCGCTACGGTGCTCCGCGATAGCGTTCCGCTATGGTGTTCCGCCGCACCCGTTCTCCGTATTTGCCGCAGCGCCCATTCCGACTTCATTCCACCATGCAGAATCCTGCAATCGTTGTCAAAAATCATCGTTTTTTGCCGCCTATTCGGAGTGTCGCGACCGAGAAAGTCGTATCCTATCTTTCACACACGTTGCGTAGCAGGGTTGTTACTCAAAATGAGGCAAGACCTGGAGTGACGTGGAATTTGCGTATCGTAATATGCGAATTCCACGTTGTTCCAGGTCTTTTTTTGTTTTCGGGCGACTTCAGGCAATCGAAGCCTGACCTTGCATGCGGCAGAGGGGCCACGCGGCAGGCGCGGCCCGTCAACGGCGAAAGGACAAGGCAATGACGACGACAACGGCATCACCCGTATCGAAGCAGACGGCATCCGCGGCACAGGAGACCGGCGCGGCGGCCCACGCAATCGAAACCATCGGAACCATCGAAACCAGCATGGCCGGGGTGGCGGACTCGGCCACAAACGCGGCAGCCAACGCAATCGAGGACCTTGAAGCCGCCGAATCGCGCGGTTTCTCCACGCGCTTCCCGCTCAACAGCGCATTCATCTTCACCTTCGGCGCGCTCGGCGGCATGCTGTTCGGTTTCGACACCGGCATTATCTCCGGCGCCTCCCCGCTTATCGAATCGGACTTCGGCCTGAGCGTCTCTCAGACCGGCTTCATCACCTCCTCGGTGCTGATCGGCTCGTGCGCAGGTGCGTTGTCGATCGGCGCGCTGTCTGACCGGTTCGGCCGCAAGAAGCTGCTCATCGTCTCCGCACTGCTGTTCCTGCTCGGCTCAGGCATGTGCGCCTCCTCCACCGGATTCGCGATGATGGTGTGCGCCCGCATCATCCTGGGCCTCGCGGTCGGCGCGGCTTCTGCCCTGACCCCGGCGTACTTGGCCGAACTGGCGCCGAAGGAGCGTCGCGGCTCGCTGTCCACGCTCTTCCAGCTCATGGTCACCTTCGGCATTCTGCTGGCCTACGCCTCCAACCTCGGATTCCTGAACCACAACCTCTTCGGCATCCGCGACTGGCGCTGGATGCTCGGTTCGGCGCTGGTGCCGGCCGCCTTGTTGCTGCTCGGCGGCCTGCTGCTGCCCGAATCCCCGCGTTATCTGGTGAACAAGGGCGACACCCGCAACGCCTTCAAAGTGCTTACGCTGATTCGCAAGGACGTGGATCAGACCCAGGTGCAGATTGAGCTGGACGAAATCAAGGCCGTGGCCGCACAGGACACCAAGGGTGGCGTGCGCGAACTGTTCCGTATCGCTCGTCCGGCGCTGGTGGCCGCCATTGGCATCATGCTGTTCCAGCAGCTCGTGGGCATCAACTCGGTGATCTACTTCCTGCCGCAGGTGTTCATCAAGGGCTTCGGCTTCCCTGAAGGCGACGCGATCTGGGTGTCGGTGGGCATCGGCGTGGTGAACTTCGTGAGCACCATCGTGGCCACGCTTATCATGGATCGTTTCCCGCGCAAGGGCATGCTGATCTTCGGTTCCATCGTGATGACCGTTTCGCTCGCAGTGCTCGCCGTGATGAACTTCGTGGGCGACGTGGCCGTGCTGGCCGTGCCGACGATGATTCTCATCGCTTTCTATATCCTCGGCTTTGCGGTCTCGTGGGGCCCGATCGCCTGGGTGCTTATCGGCGAGATCTTCCCGCTGAGCGTGCGCGGCATCGGCTCCTCCTTCGGCTCGGCGGCGAACTGGCTGGGCAACTTCATCGTCTCCCAGTTCTTCCTCGTGCTGCTCGATGCGTTCGGCAACAATGTGGGCGGCCCGTTCGCGATTTTCGGCGTGTTCTCGGCCCTGTCCATCCCGTTCGTGATGCGCTTGGTGCCCGAGACCAACGGCAAGTCGCTGGAGGAAATCGAGGAGGAAATGACCAAGCGCTAGACAACCGGCACACGATTCGCACAAAAGTTGACAACTCTTAACATAATCGTACCCAACGTGGCGAAAAAACGTGGCAGAATAGGGAGCATGGTAGCAAACAATGCGGGTCAGCCCGCCACCCCAGCAGATCTGATCAATGTCGATGAGGTTATCGGCAAATACTATGACCTCGTCCCCGATCCCGAAGTCCCCGAGCAGCGTGTCATCTTCGGCACCTCCGGTCACCGCGGATCGTCCCTGAAGACCTCGTTCAACGAGGCCCACATCATCGCCATCTCCCAGGCCATCGCCGAATACCGCAAGAAGGCCGGTGTCACCGGCCCGCTGTACCTCGGCTCCGACACCCACGCGCTGTCCGGCCCGGCCAAGAAGACCGCCATCGAGGTGCTCGTCGCCAACGGCGTGCACGTACGCGTCGATTCCCGTGACGACTTCGTGCCCACCCCGGTGGTCTCCCAGGCCATCCTGACCCACAACCGTGCGGCCGACGGCACCCAGCGCTTCGAGGGCGAGGGCCTCGCCGACGGCATCGTCGTCACGCCGTCCCACAACCCGCCCACCGACGGTGGCTTCAAGTACGACCCCGTCACCGGCGGCCCGGCTCCGGCCGAGACCACCAATGCCATCGCCGCTCGCGCCAACGAGCTGCTCGGCGACTTCAAGTCCATCAAGCGTGTGCCCTACGAGGAGGCCATCAAGTCCGAGTACGTCGAGGGCTTCGACTTCCGCGAGCACTACGTGGACGACCTGGAGAACGTCATCGACTTCGACGTGATCCGCAACTCCGGCGTGCGCCTGGGCATCGATCCGCTCGGCGGCGCTTCCGTGAACTACTGGCCGCTCATCAACGAGAAGTACGGCCTGAACATCGGCGTGGTGCGTCCTGAGGTCGACCCGACCTGGCGCTTCATGACCATCGACCACGACGGCAAGATCCGCATGGACCCGTCTTCCCCGTACGCCATGAAGGGCCTGGTCGACGAGCTCAACGCCGGCGCTTGGGACAAGTACGATCTGGTCGGCGGCACCGACCCGGACGCCGACCGTCACGGCATCGTCTGCCCGAACTGGGGCGTGATGAACCCGAACCACTACATCGCCGTGTGCGTGGAGTACCTGTTCGGCGGCAACCGTCCGGGCTGGCCTGAGGGCGCAGCCGTGGGCAAGACGCTGGTCTCCTCTTCCCTGATCGACCGCGTGGCCGCATCGATCAACGCGAAGGTCATCGAAGTGCCGGTGGGCTTCAAGTGGTTCGTGGACCCGCTGTTCAGCGGCGAAGTCGCCTTCGGCGGCGAGGAGAGCTCCGGCATGAGCTTCCTGCGCAAGGATGGCCGCGTGTGGACCACCGATAAGGATGGTCTGATCCCCGACCTGCTGGCCGCCGAGATCACTGCCAAGACCGGCAAGAACCCGGCCCAGCTTCACCAGGAGCAGATCGAGCGCTTCGGCGAGTCTTGGTACAAGCGCGTCGACACCCCGACCACACTGGAGCAGAAGGCCAAGTTCGCGGCACTGTCCGGCGACGACGTGACCGCCTCCACCCTGGCTGGCGAAGACATCACCGCCAAGCTGACCGAGGCACCGGGCAACCACGCCAAGATCGGCGGTCTGAAGGTCACCACCAAGGACAACTGGTTCGCCGCCCGCCCCTCCGGCACCGAGAACATCTACAAGGTGTACGCCGAGTCCTTCGTCTCCCCCGAGGCTCTGGACAAGGTACTCGACGAGGCCACCGTCGTGGTCGACAAGGCCCTGAGCGAGTGAAATCGCTGCGTTAGTCGCGTTCACCGCAACTAATAAGGCTCTGCATTGGATTCATGCAATCCACTGCAGAGCTTTTTTTAGCGCATATGCAGTTCGCGACCACTGAAACACGCAGGTCAACGGTTCTCCTCATGCACCGTGACCGCATTTTCTCAACATCACTGCAGGGCAGGACGGCCATATGGCCGCGAAACGTTCGCCTGCCTACATTATGACCGAGTTTCCCATCATCATTGTGGGGTCACAGCGGCCAGATGACCACCGAAGCGTTCGGTCGGCTTGCATCATGGTCGAGTTTTAACATCGTTGTGGGACGCCACGACGAATTTGCCCATTCCAGAGTTGCCATCCCACAAAAGCGTGGGACAACAGCTAAGTCAATCGTTTTACATTTTCCCCATCCCACACACTCAAACTGGAAACCCCGGAAAGACGCCATTCCTGCCACACCCGTCACAGCCATTACCCGAGGGGCCGTGGGACGCCACGCAAAAATCGGCAAAACACGCGTAGCGTCCCACACCCATTGGCGCAAATCCACGCTCAATGCACCGACAACACCCCCAATCGACCACTATGACACATTTCCCTCCACAATCGAACACTAGTCATTCACGAAATCCATCACTACGAGGCATCGCAATCGAACGGCATGCAATATCAAGCACACACCACAACAACAGGTCGTACAAATATTGCCTTTACATCAGTCCGTTTCGAACATCATGGTCACAGCAGGCTCTGCGCCAACTCTTCAAGAGACATGGCAACTACATGAAACTCGAATACGGCACCGCGCGAAGCAAGCGCCCTCGCCACGTTGAAAGCGAATTCAGCACGAGTATCCTCGTTAGCGATACTTGCCGCCGTGGCGATGAAGACCAGCCATCTCCGCCCGACCAGCATGCCCCTTTTCTCTTGGTCACGGCGCCATTGAGTCTTACTCGTACGATGATGATCGCCATCATATTCAACAGCGACCTTGAACTCTGGCCACGCTAAGTCCAACGTTATGGGAGCTCCAGATGCAAAAGCCGCGTCCGGCACCACATAGTTCGCAACCGGCTGTGGAATCCCATGCGCCACCAGAGAGAGTCGTTCTTCTGATTCTTTGGGCGAATCAGCACCAGGTGATATCAGAGGCAATGCTCGAACGCAGGACGGGCGCCCTCTGAATCGGGTAAATTGCTCCACGAACTTCACCAGATCCTGATAGATTGCAGCAGCATCACGATCCTTAGCCAATACTGGCTGTTTGCTCGTAGCAGTAATGACGGCATCCCCGAGCACAATCAGAGACTCAAAAGAAACATACGGGGCAAGTTGAGCCCATACGTGAAACAGGTCCAGCGCAAACACGTGTTGGTTCATTTCCACATTGGCGGCTTTAGCCGCATGTTTCCAAATATGCGTTTGCAGTGGTGCATGGCGTGTACGAAACCGCTTGCTCTTAACGCTGGATACAGTGTGCAGCTTGGCCGAGTCGAGGTCGCAATCGGCGGGAATCGGTACGGATTGCAGAGCGAGGGAAGTGGTCATGCCGAAAAGCAGCTTCTTGCCCGCCCGTTTCGCTTCCTCAGTGCAGCGTGCGACCATGTCGCGTTTGCGCTGGGCGAGGCTTTCGCTCATGGTCGGTGTCGCTGCAGAATCATGTGCACCACTGTTCGGCGATGACGAGTCGCGAGAAGTCGGGTATTTCGAGTCAGTAGAAAATGACCCCGCAAATTCGGGCGGAACAAAAACTGCCTCCGATTCTTCCGGAGGCTGATCGTATATAGAGCCTGGCAGAGCTCCATAGTTGGTGATGCCGTCGGTCATCCTGTTCATGACACCACCATATGGGTAGTGGGTGCGGAAACGGAAGCCGATCCGAGGTATGTGGTCCTAGCTTCACTTACGCACATTCATTGTGGATAACCATGTGGACACCTCACTTATACACATAGTCACCCACCTCTTCAACCCCGATTTGACACACTAACTGTATCTGATATGATTACAGTATCATAACTGTACACATCATAGTTACAGTATCGACTCGGTAAGGAGGTCGTTTCATGAACGGCGACCATTCACTGGCAGTGCACGCATTGGTCTACCTTGACCATCGCGCCACACACCTGCCCAGTCAGATCCTGGCCGAGAACATATGTACCAATGCGGCGCGCGTGCGCAAAGTAATGCGACCGCTCGCCTCAGCCGGACTCATCGCCACTAAAGAGGGTGCTGAAGGCGGGTACGCTCTGGCCCGGCCCGCCGCCGAAATCACTTTGCGCGCGGTAGCGGAAGCCACCGGCACCACTTTTGTGAAAGTGAACTGGACACCGGGCGACGTACACGAGGACTGTCTGGTGTCATCTTCAATGGGCGCAGTGATGAACGACATCTATGCC
>ENA-OYXB01001167-OYXB01001167.1-human-gut-metagenome-genome-assembly--contig:-NODE-1167-length-10753-cov-7.219200_pt1 | contig 10753 bp, 8 predicted proteins | sample MGYA00244176_ERZ653409 | MGnify/ENA primary metagenome ERZ653409 (study PRJEB26926, sample SAMN06164912) | human gut metagenome | biome: ENVO:00009003; feature: ENVO:2100002; material: ENVO:00002003... | reverse complement strand
ACGCTGCATTATGTCCTCACCCACGAGTATGTCCACATCCGGCGGTTTGACTGCGTGAGCAAGATGCTGCTTGCGGCGGCGCTCTGCCTGCACTGGTTTAATCCGCTGGTTTGGGTGATGTACCTGCTGGCAAACCGCGATCTGGAGCTTTCCTGCGACGAGATGGTGCTGCACCTGATGGGAATAGAGAACAAAACTGCCTATGCATTGGCGCTGTTGGATATGGAGGAGAGCCGCTGCCACCTTTGTACCATAGGAAATGCCTTCAGCCGCAGTGCGATTGAAGAAAGGATCGGTGCCATTATGAAGATGAAAAAACGCTCGCTGCTCAGCGTCGTCATGGCGGTGGTGCTGGTAGTCAGCTTGACGGCCTGCTTTGCGACCTCGCCGGCGGAACAGGACGCGCAAACGGCAAAGGGATCGGAGGAGCCTCTTTTGTGGCAGCACTACCGGCAGATGCAGCTGGAAGACTACATTGCCTATGGGTTTTCGTACGATGAGGAAGAGGACCGGTGGATGTACCAAGACAGCGAAGTCCATGCCTTTTTAGATCCGGCAAAGAATGTGCACCTGATGAGTGAGGAGGATGGGTTAAGCTTTTTGGTCTCCTACGACAGCAATGACAAACTGCACATCGAGCGCATTAGCGCAGAGCAGGCAAATCAACTGTACATCGAATATTTCGGTTCCTCTATTCTCTATGAAGACCGCACACAGCTGTATCAGGACAACCCGGATACCATCTTTGTCGGGCAGTGGAGCGAATCTTCCAAGCAGTTTTTGATCGACACCTATCTGCCATTTGGTGTCTCGCTGGACATGGAGAGCAACCTTGTCTACAACGGCGAGCTGGTTCGCTATTTTGTAGATGGTATTACCTATGATTGGAACGATGGTGAGTACACCCTTGATGAGCCGGCAAAACAGTCCGAACCCTGTGCCTACTGCTATGAATACTACAACCCACAAGGCACCGTCGACCTGTACGCTGTGCACGCAAGGCAGACCAAGGGGAGCCTGGGCACGCTGATTGGCGTGGAGGAGTTTGCGCCATCTGTTTTAGAAGATAAGCAGTTCCAGCTGATCGACATCGAGGAGCGGGAGAAGCTCAACAGAAAAGAGGAAAATCTGAGCTGGGACGATATGCTGAAAAAGCTCAGCGCGCTCGAAGAACACGGCATCACCTATGAGCAGGTTGGAGAGGGCATCCAGATGTATTACAACGGGTATCTGGTCAACCAGTTAAACTATAGGGAAGAGGGTGCGCTCACCCCTTATGTCTTTACTTCGGTGGACCAACAGGAGTCTACCCGGGCATCGATTGCCTTAAATGTAGAGGTGTCGTCGGACGGTGAAGTGGAAATCCAGAATAGAGAATCTCTCCGGCCCTTTGGCGGAGTAATAGCGCCGTTTAGCAATTACGGAATCCTTTTTGACGAGGAGGAGGGGGCTTGGACCTACCAGGGCGAGGTGATTCGATACTTTGTCAACGGAGTGGACGGGCAGTTCCCCATTCTGCTGCGGGAGGATGGAACGGTCAGTGTGCAGGTGACCTATGACGAGAACCACTATGTGACCGGCATACAGAGGATCTCCCACGAGCAGGGAGAGCAGTTAGCAGAGCAAAAACAGCAAGCCGATCTAGCTGATTAGCAAAAAAACAAAAGAGATGTGAGAAAGGACCGGTGCGAAGATGAACAAGAAGATGACCATCCTAAGTTTAGTTGCCACAGCAATTGTAGCGGCGGGAGCCATCACCGCCTTTGCCGCTTCGCCAAAGCAGCAAGCGGTGATGCAGCAAAAGTGCTATATTGTCGGGTACTGGGACCAGCCGCAGCAACTGTATGTCGACGATTATTGGCGGGCAGGGCTGCACTTTGACGAGGAGGGAAAGCTGTACTACTGGAATGAGCCGGTGCGGTACTTTGTCGATGGAGCCACCACCCAACCGCACGCTGGCAGCTACACCCTCGACGAAATCCGATATAAGGAAGAGCCTTGCGTTTATCTGTACGAGTACTATGATGAACAGGGCACGATTGATCTGTACAGCGTGCGCCAAGAGGACCCGACTGCCCCGGAAGGCAGCGAAGGTCTGGGAGGACTTTTGCGCGTGGAGGCGTTTAATCCAGGGGAATTCGATGAGCGCAGCTTTATCTATGCCACCGAGGTGGATTGGGATACAAAGACCGATGACAACAACTACATTTTAGTATAATTACATAGTTCACCACACCACAGGCGCCAACACCCCGCAGATCCTCTGCGGGGTGTTGGCGCTTTGCCGAGTTTATTATTTGAAGGGAAATAGTGGGCTGAACAAACCGTGAAAAGCGGCTTTTCGCGCTCTTGATTAAAGCTTCAAAAGGGGTTATAATAGGAAAGCAATAGGAGCTGTGGCCTTTTGCCGCAGCCCTCCACCCCCGATTAAACGAATTAGGAGATGAAGAACATGAGTGAAGCAACCGGCTGCTCCGGCAGCTGCGCATCCTGCCCCAGCAAGGGCAATTGCGGCAAACCACAAAGCCTGTTGGAGCCGGAAAACAGCTTGAGCGATATCAAAAAGGTCATCGCCGTTGTCAGCGGCAAGGGCGGTGTCGGTAAATCGATGGTTACCTCCAGCCTGGCGGTTATGATGCAGCGCAGAGGGTTTTCCACCGCGATTCTGGATGCCGACGTCACCGGACCATCCATCCCGAAAATCTTTGGCGTGACCGGCCGCGCCCAGGGAACCGAGCTTGGCATTGACCCAAGACTGACCTCCAAAGGCACCGAGATTATGTCGGTCAACCTCCTTTTGGAGCACACCGATGACCCAGTTGTTTGGAGAGGTCCTGTCATTGCAGGCACCGTCAAGCAGTTCTGGAGCGACGTGGTATGGGGCGCTGTCGACTACATGTTTGTGGACATGCCGCCAGGAACCGGCGATGTTCCGCTGACCGTTTTCCAGTCGCTGCCAGTCGATGGCATCGTCATCGTCACCTCCCCGCAGGATCTGGTTTCGATGATCGTCAAGAAGGCCTGCAAGATGGCAAAACTGATGAACATTCCGATTGTCGGAATTGTCGAGAACATGAGCTACCTGATCTGCCCGGATTGCGGAAGAAAGATTGAGATTTTCGGCCACAGCAAGCTGGAAGAGGTAGCTAAGGAGACCGGCTTGGATATTCTGGGCAGAATGCCGATTGACCCGAAGCTGGCCGAGCTGTGCGATGCTGGCAAGATTGAGGAGATGCCGACAGAGTATCTGGAAGGTGCAGTCGATAAGTTGATCGCCCTGCCAAACCGCAAGTTTGAGGAATAATCGCTCCATATCCTCATATAAAGGGCAATCTGCAAGCCCTGCACACCACCTTAAAAAAGCAACTAAAAAAAGACCTCCCTTGGGAGGTCTTTTTTCGTTTAGAAAAAGTTTTGCTGCATAAGATTGATTTTGATTTTTGGCAAAACAGACAAAGAGGAAAAGGTTGCCCTCTGCGGATTTTTTGGGCAATTTTGGGTAAACTATCAGCCAAAAGCTCTTGTTGCAATTGGAGGTGCTTTTGTGATCCCGGTGATTTTGCTTGGCGACCCAAAGGAGACAAAACTGTGCGCTGCGCTGCGTGTGCTGCTCCGACATCGCTGCGGCTGGTGTGCAGCAGGAGATTTCTTCTGGAGCGGGCAGGCCGATATTTTGCTGGTCGATCGTCCCGCGCCCTTTCATCTGGATGCGGGCGGCGGGCTGGTTATTTTAAAAGAAAGTTTTCGCAAGCAGGATTCCCCGGCCCACCTGCTGCATGCGCAGTGTATCTTTCCCTGTGGCCATCCACCTGCCCAGGAGCTGGTCGCCCGATGCGGACTGCCCGCCTTGTGTTGTGGTGGACAGGGGGATCTCATCCTCTCCAGTGCACAGGAGCAGACGGTCCTCACGCTGCAAAGACAGCTTGTGCGGCTCGACGGGGAGGAGATCCCTGCCGGAGATCTTATCACCGTTCTTCCGGAAAGCTTGAGTCCCTGTGAACAACTGTTGTGTGCTGCCACTTTGCTGCTGCTCGGCGAGAAGCTGCCGGAAGCGATACAATGACAAAAAATACCGCTTATAATTTTTTTTTGGTGCGCCATACTATTACTGCAAACGCAAAGAGCGGTTTCTTAAAAACAGGCAAAGCCGCCAGCCAAATGAAAACGAAAAGTTTAAGGAGTGTATTTTTTATGGCTAGCAACAACAACTATACCAGCAACAATAGATTGGTTGTACCGGAAGCACAGGAAGCAATGAACAAATTCAAGATGGAGGCTGCCAACGAGGTTGGCGTAAACCTCAAGCAGGGTTACAACGGTCACCTCACCTCCCGTGAGGCCGGTTCTGTCGGCGGCCAGATGGTCAAGAAGATGATCGAGGCCTACGAGAATTCCATCAAATAAGATAGACACCCGCAAACCCCCGGAAGGAGCAACTCCTTCCGGGGGTTGCTTTTTCCCAAAAAGATGGCCTTCTGCAAACTTTAAAACATGATTTAGAATAGATAAGCCATCGAATGGTAAAAAAGTGGCAAGAAGCGTTTTTCGAATATCGGTGAGTAAATGATGTGGCAATTTGTTTTGTAAAGCAGAATCTTTCCTTTAAAAGATGTCTGCTCAGACAAAAAGGCGGAATAAATTTATACAAATAAAAGGAGGTAGTAGCTTACCAACTGCAAAGAAGAACAAGTGCAGGAAGAAAAGTTTATCCTCCAAACAGAAATCTCACGGAATCTATAAGAACATAACATTTTTAAGAGAACAATATGATAGATCGAGAATGAGAAAAATACTTGAAGCAAATAGAACGCTATGGAATGAATACTATGGGGGTAAGAACAGTTGGAGGATTGGAAGAAAAAGCAAAGAGGATGAGTTTGCACAAGGCAAATCGGGATAAAAACCGGTAATATTGCTAAATCCAAAAGCAAACTTTTTTCTAATTTGCATCCTTACAAGGGGAGTTTTGTGCGAATTGTATAAAATCAGGCGGGATAACGAGCGGATAGCACGGGAATCCCCCTGCCAATTCCTTCTCAAATCGAAGAAGGAAAGGTTGGGTGAGGTGGAGAAAAAGGTTGGTATGACTGTCATTTTTACATGAGCAGAATCTGCGGGGAAAGCACTGTAAGATGGCAATAAAATGGCTTATTTGTGCGGAAAATTGGAAATCTAAAACAGAGCACTGGCGCAATGAACTTTCTCTGTGATGCAGGGGAGAACTAACTGGGACTTCAAAAATGCAGAACGGCTACTTTGCACAAAAATATGTGATTTTTTTGACAATTTGATAAAATGCACAAAAATGCGGTTTTTCAAAATTTTGACAATTCGTAAATTAAATATTAACATTAAGGGAAGAGAGAACACCCGGCGGGGTGTTATAAAATGTTATCTTCTATGTTAACAAAGAAGGGAATGGAAACAACATGGATCTCACCATCCTAGCTCCTATCGGAGCAGTATTGGCCCTGCTTTTTGCCATCTTCCAGGCAAAGAAGGTCATGAATGAGGACGAGGGCAACGACCTGATGAAGTCCCTCTCCCAGAAAATCCGCACCGGCGCGGACGCTTACCTCAAACGGCAGTATAAGACCGTTGCGGTCGTCTTTGTCGTGCTGATCGTTGTCTTTATCATCTTGGCGTTCTTTGGACAGGTCAACCGCTTCGTGCCGATCGCATTCGTCACCGGCGGCGTATTCTCCGCTCTGTCCGGTTACTTCGGCATGAAGATTGCCACTTCTGCCAACGCCAGAACCGCCAACGCTGCACATCACAGCCTGAACAAGGGCCTGCGTGTTGCGTTCTCCGCAGGTTCGGTTATGGGCTTCACCGTTGTTGGTCTGGGCCTGCTGGACACCTCCATCTGGTACTACATCCTGCGCGCTGTCTATGGCAATGACGCGCAGACCATCGCTTCGGCAATGGTTACCTTCAGCATGGGCGCTTCCACTATGGCGCTGTTTGCCCGTGTCGGCGGCGGTATCTTCACCAAGGCTGCTGACGTAGGCGCGGACCTTGTCGGCAAGGTAGAGGCCGGCATCCCGGAAGATGACCCGAGAAACCCTGCTGTTATCGCAGATAACGTCGGCGACAACGTCGGCGACGTTGCAGGTATGGGTGCAGACCTGTACGAGTCCTATGCAGGTGCAAGACTTTCCGCTATGGCTCTGGGCGTATCGGCTGGCCTTGGCTTCCAGGGCATGATGATCCCAATGGTACTGTGCGCACTGGGTATCTTCGCTTCGATCATCGGTTCGTTCTTTGTTAAGACCGATGAGAACGCAAGCCAGAAGAACCTGTTGGCTGCACTCCGCCGCGGCACCAACATCAGCGGCATCCTGGTTGCAATCGGCGCATTCCTGCTGATCTACCTGACCTTTGGCATGGAACAGATCGGTCTGTTCATCGCCATCATCGCTGGCCTGCTCGCCGGCATCCTGATCGGTTACTTCACCGAATACTTTACCTCCGATACCTACAAACCTACCCAGAAGCTGGCGGATACCTCTGAAACCGGTTCTGCAACCCTGATCATCGGCGGTCTGGGCCTGGGCATGAAGTCCACCGCAATCCCGGTTATCCTGGTTGGTATCGCAGTTCTCATCAGCTACTTTGTATGCGGCGGCGCAGATAACTTCAACGCCGGCCTGTACGGTGTAGCTCTGTCGGCAGTCGGCATGCTGTCCACCCTGGGCATCACCCTGGCAACCGACGCATACGGTCCTGTTGCGGATAACGCAGGCGGCATCGCAGAGATGGCTGGCCTGGGCGAAGAGGTTCGCAACCGCACCGACGCCCTGGACTCCCTGGGCAACACCACCGCTGCTACTGGTAAAGGCTTTGCGATTGGCTCCGCCGCGCTGACCGCTCTGGCTCTGGTAGCATCCTATATCGATCAGGTTCGCCTGATTGCTCCTGACTACAACTTCGACCTGTCGATCCTGAATCCGCCGGTTCTGATCGGCCTGCTCATCGGTGCAATGCTCCCATTTGTATTTGCCGCTCTGACCATGGAGTCGGTTGGCCGCGCTGCACAGAGCATCGTCGTAGAGGTTCGCCGTCAGTTTAAATCGATCCCTGGCCTGATGGAAGGCAAAGCGGAGCCAGACTACAGAAGCTGCGTTGACCTGTGCACCAAGTCCGCTCTGCACGAGATGGTTCTGCCTTCGATCCTGGCAATCGTTGTTCCAGTTGTGGTTGGTCTGCTGATGGGCGTTGTCGGTGTAACCGGTATGCTCGCAGGCGCAACTGCCAGCGGCTTTGTTCTGGCGATCATGATGTCCAACTCGGGCGGCGCTTGGGACAATGCGAAGAAGTACATCGAGTCCGGCCACCACGGCGGCAAGGGCTCTCCGGAGCACAAAGCGGCTGTTGTCGGCGACACGGTAGGCGACCCATTCAAGGATACCTCCGGTCCGTCCATCAACATCCTCATCAAGCTGCTCTCGATCGTTTCGATCGTCTTTGCAGCAGTTGTTGCAAACTTCTCTTTGATTAAGTAATCAAACCAATAAACAAAAGCCAAGAGGCAGCGCCCATTGCGGGCGCTGCCTCTTGGCTTTTGGGGCGGTGCTCAATGCGAGGGGCTCTGCGTCCCCATGCCCCATCCCATGGGAGACTTTCTCATCAGAGAGAAGTCACCAAAAAATCTCCCAGGAGGTTAGTTTTCCTGTGGTTGCAGGCGGTGGACGGTCAAGGGCTTGCCCTGCTTTTGGGCATAGCGGATGGTGTAGGCTGTGCCCTTCGATTCGCCGTCCCAGAAAGCCACGATCCAATCTGCCCGCCGCACAATCTCCTCGTTGCGCCGCAGCGGCGCGGCCCGGCTGTACCGCTCATAGCAGGGGAAAATCTCGGTGATGGCAAGGCCCTTGCGCTTAGCGTAGTTTCTGGCACAGGCGTCGATTCCCTGCGCGCCGCCCGAAATCAGCTCCTGTGTCCCCTCCGGCAGATAGTCCTCCAGATTCTCCACCCAAAGCCCCCGCGAGCCCACTACCGCTACCTTCATCGCTCCCGCTCCCTTCAATTTTTTAAGTTCATTATAAATGCACTTGGAATAAATTTCCAAAAAACGGGTGTAAAATGTACTTAGAAAATTATCTGATTTGGGGGTCTGCATGAAAAAAGGAAAGCATCTCGGCATCCGCATCGATGAAGAACTGCACTATAAAATGCAATATATCGCCGCCTATGAGGACCGCTCGCTCAACGGCGAGGTGCTCTACGCCCTGCGCCAGCACGCCCGCAGCTTCGAAAAACAGCACGGTCCCATCCCTTATCCCCCAAAACAGGATGAATAGCGGTGACTTGTTCCGCGCCACCGATTGAAAACAGAATATAGATTCTCGATAAAATCGAGGGAGAAAACAAAGACCGATTTGCCCGCAATCTCAAAGTGGCAAATCGGTCTTTTTTTGTGGCGCAAAGCAGCCCGGCGCGATGCGTAAGCGAGCGCGAAAGCGGTAAGGGATGGTCACACTTTCCGGTGCAATCGGGTTTGCGTTTCATCTTTTGAGTTTTTGCTGAAACTCGAAGGGAGTCTGGTGCGCCTTTGACGACTTTCTACGCAAAGAGAAAGTCGCCCGAAGTGGAGGGGCGGAACGCCCCCCTCACTCGATAGAGAGAAAGGTGCGCGGAGCGCTGCAAAGGCTTAAAAGAGGGTTAGCACCAGTGGGGAAATACCGCTTGGTCCCCCAACCCCTCTTCGATGCGCAACAGCTGGTTGTACTTTGCCGTGCGCTCCCCGCGGCAGGGGGCGCCGGTCTTGATCTGCCCGGCGCCGCAGGCCACCGCGATGTCGGCGATGGTGCTGTCCTCGGTCTCGCCGGAGCGGTGGGAGAGGATGGTGCGGTAGCCCGCCTTCTGTGCCAGGCGCACCGCCTCGAGGGTCTGGGAGAGGGTGCCGATCTGGTTAGGTTTTACTAGCACCGCGTTGGCTGCCTGCATCGCGACGCCCTCGGAGATGCGTTTGGGGTTGGTGACAAACAGGTCGTCGCCCACGATCTGCACGCGGGAGCCTAACCGGTGGGTGATCTGCACGAAGCCCTGCCAGTCGTTTTCACCCAGTGGGTCCTCGAGCGAGCGGATGGGGTATTTGGTGCACAGGCCCTCCCAGTGTGCGATCAGCTCTTCGGTGGTGTAGGAGAGCTTGGATTTGGGCAGGGTATAGCGGATGTTCCCCTCTTCATCTGGGCAAACCCACTCGGAGGATGCCGCATCCAGCGCGAGCACAAAGTCCTTGCCTGCCACAAAACCGGCTCGCTCAAAGGCCTGCATCAGCAGGGAAAGGGCCTCATCCTCCCCCTGAACGTCGGGGGCAAAGCCGCCCTCATCGCCCACCGCAGTGGAGAGGCCCTTCTCTTTGAGCAGTTCCTTGAGGCGGTGGTAGACCCGGCAGCACCATTCCAGCGCCTGCGAGAAGGATTGTGCGCCGGCGGGAATCACCATAAATTCCTGTACATCCAGGTTGTTGGCGGCGTGCGCGCCGCCGTTTAGGATGTTCATCATCGGCATGGGCAGGGTGTTGGCCAAAGCGCCGCCGAGATAGCGGTAGAGCGGAATGTGGTAGGAGATGGCTGCGGCCTTGGCGCAGGCCAGCGAGACGGGAAGGATGGCGTTGGAGCCGGGCCGCTTTGCGGTGTGCGGGTCGACAAGGCCGAGCAATACCTCGTCGATGGCCGCCTGAGAGGAGGCGTCGCGCCCGCACAGTGCTGGGGCGATGATCTGTTTTACCTGATCGACGGCTTTGCGCACGCCCTTGCCCAGATAGCGCTCTGCCTCGTTGTCGCGCAGCTCGGGAGCTTCATATTCGCCGGTGGAGGCGCCCGAAGGGGCTGCCGCCCTTGCTGCGCTGCCGTCTGCCAGTACCACCACCGCTTCTACGGTGGGGTTGCCGCGGGAATCCAAAATCTCGCGGGCTTTGATGGTTTGGATCTGTCGTTTGGTCATACTCATCCGAATCGTTCCTTTCCAGCTGCATGGCTGTAAAAAATTTGTGAATCTACCTTCTATTTTGCCCTCAGGATTGCTTTTTATGATAGATGTCGTTTATAATGGAAAAAAGAAGTGCTGTGCATGATTTGCCGCAAAGCAGCGCAAGATAACAAAAACCGAACAAAAATGGTGCGTCGGGATTTTTGGCAGAAAGGTGGAGAGAAGATGAAACGATATACAAGCTATACGCGCAGATTCTTTGCGGTGGTGTTGGCGCTGGCGATGCTGGTGTCGGTGGCAGGATGCCAGCGCCCAGCTGCAGAAAAGGGCAAGGAGGCGCTGCCGGAATCGCCGGGTGCCTCACAGCAGGAGGAAGAGCCGCAAGAGGAGCAAACGCCGGATGAACAGCCGCAGCAGGAGGACGAGGCCTCCGCGAAGGTGGAGCTGAGCGACGAGCAGTTGGCAGCGCCACAGGATGAGCAGGAGCAACAGGAGCAGTCAGACGTAACCGCCCCGGAGGAGTCGTCGACCCAGACCAGCACGCAGGGGTTAGATACCCAGAAACTGGGATGGGGGCCGGGAGGGCCGGTGGATGCCGAAAACCGCCCCAACGGCGCGACCCTCTATCAGGAAAAATACGGGCAGTATGCGGCGGACTTTATTCGCGAGGACACTACACAGATCTATCTGACCTTTGACGAAGGCTATGAAAACGGGTACACCGCAGACATTTTGGACACACTAAAGGAAAAGAATGTGCAGGCAGTCTTTTTTGTCACCCAACCGTATGTCGAATCGGAGCCGGAGCTGGTACAGCGAA
>ENA-OYXB01001166-OYXB01001166.1-human-gut-metagenome-genome-assembly--contig:-NODE-1166-length-10758-cov-8.633374_pt1 | contig 10758 bp, 9 predicted proteins | sample MGYA00244176_ERZ653409 | MGnify/ENA primary metagenome ERZ653409 (study PRJEB26926, sample SAMN06164912) | human gut metagenome | biome: ENVO:00009003; feature: ENVO:2100002; material: ENVO:00002003... | reverse complement strand
GGCTAGGCTATACGCTTAAAAGAAAGCTTGCCAACCCGGAAAATCCGCTGACCCATAAAAGGTTCAACTTTTTCATAACTATAATGTATTAATCTATTTTCTACTCTTAAAAGTAAGAAAGAGATCGAATACTGCATATCATCCATTAATATTAACTTATTTTCAGTAAAAGTCTTGTAGAAAAACCAGATTCATCAAGGAAATAATAGAAACTTCCCGATTCGTCACGAACCGGGAAGCTTAAAACTGAGTTATATACAGATTTTCCCATTCAGGGGGAACATGGCTTTTCAGCCTTGTTTTGTTAAGGCAAATGGTTATATATTTTAAAGTTTAGTTTTTAGTGTATTACATTAATTTACATAACAAAAAATATGCCATGGGGTACATCGGCATCCAATACTCTAAAAATCAACAAAATAACCATTATTTCATTTTTCACATTATGTAGAAATACCACAATTTCATTCCACAATTTTGTAGAATTAATCCCCGTTTTTAAAATATATCTTTATCTTTGTAGAATCGATTACTCACTAAACAATATAATTACTATGAAAAAAAGACATTACGGAATGCTTTCATTGGCACTTACTTCATGCTTGGCTGTTCATGCGGAAAACAAAAATCAAAATACAGACAAGCCCAATGTTATCTTCATCTATGCTGATGATTTAGGATATGGTGACTTGGAGTGTTATGGAGCAAAAAACGTACAAACTCCAAATGTCAACCGTCTGGCATCCGAAGGGATACGATTTATCAACGCACACGCCACCGCCGCTACCAGTACCCCATCCAGATATTCCATGCTGACCGGAGAATATGCATGGCGTAAACCCGGAACAGATGTAGCTGCCGGCAATGCAGGAATGATTATACGTCCCGAGCAATATACTATGGCAGATATGTTTAAAAGCTCCGGCTATGCCACAGGAGCATTTGGCAAATGGCATTTAGGATTAGGTGATAAAACTGCACAACAAGACTGGAATGCTTCTCTCTCTGCTTCTCTAGGTGATTTGGGGTTTGACTATTCTTATATCATGGCAGCCACAGCCGACCGGGTTCCCTGTGTATTTATCGAGAATGGCCAAGTAGCCAATTATGATCCTTCAGCTCCGATAGAAGTAAGCTATATAAAAAATTTCCCCGGTGAACCTACCGGAAAAGACAACCCTGAACTTTTATATAATCTGAAACCGAGTCACGGTCATGATATGTCTATCGTGAATGGTATCAGCCGAATCGGTTATATGAAAGGAGGTGGCAAAGCATTATGGAAAGATGAAAATATAGCCGATTCCATTACCGCACATGCAGTTGATTTTATCAAACAACATAAAGACGAGCCTTTCTTTATGTATTTCGCCACTAATGATGTGCACGTTCCCCGTTTTCCACATAATCGTTTCCGTGGTAAAAACAAGATGGGACTGCGCGGTGATGCTATCGCACAATTTGACTGGAGTGTAGGTCAGTTACTCGAAGCTCTCGATAAAATGGGATTAACCCAAAACACATTAATTATTCTTTCCAGCGACAATGGACCGGTAGTAGACGACGGATATGATGACAAGGCAGAAGAGTTACTGAACGGGCACGAACCTGCCGGCAACCTGAGAGGTGGAAAATACAGTGCATTTGAAGGGGGGACTCGTGTTCCTGTAATTGTACACTGGCCTAAAGCCATCAACAAGCCGGAAGTCAGCGATGTGCTTATTTCGCAAATAGACTGGCTGGCATCACTAGCTTCTCTGGTAGATGCCCGTATTCCGAAAGGAAGTGCTCCCGACAGCTACAACCGGTTAGCAAATCTATTAGGACAAGACAAAACAGACCGCCCATGGGTTATTGAACAGGCATCCAATCACACTCTATCCGTGCGTACTAAAGATTGGAAATTTATTGAAGGCAGCGATGGTCCTAAAATGATTCCCTGGGGTCCGAAAATTGAAACTGGTTATTTAGGTATTCCCCAGTTATATGATATGAAACAAGCAGGTGAAAAGGTGAATTTAGCGACTGAACATCCCGAAAAAGTATTCGAATTACAACAAATATTGAGAAAAGTACGAAATAAAAGTATCCAGATGAAGTAACATGCTGAATACACACCAACCCAATGTTGTCTCCAAAAGGGTGAATCAAGACAAAAAAATCAAATAAAGGGTCTTGAATTCACCCTCTTTTTTAATCAAGAAAATTTCAATATGGTCCTCATTTCAAAAGAACAAATCCTTATAGACAAAGATCCTTTTCTTTAAAGTCAAAGTATTTATAACAAAACACCTTGAACACTTTCACAAGAATGGGTTACACACAAAAACTCTTAAAGATACAAGATACGTTTTTCCACTTTACCCATAAAAAAGAAATCTCAATTTATTTCTTTATTTTCCCTTCATTCACCAGTTCAGACAGCGCCCTGGCCAATGACGGACGAGTAACTCCCAGCTTCTGCGCCACCTCCTGCTGATTATGAATAACAGAATGTGTTTCTAGATATTTCAACAAACGAGTCTTTAAATTCAACAAAGCAAACTCATTCAATTTCCTGCTTAAAAAGACACTCCTGTCCGAAATATCCTTCAAAAAATTCTGCATCATCAATGGATGCAAACGCATAAATTCTAAAAATCGTTCTTTACCTATTACAAAAACCTCACAAGGTCCTATTGCCTCTACATTAACGGGAAAACGATTTTCAGTGGCAAAAATAAAAGCCGAAGCCAGCAAGTTAGGAGCTCCAATTTCTTCTACCGTCAGTTCTTTCCCTTCATCATTTATCATTCCCGCCCGTACACTTCCCGATGCAAGAATGTACAGCCCTTTACATAAGTCACCTTGCCGGGCAATGATATCACCCGGTTCAAAGTGCTTCAAACTATTCGGAAGGCCGAACAGGAAAGCAACCAATTCTTCCTCTTTCATTCCCTGGAAAGGAGCCATCTGCAATAATCCTGTCAGTTCCATCCTACTTTCTTTTAACTGTTATTTGTATCCGCTGTAACATATGGTACAACTTAAAAGACGAAAACCATCTACTTTTGCACAAAAGTAATAGAAATCATTAAAATGAAAAAAGATATGGAGAATAACATGTTTTGTTTCCAATGTCAGGAAACAGCCAAAGGTTTCGGTTGCACCTTAAAAGGTGTTTGTGGAAAAAATGCAACTACAGCACGTACCATGGATTTATTGCTCTTTGTAGTACGAGGAATTTCTGTTGTGGCGGATCAATTGCGCCAGCATTCCCTCCCCATTGAAAAAGAAGTGGACAATTTCATTGTAGACGCCTTATTCTGTACCATTACCAATGCCAATTTCGATGACGAAAGCATTACAAAACGCATTGACAAAGGATTAGCAATACGTGATGACCTTAAGCATCAAGCCTCTGCCAAGGACATTCCTCTGCCGGAAGCCGATGAGTTAAATTGGAAAGGCAACCACGATGAATATGATGCAAAAGCCGCAACAGTCGGCGTATTACGTGAACAAAACGAGGATCTACGCTCTTTAAAAGAACTGATTATGTATGGTCTGAAAGGAATGGCTGCTTATCTGGAACATGCCATGAGGTTAGGACATAATGACGAAAGTATTCATCGTTTCATGCAGAACACCATCGCACAAATTACAACAAAATCTTTATCGGCTGATGAACTGACTGTATTAGCACTGAAAACAGGTGAAATAGGCGTTCGAACAATGGCTCTGCTCGACAAGGCAAATACTTCCAGGTATGGCAATCCGGAAATTACCCATGTAAATATAGGAACAGGTACCCGCCCCGGTATTCTGATAAGCGGACATGACCTGCATGATCTGGAAGAATTGTTGGAACAAACCAAAGACAGTGGCGTGGACGTATATACTCACGGTGAAATGCTTCCTGCACATTACTATCCGGCATTTAAAAAATATACACATTTTGCAGGAAACTATGGAAATGCCTGGTGGAAACAACGGGAGGAGTTTACCTCGTTCAATGGTCCTATCCTGTTCACAACCAACTGCATCGTTCCCCCTCTGCCCAATGCCACTTATAAAGAACGCATGTTTACCACTAATTCTACCGGATATCCCGGCTGCAAGCATATTACAGCAGACGAGAAAGGACATAAGGACTATACTGAAATTATAGAAACAGCCAAACAATGTGCCGCACCGACAGAAATAGAACATGGAGAAATCGTTGGTGGTTTTGCCCATAATCAGGTATTACAACTAGCAGACAAGGTAGTAGAAGCGGTAAAGAGCGGAGCTATCCGTAAGTTCATCGTCATGGCTGGTTGTGACGGACGTATGCGCAGTCGCGATTACTACACCGCTTTTGCCGAGATGCTCCCCAAAGACACAGTCATTTTAACAGCCGGATGTGCTAAATATCGTTATAACAAACTAGAGTTAGGTGAGATTAATGGCATTCCGCGTGTTTTAGACGCAGGACAATGTAACGATAGCTATTCATTGGCAGTCATCGCCCTCAAACTGAAGGAAGTATTCGGGCTACATGACATCAATGAACTGCCCATTGTTTACAATATCGCCTGGTATGAACAGAAAGCGGTAATCGTATTGCTGGCATTACTCAGTTTGGGCATAAAAGAGATTCATCTTGGTCCCACCTTACCCGCATTCCTCTCGCCCAACGTGACGAAAGTACTGGTCGAAAACTTTGGAGTAAGCGGTATCGGTACAGTAGAAAGTGATATGAGAAAATGGGGATTAACGAACGGATAAACGGAATAATTATGAAACAGAAAAATTACCATTCATGTACAGTCGGACAAATTGTAGCCGGCAACTTTGATACAACCAAAGTATTCTCCCGTTACCATATTGATTTTTGCTGCCATGGCAATACTCCGTTTGCAGAAGCCTGCCGGAACCGTGGTATTGATCCCGAAGCAGTAGCACGTGAATTAAATGAATTACAAGAGAATACGGTTAGTAATGCTCCTGACTTTGCCGGATGGCCCATCGATTTATTAATAGACTACGTATTGAAAATACACCACCGGGGAATCCGTGCCAAAGGTCCGCAAATAGAAGCATTATTAACCAAAGTAACCGAAGCGCATTCAAAGAATCATCCAGAGTTACTGCAAGTCCAGGCACTGTTCCGCGACTCGCTTCTTGATTTGGAAAATCATTTATCAAAAGAAGAGAATGTACTATTTCCTTATGTTTATGAAATGTTCCAAGCCAAAGAGGAAGGCTTGAAAATAGCTGAATTTCATTGCGGCACCATTCTGTATCCCATCGAAGTGATGGAAGATGAACATAACCACGAAGGAGAACGTTTTGAAAAAATCTCTTCATTAACCAACGGATTCACCGCCCCTGAAGATGCTTGTGCCAGCTTCCGCTTGGTTTTACAACAATTGAAACAATTTGAAGAGGCATTACATGAACATATCCACCTGGAAAACAATATCATTTTTCCCAGAGCATTAGAATTGGAAAAGAAGGAAGCCATCTGATAACTACACCATGACACTTCCATTCACAAAAGTGCCCAAAGTGAAATAATGCACAAATCACTTTGGGCATCTTCATGTATTATAACCCACGCTCCACTATATAATCTTGTCCCTGTTCTGTCATCAAGTCATATTCATACACCTTATACAAAGCAGGGTATTGCGGATTTATCTCCTTGGAAACCAAAGGCTCTTTGATATCTGCCTGCATATAATATTCATTCAGATTCTTACCTTTTGCCTCTTTTAATCCAACCCCACGCAAAGGAACATACGAACGTAAACGCAAATTACCTCCCAAACGGGAATGAATCTTCGCTTTATCCAGCTGCACGCCATTCCAGTTCATATCCACCACAAACCCTCCACGGGCAACCAGTCCTTGCACACTTCCTGTGGCCCAGGCATCCGGAAGAGCCGGAAGCAAATGTACAGCTCCGTCATGGCTCTGCAACAACATTTCAGCCACACCGGCAGTATAGCCAAAGTTGCCGTCAATCTGGAAAGGCGGATGAGCATCAAACAGATTAGGATAAGTCCGTCCTTGCGGATAAGCCTCTTTCACTTCATCTCCAGGCAGCAGCTTCAACATATTATTAATAATCCGGAACGCATGATTACCGTCCAGCAAACGGGCCCACAGATTAACTTTCCAGCCAATGGACCAACCGGTAGCTTCGTCGCCACGCTGTAACAACGTGTTTTTAGCTGCCTGGAAAAGCAAAGGATGGGTGTAAGGAGATATCTGATTACTAGGGAACAATCCATATACATGAGAAATATGGCGATGCTTGTCATTCGGATTATCCAAGTCTTCCAGCCATTCCTGTAGCTGATTGTATTTCCCGATCTGCATCGGGGCCAGACGATTTAACATAGACCGCAAAGAATCCTGATAAGAAGCGGACATTTTCAGAATTCTTGACGCATGCAATGCATTGCTAAGCACATCGAAAATTATCTGATTATCCATCGTACAACCTGCCACAATCGTTGAAGCTTTTTTAGTATCCTCTCCCGAAGGTCCATGTTCCGGAGACATGGACGGAGCAGTCACCATCCAACCGTATTCAGGATGTTCAGTCAAATAATCAAGATAAAAATCAGCAGCTCCTTTCAATGCCGGATAGGCTTCGGAAAGAAACAGCTTGTCCCCACTATATAAATAATGCTGCCACAAGTGGGTAGTCAACCAAGCACCTCCCATGGGCCATGTACCATAAAACGCCTTATCCACCGGACCGGTGGCACGCCATATATCTGTATTGTGATGAGCCACCCATCCGTTGCATCCATACATAGCCCGTGCCGTTTCCCTGCCGGTAACTGATAATTCTTTCACCATTTCGAACAAGGGCTGGTGCGTTTCACTCAGATTGGTCACTTCAGCCGGCCAGTAATTCATTTCCGTATTAATATTGATGGTATATTTTCCATCCCATGGAGCAGCCAGTTTATTATTCCATATACCTTGCAAATTGGCAGGCTGACCTCCCGGCTGGGAGGAAGAAATAAGCAAATAACGTCCATACTGAAAAAGCAACACCGCCAAAGAAACATCCTTACCCTCATTGAACAGTTCGATGCGTTTGACAGTTTCCAGCTTAGCCCGCTCACTGGTTCCCAAATCCAATCTTACACGGTCAAACTGCTCTTTATAAAGAGCTATATGCTCCTGTAAAACCTGACTATAAGGGCGTCCCAATGCCAGAGACAGATATCCGGACGCTTTTTTACTCTCATTGCCACTTATATCGTGATAATTAATAAAATTCGTACCCGATGAAACATACAGAGTAACACTGTCCGCTCCTTCCACTGTAATGTTTTGGTCATCAATTTTCACCTTACCCCCATCCACATCAGCCTGTGTCTGTGTTTCCATACGAATCAATCCTTTCACTCCCTCATGATCCCTACCCTTTCCGGTCAGAACCAATTTCTTTCCTTTCCTGCTGACTTTATGCTCCAATGGCGACACATATCCGACCTTAAAATTCAGTTTTCCCGGCCGGTCTGCTGTCAAACGGACCACTACCACCTTATCAGGAAATGATGCAAAAACTTCACGTTGAAAAATCACGCCATCCACTTTGTAACGGGTAGTAGCCACCGCACGTTCCAAATCCAGATCACGATAATAATCGGTAACCTTTTCATGTCCGGGGGTTTCTATAATCAAACTGCCGATTGTCTGATAGGGCATACCATGCTTCCCGGCATAAAAGTTTTCTTGAATCAAGTCCTGAGCCTCCATGTTTTTTCCGGCGAAAATCAGTTCACGCACTTGAGGCAGACTTTCCAATGCTTCCGGTTTGTCATTCCGGTAGGGACTGCCTCCCCACATGGTTTCATCGTTTAGTTGAAGTTCTTCACGGGCCGTTCCGCCATATACCATCGCTCCCATCCGGGAATTGCCGACCGGAAGCGCTTCCACCCACGTCCCGGCAGGTTGCTTATACCACAATTTCAGATCACCTGCCTGAATAGATAACGAAAAAGACAATAAAATGCCTGCTAATAATGAATAAGTTTTCATGGTTAATAGATATTGTATAATGTACAAATATAATTCTATTAACCATACAAACGAAAAGACAGAAGCATTTTATTGTCTAAAAAACAATTATGATAAAGAAAAGACCAAATATTACACCTCCCCCCTATCTGATAACCGGAATCACATAATCGTATTTTCTCAATATTTCCGTTACAGGAGACAGTGGAAGCAAGTCAGGGCGGGGAGATATAAAAGACTTGCTGCCGATAGCCGAGCAATGCCAGGAAGTGGGATTCACGGGAACACCGGGAGAAGTTCGGAACGGCATATTCAACGGCAACAGTAAAGAGGAATCCGCAGAAGAAAGGAAAGTTCCGGTTGTGCATTGACGGAATGCCTATACTTGAATGGTTCAAGATGAAATTTAAAGAGCTTAAGGAAAAGCTAGGTGTAGGCCACACTCCAAAAGAGAAAAACAGGCCCCAAAGAGAGTTGAGAATATAATTCTTTGGTAGAAAATAAAAATGTAATTCTAATTGTTAATGAATTGCACTTTGAGTATTTTTGTAAATACTTTGTTATCACTGATAAATAAACCAAGATGAAAACTATATTTTTATGTTTCTTCTGTCTTTTCACTATCGGATGTACGCATCAGTCCAGTCAAGAAAACTGTGTAGAAATCGGCAGTGCGGATGCAATCTGCGTAAGCACCGATACTTTAGGGAAAACAGTACGCATGAATATGCTACATGGGCATTATACCACTGAAAGTGAAGAAGTGTTCGCTATTGTCCTCAATCCTCAGAAACTTCCACTTAGTTATGGCAGAAGATGGATTTTAGAAAGATGGGAAAATAATCAATGGGTAAGGCTTTGGACGAAAAAGCCCACAGGTTTTTTTGATGACGAAATTATACCGATTACCCCACCTATATATTATTGTTTCAGTTTTCCTATTAAATACTATAAAACAACTCCCGGCAAATATCGTATTTCCATATCACTGTGGAATGATATGGAGAAAATCAACCTCAATGCTGAATTTGAAATAGAATAAACATCTCTTTCACTAAACAATTCAATGTTATGAAAACAAAAATATGGGTAGGAGTTCTATTTTACTCTTTTATGGGATGTGCGAATAAGGCACCAAAATCAAATCTTACAAGCAAATTAGACTCTACAGGTGAAGCTGTCTATTTTGTAGAAGATACTGTTGTTGACCAATCTGCAGGCTTGCAAGTCATTGAAGCCTTAAGCAGGGTCTATGGAAATGATCCGAATTCTATAGGAGGTTTCATCGGTAGCCCGCGTTGCCCTTCTTTCTTGGAAGGTATGTTCTTTGACGGTTCCACGTTGGTTTTTCAGGTAAGAGGTGACACAGCGCATGCAAGGCGAATTTTGGAATCTACTGCCGGTAGCAAAGCTTTTCGACTGGAGCAAGTTACTGAAAGTAATTATTCACAGCAACAACTTATGAGCATCGTAGACGAGTTGAACCAGCGGTTTGACACATTGACAGACAAGAAGCTGAAAAATAATATGACCAGTTGGGGTGTAGGATTACGGAATGTTGAAGTCAGGTTTATTCTCAACACTCCCGAAGCCCGACAAGCATTCCGGGAAAAACTCATGGATTCTCCCGCCATTCGTTTTGAAGGACCGGAACAGCCGATAATAGATGAGCGAATTGGTATAACTGATACGCTCGGTATTTCCCTGCATCCGGAATATTCCGTTTACTCCACTGAGGCATCCACAGCTTCCTTTGTTTTGCTAAATCAAGGAAACAAGAACATAATGTGTGGCGAGCATTATTTCATTACTTATGAAGACGAGAATGGCACTTGGCGTGCATTGCCCATCAATGACGCTGCCATAGATATAGGTTATATGGTACTTCCCGGTGGGCATCATTTGTTTACAGCAAATCTTTATCCCGAAGTTCACTCCAATAAACCGGGACGTTACCGTTTTTTCTATGAAGTCATGCTTGATGCTGATACCCCATTGCGTCATGACATATTGATGATGACCGAATTTCGATTGACAGACAACAAAGAAGCTGTAAAACGGGCAATTAAAATGAATATCCCTAAGGAACCGGAAGGGTATGGTATCAGATACGTTCCCGTTCAAGAAGAATCTGCTAAAGAAAATACAACTTTTAAGTAGTTTAATGGATAGCAACATGAAATATTTACTCTTTATATTATTAATACTATTTTGCTCTTGTTATTCCGGCTCTTCCAAGAAAGGGCAAAAAGACAAAAGGGATAGTATTTGTTTGCAAAAAGAACTATATGCTTTACATAAGTATGTGGATAGCATTATTAAAACTGACACCATTTTGCAACAACGCTTTCATTGTTTTGGAGCTGGGCTAACCAAAGATAAAATATCTATTGACTGGAGAACAAACTCCAAAGGGGATTTCGGTTATAAAATCTCAACTCGCTATTGTTGTATCACATGTAAAAAAAAGCTATTTTTCCATGCGAATTCACTCTTTTTTACTTAACTTTGCACAGAAAAGGAACAAAATAATACAACAATGGACGTTAGAGAATCTTTTTGAAAGATTAAAAGCAACAATCATGCGTAATGATTTCTTGCGGACGATTATTATTATCGGATTAATAGCTTTGGCTTGTCTGATAATTTACACAGTAGGAAAATGTACAGGCAAATTCTTTGCAACGATATAAGTATAATAGCTGTCTCTTATACACATCTGACGCTGCCGACGAATAGCCTTGTGTA
>ENA-OYXB01001146-OYXB01001146.1-human-gut-metagenome-genome-assembly--contig:-NODE-1146-length-10899-cov-5.877444_pt1 | contig 10899 bp, 7 predicted proteins | sample MGYA00244176_ERZ653409 | MGnify/ENA primary metagenome ERZ653409 (study PRJEB26926, sample SAMN06164912) | human gut metagenome | biome: ENVO:00009003; feature: ENVO:2100002; material: ENVO:00002003... | reverse complement strand
GGATAGAGGAGGGGGAGTATCCGGCAAGGTGCGAAGAGCTGGACGAAGAGGGCAACGGATTGGTTGTCCTGTCCGGGCAGGAATTTTCGGTGTCGGGGATGCTGCCCGGTGAGGAGGGGATTGTCCAGGTTTCGGGCAAGAAGCGCCAGCGGGCAAAGCTTGTCCGGCTGGAAAAGACTTCTCCCGAGCGGGTCAAACCCCTCTGCCCAGTATTTTCCCAGTGCGGAGGCTGCCGGCTGCAACACCTCTCCTACGACGGTCAGCTGCAACAAAAACAGAGTACAGTTGAGCAGCTGATGCACCCGTACATTGCAAAGGGCGCAAAATTTTACAGCATTTTGGGGATGGCCGACCCCTGGCGCTACCGCAACAAGGCGCACGCCACCTTTTCGGTGGATGGCAGGGGAAGGATCATCTCGGGAATCTATGAGGAGAACAGCCACAAGGTGGTGGCGGTGCAGCAATGTCCTATCCAGGACGAGCGCGCCGAGCAGATTGCCGCCTCGATCCGCCAGATCATGCGTGCCTGCCGCATCCAGCCCTACGACGAGGACCGCGAGACTGGGCTTTTGCGCCATGTGCTCATCCGAACCGGCTTTGCAAGCGGACAGGTGATGGTGGTGCTGGTGACCGCCTCTGCGATTTTTCCGGCGCGCAACCGCTTTGTCTCGATGCTGCGGGAACAGCATCCGGAGATCACCACCATCGTGATGAACTGCAACCCCCGACACACCAGCATGGTCCTCGGAGAGCAGGAACGGGTCCTCTACGGAAAAGGGACGATAGAGGATACCCTGTGCGGAAAGGTATTTGACATCTCTCCGCGGTCGTTTTATCAGGTCAACCCCGTTCAAACGGAGGTGCTGTACAACCGCGCCCTCCAGCTGGCGGGACTGACCGGTACAGAGCGGGTGCTGGACGCCTACTGCGGCATCGGCACCATCTCGCTGATTGCTGCGGACAGCGCCAAAGAGGTCATCGGTGTGGAACTCAATCGCCAGGCAGTGAAGGACGCAATTGCCAACGCCAAGAAAAATAGCGTGAAGAATGTGCGCTTTGTCTGCGACGATGCGGGCCACTTTATGACCGAGCTTGCGCAGGAGGGTGAAAAGATGGATGTCGTCTTTTTGGACCCGCCGCGCAGCGGCAGTGACGAGGCCTTTTTGCGCTCGGTGTGCAAGCTTGCCCCGCAAAGGGTAGTCTATATCTCCTGCAATCCGCACACCCAAAAGCGCGACCTCAAGCAGCTGGAGGCGGGCGGATATGCAGTCAAAGCCATCCAGCCGGTGGATCTGTTCCCGCAGACGATGCACTGCGAATGCATCGTGCTGTTGGAAAAAAAGGCCGTCAGCAAAGAATAAAAGGGCAAAAAAATGCGAAAAATCCAGTCTCTAGCGCGAGCGAAGAGACTGGATTTTTTTTCAAAAAGGATCTTGACTTTTTGAGTGGGGTATGATAGAATAAATTTCGTTGCTAGATGGAGAGGTGTCCGAGTGGTTTAAGGAGCTAGTCTTGAAAACTAGTGACTCGCAAGAGCCGTGGGTTCGAATCCCACCCTCTCCGCCAAAGAATTTTCTTTCGCGGCAGAGAGTGAGAACGAATTTAGCACAGCTGCTCTTGGAAAATGAATATGTTATAACGCGCTTACCAGTCTGGAGAAGTACTCAAGTTGGTGACGAGGCGCCCCTGCTAAGGGCGTAGGTCGGTCTAAAAACTGGCGCGGGGGTTCGAGTCCCCCCTTCTCCGCCAAAAAGCCCCACAAAAAAATGTGGGGCTTTTTTTTCATGTAAACAAAGCAAAAACGATGTGCCGAAAGGGGAAAAGTGCCTTTCTCCCATTGACAAAGCTCTGTGCAATATGCTAAAATAAAGCCACCAAAATTTGGTGTGGATTTTTTAGCTGCCCCAAAGCTCTTTTCGCCACACAGCTGTCCGCAAGGACAGCTGTGTGGCTTTTTTTGTGCTCGGGCGCACTGACGCAGGGCGCAGGCTCAGTTTTTTTGATGGAGGAATGTTTATGAACGACAGTTTTATGAAAGAAAAGCCGGTGCTGCCGCTGATCCTCTCGATGGCACTGCCGATGGTCATTTCGATGCTGGTGAACTCATTGTACAACATCATCGACAGCTTTTTTGTCGCCAAGATCAGCGAAGAGGCGATGACGGCGCTGTCGCTGGTCTATCCGGTGCAAAATTTTATCAACGCGGTGGCGATCGGATTTGGTGTGGGAATCAATGCGGTTATCGCCTTTCATCTGGGGGCCAGGCAGCGCGACAGCGCCAGCATGGCTGCCACCCACGGAACGGTTCTCGCTGCACTCCACGGGCTGGTGCTCACGGCGGTCTGTGTCCCATTGATGCCCTGGTTTTTGCGGATGTTTACCGCAGATGCAGCGGTCGTTGCGTTGGGAAGGCAGTACGCCAACATCGCCTTCTCCTTTTCGGTCATCATCATGGTCAGCCTCTCGTTTGAAAAGATCTACCAGGCGATCGGGAAGATGAAGGAGACGATGATTGCGCTTTTGTGCGGCTGCATCACCAACATCGTCCTCGACCCGCTGATGATCTTCGGCATCGGTCCCTTCCCGCAGCTCGGCATCCGGGGAGCGGCACTTGCCACAGGTATAGGGCAGATGGTCACTTTGGGAATCTACCTCATCATCTACCGCACCGCGCAGCTGCCGCTTCGGCTTGGACGCGCCTACCTTCGCCCCAACGCCCGTCTGGACAAAAAGCTCTATGCCATCGGCATCCCGGCTACCTTAAACCTTGCGCTGCCCTCTCTGCTGATTTCGGCGCTCAATGCGATGCTCGCCGTTTTCTCCCAATCCTATGTCGTCATCCTCGGCATCTACTATAAGTTGCAGACCTTCCTTTATCTGCCGGCCAGCGGCATTATCCAGGGAATGCGCCCGCTCATCGGCTACAACTTCGGCGCAGGGGAGCACAAGCGTGTGCGCAAGATCTATAATCTGACATTGGTGCTGTGTGCGGTCATCATGGCGCTGGGAACCGGCATCTGCCTTGTCGCTGCCGACAGCTTGATGGCGATGTTTACCCAAAATCCAGAAACAATCCGCCTGGGAGCACAGGCGCTGCGCATCATCAGTTTGGGATTTATCATTTCGGCAGTGTCGGTGGCATCCTCTGGTGCCCTGGAGGGCCTTGGAAAGGGGACGCAGTCGTTTGTCATCTCGCTGTTCCGGTATGCCCTGGTGATCCTGCCGGCGGCGTTCCTGCTCAGCCGCATCTTTGGAGCAGAGGGCGTCTGGCACGCATTCTGGCTCACAGAGGTGATTACCTCAGCGGTATCGCTGGTTGTATACCGCCGCTCGGTGGAGCAGTGAGCACAGCGCATTGCATTTCAGTTATAAATTGGTTATTCAAAAAAGCTCCCACCGTGCAGCTGCACGGCGGGAGCTTTTTGCATACAGAAAAACTTTTGCAAATGTGCATTCAGCGGCGATCTCAATTGCTGTGCATTCCTTTATTGGGGGAAGGAAAAAGCAGCAGACTTGCCTTTATTAGAACGAATTATCCTTGACAAAGCCCAAAACGGGGCTATAATGTTATGTGTCAAAATTATTGATATATCAATTGTTGCTTTCGTCAACGATTGAAAGTTCAATTGTCACGGAGGTGTGCAATGGAAAGAACCTTCCATATGTTGCTTTACCGCGCCTTCCACGCGCAGCGAAACCATCTGCGCCCCTGCATCGCGCAGATCGGACTGGAGGTGGGACAGCCCAAACTTTTGACCTACCTTTCCCAAAATGGGCCCTGTCCGCAAAAGCAGCTCGCGGCCTACTTTGATGTGGACTCTGCCGCAATCTCCCGCATGCTCGACTCGCTGGAAAAGGGCGGTTTTATCACCCGCAAGATGAGCCAACACAGCCGCAGGAGCAATTTTGTGGAGCTCACCGAAAAGGGCAGGCAGGCCTGTGAAGCCTGGCAGAGCTGCTGCGAGAAGTTTGAGCAACAGATGCTCCAGGGTTTCAGCGAAGGGGAGCGTGCACAGTTTGCCGATTTCCTTTCCCGCGCCTATCAAAATTTACGTATTGAAAAGGGGGAGGGTCATGAAAGACCTTAAACAATTGCTCAAATATCTTGGGCGCTACCGATGGGATATGGTCATCGGCATGCTGCTCATCGTCGTGGAAACCGCCTTTGAGATGTTTATCCCCATCCTCATGGCGGACTTAATCGATGTGGGTGTTGCCAACCACGACATCGCATACATCCTGCACAAGGGCGTCCAGATGGGCATCTGTGCGCTGCTTGCGTTGATTACCGGCCTTTTGTACGCGCGCTTTGCCGCCCGCGCCTCCTATGGATGGGGCGCCAATATTCGCCAGGCGCAGTATGAGCGGGTGCAGAATTTTGCCTTCTCCAATCTCGATCACTTCGAGACGTCCTCGCTGATTACCCGCATGACCACCGACGTTACCGTCCTGCAAAACGCCATCAACGGCGGCTACCGCCCGATGGTCCGCGGACCGATGATGCTAATTATGGGCGTCGCGCTCTCCTTTTGGATGAACCCGCGACTTGCAGTGGTGTTCCTGGTTTGCGCGCCGGTGCTGGGTGTCATCCTCTTTTTCATCCTGCGAAAGGTTGCCCCGATGTACACCGTGCTGCAGGGCGCGGTGGATAGGCTCAACAACGTCGTACAGGAGGGCCTCACCGCCATCCGCGCCGTCAAGGCCTTTGTCCGGGGAGACCACGAGATCGAAAAGTTCCAGCAGGTCAACACCCTGCTCACCGAGACCAGTGAGACCACCTTTCACTATGCCGTGTTGAATCTTCCGGCTTTTCAGCTGACCATGTACACCGCTGCGGTGCTCATCATGTGGTTTGGCGGCAACATGGTGCTCTCTTCCCAGCTTCAGGTCGGAGACCTCACCGGCTTTTTGAGCTATGTCTTTCAGGTTATGAACTCGATGATGATGATCTCCAACGTCTTTTTGCTGCTGACCCGGTCGCTTGCCTCAGCACACCGCATCAGCCAGGTGCTGGAGGAAAAGGTCGAGCTGTCCTCTCCACAGAATGCTGTTGAACAGATTGCGGACGGCAGCGTCGACTTTGAAGATGTCAGCTTCAAATATAGCGCAAAGGCCAAGGAATACGCCCTCTCCCACGTCACCCTGCACATCCGTGCGGGCCAGACGATCGGTGTGCTGGGCGGCACCGGTTCGGCAAAGAGCAGCCTGGTACAGCTGATCCCGCGCCTTTATGACGTCAGCGAGGGCAGCGTCAAGGTGGGCGGACGGGATGTCCGCGAATATGACCTGCACGCACTGCGCGACGCGGTGGGAATTGTGCTGCAAAAAAATGTGCTCTTCTCCGGCACCGTGCGGGAGAACTTGCAGTGGGGCGACCCGAACGCCGACGACGATACTCTGTGGGCTGCCTGCAGGGCGGCCTGTGCCGACGAATTCCTTGAGCGGATGCCCAAGGGATTGGATACCGACCTTGGACAGGGCGGCGTCAACGTCTCGGGTGGACAAAAGCAGAGGTTGTGCATCGCGCGCACCCTGTTAAAGCATCCAAAGATTCTGATCTTTGACGACTCCACCAGCGCGGTGGACACCGCCACCGAGGCAAAAATCCGCGCCGAGCTCTCCAAGATCGAAAACCTCACCAAGATTATCATCGCCCAGCGGGTCACCTCGGTGATGGACAGCGACCAGATTGTCATTATGGACAACGGTTCCATCCACGCCATCGGAACCCACGATGAGCTGCTTGCAAGCGATCCGATCTATCAGGAGATCTACCATTCCCAGATGAAAGGGGGCCAGCTCAATGGCTAGACAGTTGAGCGCGAAAAAACCAAAGGATCTGCGCTACACCCTGGGAACCCTGTTTTCCTATATGGGCCGGCACAAATTTTTGCTGTTGGCCGTGGCTGTGCTCGTTTCAGTGAGCGCATTGGCCAACCTCTTGGGCACCTATATGATCCGCCCGGTGGTCAACAGCCTTGCCGACGGCAGCATGAACACGCTGATTGCCGGAATTGCCGTCACGGTGGCCATCTACCTTGTCGGCGTGCTCTCTGCGTTCGGCTATACCCAGATTATGGTCAAGGCCGCGCAGAAGGTGCTCTACGATATCCGGCGCGACCTGTTTGCCCACATGCAGACGCTGCCGCTGCGCTTTTTTGATACTCAGCGCCACGGCGATGTGATGAGTTACTTTACAAACGACGTCGACACCATCGCCGATGCCCTGAACAACAGCTTCTCGATGGTGATTCAGAGCTTTATCCAGATTGCCGGCACGCTGGTGATCCTGTACATCCTCAATTGGCAGCTTTCGCTGATCGTGACCGTCTGCTATCTGGTCATGTTCTGGTATGTGCGCTTCTCCGGTTCCCGCAGTAAGGCCTATTACAGCGAGCAGCAAAACGTGTTGGGAGATCTGGACGGCTATATCGAAGAGATGGTAGCGGGCCAGAAGGTGGTCAAGGTCTTTAACCATGAGGGTGCAAACCTCGAGACCTTCCGGCAGAAGAATGAGGCGCTGCGCCGTGCCGGTACCGGTGCGCAGTCCTATGCCGCGACAATGGTCCCGGCGGTGGTCACCATCTCCTACATCAACTACGCTATCGTCTCGGTGCTCGGCGGCATCATGGCGCTGCGCGGCATGACCGATGTGGGAAGTCTTGCCAGCTATCTGGTGTTTGTCCGGCAGGCAGCGGCCCCTATCAACCAGTTTACCCAGCAGAGCAACTTCCTGTTGGCGGCGATGGCCGGTGCAGAACGTGTGTTCCAGGCAATGGACCTGGTGCCGGAGGTGGACGACGGCAATGTCCGCCTGGTCCGGGTGGACAAGGACGGCAAACAGACCCAGGACGAGCACAGCGAGCATTGGGCATGGTGCAAACCAGACGGCACTTTGGTCCCGCTGCGCGGGGATGTGCGGTTTGAGCACGTCGACTTTGCCTACGATTCCGACCACCCCATCCTGCACGACATCAATCTTTATGCAAAGCCCGGACAGAAGATCGCCTTTGTCGGGTCGACCGGCGCGGGCAAGACGACCATCACCAACCTCATCAACCGCTTCTACGATATTCAGCGCGGCCAGATCCTCTACGATGGATTTGACGTCAAGGATATCCGCAAGGACGACCTGCGCCGGAGCTTAGGCATCGTGTTGCAGGATACCCACCTGTTCACCGGCACAATAGCCGATAACATCCGCTTTGGCAAGCTGGACGCGACACAGCAAGAGGTGGAACAGGCGGCCAAGATTGCCAACGCCGACTCCTTTATCCGCCGCCTGCCGCAGGGGTATGACACGATGGTGACCTCGGACGGCGCAAACCTGAGCCAGGGACAGCGACAGCTGTTGGCCATTGCGCGCGCCGCCGTGGCAGACCCGCCGGTTCTGATCTTGGACGAGGCAACAAGTTCGATCGACACCCGTACCGAGTCGCTGATTGAAAAGGGAATGGACCAGCTGATGAAAGGGCGCACCGTCTTTGTCATCGCGCACCGCCTGTCCACCGTCCGCAATGCCGACGCGATTATGGTGCTCGACCATGGACGCATCATCGAGCGCGGCAACCACAACGACCTGATTGCACAGAAGGGTGTATATTATCAGCTGTATAACGGCATGTTTGAGCTGAGCTAATTCTTAGAAAAGAGTGTTTAACCCCATTAGCGACTATCACGATAGGGCAGAGGAAGATAATCGGTCAGAGTGAGGCTTGCGCTACAGGACACCGTGCAATGCGCTTGGGCCTCTGGCTTGGTAAAAGGAGGGAATTGATAAGGTGAAAAAGAGAATGGCTTTGCTTTTTGTCTTGGTGCTCTTTGTCTTTTCGGCGTGCAGTGCGGTGGCACAACGCAGAGAGAATGAGCAGACAATTTCTTTCCCGGCCACCCAGGAGGGAAGGGATGCGAACAACGCTGCGATCTATGACACCGAACCGTTTACACTGGCAGTGCAGCTGCCAGCGGGATGGAGCCTGGGAGAAGTGGTGCAGCAGCAGGATTTGCTGTATACGCCGGTAGCTGTGTTGCAGGATGAAAAGCAGATTGGAACGGTCGGATTTAACATCTATGAAGAACAGGAAGGGGTGCCGCAGGAGCAGTACTATCAGCTTGTTTACAGCCAAATCCGGCTGGGAAGCCTGTATGCTTGGCAGGTCGACCCTTATGAGCCGATCTGTCAGACCGAAAATGGAGAGACGACCCTCGCCACCGTCCGCTATAAGGACCCTGACCAGATGCAGCAGGGCAAGTCGGCAGCGGAAGTGCCCGACATAGAAAACCAGGGCATCCTCTCCTATGATCGGGAAAAGAAGGTGTATGTGGGTATGCACTTTGAAGAGGAAATTCCACAGCAAACCTTAGAAGAGATCGCCAAGAGTATAAAGATTCGCTAATATCAAAAGGAGGCCACTCCGACTTTGTCGGAGTGGCCTCCTTTTAGCTTTGCAGCAGCTGCAATACTATAAGACAATGTTTTTCTGCTCCCCTGCGAGAAATGCGTCGATGTTGTCGAACACAATCTCTGCACGGGCTACCATCGACTCAGCCGAAGCGAAGGCGACATGTGGGGTAACGATGACATTTTTGGCGTGCAGCAGCGGGTGGGAGGGGTCAAGTGGAGGCTCCTTTTCAAAGACGTCGATGCCGGCGCCAGCAAGTTTGCCGCTGTTTAAAGCGTCGGCAACCGCCTGGGAATCGACGACCGGTCCGCGTGCGGTGTTGATCAGGTATGCCCCGTCCTTCATCTTGGCGATGGCTTCGGTGTCGATCAAGTGCTTGGATTCATCGTTGAGCGGGCAGTGCAGCGAGACGATGTCGCTGTTGGCCAACAGCTCGTCCAGGGTGGTAAATTGGATGCAGTCTGGCTCTGTGCCGGTGACGTGGCGCTTATAGCCCAGAACCTTGCAGCCAAAGGCGTGGCAGAGCTGGGCGACGCGGCAGCCGATAGCGCCGGCTCCCACAATGCCCACCGTCTTGGAGGAAAGCTGCGAGCCGACCAGGCCGTCCTTGGTCTTGCCTTGACGGCAGCGCTCCTCCACCTGCGGGATGTTGCGCAGCAGCGCAAGCATCATGCACAGTGCGATCTCAGCGACTGCCTGGGTCGAGTACCCGGCGGCGTTGCTGACCTTGACGCCCATCTCGCGGGCAGCTTTCAGGTCCACATGGTCCACGCCGGTGAAGGCCACGTCGATAAACTTCAAGTTTTTGCAGGCACGGATCACCTTGCCGGAAAGGGGCATATTGGCGATCATCAGGATGTCGGCATCCTTTGCGCGCGCAATCTGGACGTCGGGGTCGGTGTCCCGCTCATAGGCGGCAAAGTGATGGCCCTTCTGTGCAAGGGCTTTTGCATAGTGGTCGAGCAGCTCCGGGCTGATGCCAAGCGATTCGAGTAAGACAATATTCATAAAAATCCCTCCCAAAGTTTTGTGGATGCTTTCATTATAGTCCCTTTTGCAAAGGATGTAAACACCAAAGTGTTGTGAGAAAAGTGCTGTGTGAGCAGAAAAAGACCCTGGGGGAAATGAAGGACCCCAGGGCAGAAAGAAGCTATTTTTTAACCTCTTTAAAGACACCCCAACCGTCCATCTCGAGTGGGACGATGTGCGAGCGGGTGTAGTGGATGATGTTTTGCAGGCGGCTTGTCTCGTCTTTGGAGTGCAGCACAAACGAGATGCCTTCCCGCTTTGCGCGCCCGGTGCGGCCGATGCGGTGCAGGTAGGCGTCGTTTTCCTGCGGGATATCGTAGTTAAAGACTACCTCAATGCCGCTGACATCGATGCCGCGCGCGGCGACGTCGGTGGCCACCAGAATGTCGATCTGTCCGGCCTTGTATTCCTCCATAATTTTGTTGCGCTCCGACTGGCGCATATCTCCGTGCAGGGCGGCGGTGTTCAGTCCACGCGCATGCAGCTGTTCGGCCACCATGCCGGTGGTGTATTTGGTGTTGCAAAAGATGATGGCACGGCTTGTCTCAAACTGTTTCATCAGGCGCAGGATGATGTCGATCTTTTCTCTGCCGATGCACTGCACGCTGTACTGATCGATCTTCGGCTCGCTGTCTTCTACTGGCAGGACGGTGATCTCCTCCGGGTCGCGCTGGAACAGCCAGCCGATGTCCATGACCTCCCGGGAGATGGTCGCAGAAAACATGCACATCTGCTTCATCACCTTGAGCGAATCCAAAATCTTGCGCACATCCTTATAAAAGCCCATGTCCAGCATGCGGTCCGCCTCATCCAGCACCGCCGTGGTCACCCCCTGCAATGTCAGCGCGCGGTGGTGCAGCAGGTCAAGCAGCCGTCCCGGCGTCGCAACCAGGATGTGGACGCCCTTTTTGAGCTGCTGTTTTTGCCGCTCGATGGACTGTCCGCCATAGACCACCACGATGCGCAGCTGTGGCAAAAACTGCGTCAGTTTGCTAAGGTCGTCCCCAATCTGGGTGGCAAGCTCGCGGGTGGGCGCGAGGATCAGCGATTGGATGGCCGCTTTCTCGGTGTCGCAGTGCTCGATGAGCGGAATGCCAAAGGCGAAGGTTTTGCCGGTTCCGGTAGGCGCTTTGGCGATGACGTCCCTTCCCTCGAGCATCGGAGGAATGGCTTTTTCCTGGACTTCGGTCATCTGAGAAAAGCCCAGCTGTTGTATGGCCTGCAAAATCTCCTGCTTGATGGGCAGAGAAGAGAAAGATTGTGGCATAAGTTTCACGCTCCATATGAAAAAGGTAGAATTGTTATAAAAATATATATTTTTATTATACCATAGTTTGACACCCCTTGCAAAGAGGGCAGAGCGGTGCAGCGGGAAGGAAGAAAAAAATATCTTGCCTTTTGCCTTTAAATGTAGTATAATAAACGGGCATGATAATGACAAACACCCAGGATGTGGCAGGGCTGTACC
>ENA-OYXB01001138-OYXB01001138.1-human-gut-metagenome-genome-assembly--contig:-NODE-1138-length-10936-cov-14.263854_pt1 | contig 10936 bp, 15 predicted proteins | sample MGYA00244176_ERZ653409 | MGnify/ENA primary metagenome ERZ653409 (study PRJEB26926, sample SAMN06164912) | human gut metagenome | biome: ENVO:00009003; feature: ENVO:2100002; material: ENVO:00002003... | reverse complement strand
CAATGATTCTCCTTTTAAAAATTTTCAATAACTGAGGTCATACCTTTCCTTTATGACACTTCGGAGCATATTCTATCACGCCGACTTGTGCTTGTCAAGCGATTCGCCGTAAAATGTGACAGGATTTCGCGAAAATCGCAAAACAGTCCCCAAACGACCCCGACTTCGTCGAGGCCCCTTCCGGACACTTTGCCTTCCCGCAAGTTCTGCTGCACCTTACCGGCCGCGGCTGCACCTCCCCCGAACACGGACGGACCCCTTCCGCCCCCTTATCGGGTCAACATGACCGCGGCGCACGGCCGAGCCCCCTCGTACGGCATTCCCGCCGCACGCAAAGGCACCGCGCCGGACGCCATTCGCGCCCGCCATGCCCTGCACCCGCAGATAGAATATTCCTATGTACCATATCGTCCTGATATGATCTATGTGTATTTTAACAGACTTCGGGGGGCTTGTCAAGCCTTTTCCTAAATTTTCTTGCCGAGGAAAGAGGGATATCCTGCTTAGAACGGAAAATTTTGCCCTTTTTGCCTGTTTTTGCCGTGGAATTGTGGATAACTTTTTCTTTCCTGTGGATAACCGTATATAATCTTTTGAAAACTTGTGCGGCCGCGCAAAATGCCCTTGCCGCAGCGAGGTCGCCGCCCCGATGAAAAGCCGCCCGAAAAGGCCGCCCGAAAAGGCCGCCCGAGTAGAAGACCGCCCGAAAAGGCCGCCCGAGTAGAAGACCGCCCGCCCCGCCGCTTGATGCGGCGGGGCGGGCGGGTATCATAATAAGGCGACTCCTTCAGCCGCGGCACCGAAGGAAACTCCGGATGCCACGGCAGCTCCCTCAAGAGGGCGCCTGAAATATGGCGGCTCCCTCAGGGAGGGCTTGAGAAAAAAATTTGCCTCCCCTGTGCAAGGGGGTGAGCCGCGCATGATACGCATCGCCACGGTGTGGCGTGCGCGCGCGGCGAACTGAGGTTTTTGCCATTGTGGGCAAAAACCGTGCCTGAGGCGGCGTTCCCCTTCCGCCGCCGAGACGGTGGCTTGCCAAGGCCTCCTCAATATAGCCTCCCCTGTGTAAGGGGAGGTGGCTTGCCGAAGGCAAGACGGAAGGGTTGTTTTGTATGCATGACGCCAACTTTTACAACCCTCCCGCCTCGCATTCGCTCGGCACCCTCCCTTACACAGGGAGGGCAAGGGGGAAAACGCTTTCTCGCCATCGCGATTCCGGCTATACAAAAGTCGCCCGCCCCGCCGCTTCATGCGGCGGGGCGGGCGGGTATCATAATGAGGCGACTCCCTCAGGGAGGGCTTGAGAAAAAAATTTGCCTCCCCTGTGCAAGGGGGTGAGCGTCTTACAATCTTGCGGCGATCGCGCGGAGGAACTCTTCGGAATTGAGCTTCTTCGGGGTGACGCCCTCTTTATGGAAGAGCGGAATGAGATCGCCCGTCATTTCGCCCGCCTCGATGGTCGCCTTGGTTGCATTTTCGAGCTTTTCCGCAAAGGCGACGAGCTCGGGCGTTGCGTCGAGCTCCCCTCTCTTCTTCAAGGCGCCCGTCCAGGCGAAGATGGTCGCGACGGAGTTCGTCGACGTCTCCTCCCCTTTGAGGTGCTTATAGTAGTGGCGGGTGACGGTGCCGTGCGCCGCCTCGTACTCGTACTTGCCGTCGGGCGAGACGAGCACCGAGCTCATCATGCCCAGAGACCCGTAGGCGGTCGCGACCATGTCGCTCATGACGTCGCCGTCGTAGTTCTTGCACGCCCACAAAAGCCCGCCCTCGCTGCGCACCACGCGCGCCACGGCGTCGTCGATGAGGGTGTAGAGGTACCAGATACCCTTCTCTTCAAACGCGGCGCGGTACTCTTCGTAGACTTCTTCGAAGATCTTCTTGAATCTGCCGTCGTACTGCTTGGAGATGGTGTCCTTCGTGGAGAAGATCATGGGGATGCCGTTCTCTGCCGCATAGCGGAAGCAGGAGTGCGCGAAGGAGCGGATGGAAGCGTCTGTGTTGTGCATCCCCTGCACGACGCCCGCGCCGTCGAACGCGTGGATGAGGCGGCGTCTCACTTCGCCCTTCTCGTTTTCAATGACGAGATACGCTTTTTCGCCCGCTTCGAGTTCTTCGTCGACGGCGGAGTAGACGTCGCCATAGGCATGACGGGCGAGCACGATGGGCTGCTTCCAGCCGGGGATATACGGCACGATGCCCTCGCAGAGGATGGGCGCGCGGAACACGGTGCCGTCGAGAATGCGGCGGATGGTGCCGTTGGGGCTCTTCCACATCTTTTTGAGGCGGTATTCGCTCATGCGCTGCACGTTGGGGGTGATGGTCGCGCACTTGACGGCAACGCCCAGCCGTTTGGTCGCCTCGGCGGAATCGACGGTCACTTGATCGTCCGTTTCGTCGCGGTGAGGAAGGCCGAGGTCGTAGTACTCCGTCTTGAGGTCGATGTAGGGGGTGAGCAGGATGTCCTTGATCTCCTGCCAGAGGATGCGCGTCATTTCGTCGCCGTCCATCTCGACGAGCGGCGTCTTCATTTGGATCTTTGCCATAGAGTTGCTCCCTTTTGATTTCGGTATTATAATATTGGTATTATATCACCCGCGCGCGGTTTTTGCAACCTTTTGCGCCCGCAAATCGCGTGCGGGAGAGAAGCCCCGTCGCAAGCGGCGGCTTTACGGGCGGGAGAGCGGCGTTTTCGACGAGGGAGACGAGAAAATCGCGCGCCTCGATGAGCGTATCGCCGAAGAGATAGAAGGCAAGAGAGCCCGGCACCGTATTAAGTTCGTTGAAGTACACTTTGCCGTCCCGAGCAAGGAAGAAATCTCCCCGCACGACGCCGCGGAATTCAAAGGCCCCGCAGACGGCCTCCATCGACGCTTTCACCGTACGGGCCGCCTCTTCGGGGATGTCGGCGGGGATGATGCTGCGGCGCTCCGTGCTCTCGTACTTTTCCCCGAAGGTGAGGACGGGCGAGGAGGAGAGCACTTCCTCGACGGGTGAGAGGACGAGCTCCCCGCCCCGCTTCACGGCGGCGCAGTTGAGATCGCGCCGGTGCGCAAGATAGGGTTCGAGGAGCGCCGAGCCGTCGAGGCGGAAGGCAAGGGCGAGGGCGACGATGAGTTCGCGTTCCTCCTTTGCGACGGCGACTCCGATGCTCGAGCCGAGGCGGCACGGTTTGACGACGAGCGGATACCCAAGTTTTGCCGCCTCCCGTTTGGCGCGGGCGAACTCCCCTTCCTTTACGCAGGCGCAGGGCAGAACGGGCAGCCCCAGCCCCTTTAAGACGAGCTTTGCAAGCGACTTATCCATGAACGATGCCGAAAGCTCCATCGAAGGGGAAGCGGACGGCACCCCGTGAAAGGCAAGAAGAGCGGAGAGCGTGCCGTCCTCCCCCATGCCGCCGTGGCAGCAGTTGAGGGCAACATCGAAGGGCGTCCTCCTTCGGAACAGACCTTTTCGCTCGAGGGCGGCGCCGCTCAGCCCGACGGCGGGATAGCGCTTCTCTTCCGTAAAGTCCTCAGCGCGCGAGGCGTTCTTTGCGAGCGTCATCCCGCCCGAAAGGGGCAGAAAGACGGGCAGCACCTCATAGCCCGTGCTCTTCAATAAGTTTACCGCCATCATGCCCGTGAGCACCGAAATGTCGTGCTCGTTGGAAACGCCCCCGAAAAAGACTGCGACCCGCTTCATACTTCCCTCCCGAAATAAAATAAAAGCCCGCACCAACTTTCTTCGGTACGGGCCGCAAGAGCCTTGTATTCCACTTGTATTCAATAGGTATCGGGCAGATCGTTCAAAAACAGCACGGTATCGCCCGCTTTCAATTCGTTCTTCAAGACGAGCTGCGCTTCGCGCAAAGTGGGCAGGGTGCGCAGCTTCCCGCCGTCGCCGCCCGCATTGAGGTACCCCGCGCTGACGGCGGAGACGCGCGTCTCCCCGACAAGCAGGATGCCGTCCAGCCCCACGAGCGCGACGCCCAGCTCGCCGTTGCGCTTTTCTTCGAGCTCCCCGAGCTCCACGAGCCCCGGCGTCACCACAAACTTGCGGCCCTTGAAGAGTTTGAGCGTCTCCACCGCCGCGAGCGCGCCCGCCGTGTTGGCGTTGTACGAATCGTCGAGGATGTTGACGCCGCCCGAAACGCGCTTTTCGAGGCGGTGCGGCACGGGCGTGAGAAGAGCTGCCGCCGCCGCGATCTCCGGAAGGCTCATGCCGAGCAAAGAGCAGAGCGCCGCCGCATAGGCGACATCCTCCGCGCTGTGACGGCCCAGGAGCTTTGTTTGGATATGGACGCGCTCCTTCCCGAGGCGCAGGGTGAAAGAAGTTCCCTCGTCGGTGCAGACGATGTCCTCCGCGGCAAAGTCACGCCCCTCTTTGAGCGCGCCCGCCTTGTCGTAGTGGACGCTCGCGCCCAGAACGACCTTCGGCGCATATTCCGCGAGCACTCTCTTTTCGGCGGCGATCGCCTCGAGCGAACCGAACGTTTCGAGATGCTGATCGGAAACGCCCGTCACGATGCCGTATTCGGGGCGGACGAGCTCGCAGAGCTCTCTGATATCCCCCTCTCTTCTTGCGCCCATCTCCGCAAGGAAGATGTCGCAGTCGAGCCCGCCCCGCACCGTGCGGGCGATGCCCATCGGCGTATTATAGGACTGCGGCGTCGCAAGGACGCGGAATTTTACGGAAAGCATCTCCGCAGCGAAGTGCTTGACGCTCGTCTTGCCGAAGCTCCCCGTGATGCCTACCTTGATGCAGGGGCTTAAAGCGAGTTTTTTCTTCGCGCGGGCAATGAAGCGGCGGTTATGGAGCAGTTCGTAGGGCTTCATGAAAAGGCCCGCAAGCGCCGCAAGGAAGGGAAAGAGCAGCGGGAAAAGGCAAACGGGCACAAAGCGGAAGAGGCAGAAAAGTTCGCTCCCCGCGGCCTCCGCCGCGAACCACATCCCGCAGCTCACGCCGAAGACGAGGGCGAAGAGAAACACGAAGCAGCAGCCGCCGAGGCGCATCATGCGCGCGGAACGGCGGAGCGGAACTTTGAGCGCATGGCGGGAGGAGACGATATACAGGATCCCCAGCCCGACAAAAGGGACCGCCGAAACGAGGCAGGCAAGCGCGCTCCCCAAAAAGGAGAAGCAGAGCGCGAAGAGGGAGACGAGCAAGAGCTCGCAAAGCGCGAAAAGGGCGTGGCGGCGGCGCAGCATATTGTGCTTGTGGAAATACCAGCGGAAGAGCCCCCTTTCGCTGTAGCCGCACTGCTGCAGGACGCCGAGGACGGGCGTCAGGCAAAAACTGTACAGAAGGCCCGCTGCCGCCGAACCCGCCAAAAGGCACAATATCACTTCAAGCGTCATTCAAAAACTCCTCCGCCGCCAAATTGAAGAGAAGCGGCTCATCGAGGTGGGCGAAATGCCCGCACCCCTTCAAAACGGCAAGTCGACTCCCCGCCGTGCATTCGTGCAAGATCCTGACGGAGGAGAGCGGCGTTTCCCTGTCGTGCTCCCCGTTCAGATAGAGCACGGGCCGCGCGATGCGCTTTGCCTCCTCCCTGAGATCTTCGTTGACGATCTTTTTATAGCTCTCCCGCATGAGCGGGGAAAGCGAGCGGTATTCCGCGCTCCCAAACTTTGCTTCCGCAAAGCGCGGGGCAAACTTTCTGACCAGCCGATAGCTCTTTACTCTGATATGATAGGAGAGCGTCCGCCGTCTGACGATGCCCGCGCACCCCGTGAGCACCGCCCGATCGAAGAGCCCCCGCGCAAGGCACTTGATTGCCACCCTGCCGCCGAAGGAATGGGCGATGACGTTAGGGAACACGATACCCCGCTCCTTCAGAAAGCCTTCGAGCCAGTCCGCATACTCCCCCACCGACCACGCGGCGGGGACAGGGTCGCTCCCCCCGAACCCGGGGAGATCGGGCGCCGTCACACGGAAGCGCCGCGAAAAGTAGCTTATCTGCGGATAAAAACTTTCTTTGCTGCTCAGATACCCGTGCAGAAACACGAGGTCTTTTCCCTCCCCCTGCTGCAAGAAGGAAATATTCAGAGTTCCTTCTTCATGACGAGGGCGTCCTCGCCGTCCTTATAATAGCGGGGGCGGGCATAGATGCCCTGAAAGCCGTCTTTCAGATACATCAAAATGGCGGACGAATTGGAAACGCGCACTTCGAGGAACATCCGCTTTGCGCCGCGCTTTTTCGCCTCCTCTTCGAGGCGGGCAAGGACGAGCTTGCCCCTGCCGCAGCGGCGGTACATCTCCGCCGTCGCGATGAGCTGCAATTCCGCCTCGTCCTCGACGACGCCGATGCCGCCGTACGCCGTGATCGCGCCGTCCTCCTCCATCAAGACCCCCACGAAATGGGGCGAAAGGAAGGACTCCGCCAGCATCCTGACGTTCCACGGGTCCTGAGAGAAGCACTCGCTCTCGAGCGAGGCGATCTCGTTGAGGTCTTCATACCGCCAAAAACGCATGGTCATTTCCGCATCTCCTCCGCCGAAGACTTCCTCAGATACAGCGCCGCGAGCTCCGCCGCCTCCACAAGGGCGTCCTTCTTCGCCTCGACGGCGCGCTCGAGCCCCAGGCACACGTCGGCAGCCTCCGCCTCCTTCCCGCCGAAAGAAAGCGCCTTATGGGCATAGGGCAGGAAGGTGTTTGCAAGCTCCGCCGCCTCTGCCGTCCTGTAAGCGGGAGGAACGGCGACGGCCTTATCCTTTTCATAGGCGCAGGCGTACACCGCGCCGTGGCCCGCGTCCACGAGGGCGAGCACGGGCGCATCTTCTACACTATATGCGATGCAGTCGAGCGAGGTGACGGGGAGCACCTTCTTCCCCGCGGCAAAGGCGAGGCCCTTGACGGTCGCGATGCCGATGCGGATGCCCGTAAACGACCCCGGCCCCACGACGACCGCGAAAAAATCGCACTCCGCCGCCGTCATCTGCGCGCGGGAGAGCGCCCCGTCGATCTCCTCCATGAGGACGACGGAATGCTTTGCAAGGCAGTCGGGGCGGAACACGCGCTCCGTCCTTTCCCCGTGCTTTGCGATGACGGTGAGATATTCGCCGCTCGTATCGATGGCAAGGTAGCTCAAAATTCGATCTCCCGCTGCGTGCCGCCGCGTTTTTGAACGGTCACGCGCTTCACTTGTTCGGGCAGCAGCCCCGCAATGTTTTCGCTCCATTCCACGAGGCAGATGCCGCCGAGGTCAAAATAATCGGCAAAGCCCAGCTCCCATGCCTGCTGCTCGCTTTGGATGCGGTAGCAGTCGAAGTGAAAGAGCCTTCCTTCATAGCTGTTGATATAGGCGTACGTCGGGCTCGTGACCTCTTCCAAAATGCCGAGGCCCTTTGCGATGCCCTTGGCGATCAGCGTCTTGCCCGCTCCCATCTCCCCGTCTAAAAGGACGGTATCCCCGGGGCGCAGCGTCTTTGCATACTCTTCCGCCCAGCGGAAGGTCTCCCCTTCCGAGGAGGAAATAAAAACTGCCATATGCACATTATAGCGCAAACGGCAGTATTTGGCAAGAAATTTTCAAGTGGTCAAAAAGTAATGAAGGAGTGCCAGCCCGACGAGCACCAGCGCGACGGCGGCAAAGGAGAGCACGGTGACGAGCCTCCGCTTTTTCACGCCCGCTTCCGTGAGCTCGTACTTGGGCACCAGCCGCTCGTTGAGGCGGTTGATGGCGCGCGAAATGCGCTTGTAGACGAGCAGGGTAAGAAGAGACGCGACGAGGCAGCGCAGAAGATTAAAGGGAAGCACGGACACCCAGAGATAGAGCGAATAGAAATTCTCCCGGGTGCAGTTCGGGAAAAGCGGCGTCATCATGCCGAGGATGGGCTCCCAGCTGCCGCCGAACATGAGATGCACATAGGCGGGCACGAGCAGGATGCGGTTCAAAAGCACTGCAAGCGCCGTCGAGATGAGAGAACCCACACCGAGCCCAATAAGCGCCCCCTTGAAGGTGCGGTTTTTATTGTAGATGAGCCCCACGGGAATGACGAGCGCAAACCCGACGAGGATATCGGCAAGATCGCCCACGAAGTAGGTGCTCGTCGAAACGATGACGAGCTTTATAAGCACCATGAAGACGACGATGATGCACCCCGCGACGGGGCCTAAGGCAAACGTTCCGATGAGCACGGGGACGTCGGAGAAGCGGAACTCCAAAAACCCGGGGAAGGCGAAGGGAATGGAGAAGTTGAGGATATACAGTACCCCCGCGAGCGCCGAAAAAAGCGCGATCATGGCGATGCGCGTCGCCGAAAAATAGTTTTTTGCTGCCATAAAGACACCTCTCATAAAATTTCGGATATCCTTTGCAACAAAAAAGCGCCCTTTCAGATAGGAAGGGGCGCGAAAAAAGCCTGTTTCTCTTTTCTCATCCGGACTATACCGTCGGTACGGGAATTTCACCCGTTCGGGGGCCATGCGGCCCTTCGCAGACTTTACTGCCGGTGGAGACTTGCACTCCGCCCCAAAGAATATTCGATGGTTTTATTCTATCACGTCCTCCGCGCGCTGTCAAGGATTTTTTGATTCCTTCCACAGGGTGAGGGCAAAGCGCTCCCCGCCGGGGAAGGTGATGGTCAGCTCATCCCCGCGCTTTCTGATGACTGCCGCGAGCTCGTCTTTGAGCACCACCTGCACGATCTTCAAAAGTTCTTCCGCCGATATCGTCTTCTGCATGGATATTGCCTCCAAAATAAGTTTATAACTTATTTTCTTATATCTTACAGTTTCAAACTGTAAGATGTCAAGTGAACGGAGGTGCTATCTTGCAGGAATTATACAAATTGCCCGAAAATCTCAAAGCGCTTCGGCGGCAGTACGGCTACACGCAGCAATTTGTTGCGAAACAGCTCGGCATCACGCCGCAGTCGTACCACGCCTATGAGGCAGGCATCGCCATTCCCACGCTCCCGAACTTCATCAAGCTTGCGCGGCTGTATGATGTTTCTCTTGACGACCTCATAGAATGATATGAACGACCTTTACAACTTGGCAAAAAACTTGAAAATACTGCGCCTGCAATACGGTTATACGCAGAAACAGGTCGCGGAAAAGCTGGGGATCGCCACGCAATCCTATCAGGCATACGAATGGGGCGTGAATGTGCCGACCCTGCAAAACTTCATCAAGCTTGCGCGGCTTTACGACGTTTCGCTCGACGACCTTCTGGAATGAGCGCGCTTGACAAATCCCGCGCCATATGATAGAATAAAGGCATCCTGAGTGAGGAGGATATGAAAATGTATTGCAGTCATTGCGGAAAACAGATCGACGACGGTGTTTCCTTCTGCCCCGAGTGCGGCGCGAAAGTGGGTGCGCCCGCCGAGCAGACCCAACAGGACGCGCCCCGCGTCTATTGCAAAAACTGCGGGAGGGAGATCAGCCCCGACGCGGCGCTCTGCCCCTACTGCGGCGCCAAGGTCGAGCCGCAGAACAAAAAGCCGATCAACGCTTTGGGCATTGCGGGATTCGTGCTCTCCATCCTCTCGCTGTGGGGCGGCTCCGTCTTCGTCGTGCCCATCGTCGGACTCATTCTGAGCGCCATCGGCGTTGCGCAGCGTGAAAAATACTCATCAAACGCCTTTGCGACGGCGGGGCTCGTTATCAGCATCGTCACGCTCGTCTTCTGGGTACTCATGGTCGCGCTCATCGTCACGGGTGTCGTCACGGGCTTTCTCGACGCCTTCTTCGACGCCGTCTATGGCGGCGAACCGCCTTCCATATACTGACCTTGCCTTTTGCGCGCCCCGCCGGGGCGCGTTTTTTCTGCCCTTTTCGGGGCGAAGGCATCTTATGCCCCGCACGGCCGCATCGGACGCCCTTCCCCCTTTCCAAACGGTTGACTTCTATCCCGCCGATATTGTATAATAGTGAAAACACGAACACATCCCCTGCGGGGAAAGGGAGCGCAATGAGCAGCAACGACCAAGATCAACAGCAAAGCGGCGAGATCGATCTTCGCTACAAGAACGGGAAGGAAGTTTTCAAGGGCGGCGTCCTCGGGGCGTTCATCGGGCTCGCCGTCATCGTGCCCGGGGTGAGCGGCTCGGCGGCCGCCATCATCTTCCGCCTCTATGAAAAACTCCTCTATGCCCTCGGCGGCATCTTCCGCCGCTTCAAAGAGAGCGCGCGCTTCCTTCTGCCCGTCGTCCTCGGCGGCATCGTGGGGCTCGTCGTCGGCTTCTTCGGCGTCAAAGCCCTTCTCAATCTGCTCCCCTTTGCCATCGTGGCGCTGTTTGCGGGGCTCATGTTGGGCGCCTTCCCCGCCGTCACCGACGAGATCAAGGGCGAAAAGCCCACCCCCTTGCGCATCGTCCTCTTCTTTTTGGGACTCTTGTTCCCGCTCGGGCTCTCGGCGCTCTCCGTCTTCGGCACACCCGATATGCTCTCGCTCGAAGAGCTCTCGTGGTATCATTACCTCCTCTTTCTCCTCGTGGGATATGCGATCGCCGTCACGCAGCTCGTGCCAGGGCTGAGCGCGACCGCCCTTCTTATGACGTTCGGCTGCTTCACGCCGCTCGTCAACTCGGTCGACCCCGCCTATTGGCAGGAAAACCCCATGGTGCTCCTCGTCTATGCCTGCCTTGCCGTCGGCTTTGTGCTGGGGCTTCTGACCGTCTCGAACGGAATGAGCCGCCTCCTCGAAAAAAAGCGCGCCTCCGCATTTTACACCATCGCGGGGCTTTCGTTGGGCTCGATCTTGACGATGTTCTTCAACCCCGAGATCATGGAGATCTATGCGGGCTGGAACATGGATGCCGCCATGTGGGGAGAGATCGGCATCGGGGCCGTCCTCTTTGCGATCGGCATCGCGGCAGCCACTTTCTTTGTGCGCTTTGAGCGCCGCCGCGTGATGAAAAACCAATAAGCATCGAAAAAGCGCCCGCCGCGGCAAGAGCCGCGGCGGGCGCTTCTTATTTGGGGCGGCGCTCAAAGCGCACAAAGAAAG
>ENA-OYXB01001132-OYXB01001132.1-human-gut-metagenome-genome-assembly--contig:-NODE-1132-length-10989-cov-3.777483_pt1 | contig 10989 bp, 10 predicted proteins | sample MGYA00244176_ERZ653409 | MGnify/ENA primary metagenome ERZ653409 (study PRJEB26926, sample SAMN06164912) | human gut metagenome | biome: ENVO:00009003; feature: ENVO:2100002; material: ENVO:00002003... | reverse complement strand
GAGATGTAGAGAGGTCTCGTGGGCTCGGAGATGTGTATAAGAGACAGATTCAGAACAAACATCGGTTGTTGAGCCTGACAAAATAACTCCGTCTAATCTAAAGAGTGCTGATGGAACTTATAATGCTGAAGGCGGAGCTAATAATCTTTATGACGGAGATATTTCTACATGCTCAGGAAGTTCCAGTTCTTGGGCAACTACGCGGAAGTCTGAGCCATGGATGAGCGGATTTACGGCCTGCTGGGCCGGAAGCTGGGGCACAGCTGGTCCGTGCCCATCCACACCGCCCTGGGCTGCGCCGGCTACCGCCTTATCGAGCTGGAGCCGGAGGAGCTGGCCCCCTTCCTCCGCCGGGAGGATATCGGCGGGCTCAACGTCACCATTCCCTACAAACGGGACGTGATGCCCCTGTGCGATGTCATCGACCCGGCGGCGGAGGCCATCGGCAGCGTCAACACCATCGTCCGGTGCGCAGACGGCAAGCTGGTGGGCTATAATACGGACATCGACGGCTTCCTCTATATGGCCTGCCGGGCATGCCGATCAGGATGATGTTCCTCATAGGCCTGCCTTCTTTTCTTTCGCTCTTTCTGCTTCGACGCGTTCTTCCTGGAGCTGCTTCATTTCTTCGACGATTTCCATGGCGACGAATTCAGGGATGTCGTGGCCGAGCCATATTTCTTCGGCGCGGACGGCCTGCATGACGAGCATGTAGAGGCCGTTTGATTTATCGGCATTCATGGCATCGGAGAGGAGTTTTGTCTCGGAGGGGTTGTAGATGAGGTCGATGACCTTGTCGAAGCGTTCAGCGACCTCGGCAGGCACGGGGGAAAAGCCTGCTTTCGGGTACATGCCTACGGGAGTGGCATTGACGAGGAGGTAGCCGTCTTCCTGGTTGAGGATGCTGTAGTCGATGATGAGGCAGTCTCTCTTTTCCGCAAATTCCTGGAAGGATTCATCAACGGCTTCAGGGCAGCGGCTGACGATGAGAATAGCGCCTGCGCCTCTGTCGTGGAGGCACTGGACGACGGCGCGGGAGGCTCCGCCATGGCCCATGACAAAGACTTTCTCGCCTTTGACATCGGCCGCGATCTTGTCGAGCGTCCTCGCAAATCCATCATAGTCAGTGTTGTAGCCGTACCGTTTGCCGTCACGGACAGCGACGGTATTGACGGCGCCGATGGTCCTGGCTTCGGGGGATATTTCATCCAGGAAGGGCATGATGTCTGTCTTGTAAGGGATGGTGACATTGAAGCCGTCCATGCTTTCAAGGAGGGTTTCGACGGTATCCTTCAGATTCATCCTGGCGATGGGAAGCAGGTTGTAGGTGCCGCGGATGCCCAGTTTTTCAAAAATTTTCTGATGTATTTCAGGGGAAAGGCTGTGTCCCAGCTTTTCTCCGATAAGCCCAAATTTCATCGCTGCTCCTTTCTTTCCTCTTCACTGATACAGGAAGGATAGTTTCCCAGTATTTTGAAATAGGTGCACATCGATTCGAGGCCCTTCAGCGTGTGCTGGTTGGACGGGTCCATGAGCCGGCCGGTGACGTCGATGTGGAAGAAATATTCGAAGGGCCGCCCTGCCATGGGACGGGATTCGAGGTGTGTCATGTTCATGCCGCCGTAGAAGAAGTAGCCTAGGACGTGGTAAAGGGCGCCCGGCTCGTGGCGTACGGCAATGACGAGGGTGATCTTGTCGGACTTCTCCGTGATTTCCATGTGCGGTCCGATGACGAAGAAGCGGGTGCAGTTGCTGTCGTTGAAGAAAATATTTTCCTTCAGGATGGAAAGGCCGTACAGCTTGGCAGCAGCCCTTCCTGCAACGGCCGCCTGGTTCTTCTTCCCGTCCTCTGCAACCTTCTCGGCACTCCTTGAGGTCGAGAAATACGGCTTCAGCGTCCAGTCCCTGTGCTCATTGAAGAAGGGACGGCACTGGGCAAAGCCCTGCGGGTGCGAGTAGACGGTGTCGATATCCTCGATCGTCGCGCCCGGCACGCCCAAAAGGTTGTGCTCGATCTTGATCAGCTGCTCGCCGACGACGGCGCAGTCATACTTCATGATGAGGTCATAGACTTCAGTGATGCCGCCGGTCGAGGAGTTCTCGATAGGGACGACGCCGTAGTCGATGGCGCCTTCGGAGACAGCTTTGAGGACATCCTCAAAGAGCGGGTAGTAGTGCTCTTCCCTCTCTCTTTCGCCGAACTGGCGCTCCATGGCTTCATACGTGTAAGAGCCCTTCGCGCCGTAGCATCCGACGCGGAGTTTTTTCATTTCATCGGCCATAGTGGCACCTCCTTCCCGTGAGAAGCAGGTCCAGCAGGACGAAGGCAGCGGCATTCTCGACAACGGGAATGGCACGCGTGACGATGCAGGGGTCATGGCGTCCGCCGATCGACAGCATCGTGTCTTCCTTCTTGGAAATATCGACCGTCTCCTGCCTTTTTCCGATGGAGGCCGTCGGCTTGATCGTGACGGTGAAGCGGAGCGGGTTCCCGTTGGAAATACCGCCGAGGACGCCACCATTATGGTTCGTGATTGTCTTCACTTTACCGTTTTCATAGCGCATGGGATCGTTTGCTTCCGAGCCTCTCATGCCGGCGAGCGTTTCTCCGTCGCCAAAGGAAATGGATTTCACGGCCGGAATGGAAAATGCCATGTGCGCCATTTCGCTTTCGAGGGAATCAAAGAAGGGTTCGCCCATGCCGACAGGAAGTCCAAGTGCCATGCATTCGATCTGCCCGCCGACGGAGTCCCCTTCCTTCTGCGCAGCAAGGATAGCTTCTTCCATCGCTGCCCCCTGCTCGCCGTCAATGACGGGAAGGCGCATGGAAGAAAGTTTCTCAAAGAGATCCGGTTCTTCTCCCAGCGGGTCGAAGGGGAAATCCATGATGCCTGCGACGGAAAGCGCATGGGCTCCGATCACGATGCCTTCTTTGGCAAGGATCTGCTTCGCAATGGCTCCGGCAAAGGTGAGGGGCGCGGTGATGCGTCCGGAGAAGTGGCCGCCTCCCCTGTAATCGTTGTATCCGTCATATTTCACATGGCCCGTGTAGTCGGCATGACCCGGGCGCATGGCATCTTTGAGACGGCTGTAGTCTTTCGAGTGCTGGTCGCCGTTTCTGATCTGCATGGCAAGGGAATCCCCTTCCGTGTGGCCGTCAAAGTAACCGGAAAGGATTTCAAATTCATCCTTTTCCTTCCTTGGCGTTGCCAGAGGGGAAGAACCCGGCGCGCGGCGGCGCATTTCAAAGGAGACCTTGTCCCAGTCGATGGCTATCCCGGCAGGAAGGCCGTCGATGACGCAGCCGATGGCGGTCCCGTGGGATTCGCCGAAGATAGTGAGATGAAGCGTGTTTCCGAATGTATTTCCCATGAGCCCTCCTTATTCTTTGATGACTTCAGGCGGAATGCGGGAAATCGAGGCAAAATCGTCCCAGAAGCCCGGGTACGACTTGGCGACAACTTCGGCGCCTTCAATGATGAGCGAATCTTTGCAGCGAGGCGAGATGGCAGCAAGCGCCATGGCGATGCGGTGGTCGTTCCAGGAGGAAACGGTGCCGCCGGTAAGGGCCGGCACTCCTTCGATGATAAGGCCGTCCTTTGTTTCTTCCACCTTCGCGCCGATCTTATTCAGCTCGACGGCCATCGCATGGAGCCGGTCGGATTCCTTCAGGCGGACGCGGGCTGCATTGACGATTTCCGTCTTTCCTTTGCTGACAGAAGCCAGCGCGGCCAGAACGGGCACGAGGTCCGGGCAGTCCCTGGCATCGATCACCGTTCCCTCTGTCTGGCTCTCGACGGCAATGATGTCGTTATGCTCAAAAGCTAGGAACGCATTCATGCGGATCAAAATATCCAGGATGGCACGGTCGCCCTGACGGGAATTTCTTGTGAGCCCTGTCAGCTTGACCGTTCCTCCGGAAAGCCCGGCTGCGAGCCAGAAAGCGGCCTGCGAGTAGTCGCCTTCTACCGCCGTGTCAGCCGCTTCGTACTCCTGCGGGCCGAAGACTTCATAATGGCCTGCCCGGCGGAGCGTCAGCGCGATATTTCTCTTCCGCATCGTGTCGATCGTCATATTGATGTAGCCTTCCGATTCGACCTCGGTCGTGCTTTCCAAAGCGGAGCCTCCTGCAAGGAGCGGAAGGATAAAGAGGATGCCCGTGAAGAACTGCGAACTCACATTTCCCGGGAGCTCGAAAAGGCCGCCTTCCCATTTTCCTTCAACGGTGAGAGGCAGTCCGCCGGATTCAGCCTGGTACGCAATGCCTTTTTCATCGAAAAGGTCGTAGTAAGGCGTGAGCGGTCTTTCAGACAGGCGTCCGTGTCCGGTCCACTGGACGCGGTTTCCTGAATAAATGCCGATCGGGATGAGGAAACGAAGCGTCGAGCCTGATTCGCCGGCATCGGCGATGATCGTCCCTTCCTGCTTTTTGAGGCCGCCCGTGACATGGATAAGGGTTTCCTTCTCTCCCTTTTCCACATCGATGACAGCGCCGAACTGGCGTAGGATGCGGATGGTCGCTTCGATGTCCTTGGACATGGTGACGTTCCGAAGAGTCGACGAACCTTTGGCAAGCGCGGAGGCGATGAGTTCCCTGTGCGTCATGCTCTTTGACGCGGGAACGTGGATCGTGCCGTCCAATGTCTGCGGTGTGATTTTGATAATCATGATGCACCTGCTATTCTGTGACGATGTATTTATCAAGCTCGCTCGTCTTCACTTTGAGAAGGTGAGCTTTTCCGATCTTATCCAGTACGACGAGGGTGATTTCTCCGCCGCGCCGCTTCTTGTCATGCATGATCTGCGGGATGAGTTCCAGAGCGGGAACGGCGATCGAAGTCGGAAGGGAGAGATGATGGACGGCGCGGATGACGCGTTCTGCCGTTCCCTTTTCCGTGATGCCCAGCCGCTCCGTCTGCTCAGTCAGAAGGCACATGCCGATGGCAACGCCTTCGCCGTGGGTGTAGGTCGAGTAGTTGAAATACCTTTCAATGGCATGGCCGATCGTGTGGCCGAAGTTCAGCATCTGACGGCTGCCATTGTCGTAGCGGTCTTCCTCGACGAATTTCTTCTTCTGAAGGACGCTCCTCAGGATGATTTCTTCCATATGATTCCGGAGATCTTCCTCGCTTCCGATATTTTCCAGAAGCTCGAAGAGCTCAGGATCGCCGATGCATCCGTACTTCAGGGCTTCTGCGAGGCCGTCATGGACGTAGCGCGTGGGAAGCGTATCGAGGAGGTCGGGGTCGATGAAGACACCCTTTGGCTGGTAGAAAGCACCCGCCAGATTCTTGCCGCCGGGAAGGTCGATGGCGACTTTTCCGCCGACCGAGCTGTCGATCTGCGCAAGAATCGTCGTCGGCACCTGGAAGAAGGGCACGCCTCTCATGTAGGAAGCCGCCGCAAATCCGCCAAGGTCGCCCGGGACGCCGCCCGAGAAGGTGACGATTGCATCGTCCCTTGAAAGGTTGAAGTCGCAGAGCTCATTGTAGACGCCTTCCAGGACGTGGATATTCTTATTCTCCTCGCCGGCCGGCATTTCAATGATGCGCACGTGGAAATCGCCCTGCTGCAGGGATTCGCGGATCTTGTCCCCGTAAATCGCCTGGACATGGTTGTCCGTGATGACGGCGATCTTCTGCGCCTTTGTCAGTTTCCTGATCTTTTCCCCGATATGAGGGAGAAGCCCTCTTTCGATTTCAATCTTGTACGATTCTTTCCCGAGATCCATATTCACTACTGCCATGGCTGTCCCATTCCCTTCTTCTCCGGCCCGCTTCCGAAAGGAAGGTCCGTATGCTGTCTTCATTCTTTTCTTCGATGGCACGCCTGAGCGTTTCAAGCGCCGCCTCGAATCGTTCTATTTCCGTAAGGACATTTTCCCTGTTCGACAGGAAAAGCGATGTCCAGAGTTCTTCATTGATATCTGCCACGCGCGTCTCGTCCCTGAAGGATCCGCCGGTGAAACGGTTCGTGTCCTTCCTGTAGGAGGCGCTGTTCATCAGAGCCGCTGCCGCCGCGTGGGGCAGGCCGCTCGTGTATGCGATGATTTCATCATGCTCATGGGCCGTCACGGCCGGTGCATGCGCGCAGCCCAGCGCCCTGATCATCTCTTCGATGAGTGCGACATTTTCCTTCCTGTTTGATTTCCTCGGGATCACGATGTAATTCGCGCCCTTGAAAATATCTGCCGATGCCTGCGAAAGGCCTGCGCCTTCCCTGCCGCACATGGGGTGGCCGGAAATGAAATCCTGCGTCGGAAGGATCAAAGACTCTGCGATGTCTGCAAAGCCGTCCTTGACGCCTGCGATGTCGGTCAGGATGGCATCCCTGGCAAGAAGAGAAAGATTCTCTTCCAGAAATGCTTTCGTCGCTTTCTCCGGCGTGCAGAAGACGACGATCCTGCACTCTTTGAGATCCTTAGGATCTGCGGAATCGATGATTCCCATCCGGAGGGCTTCCTCTTCCGCACTCTTCGTGCGGTTGATTCCGATGACCCTGTTTCCGATTTCCTTGAACCGTTTGGCGAAAGAACCTCCCATAAGGCCCAGCCCGATGACGCCGACGGTAATCTTGCTGAAGTCACTTGTACTCATATTCTCCCTTTTCTTTCTGCCTGACTATGAAATTCACTGATTCTTACTCTATTGTATACGAAAATGAAAATCCGTGGAAATAGTATTTTTTCCTGTTCTGCTCTGCTTCTATATTTATTTTTATACTATATATACTGCGGATTTCCTTCTTACAGTTCGCGTCCGACGATCGGTGCGATCTCGCGGAGCTTCTTCATCATGTGGTCGAAGGTCTCCGGCGTGATGGATTCAGCGCCGTCGCACCATGCATTTTCCGGATCGTTGTGGACTTCGCACATGATGCCGTCCGCGCCGGCTGCAATGGCTGCCATGGCCATGGATTCGACCATCCATCTCTTGCCCGTCGCATGGCTTGGATCGACGATAATCGGCAGGTGGCTCATGCGCTTGACGGCGGCGATGGCGGAAAGGTCAAGCGTATTTCTTGTCGCCTTTTCGAAGGTGCGGATGCCTCTTTCGCAGAGGATGACATTGTGGTTGCCCTCGCTCATGATGTATTCGGCGCTCATCAGCCATTCCTCAATCGTGGCGGACATGCCTCTCTTCAGGAGGACCGGCACATTCAGACGGCCGACGGCTTTCAGAAGGTCGAAGTTCTGCATGTTTCTCGCACCGATCTGGATGAGGTCGATCTTCTTTTCAAGGAAAGTGCCGATCTTGTCTGCGCTCATGAGCTCGGTGACGACCGGAAGGTCATTGTCGCGGGCGGCCGAGAGAAGAAGGTCGAGCCCCTTTTCGCCAAGTCCCTGGAAAGAGTACGGGGACGTTCTCGGCTTGAATGCGCCGCCGCGAAGGATAGCTGCGCCGGATTTCTTCACTTCTTTGGCAATGCCGTGGATCTGATCGGGCGTTTCAATCGAGCACGGTCCTGCCATGACGACGAGCTTCTTTCCGCCGACCTTGACGCCGGAGACATCGACGATCGTGTCCTCCGGATGGAAAGCGCGGCTCGCTCTCTTGTACGGCTCCTGCACGCGCATGACGCGGTCGACCCATTCGTGGCCCATGAAATCCCTTTCATCGAGGGCCGATGTGTCTCCCACAAGTCCCAGTACGACTTTTCTTGACCCGGTGCTCTTGTCGATCTGGAATCCTCTGTCCTCGAGAGATTTCACCATACGTTCAATTTCCAGTGCCGGTGTGTCTTCCTTCATAACGATAATCATAATAATCCTCCTTGCCCCTTGGGCGCTCCATCCGCTACTGCGGTTTCTTTGGTCTTGCTCTATGCTTCCATCCTGCTTCCGGGTAATAAAAAAAGGACAGGCTCTCCTGAGTCTGTCCTGATCGTCCGGTAAAGGGTAGGGTTATGGCTCATGAGACGGGTACGCTAAATAGCCGCGGGTAAAGTAATAACCGCGGTAATAAACGTATGCTGCTGCCATAGCTGCCTGTCTCATGATGACCCCTCCCTTCTTAGATGTTGGTTTAGTATAGGCTGATTTCAGAAACTCTGTCAAATAGTATGCATAAATCGCATGAAATATTTGTCATATGCCGTGCAAGGCATGGAAATTCATTTCCTGAACGAACTGTTTCCTACGGGACGGTGAGTTCTCGTCGGTGTATATCGACCGTTTTAGATTGAAAAAGTTTCTCATTTAAGATAGAATACAACTAGAACGAATTGCCCGATTTCACAAAAGAGACCGGGCTTTTTGTCAGAAATGCAAAAAGAAACGAGAATCTTATGACCAATTCTTACGATAAATCCTATTTGAAAATCGCACTGCCGGCCGCCTTCGAAGGGCTCTTCATGATCCTTCTCGCCTCGACGGACCTCATCATGGTCGGCACGCTCGGAGCTTTCCCGATCGCAGCGGTCAGCATCTTCGCCCAGCCAAGGCTCGTGCTCCTCTGCTTCTCAAGGTCGCTGGCCTCCTCTGTGACGCTCCTTGTTTCGAGAAAAGCAGACGAAGCAGGAAAAGAGGCGGCTTCTTCCATCATGAAGAAATCCCTCACCGTCTGCGCCCTGCTCCTCGGCATGCTCCACATCCTTTTCTTCCTTTTCCTGGAAGATATCCTTTACCTTATGGGAGCGACCCCTGATTACATTTCCCTGGCCATGGACTACAGCGTCCCGGCCCTCATTGCGACATACTTCACTTCACTGACGCTGATCCTCCAGGCCGTGCAGCTTGGCTATGGCAAGACGGCTGTCATCATGAAGACGAATGTGGCAGGAAATATCATCAACGTCATCCTGAACTTCATCCTGATCTTCGGCATCGGCCCCGTCCCTGCGATGGGCGTCGCCGGAGCCGCAATCGGCACCGTCTTTGCCACCCTCTTCACCCTCATTGCGACAGCGGCAATCCTTAGGGGCGACGGATTCTTCGCCGAAAGCTCCTATGTCCCTGACAAGGATTATTTCCGCCAGATACTTCCAATCTTCGGCAGCATCCTTAGCGAGCAGGGCAGCGAAAGAGCCGGCATGGTCATCTTCTCCCGCATGGCGGCAGGCCTTGGCCCCATCCCCTTTGCCATCCACAGCGTCTGCATGAATATCTGCGACATTTACTGGGACTTCATCACAGGCTTCGGCAAGGCAAGCATGGTCACCGCCGGACAGTCCTGCGGCCGCGGCAGCGAAGAAGACTGGAAAGCATACAAGAAGAGCGGCATGCGCCTTTCCTTCTACATGTCCTGCGCCGTCTTCGTCCTGACGCTCATTTTCAGGAATGAAATCTTCACCATCTATTCCGGCGACGGCATCGCGCCTGAAGCCGCTTCCATCATCATGATCTTCGTAGCCTTCGTTTCCTTCCCGGAAGCCTACGGCGTCATCGGATCCTCCATCCTGCGCGGCAGCGGAAGGACAGCGGAAGTCGCTGCTTACTCCTTCTTCTCCGTGACACTTCTGCGCCCGATTATGACCGGCCTCTTCCTCTACGGCTTCGGCCTCGGCCTCACCGGCGTATGGATGGCACTCGTCCTCGACCAGATGATCCGCGCCACCTGCGCAAGCTATTTCATGAGGAAACTCAAAGCCCGCGGCTGGGACAGGATCCTCGCCGATATGGCCTAATATGGCACAGCATTTACGCCCATTTCATGGGCGTTTTTTCTTTCTTCATGCTATAATGAAAGCAAAGAGAGCGTACTTGAAGGAGGAACGGATTATGGAAAAAATCCACATCAATCTGGGAAGCGATTCCTACGACGTCCACATTGAAAGCGGACTGATCGACAAAGCAGGCTCCGCCATCGCGGACCTGACCGGCGCTGAAAAAGCAGCCGTCATCACAGAAGACACCATCGACAAGCTGTACGGCATGCGTCTCGTCAGCTCACTGGAAAAAGCAGGCATCAAGGCGAAAATGATCGTCGTGCCGGGGACGGAAAAATCCCGCTCCCTTCCGATCGTCAACAGCATCTACGGAGCGCTGGCAGACTTCGGCCTTGGAAATGACGACATCCTGATCGCATTGGGCGGCCGCATCGTCGGCGACGTCACCGGATTTGCCGCAGCCACCTGGCACAGGGGCGTGCGCTACATCCAGTTCCCGACATCCGTCCTCTCGCAGATCGGAAGCGCCATCGGTGGAAAGGTCACCCTGGACATCACAGCCGGCAAGAACCTCGTAGGCATGTTCTACCAGCCTGCTGCCGTCTACATCGACCCCTCCATGGCGAAATCCCTCCCGCGCCGCTACCTCCACAACGGACTTGGCGAAGCTGTGAAACTGGGCTGCGTCGCTGACAAGGACCTCTTCGAACTCTTCGAAAAAGCAGGCTCTGACATGGACATCCTCCGCGTCCTTCCGGAAATCATCCAGAGATGCGTAGCCATCAAAGCCCACTATGTAGAAATCGACCCGGGCGCGAAAGGTGAACGCCGCATCCTTGACTTCGGCCATACCATCGGAGGCGCTATCGAACGCTGCTACCGCTATGACGATGCCAAGATCACCCACGGCGAAGCCACAGCCATCGGCATGAACCTCATGACCCGCCGCTCCGAACTCCTGGGCCTCACCGAGCAGGGCACCTCAGAACGCCTCGAATACGTCCTGAAATCCCTCTCCCTTCCGACGACTGTCAACATCCCGGATGAAATCCTCACCGCCCAGATGTACAAGGACAAACGCATCACCGAAGGAAAAATCCAGCTGACACTCCTCAAGAGAATCGGAGAAGGCTTCCTCCACACCGTACCCGTCGAAGAACTTCCAAGGTACGTGAAGACGAAATAAGAAATCGAAGAAAGGAGCCGTGAAAACGAGTGATCGTCATTCACAGCTCCTTTTGTGTTAGTCTTTTGGCGAAAAGGATCTGATATTTTGGAAATCCGTGTACTCCGTTATTTTCTTGCCGTCGCGCAGGAAGGAAGCGTGACGAGGGCGGCGCGGGCGCTGCACCTGACGCAGCCGACGCTTTCCCGCCAGATCAG
>ENA-OYXB01001122-OYXB01001122.1-human-gut-metagenome-genome-assembly--contig:-NODE-1122-length-11048-cov-15.154098_pt1 | contig 11048 bp, 10 predicted proteins | sample MGYA00244176_ERZ653409 | MGnify/ENA primary metagenome ERZ653409 (study PRJEB26926, sample SAMN06164912) | human gut metagenome | biome: ENVO:00009003; feature: ENVO:2100002; material: ENVO:00002003... | reverse complement strand
CGGTGCAAAGATTTTGTTGGGTGATAAGCTATAACCTATTTTCCCGCTTCCAACCATAGTAATAGAGTTTATGCTAATGTTTAATTGTTTACTTATGAGGACACGATATTGCTCTAATATATATTGATGTTCATCTTGTGGAAGCTCTAAAATATTTTCCAAATACCAGTTCTCAGTGCATACAATATATTTTGTATAAAACTGTTCAGCGGATAGTATTTTTAGATCATTTTTTATTGTTGTTATGTCGTAAGTCATTTTAATTATTTCCTTATAGACTGTGTAAGAAACTCATTAATTGTGTTGCTATTCTTTTTGCCATTAAATATGGAACGCCATTGCCGACTGTTTTGAACATGCTACTCTTTGTTAAAGTACAATCAACACAAAAGTTTTTAGGCAAAGTTTGTAAGGCCAAAGCTTCAGCAACAGTTAGTCTTCTACTAAAATAGGGGTGTAGATGAACTTCGTTGTTTCCGTAAGCTACAGTGGGGGAGTATCTCCAACGGTGCAACCTCTTAAAAGATTTTTTAGTCACATCTCCTTCGTAAATTGTAGCAAATCTGGCAGTAGATTTGGGCCTAAAAAAATCTTTTGAATTTTCATGATTTAATACATCATTCTTTTTAAACCAATATTCGACAGTCAGCGTTTTTAAAATTTTTTTAGGACAAGGAAGCTCACTTCTTTCTTTATAAGGTGAAAATGTTGGCCATTTGAGTGCTTTGATTTTTTCTATGGAATATTTTTGCCCCCAATCAAGTCTATTAATTAATTGCGCTTGCGCAACTGTAGCATCTTTATTAATTATTTGTGATAAAACACCAATTAATATAATACGTTCTCTATCTTGAGGAACGCCATACTCCAATGCATTGTTTAACCTATCAATTAACACATATCCTACCTTTTTTAATCGTTCTTTCATCTTTTCATATTCTATATGGTGTTTTTTCGTTGTTAGAAGTCCTTTCACGTTTTCAAAAACAAAGAAATCTGGTTTATTTTGGGTAATAATGTTTTCATAAGAGAACATTAGCTTTCCATTGTCTCCCTCAACTCCTTTATTCTTTCCCGCAATAGAAAAATCAGGACACGGGGGGCCCCCAATGAAGCCAACGAATCCATCGTTTCTTGCTCGCTGAACAAACGTTGACAATTGCTGTTGACGTTCACATAAAAAGTCATCAATGCTATTATTATAATAACCATATTTCGGCGTTTGCATATGCATTTTATTTCTTGCATATTTGTATGCTTTTAGGAAATCTGCATTATACTCATTTACAAAAACTACCTCGTAACCACTCTTTTCAAATCCGAGATCTAAAAATCCAATCCCAGAAAAGAAAGAAAAAATATCAACATGTTTGCAATTCATAACTCCTCTTTATGCGATATACTCTAGTTCTATTTTAGTCTTTAACCCATTGAAATCATTTTCTTCCACTTCCATAAATGATTTTTCGTTAAATCCAACGACCAACACATGGATGAAATCATTGAAAGAGTATATTTTTTCAAATGCGGTTTCGATGTTGTCTCTAATAATGTCAGTTTTAGTAATTAAACAGTCGTGCTGATAAGCCCTATTAATTGTGATAGTTCTTCCATTAGGATGAGCTGCGTTCAGATGCTGATTAGGTGTCAACGCAATTAAATTCTCAAGGTAGTACGATATCTCAGGATATTCACTTGCCGAAAAAATATGATGTATATGCGTTGCTCTTTCTGTGTCGCCTGGCATTTCGCTCAAACCTGCTCGATATGTGTCATTGTATAACTTCAATCTGTGTTTTGCCTTTGTAGACATATACCTGAAGTATGCGTCATTAATAACAATATGGTGCTGAGCTATATAATCTTTTCGAGAAACCGATTTGGGCTTTTCTGCATATATGTCTCTAAAATTGTCTCTATTATACATTAACATATCATAGGTAATTGCATGTTTCGAAATCCGGCCACGTTCTGTTCCGTATGTCCGTTTGGCAAAGGATAAAGGGTTAAGTACTTTAATGAAAATACGTCTACATTCTACTATTCCCGCATCAGTATTTAAACCATTTACAGAAGTCTTATTGCCGATATTTGTGTTTCGAATGGTAAAACGGCAAAATTGTTCTTTCACCATTTCATAGGTGTCTTTATTTGGATTTTCAAAAAAGACATTAAAATATTGCATTAACCCAGAATCTGACAATACTTTTTCTACATATTTTATAATAAACGAAAGTGCATTTCTTTCTCGCAATGCTATGTGTCTAAGCAATTCACGATTTAAAACGATGTATTGATTTTCTCTGCCTCGTTTGGTTTCTTCTAATATACCCGCATAAGCCAACATTTTCATCGGTTGTTGAAAAAATTTGTCATATTCATTTTCGGCAGAAGAATCAGCCACATCAACTTTTCTGAAAATAGCTTGTACATTTTCTATTGCATAATTAGAAAACCATATATCGCGAGAAGTGAACACAGCTCCTTCACCGTATTCTTCAATGTAGTTATCTATGCAGTCTGCAATTATGCATACAACGTCAGGAGTACATTTTTGATCAATCCAACGTGCATTATGATGTACGCGAATGTCAAAGTTTTTTCCGTTGAAAAAGCTTTCAATCTCTTGCTCTGTCATTTCTTTCTCCTTATTCCAAAAAAGTAAACTGAATTATTGTCAATATTTAATGAACGTGTTCCGTAATTTCTTGCAATTCTATAATACAAGCGAAAATCGTCGGTTGCATAAAACGCTAAATCTGCTTGAGAAATCATAACACCTTTATCTTTTTGAATTAGCAACGCTACCGAACCATTAGCAATGGTATTCTTTGGCAAAAAACAGGCACGCGGAGCATAACTTAAATTAGGGACTAAAACCACATTATCTCTATCAAGAAAACGAGCGATACTTAGATTATCAATCGTAGTCATATAGGAATCGTACCCGTCAATATCTATTATTTCATTAGAGCCAATATTCCGTGATTTAAGGACGCGATATTTACCATGAGCGGAAAGCATTGAATTTACAATCTGGCGGTCTCTAAAAGCCTCAAAAACACCTAAATGCATTTGACTAGCTATTTCATCAAACCTTTGGTTTCGGTATATTAACCAAGTTGGATAAATATCATCTGTAATATATTCTTGTTTTTGAATAACATCGATACTTTGAGTAATGGATACAACATGAGTAATCGATGGAGATTTTTGTGAAGTAAATATTAAATTTACCGTTTCGATTTTAACACCCTTAAATCCATTTTCCCCGAAATCCAAAATAGAAGAAATGTGGGATCCTTTGATTAGTTTTCTGATTTCTCCATATTCTGGAGCATTTAATACACTTTTAGGAACAATCAACGAAACCCAACAGCCATCACAAAACGCCTTTTCAAGAAACCATACAAATAAGTTGACACTTTTAGTTATTTTGCTATTTCTTCTGTATTCCTTTATAAGAGAAACATCTTTTACTTTCGCATATGGAGGATTTCCGATAATTAAATCAAACTTTCGACCTGTTATAGGGAGTTTTAAGTAGTCGTCATGAATATAAATCATGGCAACATTGGGATATTTATCCCGATAAAATGTTTGAAAAATCAGCTCCGCAATTTTTAGTTCATTCTTGTCTATATCAACAAGATAGATTTCTAGAATTTTTTTATCTTTATATTTTTCTGCAATAAATGGTAAAAAGTTTCCAGCCCCGACAGATGGTTCTAAAACCCTAATATGATTTTCATTTGAAAAATCTGGCAGTTCTGCCATGATTCTTTGACAAATCATTGTGTCAGTATAAAAAGCTGCCGTTACATCACGATTAGGATTTAGATATTCAGCAGCTTGATATACACAATCTACCGGTAATTTTGTACCATAGTTTTGTATGCAATTTACCAAATCATCTAAAGTCTTAATTTTATATTGATCTAAAAAAGTTTGTAAAGTCATTTATCTTCAGCCTTTTTTATGTTCTCCGCAATCTGTCTGAAAATTTCAGTTGGAACAGCTTCTCCAATTGACTGTCGGATATTTATATCATTTTGTTCTAAATATTTTATTTTTTCCGCTAGAGGAAGAGCGTTAAGTTCGTTCAAAGAATGATCAGTCCATCTAAAAGAGGAGGGTATGGACATCATTCTCATTAATTCCCGGATACTGAAGACTCGGTCATCTACAGGGTGAACGGTATTTTGGCTTGCCAAAATATCATTTCGCGTATGAATACATGGAGCAACCTTGTCCCAGCACTGGCGAGTATATTTATCGCCATTACCATTTTTTGAGTAAATTTTTTCTCCGTTTTTATAATAGTGCGGGAGTTTATTAGGATCTGTATTGTCAAAGGCACATTCACCTTCTTTCAAATCTCTAATCCAATGACGCATTTCAGGAGTATATTTCCTAAAATAATGGAATATATCGTCAGGAGCAATCTCTCCCATAACATTAAGCGGGGGCAAGTCACCAATTACTTGCCGCAAAGATTTTTCTTCTCTAAATTCAGGGAATAAACTGTCAGGACTTAAATTAATATCTTTTCTAACTCCAATCACGAGGGTTCTTGTTCTACTTGAATTTGAGCCATAATTTTTAAAATTTAAGACTTTGCTTTCAATAACATAATCATCAGAAAGATTGTCGTCTATGGCGATTTTAATTTTCTTATCAACGCCATCTAAATCCGTACATATTGTATTCAAAAAGGCCTTTACATTCTCGAGAACAAAATATTTAGGTTTAATTTCTTTAATAAGCGCAATGGAAGCAACAACAAGAGAATTCCTTTTTTGCTCATTTTTCTTTTTATGGTTAGCAACAGACATACCTTGGCATGGGGGCGTTGCAATAAGGACTGTAAGATCGTCAATATGCTCGTTTTCTTTCCAAAATTCAAACTGTTGCATTATTAGATCATGAGTGCATTTAGATAATATATCTCCCGCTATATAACCACTATTGTATTTACATTTATGATTACATCTTTGGACTTCAAGACGTTTTGCAAGTAATTCATTGGTCGCAATACAATCAAATCCCTCCATTTTAAAGCCATAGCAACCTATTCCAGCACTACTGAATAACGAAATATAAGTTAGCTTGTTCATTTCACATCCTCCGCAGGTAAAATATCTACAACCTCAGAAATATTACAACATAACACTTCGCATATTCTCATTAAAACATCCATACTTACAGTTTGATTTTTCCCAAGTTTCGCCAAAGTTGCAGTACCTATATCTGCCTTTAGGCGCAAATCTGTTTTAGTCATGTTTTTGTCAATCAATAATTTCCATAGCTTATTGTAGCTGACAGCCATTTTAAACCTCGCATGTTCGCATTCTTGAATATATTATACAGAAATTTGAAGCAAAAAGCAAGTGTGCAATGTTATATAAATTAAAAAAAATTTCGTATTTGGCACCACGGCGTGTGCTTGTCATAGACAAGTGGCGTCGCTTCGCTCCGCCAGACAAGCACACGCCGTAACACAAACTAAAAGGCTGAACGGAAAGCGAGAGCGAAGCGGAGTCGCCCGCTGAACCGCTTGGGCGAGCTTCCGCTTTTACGCTCTCTCGTATTTTTCCTCGATATAGCCTTATTTTTTTGTTATACGGTATTGTGATTGTTATTCTCCGAACATTGCCTTTCGTGGGCATATTGTCGCATACTCCTCGGGAAAGTAAACGGTCGTAAAATCCTTGCGTAAAAGTCTGAATTAAAAGACAGAAAAGCAAGGATTTTTCTTTTGCCCGCTGACTTTCCCATACAAATAATAAAGACACATTCCTTTTACCGTCATATGCTCCTTTTTGCCTGCCGAAAGGCAATCAGATTTCGGAGGTAAAAGACAATGGAAAAATTAAGACAAGGTTACGAAATATTCTACCGGAATATTTCCACGAAAAATGTGATGCGCATGGAGAAACTGCCTGCGATTAATTTGTGAACTTTAAGGTTCGAATCGCTGCCTCTTTGGCAGGATTTTCCCCGATTTTATTCGAACCCCCGTCAAAAGTGTAAAAACGGCTCAAAATTGCTTGTTTTAGAGTGGAATGCCATATTTTAGGCAAGAAAAAATCCTAAACCAAACTTAGGTGTTCGATTTAGGATTTGTTTGGCGGAGAAAGAGGGATTTGAACCCTCGCTACGGTATCCCGTACTACACCCTTAGCAGGGGCGCCCCTTCGACCTCTTGGGTATTTCTCCATAAGCTCGGTAGTAATTGTTTATTGTGCTAAGTCATTAGCCTTGTTATTTTAGCATAAATATCCCGTAAAGTAAAGTTTTTTAGACTGATTGTTTGTAAAAATTTAAAGTTTTGTTAAGTCCGCCTTTTATAGGTAGATTACTTTGTCTAACAACTTTAAAATAAAGGAATAAATCGCGGGCACGGATTTCCCATATTTAAATTGATTGCGTAAAACAACATTTAAATAAAGGGTGTACAGTGTCAGTTATATATGATACAATGTAAAAATGAAAGTCTTTAAAATCGATGATACTTCCTGCGGAATACGCTTTGACGTGCATTACAGAACAGGAAATTACAAAAATATCAACATACGGGTGAACGGTAGCGGTGTAGTCAGTGTTTCTGCCAACAGACGTACAGATTTTGACCGTGTGTATGACTTTGTGTGGAGCAAGCGAAAGTGGATATACCGAAATTTGCAGCGTGTAGTGACACGACAGAATAATTTCGCAGACGTCATGCGTGGCGAATGCCTTTATTTGTCGGGTAAAAAGATACCCGTTTCCGTTAAAAAGGGAAAGGGCAACAAAGTAGTTCTGTCAGACGAAACGGCGCAGGTCACCGTGCGCAATACAGACATATCTTACGTGGCAAAGGTTATACTTAAATGGTACGGCCAACTTACTTATGTGCAACGTATCTTTGATCGTTGTGTCGAAAGGTGCACCTTTATAGCACATGTTCCGCATTTATCGATGCGTATAAGTAAAAACCGTCTGGGAACGTGCTACCCTTCTCAAAACAAGATTGTGCTCAACAGTCTGCTTGCCGCAGGCGAAGAACATCTTGCAGAGACTGTGTGTCTGCACGAACTGTGCCATCTCATATACAGCGGACACAATAAAAACTTTTATACGTTGTTGCAAAAAGTGCAACCAGACTATAAGAAATATCAAAAACAGGCTAAAGAATTTTTCCCTTCCTACTATAATGCTTTGATGCAGTGCGGACAATAAATTTGCTGTATTTTCCTAAACTTAAATTACTGAATCATCTTCTGAAAGGCAACAGATCTTCTTCTCCGCAAAACTTGTCGGAAATAAGGTCGTTGCCTATATAATTTGCCCTTGTTATGGCAGTAAATCCGTATTTTTTTCTTATCTGATCCAGCGAAAATTCCAGACGCTGTTTTTTTTCATCCTGAATATTAAACAAACTCATTTGCAGGCAGTTTCCCATTTCGGCAAGGTCGCTTGCAGTAACGCTCAGCGAACGCAACGGCAACTGATTTTCGGGATTCCACAATTTGTGCAGAATCGACAATGCTGCCGCGGATATTTCCTGTGCCACGCAAGTACAGTAAACTTTGCATTGTTTTCCCACGTGCGTCAAATTGTTGTACCGAAGTGACAGATGTACGGTATTACATTGCATTCCGTATCTGCGCAGCCGTGTTGCAACCATTTCCGAAAGATAGGCTATCACTCTTTCGGCGTCGTCGTATGTTGTCATATCGCGCAACGTGGTAGTGCCGTGTCCTACGCTTTTTACGGTGTCGGTGTGAGAATTGGGATTTACCTTGTCGTCATCCAACCCCAATGCGCAACGTTGCATTTTTTCTCCGTTGATGCCGAAAACTCTTTTAAGCGCCGATGTGTTTGCAAGCGCAAGATCGCCTATGGTAATTATTCCCATCGAGCGCAGTTTTTCCTTGGTTTTGCCGCCTATAAACAGCATTTCCGATGTTTCCAGCGGCCAAACTTTTTGTTTGAAATTGTCCCTGTCTATTACCGTTGTGGCATCGGGTTTCTTTAAATCGCTTCCCAGTTTGGCAAACACCTTGTTAAAAGATACTCCCACCGAAATGGTAAGTCCCGTTTCTTCCTTTACTTGTCTGCGAAGCATATCGGCAATTTCCGCCGGTGTTCCGAATATCTTGCTGTGCGTAACGTCCAGCCAGCATTCGTCCAGTCCGAATGACTGTATAAGATCTGTGTAGCGTGAATAAATCTCTTTTACGCGGTGAGAATAGTGCACATACAGGTCAAAGTGAGGTGGCACGCAAATCAGTTCGGGACATTTCTGTTTTGCCTGCCAGATGGCTTCTCCCGTCTTTACGCCCATTTGCTTGGCTGCGGTGTTTTTGGCAAGTATTATGCCGTGCCTGTGTTCCGGATTTCCCGACACTGCCACAAATTTGCCTCGAAGATCGGGATTTTCGGCACATTCAACCGAGGCGTAAAAGTTGTTCAGATCGCAGTGAAGTATATCCATTTCAAACATTCTCCTGAAAGTCATCATTGTAATTTTAGAACATATGTTCAAATTTGTCAAGAGGTCGTATGATTTATTTTTGCTAAAATACCGCATACTATATATAGTTTGCGAGGTGAAATTATGAAAGATACTACAGATATAAAAGTTTTGCGCAGCGACAGAGAAATAGCAACGTTGCTTAAATGCGGAGAAACGCAGTTGGAAAGTATGGGATATACCGAACACAGCGAAAGGCACCGTCTGGTAGTAGCAAGACGCGTAAGGCAGATACTGGAAAAAACAGGACACGACGAAAAAGCATGCCGTCTGGGAGAGATTGCGGCATATTTGCATGATATAGGCTGTGCAATAAATCGGCACAATCATGCGCAGAGCGGTGCTTTAATTGCTTATGAACTGTTGTGCGCAAGGGGAATGAGTTGTGCGGACGCGGTAATTGTGGCAAATGCCATTGCCAATCATGACGAGCAGCACGGACATCCGTCCTCTCCGATTGCTGCGGCGTTGGTGATTGCCGACAAATCTGATGTGCACAAAAACAGGGTACGTCCAGACAAATTAGATGAAAATCGCAGGTTGGCGGATAAAGATGACATTCATGACAGAGTCAACTTTTCCGTGTTGGAAAGCAGTTTGTCGATAGACATTGAACAAGCAAAAATAATAATGAGTTTGCGACTGGATGCTGAAGTAAGTTCGCCTATGGATTATTTTGAAATATTTCTCAAACGGATGAAGATGTGTCAGCAAGCGGCAGCGGTGTTCGGAATGGAATTCGATCTCGAAATAAACGGTCAGGTACTTGCCTGACCGTTTATTTCGGATGTGCAAGAAAAAGCGCTGTCAACCGGCATTTAATCTTTAAGTGCAAATTGCAGATAATGTGATTAATATATCCTGCTGAAAATCAGGTCGTTTGCGCTGTAAAACAACGGGGCACATTTAGTTTGTTTCGCATTGTTGCCTTCTCGTGACCGTAAAAGAACAAGTTGTACGTTTATTTTTAATTAAATGTTCTGTAATGTGTTTACAAACCGATGTTTGTGTGCTATAATTACCTACACAAATGCGGACAATTAACTCAGCTGGGAGAGTGTCTCCTTGACGTGGAGGAAGTCACAGGTTCGAGTCCTGTATTGTCCACCAGTTGGTACGGCTTGCTAATGAGTCGCAACAGAAAAGAAGAGTGCACCTGCACTCTTTTTTCTTTTCTGTCGCTTCTTGTGCTTTGCCGTCCCAACAGTTATCAGTACAGTAGATCGAAATGATGTGACGCTCAAGCAACAAGTTGCTTTCGCTATGCCGTCGCTTCGCTCCTTGCGAGTCCTGTATTGTCCACCAATCGAAACCTAAAACGAACTCCTTTGGGAAGAATCGTTTTAGGTTTTTTCTTTTTGCCGTTGTGTTTTCAATGTGTGATATTGAGTCGTTTTGGAGCCGTCTGAAGCGTGTGTGCAAGTGCCGAGTGTAGTTTCCTTGTGGTCATAACAAACGACGGTTTATGCCGCGAAAGCCGCTTGACGTGAGAAAGGCGTATGGTAGGCTGTTATTGCCAAAGGCAAACCAAAACCCGACTGACATCAATCAGTCGGGTTGTTGTGTTTCGCCCTTATTTGCCTCAATACACGTTCCTGAGAGGCTTGCGTCAAGCGGAACGTGGAATAAATAGCCGTGGCTTGCTTGTCTTTACAGATAAACCTCAACTTCAATCGTTTCAGCCGAAATATTTCAAAAAGTGCGTGTTTTGGTATGTCGTCTGCATGCGGTGTTGTTTGGTGCTGAAATCGCTGACTTGTTTCAGTTCTCCCACCATAGCGTTTTCGGGAATATAGAATATTCCGTGAAAATGTAATCGCTCGCTTGCGGAGCGCTCCCAAACGCCGATATACTTCCAGCCTTTGCGATTTACAAGATGTTTCAAAGTATTGCGCAATGTCTTTTGAAAAGTCTGTTCCGCGTGTTTTTCATCGGAATAGGTACACGTTACAAAGAAATTCCAGTTGCGTTGCAGATATACTTTGTGCCAAAGCCTTGTATACCGTTTGTATACGTTGTTTCTTTTGCGTTCGGTCTGCCTTTTGACGTATTCTTCCGCCTGTTTGTCGTCGGTAAATTCGTTTTGCAATTTCTCCTTAACGTATTTGCGGCGTTCGCGCTTCGGCAACGTCTGACTTTCCGCATAAGCCGTTTCAAACTTGGCTTTTTTCGTATCAGTCTGCGGACTGCTTTTCCTGGCCGTTTTTCTGCCTTTACGGCTCGGAAAATTCTCTTTCGGGACGGCGATATAATGACCGCCGTCAAAATATACTTTGCTATCTTGATATGCCATTTTTTTGTTCTCCTTGTGGTTTGTATTTTGGTAAAAAGAAAAAGGACAAAATACAAAACAAGTCTTTTCCTGTTTCATATCTTGCCCTTTGCTTTACGGCGTGTTTCCGCTACTTTTCGGGAATCTTAAACGCCTGCTTTTTGGCTCTTTTATTTTTCTTTACTGTCGGTTTCTTTTCTTTTAATTCGTTTCGGTCTTTATTCGGTTATCTATTTCATAGAGTGGCGTAGTACGTTG
>ENA-OYXB01001118-OYXB01001118.1-human-gut-metagenome-genome-assembly--contig:-NODE-1118-length-11089-cov-16.089723_pt1 | contig 11089 bp, 6 predicted proteins | sample MGYA00244176_ERZ653409 | MGnify/ENA primary metagenome ERZ653409 (study PRJEB26926, sample SAMN06164912) | human gut metagenome | biome: ENVO:00009003; feature: ENVO:2100002; material: ENVO:00002003... | reverse complement strand
GTATATGCTTGCATCGACATGAAGTCCTTCTTCGCGTCGGTGGAGTGCGCCGAACGCGGGCTCAACCCCATGGAAGCGCAGCTCATCGTCGCCGATGAGTCGAGAGGAGAGGGCACCATCTGCCTTGCCGTCTCGCCTAAGCTCAAGCAGCTGGGCGTCAAAAACCGCTGCCGTATGTTCGAAGTGCCGAAAAACCTCAAATACGTCGTCGCCAAGCCGAGGATGCAGAAGTATATCGACTATGCCGCCGACATCTACGGCATCTACCTCGACTATATGCACAAGTCGGACATCTACGTCTATTCCATCGACGAGAGCTTTCTGGACATCACCGATTACCTTTCCGTCTACAAAAAGACGCCCAAAGAGTTCGTCCGCTTCCTCATCGAAGAGATCGCGCGGCGCACGCACATCCCCGCCACGGCGGGCATCGGCACCAATCTGTATCTTGCCAAGATCGCGCTCGACATCACGGCGAAGAAGTCGCCCGACCGCATCGGCTATCTCGACGAGGCGCTCTTTCAAAAGACGCTGTGGGATCATACTCCCCTCACCGATTTTTGGGGTATTGCGAAGGGGATCACGGCGCGGCTCGACCGCAGGGGCGTCTATACGATGCGCGGCATCGCCTCCCTCCCCGAAGAGATGCTCTATAAGGAATTCGGCGTCAATGCGGAGCTCCTCATCGACCATGCGTGGGGGAGAGAGCCCTGCACGATGGCGGACATCAAGAACTATAAGGCGAAGTCGCATTCCGTCTCCCATTCGCAGGTGCTCTTTTCCGATTACCCTTACGAGAAGGCGAAGCTCGTCTTCGAAGAGATGGCGCGCACGGGGTGTTTGGAACTCATGCGGCGCAAGGTCATCTCGGGGCGCATCTCGCTCTTTGTGGGCTATTCCAAAGACGCCCACGCGCCCACGGGCGGTTCGCGCAAGCTGCCCTTTTCGAGCAATCTCCCCAAAAAGCTGGTGCCCGCGCTCATGGCGCTCTTCGAGGAGACGACGCTGAAGAATGCGCCCATCCGCCGCCTCGGCGTGGGGTTCGAGCTTTTGAGCGACGAGAGCTGCGAGGGCTACGACCTCTTCACCAATTGGGAGGAGGTGGAAAAGGAGAAGCGCGTCAACCGCGCGGCGCTGGAGATCCAGAAGAAGTTCGGCAAGAACGCGCTCGTCACGGCGGCAGATTTGCAGGAGGGGGCGACCCTCCTCGAACGCAACAAGCTCATCGGAGGTCACAACGCAGATGGATAGATCGGAACGGGCGAAGCAGTTCGCGCCCTTTGACGCGCTGCGGGGATTGAGGGAAGCGCTCGAAAAGAAGGAGCGCGAGCACGAGCGGCAGGAAAAGCGCATGCGCACGGAGGAGGAGACGGAAGCTTTGGAGCGCGTGCTGCCCCTCCTTTCGCGCGGTAAAAAGGTGGAGGCGCTCTTCTATGAGGGCGGTTTTTATTTGCAGGCGCGCGGTATTGTGGAGGATGTCGACCTTATCCGCCGCACCATCCGCATCGGCGACGGCTCTCTCTCCTTCGAAGACGTGTATTATATCAGGCTGCTCGGCACGGACGGCGAAGGAAGCGCAGCGGAGCAAAAACCGGAAGAGGACGGAGAACAATAAAAAAACGGTTTCGGCGGGGTGCCGAAACCGTTTTTCAATGGAGAGAAGTTACTTCGTCATGCCTTCCTGCACGGCGACCGCGACTGCGACCGTCGCACCGACCATGGGGTTGTTGCCCAACGCAAGTTGGATATTCTTGCGGTATAATACGATCGGCCGGGAGAAGAATATCCAAACGGTGGTGCTCAAATAGGTTTTTTACAATTTATATGCAGTTTTGTTCTGGATCATTGACATTTCCTTTGTTTTGATGTATAATGCGACTAATCTTGAAAAGAAATCGAGATCAGTCGCATTGTTGATTTGCGGAGGGCAGTAATGAATTATATCAAACGCAGCATTGAAGATGTGGTCGTAAAGACGGATAAAACATTCAAGTGCGTACTCGTTACGGGCGCAAGGCAGACGGGTAAGTCTACAATGATAAAAAAGCTTTTCGGCGACAGGAAGTATATCACTTTCGATGATCCTTTCACAGAGGAGCAGGCAAAAAGCAATCCCGATATATTTATGGCGCTCAATTCCCCGCCCGTCATCTTTGACGAGGTACAGCTTGTAAAAGAACTGTTTCGCTATATCAAAATAAGGTGCGACGAGAGCGGCGAAAGGGGACTGTATTGTCTCACCGGCTCGCAGCCATTTGAACTTATGCAGGGCGTTTCCGAGTCACTCTCCGGCAGGGTGGGGATAATAGAGCTTGCGGGGCTTTCGCTCCGTGAAATCATGAGCGACGGCTTTTCGCGTCCTTTCCTGCCTACAATGGAATATGTGGTTGAGCGGTCAAAGAGTGTAAAAACGCCTCGAAATATATGGCAGATCATTCACAGAGGGGGATATCCGGAGCTGTATAACGGCGATGTCGACTGGGGCACGTTTTACGCAAGCTATGTCAAGACCTATTTGGAACGCGACGTGCGCCGGCTGTCTGCTGTGCAGAATCTGGACGATTTCCGCAGATGCATGGTAGCTGTCGCCGCGCGCACGGGACAGATGCTTAATTACTCCAATATCGCCGATGAGATAGGGAAAGACCAGACTACCGTCAAAAACTGGATATCTATTTTGGAGGCATCGGGCATAATATATCTTCTCAAACCCTATCAATCATCAGTGTTCAAAAGGGCGATAAAGACGCCAAAAATTTATTTCAGGGATACGGGGCTTGCGGCATATCTTACAAGGTGGCTGTCACCCGAAACTTTGGCGGTAGGCGCAATGAGCGGAGCGTTCTTTGAGACCTTCGTCATTTCCGAGATCTTGAAGTCTTATTCCAACCGTGGGATAGATTATCGCTACTGTGTATCGTATTATCGCGGCAAGGACAAGCGCAGGATCAAAGCTGACGGGCAAGTTGTGGAGAGTGAGAGGGAGATAGATCTGATAATTGAAGAGAATGGAATCCTCTATCCGGTTGAGATAAAGCAAGGTACTCACGTCACGGCAGACGAAACGGCGGCGTTTACCATTCTGGACGGCATTCCCGACAGAAAGCGCGGCACAGGGGCAATCATCTGTACCTGTCCCCGACCCGGCGCTTTGCGGGAGAATATTTTGCAGATACCTGTTTGGTATGTTTAAGGTCAATACGTTACAAAGGAGGGAATATATGGGGATCTTGAGTGTTGCGAGCGGTGATTCCGTTTGGCGCGGGTATGCTTATTTCAAGGATGATCGCGTACTTAGCTGCGTACAAACAGGAGAAACGGAGTTTTCGGGTAAAGTGCGCGGGGCAAAAGTATATGATGTAAAAATCGATTATCAGCACCCACGCAAGTCGGTGTGCAGCTGTCCGCATGCCTCGGGCAGAAGGATCGTGTGCAAACACATGGCTGCGCTGTATTTTGCCGTATTTCCTATGGAGGCCGACATCCTGTGCGAGCAGAATGAAAAGTGGGAGCGAGAGAAAGAGGAACAGAACGAAAAAGTATACGACAGGGTAGGGAAATATATTCATAATTTGTCTGCGGAACAGGCAAAAAATGAGTTTTACAGTTTTTTAATGGATTCACCCGAATGGGTATTCGATAAGTTCGTGCGCGAACACGGACTGGACGAGCCTTATGTGCGGGAAGATACATTCTTTGATGGGGAGAGCTTCAAGCATCTCACGAAAAATGTCTGCAATGCCATTGAAATGTCGGCTGACGATATGACTTTCTACTACGATAAAAACAGTAAAGAGATAATATTGGACAGTGAATATTCCGATACCGACATTGAAGATTACGACGCCGATGAGTTTTTGCGCCTTCCCGATAAGCACGATTTTGATGAATATGATGTAATGAAGGAGTTTGCCTTCAGGCAGTCAGAGGACATAAAGGAAAAATTATTAAATGCGTTATCGGGCAATGGCGCATACAGGCGGTTTAAAGATACGTTAAATGCGCTCGGTATGGAAAAATTCTGGTACGCCTACCGTGACGAACGTATGCGCATATTTGCCGAAGATTGGTGCAGAAAGAATATTCTATGGCGATAAAGAATAATTCAAAGGAAATGTTAATGGTCGATGTAAGCCTGATTTGAAATTGGAGCTTATTTGACTTTGCGGCCGTATATAAAGAACAAGGCGGCTTTGGAAATTTCCAAAACCGCCTTGTTTTGTTCAACTGAAATCAGGTAAGATATCGCGTAAGCGTTACTTCGTCATGCCTTCCTGCACGGCGACAGCGACTGCGACCGTCGCACCGACCATGGGGTTGTTGCCCATGCCGATGAGGCCCATCATCTCGACGTGCGCGGGCACGGAGGAGGAACCTGCGAACTGCGCATCCGAGTGCATCCTGCCCATCGTATCCGTCATGCCGTAAGAGGAAGGGCCGGCTGCCATGTTGTCGGGGTGGAGCGTTCTGCCCGTGCCGCCGCCCGATGCCACGGAGAAGTACTTGACGCCGTTCTCGACGCACCACTTCTTGTAGGTGCCCGCAACGGGGTGCTGGAATCTCGTGGGATTGGTGGAGTTGCCCGTGATGGAGACGCCGACCTTTTCCAGCTTCATGACGGCGACGCCTTCGGGAACGTTGTCGACACCGTAGCACTTGACCTTGGCGCGGGGACCGTCCGAATAGGGGACTTCCTTGACGACCTTGACCGTCTCGGTGTTGTTGTCGAACTCCGTCTCGACATAGGTGAAGCCGTTGATGCGGGAGATGATGAACGCCGCGTCCTTGCCGAGGCCGTTCAGGATGACGCGAAGGGGCTTCTGACGCACTTTGTTCGCGTTCATGGCGATGGAGATGGCGCCTTCCGCCGCAGCGAAGGACTCGTGACCTGCAAGGAAGCAGAAGCAGTCCGTCTCTTCACTAAGGAGCATCTTGCCCAGATTCCCGTGGCCGAGGCCGACCTTGCGGTTTTCTGCGACAGAGCCGGGGATGCAGAACGCCTGCAGGCCGACGCCGATGGCGGCTGCCGCGTCCGCTGCCTTCGTGCAGCCCGACTTGATGGCGATCGCCGCGCCGACGGTGTACGCCCAGACGGCGTTCTCGAAGCAGATGGGCTGGGTGCCGCGCACGAGCTTATCGCAGTCTACGCCCTTGGAAAGGCAGATGTCTTTGCATTCTTCGACAGAATTGATCCCGTACTCCTTGAGTACGCCCATGATCTTGTCGATCCTTCTTTCATAACCTTCAAACAGAGCCATCTTGGTCCTCCTTATTCCTTACGAGGGTCGATGTACTTCACCGCGCCCTGTTCTTCGGCGAATCTGCCGTAGTGGCCCATCGCCTTCTTCCAAGCCTCGTTGGGCTCCATGCCCTTCTTGATGAAGTCGGTCATCTTGCCGAGGGCGACGAATTCATAGCCGATCACCTGATCGTCCTTGTCGAGAGCGAGGCGGGTGACGTAGCCTTCCGCCATCTCGAGGTATCTCACGCCCTTGAGCGCGGTACCGTACATGGTGCCGACCTGCGAACGGAGACCCTTACCGAGGTCTTCGAGTGCCGCGCCGACGACGAGGCCGCCTTCCGAGAAGGCCGACTGCGTACGGCCGTAGACGATCTGCAGGAACAGTTCGCGCATCGCGGTGTTGATGGCGTCGCAGACAAGGTCGGTGTTGAGCGCTTCGAGGATGGTCTTATGAGGCAGGATCTCTGCCGCCATTGCCGCCGAATGCGTCATGCCCGAGCAGCCGAGCGTTTCGACGAGCGCCTCCTGGATGACGCCTTCCTTGACGTTGAGCGTCAGCTTGCACGCGCCCTGCTGCGGGGCGCACCAGCCCACGCCGTGCGTAAAACCGCTGATGTCCGTGATCTGCTTTGCGCATACCCACTTGCCCTCTTCCGGAATGGGGGCGGGATCGTGCTTGGGTCCCTTGGCAACGCACATCATCTGTTCCACTTCGAGTGAATACTGCATATGATGTCCTCCAATATGATCTTTCATCCCTGTTCGGGAGTTTTCCCCGTCATTTTACCACATTTTTCATAAAAACACAAGAGCTACACTAAGATTTCCCCAAAAATTTGCGGCCTGCGCGCGGAAAAAGGCCGTCGGAACACGAAAAAGCGGCAAAAGGGGAGGGCATCGGCTATTTTGGGGGTGGGGTCGGAAGAAAAAACAAAATGTGCAAAATTTTCCGCCCGATATTGTTGAAATGTTCGTCCGAAAATGATATAATATAGCATGAGAAAATGGCGATACCATAGGGCGGAGAGGGCTTGATGCCCGCTCCCCCTTGCGGAAGGAGATAAATTTGAACGGCTACGGGCGCGGAGCAGACAATCAGGATCGCGGCAAGGGCGTTGTAACGAGGGAGACGTTCGGCATGACGTTTCTCATTTTCAGCGTCATCTTGTTCGTCATTGCGACGATAGGACGCTTTATTTTCGGCGAGATCGGCGTGAGCATCACGGCGTTCCTTTTGGGGACGTTCGGCTTTTTCGTATACCCGCTGCTCATCCTGTTGTTCTACGGCTCCGTCTGCATGGTCGCGGGCCGCAGCCTCATCCCCGCAAAGTGGATGCTCAAGTTGACCGCCGTCCTTGCGGCCGCCTTTCTGATCGCGCATCTTGCGACGAGCACGCGGTTCACGGGGAGCGGGTTCGGGGCGTATCTTTCGGGCTGCTATACGGCGGCGGGGGAGAGCGCTTCTTCCGCGACGGCGGGCGGCGCGGTCTTCGGCCTTGTCGTCTATCCCGTGCAGGCGCTCATCTCTCCCGTGGGGGCATATGTGCTCTTCTCTCTTCTGGCGGCGCTTGCCCTCTTCGTGTTCCTCTGGTCGTTTCCGTTCCGCCGCGCGCTTCTGAACGGGGAAGTGCGGGAACGTCCCGGAAAAGACCGCTCCGTAAAGCAGCTTCGCGGGGAACGAAAAAGAAAGGAAAAACAGCAAAAAGCGCAGCCGCCTGCGGAAGCTCCCGAACGCATGAGGGGGTATGCGGGCGATGACGGGCGCTATGACGAGGATGGCTATGAAGACGCCGCCTATGCCGATGCTTACGCGCAGCAGGACTATGATGTGCCGCAGAACGGCTATCGGCAGGGGAACGTACAGGACGGGCCGGGCAGTTACGGACGTCCGCAGGAGGAGCAGCCCTACGGGCAGTACTCGCAGCCTGCGCCGCCGCAATACGGGCAGTACTCGCAGCCTGCGCCGCCGCAATACGGGCAGTACTCACAGCCCGCGAAGCCGTACGGGCAGTATTCGCAGCCTGCGCAATCGCAGTACCCGCCATACGGGCAGTACTCACAGCCCGCGCAGCCGTACGGGCAGTATTCGCAGCCTGCGCAATCGCAGTACCCGCCATACGGGCAGTACTCACAGCCCGCGCAGCCGTACGGGCAGCCGCAGTACGGATACGGGCAGGACGGCCGCGTCGGATATTACGGATCGCGTTCCGTGCAGGGATACTATGCCCCGCAGGACCGCGAATCGCAGGGGTACGGCAGGAGCGGCCACGTCGGCTATTACGGCACCGACCGCCCTCGGGAGCCCGAGGCGCCCCGCTCCTATTCGGGGAGGGACATCCTCTTTTCGAGCACGCCCGCGCAGGACTATGCGAAAAACCTCATCTATAACCAGGATTCCTATTTCAATTCGCGCGTGCGGCGCAGCAGTGTCGAGCCCGACGATTCGCCCGCGCGCAAGCCGGACTATACCATCCCCGCGACCTATGAACGGCCCGCGGACCGCGGTGAACGTCTTTCGGAGCGCAGGACGCTCGGAAGTTCCCGCGAAGTGCCGAATTATACGAGCCATTCGGAGATCCCCCGCTCCGACCGCCGCGCCGATACGGGCAGGAACGACCGTCCCGAGGAGGACAGGGCAGGCGGACGGGATGGCTTCCTGTATCCCGACTTCGGCCGCAGGTCTTCCGCAGATCCCGGGAATACGGACAGCGGGAACGGGCGCTCCGGGCGTACGGCAGACAGTGCGCCGTCCGCCCCCTCCAGCTATCACGGCGCCTTCCTCGAACAGACGGAAAACAACGCGCGCACGCAGCTCCCGCGCAAGATCGTGGAACAGCGCCCCGAACGCCGCGAGGAACAGCCGTACACCTTCCGTGCGGAGGATCTCAACTACCCCCGCGTGCCTGCGTATAAGGCTCCCGAGACGCCGCCCGAGGACATCGGCCGCGACGCCTATGCCAACGATGTGGACGATACGGAATTTTCCTCCGCGCCCAGCGTGGATGACATCGTCCCCGAACCGCCGGCAGCGCCTTCCGCAAATGTTCGCCGCGCCTCGCGCGAACCCGAGCCCGAACCCGTCAAATCGGACGGCTTCCTTACGGCGCGCAATGTGACACCCGAGGATGCGGACCCCTTCGATACGCCGTCTGCGGAGAAGGAGAGCTCTTTGCGCGGCAGGGAGCTTGGCAGAGGAGAGCGTTCGTTCGGCACGCCTTCCGAGCCCGCGCCTTCCGCCCGCACGCCCGAACGGGAGAACAAGGACGACGCGTCCGGGGACGGGTACGATCCCCGCGAAAGCGAGCGCGGATTCCGCAGCCTGTTCTCTTCGAGCCGCGGACAAGACCGCGTGCAGCTCAAGGAGGACGGCACCGACTATGTGGGCGACGGCTTCTCCCGTACCGAACGGGGAGCCGGTCTTCGGGACGAGCCTCCCGCAAGAAGGGCGGGCTTCGGCAGCGACCTTTCCGCCGCGCGCGAGACGGGCTTCGGCGATCTTTCCGACGGACGGAGAGGCGTTCCCGAACAACAGCCGCCCGTTTCCGGCCGTGTCCTTCCAGAACCGCCCGAGCCTCCCGCTCCCGCATTCGGGAGCCGTTCCTCGTCTTCCTTCGAAGAGAGCCCTTCGTCCTTTGCGGAAGAGAGCCGCGCCGTACGCGGGCTGCGCTCCGAACGCACCCCCGCCCCCGATCCCTTTGACGACGATCTCATCCCCGAAGAGGACGTACCCCCTCTGCCGCGCGCAAGGGAGAATACAAGAGAGCGCTCTCTCGGTAGGGGAGGGGAGGCGGGCGAGCCCGTTCCCGAGCTCCCCGCGCCGCCCGCGCCCAAGCCGAAGAAACATATCTATAAGCGCTACCGCCGTCCGTCGCTCGATCTTTTCCAGACGTACGACGACGCGGTGAGCGTCTCCCCCGAGGAGATCGAATACAACTCTTCCGTCATCATGGAAACGCTCGCGGGCTTCCGTGTCGATGCCGAGGTCGTCAAAGTGACGTCGGGCCCCGCCGTCACGCGGTACGACATCGATATCCCCCGCAACATCTCGGTGCGCTCCGTGATCCGTCACGACGAAGAGATCGCCATGCGCCTGCATGCGCGCGACGGCGTCAATATGTATTCCAATTCGGAGGTGGGCGCCATCTCCATCGAGGTGCCGAACAAGCACCGCGCGATGGTGGGCATCCGCTCCATCATGACTTCGCCCGACTACCGCAACGACGATCCCTCCAAGCTGATGTTCGTCATCGGCAAGGACGTCGAAGGCCGCGCCGTGTGCGGCGACGTCGTCAAGATGACGCACATCCTCGTCGCGGGCGCCACCAACTCGGGCAAGAGCGTCTGCCTGAACGCGATGCTCGTCAGCCTCATCTGCAAGTATTCGCCCGAAGATCTCAGGATCATCCTCATCGACCCCAAGAAGATCGAGTTTACGCCCTACGACGGCCTGCCGCACCTCATGATCAACGAGATCATCACCGATACGCAGAAGGCCATCATGTCGCTCAATTGGGCGATCAAGGAGATGGAGCGCCGCTACGAGCTCTTCGAACAGAAGACGCGCTCGGGCACGGCGGTGCGCAATATCAACGAATACAACGCAAATCTTACCGAGGACGAGGAAAAACTTCCCAAGATCGTCATCGTCGTCGATGAGCTTGCCGACCTCATGTCCGTCGCCAAGAAGGACATCGAAGAGCGCATCCAGCGCCTGACTCAGAAGGCGCGTGCGGCGGGCATCCACCTCGTCATCGCCACCCAGCGCCCCTCGGTCGACGTCATCACGGGCGTCATCAAGGGCAACCTTCCCACGCGAATGGCGTTCCGCGTCATCCAGGAAGTGGACTCGCGCACCATCCTCGACGAATCGGGCGCGGAAAAGTTGCTCGGCAACGGCGATATGCTCTATAAGACGGGCGGAATGTTCAACTGCCTGCGCGTACAGGGCGCCTTTTTGGGCTCTTCCGAAGTCGCGGCGGTCGTCGCGAACATCAAAGAAAACAACGAAGCCTACTTCGATCCCGAAGTCTCCGACTACATCAACCGCACCGCACCCGAAGAGGGCGGCAGTGACGACGATGCGGACGGCGACGGCGGCACGGTGGGGCCCGAGTACATCAAGGCGCTCGCCATCGTGGTGAATCTCGGCTCCGCGTCCATCTCGCTCATCCAGCGCAAGTGCGCCGTGGGCTATAACCACGCGGGCAAGATCATCGAATGGATGGAACTTATGGGCTATATCTCGCCCTTCGACGGCAAGGCGAAGGCGCGCACCGTGCTGCTCACCAAAGAAGAATTCGAGAGCAAGTACGGAGATCTCGGCTGACTTTCATGCAAACACAGATGCTCAACAAAACATTCGCGCTCATTTCGCTCGGGTGCGACAAGAACCGCGTGGACGGCGAACGGCTTTTGGGCGAGATCGCCTCTCACGGCTGCCCCATCACGACCGATTTGTACAAGGCGCAGGTGCTCATCGTCAATACCTGCGCGTTCCTCACGGCGGCGCGCGAGGAGGCCATTTTGTCCGTCCTCGAAGGCAGCCGCCTCAAAGAGGAGGGAAAGCTCGAAAAGCTCGTCGTCACGGGGTGCCTGCCGCAGGGGTACGAGGAGGAAGTCTTCCCTGCCCTGACGGAAGCGGACGTCTTTCTCGGCACGGCGGATGCAAAGGAACTCTTTCCCGCCCTCGAACGCGCCTATGCGGGCGAACGGGTGAGCGCCGTGGGACCCGCCTCCCGCCTTCCCGCAGAACAAGGGAAACTTCTGCCGCGCGTCCTTTCGACGCCCGATCACTACAAATACCTGAAAATTTCCGAAGGCTGTTCCAACCACTGCACCTATTGCCTC
>ENA-OYXB01001115-OYXB01001115.1-human-gut-metagenome-genome-assembly--contig:-NODE-1115-length-11101-cov-6.835868_pt1 | contig 11101 bp, 12 predicted proteins | sample MGYA00244176_ERZ653409 | MGnify/ENA primary metagenome ERZ653409 (study PRJEB26926, sample SAMN06164912) | human gut metagenome | biome: ENVO:00009003; feature: ENVO:2100002; material: ENVO:00002003... | reverse complement strand
TCTCCAAAGAGCAGGGTGCACGATGGGCACTGGAGCAGATGCCACAGTACAGCGCTCTTTTGGCCGAAGCGCTCTATTGTTACGGTGCGGGGAGGCCGTTTTGCTGGGATGTGGGGCAACTCAAGCGCTTTGCAACAGCAGTTTTGAACCAAATTCACGGGGAGATGTTGAAAGTAGGGCTTGGGACGGAGTATAATGAAGGTAAGAAAACGGACCGTTAAAGGAGGTTTTGTTATGGAAAGGACAATTGGCGAAAGATGGTGCAAGGTAGAGATCTATAACGAGTATCTCAAAAAGATTCCAAACCTGCTGGGACAGATCAATACGGTAGAAAAGATGCAGATGAAGGCAGAGATGGAGTTGCAGATGCTTCCTAAAGAGCCGGACAATATGAGCCGCCACCAATATGAAGAGCGTCTGCTCTCCACAAAGGAACAGTGCGAGAGAAGGCTTGCAGATATGAAGGAGGAATTAAACCTCATTTTTGGCTTAAAAGAGCAGCTGGAAGAGGAACTAAACTTTCATGCAGGAAAGATAAAATAAAGCGCAAAGCATAAAAAAGACCCGAAGCATTCGCTTCGGGTCTTTTGATCGGCAAGAAAAGGGTAACTTATCTTTCCTCTTTCATTTTTGCAAAGCACTCGCTGCAGTAAACTGGGCGGTCTTCTCTTGGTTTGAAAGGAACTTTAGCCTCTTTGCCGCAGCTTGCGCATACAGCGGTGTACATCTCTCTGTCCGCTTTTTTGCCAGCTTTGCGAGCATCTCTGCAAGCTTTGCATCTCTGTGGCTCGTTCTGGAAACCTTTTTCAGCATAGAATTCCTGCTCGCCAGCAGTGAAAACGAATTCGGCTCCGCATTCTTTGCATACTAATGTTTTGTCTTCGTACATAGCTTTATACCTCGCTTTTTCTATTCGCCCAAGAACCGGAACACGGGAGAAGATTCGTCAAAAGTCGTATCGCTCTGCTGTGAGTCTAGGGCATATTCGTAACCGCCTTTTGCGGTTATCAACTGGGAGTGAAACAGTCAATTGCTGTTCCGTAGCTTTCGTCTAACTCGTTGCAGGGCATTGTCAACCGCTTTGGTCGAGCAGTGCAGGCGCTGGGCCATCTGCTCATAGGAAAGTCCGCTGAGGTACAATGTTAAGGTTTCCTGTTCTAATCCAGACAAAAGAGTTTTAATTTTCTGCCGGCGCAACATCTGTTCCTCCTGTTGCAGGTAAGCATCCAGAGGATTTCCACCGTCACCTTCGGGCTGGGTGGTGTCTTTTAAACTGTCGATGGGCAGATAATTATTCAGTGGCAGGTGCTTTTGCGCCAAAAAGGTGGAGAGGCAATCTACTAAACGCGAATGAATACACCGGCGGGCGTAGGTCTGAAAGGAAGCGCCGCGCTGGAAATCATAATTTTTTACCGCGTCCAAAAGGCCGATCAATCCCTCTTGAATAAAGTCGTCCTGATCGAGTCCCACCAGCGAATAGCGGCTGGATTTTGCCTTGATGACCGGCAAAAACCGGGCAATGAGCTGGGCGAGAGCGTCGGAGCAACCGTCCTTTGCCTTTTGCACCAGCTGCTCGTCGGAGCAGGGAATCTTGCAGTCTTTATCGGGATTTTGGGTCATACGCCTTTCTCCATCCATCTAAGATACCACTTCCTCATTATATAGTACGAAAGCCGCTCTGTCAATTGATTTTACAGCTATCTAGAAATTTTCTTTTCCCCCCAATATGCCGGTATTCCGCAAGAAGACAGCCAAAAAAACAAAACAAAATAAACCTCGCAGACAAAAAAGTCGAAAAGAAGGGGAGAATTTTTGGAAGGGAATGTTTGCTTTCCCTTTGGGCACATGGTATAATAGTAAAAAATTCGCATCCAAAGCCCGGTTGAGAGCTTTTGAGTAGAAAATACAAGAAGAGTAAAATGCTTGAGGAGTTGTTTTTATGAAAAAAATCCATGTGGAAATCTGCGCCTGTACAGCCTGCGTGATGAACGGTGCGATGGACCTGATGGAGTCTGTGGAAAGCCTGGAGACGCTGCACGACGAGATGGAAGATGGTTTCATGACCGAGCCACAGGGCGAGCTGGAGGTCGTTACCAACAAATGCTTGGGCGGAGTGCCGCACCAGGAGGACGCGCCGGTCGTTTCGGTGGATGGAAAGGTCTTTAAAAGGGCGGATGCCGACACCGTGATGGCCTACATCGTGGAGCAGATCCACTCGAACGAACAGTAGTAATTCACAATAGAGGACCAAAACCCCGCTTGAGGTGCAAAAACGAATAGGAGGAAATGACAATGAGAGGGATCACAACACCGGTTACAAAGATCAGAAGACAGGTCTTTACCGAGATCGCGCGCTTGGCCTATGAGGATGGGGACTATTCCCGCATCGAAGAAATCCCATACACCATCGTGCCGGGCGAAGTCGCAAACTACCGCGACAGCGTGTTTAAGGAGCGCGCTATCGTCGGTGAGCGGTTGCGTCTGGCAGTTGGACTCCCTTTGCGCCCAGTGGATCAGCATGCGCCTGTTTCCCAGGGCATCAACGACAGCGCCATCGCAGATATGTTCTATGAGCCGCCGCTAATCAATGTCATTTCCTTTGCCTGCAACGCCTGTGAGGAGACAAGCTACACTGTCTCCAACCTCTGCCGCAGCTGCCTTGCCCATCCCTGTACGGCTGTATGCCCGGTTAAGGCAGTCAACATCGTCAACGGGCGTTCCTTCATAGATAAGGACAAATGTGTCAAATGTGGCCGCTGTGCTCAGGCGTGCCCCTATTCGGCGATCGTCAAGAGCGAGCGCCCCTGCGCTGCGGCCTGTGGTGTCAACGCCATCGAGAGCGATGAATACGGTCGAGCGAAGATTAACTATGACAAGTGCGTTTCCTGCGGACAGTGCCTTGTCAGCTGCCCATTCAGCGCCATCGCAGATAAGTCCCAGATCTTTCAGCTGATTCAGGCCATCAAGCGCGGGGACACGGTAATTGCAGAGGTAGCTCCCGCCTTTGTCGGCCAATTTGGTCCTCTGGCTTCCCCGGAGAAGGTGCGCGCGGCTCTGCGCAAGGTCGGCTTTGCGCACATCTATGAGGTAGCGCGCGGAGCAGACATCGGTGCAGTTGAGGAGGCGGAGGAATTTGTCGCAAATGTTCCGACCGGCAAAAAACCTTTCCTGGCGACCTCCTGCTGCTATTCGTGGATTATGATGGCGCAGAACATGTTCCCGGAACTTGCCGGCTGCATCTCCGACTCGATGACCCCAATGGTAGCCACGGCGCGCATCATCAAGGAAAAACACCCGAATGCCCGTGTTGTCTTTATCGGCCCATGCGCCTCCAAAAAGCTGGAGGCAATGCGCGCGGATATCCGCAGCGATGTGGATTTTGTCATCACCTTCGAGGAATTGATGGGCATCTTCCAGGCCAACAACATTGAGTTTTCCGATTTGCAGGATGATACCGGATTCAACCACGGCGCCACCGCTTCCGGCCGTGGATACGGTGTGGCGGGCGGCGTCGCCAAGGCCATCACCGACTGTATCCATCAGCTGGCTCCGGAGCTCGGGGAGATCCCGACCGACCATGCAGAGGGATTGGATGCCTGCCGCAAGATGCTGATGTTGGCCAAGGCGGGCAAGCGCAACGGTTATCTGCTGGAGGGCATGGCTTGTCCGGGCGGTTGTGTTGGAGGAGCAGGCACGCTCACCAACATCCAAAAAGCGGCAAAAGCAGAACAGGATTTTGCTGCCAAGAGCGATTTTAAAGTTTCGACTGAGGACAAGACAGTCTTTGAAAAATTGGGCAAATACACAAAGAAATAGGCTAATGCCAGCAAAAAAGCCACCCGATTCGGGTGGCTTTTTTGCTGGCAGGAAAGCATCCCGATATTTTCAAAAGATATCGAGATGTCCTATGTCCACAAAGAGAAAGCGAAAAAAGGAGCGCAGTTCCATAGGCAATTTTGCACATACATGGGCTTTTTTTTCCATATATATGGCAAAAAAGACTGCTTTTGGGGAGGGCTCTATATGACAAAACTTGCAAAACTGTTTCGAAGGGCTTCCTGCCTGCTTTTGGCAGGAAGCTTTTGGCTGCTGGGATCGCTGGGGGCGTTTGCGCAGGAGGAAAAGCGCGAGGTGGCGATGAGCTTTACTGCAAAATCCGCCCTTTTGATGGAGCAGGAAACCGGGCAGGTGCTCTTTTCCCAGAATCCGCAGGAGCACCTTGCACCGGCTTCGTTGACCAAACTGATGGATCTGCTGCTGATCTTTGAGGCTTTGGAGGAAGGAGAGCTTTCGATGGATCAGACACTCACCTGTTCGGCCTATGCAAAGACGATGGGCGGATCGGAAATCTGGCTAAAAGAGGGGGAACAGATGACGGTGGAGGAGCTGCTCAAAGCGCTGATTGTGGCCAGCGCAAACGATGCGGCGGTGGTGTTTGCCGAACAGCTTGCGGTGACCGAGGATGCCTTTGTTGAGCGGATGAACGAGAAAGCTGCAGAGCTCGGCCTTGCCGACACCCACTATGTCAACTGCACTGGATTCGACGAGGAGGGACACTATACCTGTGCACAGGATGTGGCAGCCTTGGCGCGGGAATTGATGGTGCGCTACGGCGATCAAATCACCCAATTTTCCACCATCTGGATGGACACTTTGCGGGGCGGAGAGACCGAGCTTGTCAACACCAACCGGCTAATTCGCTTCTATCCTGGGGCAACCGGGCTCAAGACTGGAACAACCGATGCTGCGGGGCACTGTCTTTGCGCCACGGCTACCCGCGATGGGATGAGTCTGATCGCGGTCATTATGGGGTGCCAGACCAGCGACGCGCGCTTTGAGGAGACAAAACAGCTGCTCGATTTTGGGTTTGCCGGATTTACTTTGGTGTGCCCGCAACAGGAGGATGTGCAGGCGCAGCTGACGCCGATTCCGGTAAGCAGAGGTACCCAGACGCAGGTGCAGCCGCAGGTCGATGCACTTCCCAAGGCGGTGGTGCGAAAGGATGAAGCCGAACAGCTGGAGGTACAGGTGCAGCCGGCCGAGCAGCTGGAAGCTCCGATCCAGCAGGGCGATTCGGTGGGCAGTGTGCGATTGGTGCTGGAAGGGGAAACGCTGGCAGAGGAACCTCTGTGCGCAGGACAAACGGTCGAGCGGATGACCTATCTGCGCGGCGTACAGGCGCTGCTGCGGGGATTGGTGAAGATGTGCGGATGATGAAAGTGAAGGAGTCCTGAACAGGAATTTTGTGCATAATTGAGGGAAAATACCGGTGCTTTCGGGGAGAAAGGTTTCTTTTTCATGCAAACAGCCTTGCAAAATGATAAGAAATAATGTAAAATAACTATATCACCAGAGTATAGAATGTTATTCGGTATGTGAGACCGAAGATGAGGGGAAACTGAAAGGAAGTGTCAGCGATGGCTGTAACGCTTAATGCAAAGTATCTGGGTCCGTTCGTCCACGAAGGAGAGCTGGAGGCAATCCGTCCTCAGGTGGAAGCGGCGCACCGCACCATTCATGAAAAATCTGGCCCGGGAGGAGATTTCCTCGGCTGGCTGGATCTTCCGGTAGATTATGACAAGGAAGAGTTCAAAAGGATTCAAAGCGCGGCGCAAAAGATCCGCAGTCACTCGCAGATATTGGTCGTCATCGGCATTGGAGGAAGCTATCTGGGCGCGCGCGCAGCAATTGAGCTGCTGCACTCTCAGCTGCACAACGACCTTGCTAAAGATGGAGTTCAAATTTATTTTGCCGGCAACAGCATCAGCCCAACCTATTTAAACCAGATCATCAAGCTGTGCGAGGGCAAGGATTTTTCCATCAACGTCATCTCCAAGTCCGGCACCACAACCGAACCGGCGCTGGCATTCCGCATCTTTAGAGAACTTGCCATCAAAAAGTACGGCAAGGAAGGTGCAAGAGAGCGCATCTTCTGCACCACCGACAAAGCAAAGGGCACCTTGAAACAGCTGGCGGACGAGGAAGGGTATGAGACCTTCGTCATCCCGGACGATGTAGGCGGACGGTATTCGGTGCTGACCGCAGTTGGCTTGCTGCCAATCGCAGTGTCTGGCTCGGACATCACAAAGCTCATGCAGGGTGCAGCCAAGGCCCGCGAGGACCTGAGCGTCTGCGACCTTGACAAGAACGACTGCTACCGCTATGCAGCGCTGCGCAATATCCTGTACCGCAAGGGCAAAGCCGTCGAGATTCTGGTCAGCTATGAGCCGGCTTTCTCGATGATGGCGGAGTGGTACAAACAGCTCTTTGGTGAGAGCGAAGGCAAAGACAACAAGGGCATTTACCCCTCTTCTGCGATCTTCTCGACCGACCTGCACTCGATGGGGCAGTTCATTCAGGAAGGTTCGCGCATCCTGTTTGAGACGGTTGTGGACATCGAACAGCCGCAGCAGGATCTGTACATTCAGCCCGATCCGAACAATTTTGACGGACTCAACTTCCTGTCTGGTCAGAATATGTCGGTGGTCAACCAGAAGGCAATGCAGGGCACCATCCTTGCGCACACCGAGGGAGGCGTGCCGAACATGGTGCTGCGGATGCCAAAGGCGGACGAAGAGGAGCTGGGATATTTAATCTACTTCTTTGAGAAAGCCTGCGCAATGTCCGGTTACCTGTTGGCAGTAAACCCATTTAACCAGCCGGGTGTAGAGAGCTACAAGAAGAATATGTTCGCTCTGCTGGGCAAACCGGGATATGAGGACCAGAAACAGGCACTGGAAGCGCGGTTAAAATAAAAAAGCACAGATTCCAACAAAATTATCCAGGGAGGAATTTTCAATGATTAAACTGATCGTAGGCACAAAAGGCACTGGCAAAACCAAAACCCTCATCGAGATGGCCAACAAAGCGGCAGAAGAATCCAAGGGCAATGTCGTTTGTGTAGAGAAAGGCGACAAACTGGCACATGAGCTGCCAAACAGCGTACGTCTGGTCAACAGCGACGAGTACGAAATCAAAGGCTTTGCAAACCTGTATGGATTCCTGGCAGGCTTTTTAGCTGGTAACTATGATATCACCCACCTGTTTGTAGACGGCACCTTCAAAATGGGCAAGATGGGCGATGTAGAGAAGGACTACGAAGGTTTTGCAGCGATGATTCAGAAACTGGCAAAGGTACAGAGCGACGCTCAGATCATCTTCACTGTTTCCTGTGATCCATCCGATCTGCCGATCACTGTACAGGATTACATCGTAAAATAAAGTATTCTATTAAAAACAGGTTCGCGGAATGATTCCGTGAACCTGTTTTTTTGCGCTTTTTTCCGTTACAAGGCAAAAAAATTCCCCGGCAGGGAGTTCCTGCCAGGGAAGAGGGAAAATGCATTATACCAAGTGGCGGATTTTTTCTTCCAGAGTGCCCGGGAGCAGATCCATAACCGGCAGCTGCGGCATGACATAGCAGCCTGGAGCCTGCAACATGGTAGCGCGTGCGCAGGCAACCATGATCTGAGAAGTCAGAGCTGGGTTGTTGATCTTCATGTTGAACTCGAACAGCTGGTTCTGTGTCTGACCGGATACGCCTTTGCGAACCAGGTTGACGCCATGGCCCTTGTCCATCAGGGCATCTACCGAAGGTACGGCAAAGATGTGGGTTTCATCGTGTTTGAAGTAGTCGTCCTCCAGAATGGAGCGCTTTACGGTCTCGAAATCATAGCCGTCCTCAAGCTCGATATAGACATTTCTGCGATGGATGCCGGTGCCAAGAGGAATGGTCATAGACAGCGCATTTTTTACGCCCGGTTTGCTCTTAGCGGCAACCGAGTGGCCCATGCTCATGCCAGGACCAAAGTTTGTGTCGGTGATGCCTTTTGGCGCGCAAGCTTCCAACAGGGTGCGGACAACCGAATCCGATCCTGGGTCCCAACCAGCGGAGATGACCGAAACCGATCCGGTTACCTTAGCAGCCTTGTCCAGCTCGCAGTGCAGATCCCAGATGCTGGTGTGGATGTCGAAGCTGTCGACGGTGTTGATGCCTTTTGCCAGGTACTCCTTGGCGTTTTCTTCTACCGAACGGGTCGGCAGGCACAGCAGAGCAACCTGCGGTTTAACCGGCAGTTTGTCTACACTGTCGACAACGGTGATGCCGGCCAGTTCCTTTGGCTGTGGAGCAGCGGCGTTGTGGCGGACAATGCCGACCAATTCCATATCCTCGGCAGCCTCTACGGCCTGAAGGGCGTAATGGCCAATATTGCCATATCCGACGATTACTACTTTAGTCTTTTCCATACGATACAGTCCCTTCTACTATTTTATTACACAGGTTTTCAAAAAACCTTTTCTAATAGTAACATGATGCGGCGACCATGTCAAGAAAAAAGTTAGCGCTTTAAAGTGATCCTTTTTGCAAAAAATGTAAAGAAATTCCTCAAAGCAGAAAATGACGCGAAATTTTCTTTATCTTGCAAAAAAAGTCCCTTTTGCTGTATATGCAAAAGGGACAGATCAGTTATTTTCTTTTAAGCTTTTCTGGCGCGGAGTGCGTTGCGGGACAATCCCACTTTGCAGAAGCTTTTCCCGGTAGGTTGTGAAGAAGTTTTTGAGGGCGGGATGCAGCAGCCCTTCGCGCTCCATCCGGCGAAACTGTCCCGGACCGACCCAACGGTAGTCGACAACCTCCTCCGGCTGCATGACGATCTCTCCGGGGAGGACATCCCGACACAAGATATAGGTATCCAAAAAGCTGTGCAGCCGGCGTTCCTGTCCGGCAAGAATCAGCTCTTGCGGTTCCACCACAAGGCCGATCTCCTCGCGGGTCTCTCGGATTGCTGCCGTCAGCGAATCCTCCCCAGCGATGGCCGAACCGCCGGTGCAGGCCCATTTAAGCCCGAAAGGGATGTCGGGATGGCGCTGCGTCAAGAGCACCTGGCCGCGGCTGTTGTATACCCAGACGTTGACCACCAGGTGATAGTCCCCGTCGGCGAGCGGTTTGCCGCGCAGATGGGTCCCGCGCTTTTTGTGGCGATCGGCATCATAGATATCCCAGTATTCGGTCATCCCGGTTTCTCCTTTCTGTAAAAATAGCAGCGGACCTTATTGCACGATAAAAGGCTTTACATCCGTTAAAAAGTCCGCGCAATCGTCCGAGTGAATCTCCATGGTGATCTCTTTGGAAAGATCCAGACTAAAAATACCCATAATGGATTTTGCATCGACGGCGTATCTGCCGGAGAGAAGATCCACATCAAAGTCGTATTTCACGACCGAATTGACAAAGGATTTGACATCGCTGATCGTTTTGAGCATAATTTTAACCCGTTTCATGAAAATCTCTCCTCCCTGCCCTGCCAAACAAGCGGCAGCTTTCGGCAAAAAGAATTTGTCGAAAGACGGTTGTATTTAATGTTTAAATTCATTATAATTTATTTGTATAATATTTTCAATAGCTTTGGACGCAAAGATTTTTTCAAAAAAATTGGCAGTCTTTGCAGGACAGGGCTTCCATCCACAAGTGCACCGGAGACAAAACCGGGGAAAAGAGGTACTATGCGAGCAGCTTTTTACACCTTGGGTTGCAAGGTGAACCAATATGAGACACAGATTATGATTCAGCAATTTTCGGCTTACGGATATGACATCGTGGACAGCAGCGACGCTGCCGACGTCTATGTCATCAATTCGTGCAGTGTCACCGCCTCCGGAGACAAAAAGACCCGGCAGGTCATCCGCCGCATGAAGCGTGAGAATCCCGGTGCGGTGGTAGCCCTTACCGGATGTTTCCCGCAGGCGTTCCCAGAGGAGGCACAGAAGCTTTCGGAGGTGGACGTCCTGGTGGGAGCCGGGGAAAAGAAAAAGGTGCTCGACTATGTCAACCAGTTTTTGCGGGACGGGCAGCGGATTGTCCGCATCACCCCGCACACCCGCGATGAGGGATTTGAGCAGATGAGTGCAGGCAGCTTTTTAGAGCGCACCCGCGCCTTTGTCAAGATTCAGGATGGGTGCGAGCATTACTGCGCCTACTGTATCATCCCGTATGCGCGCGGCTTTAACCGCTCCAAGCCAATCGAGCAGTTAAAGCAGGAGCTGATCGACCTGAGCCTAAAGGGGTATAAAGAGGTGGTGCTGGTCGGCATCGACCTTTCCAGTTACGGCAAGGACATTGGCTGTCATCTGGTGGATGCGGTGCAGCTTGCCTGCGGGATTCCCGGAATTGAGCGTGTCCGTCTGGGGTCACTGGAGCCGCTGATGCTCACCGATCACAATCTCTCGATTTTGGCAGCGCTGCCGAAGTTTTGCCCACAGTTCCACCTTTCGCTGCAAAGTGGGTGTGACGCGACCTTAAAGCGGATGAACCGCCACTATGACACCGCCTTTTACCGGGAACTGGTTGCGCGCATCCGCAAGCAGTTCCACAACCCCGCCATCACCACCGACATCATGGTCGGCTTCCCCGGCGAGACCGAGGAGGAATTTGAACAGTCGCTGTGCTTTGCACAAGAAATCGGTTTTGCCAAGGTGCATGTGTTTGCCTATTCGGTGCGGCCGGGTACCCGTGCGGCCAAGATGCCCAATCAGCTCACCCGCCAGCAAAAGGAGGAGCGCAGCCACCGGATGGCCGCAGTGACCGAGCAGAGCCGCAGGGAATTTCTCAAGGGACAGGTCGGCATGGAAGAAGAGGTGCTCATCGAGACAGAAAAGCTGGACGGGATGCAGCACGGCTATACGATGAACTATACCCCAGTCTGTGTGGATGCACAGGAAGATCTGAGCGGCAAGATCTGCCGGGTAAAGATTGTAGAGGCCAAGGACGATTACTGCATCGGGAGCATCCTGTAAGAATTCGAATTGGCGACACCTTTTTGCAAAATAGCGCGCTGCAACAGATAAAAGGGAGGATGCCGAAATGGAACAAAATATTCTCGCGACGGCTTACGGAAGGGTACAGGGAGTCGGGTTTCGCTACTTTGTCTACCGCTGGGCGCAACAGCTGGGCATCTGCGGCTGGGTAAAAAACTGTGAAGACGGCTCGGTGCGGATGCTGTTGCAGGGGGAAAGGGCAGCGGTGGAAAAGCTGCTGGACGTTCTCCGGGAAGGTACAGTTTGGATTGTAGTAGAAAAGCTTTTGACCGAGCAGGTCCCCTGG
>ENA-OYXB01001108-OYXB01001108.1-human-gut-metagenome-genome-assembly--contig:-NODE-1108-length-11133-cov-5.850424_pt1 | contig 11133 bp, 8 predicted proteins | sample MGYA00244176_ERZ653409 | MGnify/ENA primary metagenome ERZ653409 (study PRJEB26926, sample SAMN06164912) | human gut metagenome | biome: ENVO:00009003; feature: ENVO:2100002; material: ENVO:00002003... | reverse complement strand
AGCGCCGTCTGCCGGAGCTGAGCGGCGCGCTGCCGCTGGCGAAGCTGCTCTGGCTTCGGGAGCAGGAGCCGGAGAGCTGGGCGCGGACCGACAAATTCCTCCTGCTGGAGGATTATCTGATGCTTTGGCTCACGGGCCGGGCAGTCACGGAAAAATCGCTGCTGACCTCCACCGGGTATTTTGACCTGCAAAGCGACGATTACTGGGACGAGGCGCTCACGCTGGCAGGGCTTGACCGGACGCGCCTGCCGCAGGCGCTTGCGTGCGGCAGCATTGTGGGGCCGGTTCTGCCGGAGGTGGCGGAAGCGCTGGGATTGCCTGCCTCTGCCTGCGTCGTGACCGGCGCGATGGATCAGACCGCCGCGGCGCTGGCCGCAGGCTGCACCCGCCCGGGCACGCTCTGCGAGACGACGGGCACGGCCATGGTCGCCGCCGCGTTTACGGCCCATCCGCAATTTTCCGAAGACCATCATGTGACCATCTACCGCCATGCCATGCCGGGCGCGTATTTGTATCTTCCCATCAGCAACACCATCGGCATGAGCCTGCGCTGGTTCCGCGACGAATTCTGCCGCGATCTGGACGGCGGCTATGCTGCGCTTGACCGGCTGGCGGAGCAGGTGCCGCCCGGCGCGCAGGGCGTGACATTCCTGCCGTATCTGGCCGGGTGCGTCGATCCCGACAATCTGCCGGAGGCCTCCGGCGGCTTTTACGGGCTGCGGCTGTCCAGCACAAGAGCCGCCTGCGCCCGTGCGATTCTGGAGGCAGCGGCCTTCCAGCTGCGCGATTTTCTGAATATGCTGTCTGCGCTCGGCTGCACGGCGCAGACCGTGACCTCGCTCGGCGGGGGAGCGGGGAGCGCGCTTTGGATGCAGATCAAGGCGGATGCCTGCCGCCGCCCGTTCCACACGCTCTCCACGGTGCAGGCCACGTCGCGCGGCGCGGCCATGCTGGCCGCAGGCGCGCTTGGCTGGGCGCTGCATGACGCGGAGGAGCAAACCGTCTATCAGCCGCAGGCGGAAACCGCCGATGCGTATGAAGAAGCCTACGCGGCCTACCGGCGCGTCTATGAGGCGCTGTATTTGCAGAAAGGATGAGAGACATGACACAGAAAAAAACGAAACTCGGCGTTCTGGCTCTGATGCTGGAGGACTATCTGCCGCTGTTTCCTGGCATCGACCGGGCGCAGACGGCGTATGTAAACGAGGTTCTGGACGGCCTGTGGGACGCGGCGGAGTTCGTTTTCCCGCACGCAGCCATGAACCGGGCGCAGATCGAGTCGCTCGTGGCGCAATATAATCATGAGAAGCTGGATGGAATTCTGATCCTGCTGCTGACCTATTCGCAGGGGGCGTATCTGGTGCGTGCGCTGGAGGAGAACCACCTGCCGCTGGCCCTTGCCCTCATCCAGCCGGAGCAGACCGTCCGGCCGGACTTTATCGAGTGGGACTATACGGTCAATCAGGGCATCCATGGCAGTCAGGATCAGGCGAACGTCATGACGCGCATGGGCGTCAACTGCGTCTATTACGCCGGGAACCGCTGCGACGGCTCGTTTGTGCGGTTCGTCGCGGATTTTGGCCGCGCGGCCATGACCGTGCGCGCCATGAAGCGGATGCGCATCGGCGTGATCGGCAAGCTGCCCGGCATGGGGGACGTCATTACCGACGATATGGCGATCTACCGCTTCCTGGGGCCGGAACTGGTCTATGACTCTATCGGGACCGTCCGCCGCTTCTGCGCCGAAGTCGAAGAGGACGCGGTGCGGGCACAGATGGAAGCGGACCGGGCCGTTTTTGAGCTTGATCCTACGCTGGACGAGCCGACGCACGCAGAGGCGGCGCGGATGTATCTGGGCCTCAGGGCCTATCTGCAGTCCGGCGGCCTGTCCGGCTATACGCTGCACTACGGCGAATGCGGCGAGGATGGCCGTTTTACGCAGCTGCCGCTGCTTGCGGCATCAAACCTGCTGGCCGACGGCTATGGCTACGCCGCCGAGGGCGATTCGACTGCCGCCGTGCTGGTGGCGGCCATGCAGACGCTCTGCGGCGCGGCGGGCTTTACGGAAATGTACATGATGGACTTCAAACGCGAAGCGATCCTGATGTGCCATCAGGGCGAGGGCAACTGGCGGCTCTGCCGCGCCGACCGCCGCCCGTATCTGAAAAACAGAGTCCTGTCCGAGGGCGGGCTTTCCAATCCGCCCACGCCGATCTTCACGCCGGAGCCGGGCCGCGCGTGCATCCTGTCGCTGACGCATCTGACGGCGGACCGCTTCCGGCTGGTCTGCGCGCCGGGCGAGATCCTGCCGGACGCGGATCTGCTGCACGTGGATATGCCGTATCTGTTCTTCCGGCCGGACAGCGGCGTGCGCAGCTGCGTGACGGCATGGCTCGAACAGGGCGGCACACACCACGAGGCGCTCGTCCTGGGCGACCGGCTCGACCGCATCCGCCTGTTCTGCCGTCTTTGGAACGTTGAATTTGTACAGCTGTAAGAGCATAAGGGGGAACCGATATGATCAAAAATTTCAGCCGCAGTTTAGAGTCGCTTCTGGGCGCGGAGTATACCTCTGCCGTTTGCCGCGCACGCGCGGCGCTGACCGGAGAATCGGAGCAGGCGCTTGTGAAGCTCGCGCAGGAGCCGGTCGAATTTTATCCGGATCCGTTTGCCGCGCGTCAGGAGATTCTGATGGAGCAGGTCGGGCGGCAGCTCTGCCCGCCCGCGCAGGCCGTCTCGGCAGAGCCGGGCGCGCCGACCGATAGCTTTGCCGCCGCACAGCACTATGCCCCCGCGCCGCTCAGCGCGCTCGGCTGCTTCCGCCTCGGCGAGGACGGACGGCTGTATTTTGCCGGAAAGAGCGAGCACTATCACATCCCGCTCGGCCACGGCTTCCCGGGCTACGCGCTGCTGGACAAAGCTCGCGCACTCGGCATTCCCAATGCCACGCATAATAATACGCGCGGATATATCACGCGCCTGCTCGAACGCCGCCTGATCGCCGCAGCCAACGGCCGTCCCATGGACGAGCCGCTGCCGCAGACGCTTCTGCAGGCGCGGCAGCCCGGCGTTCTGAACCGCGTGCTCAATCTGGAAACGGGCTCTTTGGCAGTGGAGGCAGCGCTCAAGATGATGCTCAGCCGCTTTGACACGCTGGACGGCTCCGCGCCCGCGTATCCTGACCGCATCCCGGTGTTCCTCGTCATGGCGGACAACGACGGCGGCGTGACCGCCGGATACCACGGCACGACAGTTCTGGCGCAGATGCTGCGCGGCCTGTGGCCGTCGTTCGCGGAAAAATGCAAAGACGCGCTGCGCGTCGAGGCCGTTGCGATCAACGATCCCGAAAGCTTCCGCAGCGCCATCGAGCGCTGGAACACGCCGCCCTATAAGACGGCGGGCTTCTGCCACGAGCTGATCATGATGAATTACAGCGGCACGCGTCTGGATCAGGCATATCTGACCGGGGCCTACCGCCTGTGCCGCGAAACGGACACGCCCGTGCTCTGCGACGAAATCCAGTCCAGCGCATGGTACGACACGCTCTTCCTGTTCCGCAAATACGGTCTGCAGCCGGACTTCGTCTCCATCGGCAAGGGTTTCCCCGGCGGCCTGTATCCGGCCAGCCGCCTGCTGGTCAGCGGCGCGTTCGACTGCCTGAGCCAGTTCGGTGCGCTCGTCACCAACGGACAGGAGGAGCTGGCAAGCCTTGCGTATCTCGTCACGATGGAATTTGTCAGCCATAACGGCGCGCATATCGAAGCGGTCGGCAAGACCTATCACGATGCGCTGCGCCAGCTTGCCGCGCGCCATCCCGCGCTTTGCAGCGGCGCGGAGGGCGACGGGCATATGAGCGCCCTGTGCTTCCATCACGTGCCGGACGCGGCGGCCTTCGCCGCGCGGATGAACCGCGAGTTCTGCGTCGACATCAGCGCCCAGACCTACAAGGCCAACTGCCGCCCCGTCGCGCTGACAAAGCTGCCGCTGCTGGTCACGGAGCCGATGGTGGGGAAGCTGATCGCGTGGATGGAGCAGTGCCTGTCCGAAATGGAGGGCTGAGCGTGGAGAAGACCATCAAATTCGGCGTCATCGGCTGCGGGCTGATGGGCCGGGAGTTTGCAAGCGCCTCCATGCGCTGGCTGCATCTGCAGACCGACCTGCCGCGCCCACAGATCATCGCCGCGTGCAGCCGGACGGACAAAAGCCTCGACTGGTTCCGGCGCGTGCCAGACACGCGGTATTTTTACCATGATTATCATGAGCTTCTGGAAAATCCGGAGGTCGAAGCCGTTTACTGCGCCGTGCCGCACGACCAGCACGCGCAGATCTATACCGATATCATCCGTTCCGGCAAGCATCTGCTGGCCGAAAAGCCGTTCGGGATCGATCTGCCCGCCTGCCAGCAGATCCTGAGCGCCATGCGGGAGCATCCGCAGGTCTTTGTCCGCTGCTCGAGCGAATTTCCGTATTACCCCGCCGCGCAGCAGCTCTTCCGCTGGTATCAGGAGGGCTTCTTCGGCCGCGTGATCGAGGCACGCTTCACCATCAAGCACGCGTCGGATATGGACCTGAGCAAGCCCATCAACTGGAAGCGGCAGCTGAAGACCAACGGCGCGTATGGCTGCATGGGCGACCTCGGCATCCACACCCAGCACCTGCCGTTCCGGCTCGGCTTCCGGGTCGATTCCGTGAGCGCGCAGCTGGCCAACCTCGTCCCGCAGCGGCCCTGCGGCGACGGCTTTGCGCCCTGCGAGACATATGACAACGCGATTTTGCTCTGCGGCGCGCACAATGCGGCGGGCGACCGGTTCCCGATGGTGATGGAAATGAAGCGCATGGCCCCCGGCTGCACCAATACGGTGGAATACGAGATCTACGGGCTGGACGGCTCTGCGAAATTTTCCACAGAGGACGCAAACGCCGTCTGGTACACGCGCAATCAGGGCCGGGAGCAGGCGTGGAGCCGCCTGATACTGGGGCAGAGGACGCTCTTCCCGGTCATCACCGGCGGCATTTTCGAGTTTGGCTTTTCCGACGCCATGCTGCAGATGTTCGCGGCGTTTATCGCCGAGCTGTGCGGCGAACCGTGCGCGTTCGGCTGCTTCCGGCCGGACGAGGCGCTTTTGAGCCACCAGCTGCTCACCGGCGCGCTGCGGGCCTATGAAACGGGAAGCGTCGTCCGGCTTGACTGACGCGGAAGGAGGCGGTATGATGGACATATCTTCGGCCCCGCACGCGGCGGATGCCGAGCACCGCATGATCTACGAGCCTGCGGACGCCTTGGGCTTTACGGCGTGGACGGACTGCTTCGACTATCAGAACGGGCGGCTTGGCCTGTCCTTTAAAGAGATCCGCCGGGCGCATGACGCGGCCTTTGTGCCGCCGAGACTGGAAATGGGCGAGGCCATCGGCGCGCCGGTGTCCTATTGCTCGGCGGAATGCGGCAGTGCGGATACCGTCTCGGAGCGCGTCTATATGGCCTCCGACGACGGCGGGGAACATTGGTACGAGACGGGCAGGTGCCCGCTGGCCGAAGGCTCGTTTCTGAACGCGGGCTTTGCCGACGGGCGGCTGGTCGGGCTGGACGTGGGCCGCGTCAACGCCGCGCGCACCGGCTGGTGCGACTATATTGCCGTCCGGGAAAGCACGGACGGCGGCAGCACCTGGACGGAAACGGCCCGTCTGCTGGAGGGCTGCGCCGTCTATCTCTGGCGGCTGCGCCGCCTGCGCGACGGTTCGCTTCTCGTGCTTGCCAGCTTCTACGGCACGCCATGGGGCATTGGCTGCGAACGCGCAACGCGCAACACCATGCTTCCCGGCGAGACGTATCTCAATAAAATTCAGACTTTTTTCCTTCATAGTACGGACGGCCGGAGCTTTTCGGGGCCGCACTATGTCCTTCCGGGCATCGGCGCGCATGAGTACGACGCGGCAGAGCTGTCTGACGGACGGCTTCTGTTCGTGGCGGGCGACGTGCAGGGCACGCCGGTCGGGCGGCAGCTCGTCCGCCGCTCGGCGCAGGGCTTCATCAACGGGCCGCTGCTGCCCATCGGCGCGGGCGCTCCGCCAGAGCCTGCGAAAAATCCGCAGGGCGGCTTCGTCCCGGAAAGCATCGTGTGCCTGCCGGGCGATGTTCTCGTCGGTGCGCGGCGAGGCAAGCCCTTCAGCTGCTCCGGCGATCTCGGCCAGACATGGACGGTGATCGAGGGCGCGGGAAACGGACTCTATCAGCCGTGCATCCGCCTGCTGCCGGACGGACGCGCTGCGGCCTTCGGCCACTGCGGCGCGGACAGCGCGGTCGGGCAGACGCGCATGGCGATCGCCGCCGATCTGTTCCGGCTGGACGGTGCGCCTCCCGCGGGGTGTGAGCTGTCTCTTGAACGCGTGCTTTCTGCGGACGGGAGCCATTACGGCAACGCATATACGGCGCGGCTGACCTGCAAGGGAAGTCCTGTCGCCGGGCGGCAGATGACGTTCCGCGTTGTACCGTTCTGGACAGAGGACGGAGCGGTCAATACCCTTGTGCAGGAGCAGGCGCCGATCAGGCTTTCCGCCGTGACAGACGCGGACGGCCTCGCCAATGCGGCCTTTCCCGCGTTTGACGCCGTCCGGGACATTCACTTTGCCTACACCATCGACGCCTTTGCCGAAGCCGCACCCGGACAGGCATCCTGCGTCAGCGCCAGCCGCTGTGAGCTTGCCATGACGCCGTACCGCCGCTGCCGTCACCCGTACCCGGCCTATTTTGCCGAAAACACCCTCTATCTGTCACCGGAGTTGGAAAAAGCGTTCCCGGACTGCCGCCGCAGGCTTGCGGAGGAAGCGGGACGGGATGTTCCCGCAGTTCCGGACGCGCCGCTTCGGCAGGCACTTTTGGATGCGGGCGTATTGCGGCAGACGGAGGACGGCCTCCGGTGGATCGCGCGCGTACACGGCGCGCAGGCGCTCGAGGCGGTGCTCCCACAGCCGGATGGCGACTGGTATATCTGAAATTCCGCGTATGCGCGGAACGCAAATTATAAACAGGAGAGAGCTGCTATGAAACTTGTAGTATTGGACGGTTATACGGAAAATCCCGGCGATCTGAGCTGGGCAGAGCTGGCCGCGCTTGGCGAGCTGACGGTCTATGACCGCACGTCGTATACCGAGTCCCCGCTGATCGCGGAGCGCATCGGCGACGCGGAGATCGTGGTCATGAACAAAACGCCGATCTCCCGCGCGACGATCGACGCGTGCCCGAATATCCGGCTGATCGCGGTGCTTGCGACGGGCTATAACGTTGTGGATTACAACTACGCGCGGGAAAAGGGCATCCCGGTCGTGAACGTGCCGGCCTACGGCACAGCGTCGGTCAGCCAGTATTCCATCGCCCTTCTGCTGGAGATCTGCCACCATATCGGCCATCACAGCGCGTCTGTCCATGCGGGCAATTGGGCCTCGAATCCCGACTGGTGCTATTGGGACTATCCGCTCATCGAGCTGGAGGGCAAGACTATCGGCATCATCGGCTTTGGCCGCATCGGCCAGGCGGAGGGCCGCATCGCGCGGGCGATGGGCATGCACGTTCTGGCATATGACGTCTATCCGAACGACGCCGGGCGCGCCATCGGCGCGTATGTCGATCTGGACACGCTGCTTGCGCAGTCGGACGTGGTGTCGCTGCACTGCAATCTGACGCCGGAGAACACCGGACTCATCAATAAAGAGAACATCGCGAAAATGAAGGATGGCGCGATCCTCATCAACAACGCCCGCGGCCAGCTGATCGTGGAGCAGGACGTCGCCGACGCGCTGAACAGCGGCAAGCTGGCTGCCGCCGGGCTGGATGTAGTCTACACAGAGCCGATCCGCCCGGACAATCCGCTCCTGACCGCGAAAAACTGCATCATCACGCCGCATATCTCCTGGGCGCCGAAAGAGAGCCGCCAGCGGATCATGGACGCCACGGCAGAAAACATCCGTGCCTTCCTCGCCGGAACGCCGCAGAACGTCGTCAATCGCTGAAGCGCTGAAAAACCCGCTGCCGCCTGCTCCGCAGGGACAGCGGGTTTTATGCGGCGGGGCTTTTGCTGCGCCTGCGTGCCATTTTGCGGCGTTGCAATATTAACAGAAATATGGTATGATGTTCCCACTTACCGGAAGGGGGAACTGCTTTGCTTTATCTGCTGCTTGCGCTGTTTACGGCGGTGATCGTCGCGGTCGATCAGCTGACAAAATATCTGGCTGCGGCCAATCTCGTGGGGAAGACCGTCACACTCATCCCCGGCTGGCTCCAGCTGCACTACATCACGAACGACGGCATGGCGCTGAGCCTGCTGCGCGGCGCGCGGTGGCTGTTCGTGGTCATGACGGCGGTGTATCTCGCGGTCGTGATCTATGTGCTCGTGAAAAAATGGTTCAAAAAGACGCCGGAGCTGTGGTGCATCGCGGCCATCACCGGCGGCGCGATCGGCAATTTCATCGACCGCATTTCCACCGGTCTTGTCATTGACATGATCTGCATCCCGTGGTTCTCCACGTTCAACGTGGCGGATCTGTTCATCACGTTCGGTGCGCTGGTCCTTGTGATCTATATTCTGACGAAGGATAAGGAGCTGCTGGCCGACAAGCCGAAGGAGCAGAAGAAACCGCATGACGCTGACGCTTGACAGAGACGGCGAACGGCTCGACAGCGCGCTCAGCCGCCTCGTGCCGGAGCTGACCCGCAGCCAGGCCCAGCGCCTGATCGAGCAGGGTGCGGTCACGCAGGCCGGAAGGCCCGTCAAAAAGAACGAAAAGCTCCCCGCCGGGACGGCGCTGGAGCTGGAAATTCCAGAAGTGCGCGAAACGCCCATCGCGGCGCAGGACATTCCTCTGGAGGTCTGCTATGAGGACGCGGACGTGATCGTCGTCAATAAGCCCAAGGGGCTTGTCGTCCACCCGGCCCCCGGTCACGCGGACGGCACGCTCGTCAACGCGCTGCTGGCCCACTGCGGAGACTCCCTGTCCGGCATCGGTGGGGAAAAGCGCCCCGGCATCGTCCACCGCATCGATAAGGACACGTCCGGCCTCATCATTGCGGCCAAGAATGACTTTGCGCACGCCGCGCTGGCCGCACAGCTGAAGGATCACAGTCTGGCCCGGACGTATGTGTGCATCGTCTGCGGCAAGATCAAAGACGATTCCGGCACCATCGATGCGCCCATCGGCCGCCACCCGGCCGACCGCAAGAAAATGGCCGTCACGGAGAAAAATAGCCGCAGCGCCGTGACGCACTGGCGCGTGTTGGAGCGCTTTTCCGGCTATACGCTCGTCGAGTGCAAGCTGGAAACGGGCCGGACGCACCAGATCCGCGTCCACATGGCCTATCGCGGCCACCCGATTTTGGGCGATATGGTCTACGGCCATAAAAAGCCCGAGTTGGGGCAGGACAGCCAATGCCTGCACGCAAAGGAGCTTCGCTTCGTGCACCCGCGCACAGGACAGCTCGTAACCGTCTGCTGTGAGCTGCCGGACTATTTTACCGCGCTTCTGGAAAAGCTGCGCGCAAGGGCTTGACATTCCAGCCCCGTTCTGCTACCATGATGCCATCTTCGAAATGAGGTCGTTATGATGTACGTTTCCGCCATGTTCGCGTTTCTCTTTACCTTTACTGGCTTGCAGTAAGGGTAATTTGTGATGCGCAGAAACGAAGTCAGGTTCGCAACGCGGCACAGATTACGCTGTGCCGCGTTTTTTGTTTGTATTTTCTGAAAGGATGGATATCGCTATGGAACTTTCTGATTACAGGACACAGATCGACCGGATTGACGCGGAGCTTCTGCAGCTGTTTGCCGAGCGGATGCAGACGGCTGCGGGGATCGCATCATATAAAAAAGCGCACGGCCTGCCGGTTCTGGATGCCGGGCGGGAGCGCGAGAAGCTGGCGCAGATCGTAAAGACCGCGCCGGAGGAGCTGCAGGAGGAGGCCGTGAGCCTCTACCGGCTGCTGTTCTCCCTCAGCCGCAGCTACCAGCGCGATCTGCTGGATGAAAAGACGGCGCTTCCGGCGCTTCTCAAAACAGCGCTGGAACAGACGCCGCAGCTCTTCCCGCCCACAGCAGCCGTTGCCTGCCAAGGCGTTGAGGGCGCGTATTCGCAGCAGGCCTGCGACAAGCTGTTCCAGCATCCGAGCGTATTCTTCTGCGCGACATTTGACAAGGTCTTCTCCGCTATCGAGCAGGGCCTGTGCCAATACGGCGTTCTGCCGCTGGAAAACAGCACGGCAGGCTCGGTCAACGCGGTGTATGACCTCATGCAGAAGCACAATTTCTCCATCGTCCGCAGCGTCCGCCTGCGCGTGGATCACAGTCTGCTGGCGCTTCCGGGCGTAAAGCTGTCCGAAATTCGCGAGGTCGTCTCGCACGGACAGGCGCTGGAGCAGTGCTCCGAATTTTTAAAGCAGCTGCCGAACGTTACCGTGACCCGCTGCGAAAACACGGCGGCGGCAGCCCGCATGGTCGCCGGAGCGGGACGGCGCGATCTCGCCGCCATCGCCTCGCCCGTACTATATCCCGGGGCGGCTACAGCGTTGATCGAGGCCGTGGTGAACATATTGAAACGCTTGATCGTACCGGCACCCGTCGTATAGTGCGTTGTACCGAGCGACGTGACGGGAATCATCGCCCCGTCGGCACCCCGTACGAAGAAGAGGTTCAGGTTGTCGCGGTAAGCCCGATAAGGCGCGTCGGCCTGAATATATACACGGTATATACGGTTGAACATATTGAAGTCATTGACGTAGATCGAACCCGTGAACGCTTTCATCGTAGAGAAGATGTCGGACATCGAAACCCCGACCAACTGCGCTTTGTCGCGGTCCACGTCGAAATAAAGCTGCGGAATGTCGGCTTGCATCGAAGAGGCCAGCCCCGTAAACTCGGGCCGCTGCTCGGCATAGTGCATCAACGTATCCACCGCCCGCTGCAGATCGGCATAGCCGGCATCCCCGCGAGCTTCGAGCACCATTTCGAAACCGCCCGAGGTTCCCAGACCGGGAATGACGGCAGGCGTCGAAAGATAGACCTTGCTTTCGGGATAACGGCGCATCTCCTCGCGGATGTCGTTCATCAGCCGGCGGATGTTCGAACTTTTGCGCTCCTCCCACGGTTTGAG
>ENA-OYXB01001104-OYXB01001104.1-human-gut-metagenome-genome-assembly--contig:-NODE-1104-length-11157-cov-7.070708_pt1 | contig 11157 bp, 14 predicted proteins | sample MGYA00244176_ERZ653409 | MGnify/ENA primary metagenome ERZ653409 (study PRJEB26926, sample SAMN06164912) | human gut metagenome | biome: ENVO:00009003; feature: ENVO:2100002; material: ENVO:00002003... | reverse complement strand
GGGTATTATGAACATCGCATTTGGAAACCCATGCGAGGTGCCGTACCAGCAGTATCGGTTTGACCGGTACGGAATCTAGTGCGGCGACAAAAAGGCTCTCCTTTTTTAAAGGAGAGCCTTTTTTACTGGGTGCGATTCGCTATTTTGTTTCTTTTACCTTTCGCAGCAGAATATAGCCGATGACAAACAGAACCAGCAGCGCCAGAATGCCATAAGTGGAGGACCCCAACGCCAGTGCGCAGAAGGACATAATCAGCGGGCCAAAGAAGTCGGCAAACTTGCCGAAGATGTCAAAGAAACCGAAATACTCGTTGGACTCTTCTTTGGGGATGATGCGTCCATAGAAGGAGCGGGACAGCGACTGGATGCCGCCCTGTGCCATGCCGACGACCACGGCCAAAACCCAGAATTCCCAGCTTTGGTTCATCTGGTAACCAAAGACACAGATGACGCAGTAGATGAGGATGGAGATGCGGATGACCTTGAGCGTGCCGATCTTTTCCGCCAGACGGCCCGAGAAGATGGCGCACGGGAAGGCGATGAACTGGGTGAGCAGCAGCGCCAGGATCATGCTGGTGTCGCTGATGCCGACCTCACCGCCGTAGGTGGTTGCCATCGAGATGATGGTGTATACGCCGTCGATGTAGCAGAAGTAGGCGATGATGAAGTAGAGGATGGTGGGTTGCTGGCGGATCTTTTTGAGGGTCTGGCCGACGCGGGAAAAGGCGTGGCGGACCTGATTGCTGCGGCGCGCAAGGTAATGGGTTTGCTGGACATTCTTTAAAAGGGGAATGGTCAATACAGCCCACCACACTGCGGTGATGACAAAGGAAATCTGGGTTGCCTGCATGGTCGAAAGGCCAAATGGGGTGAACAGAATCAGCAGGATGCCGATGACAAAAGGAATGCAGCTGCCGATGTAGCCCAGCGCGTACCCGTAGGACGAGACGCGGTCCATCCGGTCGTCCTCGGTGACGTCGACCAGCATCGAGTCATAGAAGATGTTGCAGGCGCTGTAGCAAAGGCGGCTGAAGATGAAGAAGACCAGGTATGCCACCCAATTTCCCGAGAAGGAGAGGGCCAGCAGGCCGACGACGCCGAGAACCAAAAACACCGCGAACATGCGCTTTTTCATGCCCTTATAGTCTGCAAGTGCCCCGAGAAATGGGGAGAGCAGCGCGAGGATGAGCACAGCAGCCGAGGTGGCCAACCCCCAAATGCCGGAGGCAGTAGCTTCCGAAACCTCCTGCTCGGCAAGGGAGCGGAAGAGGATGGGGATGGTGGTGGAGATGAGCATGGTAAAGGCGGAGTTTGCGACATCGTACAAAATCCAGCTCTTTTCTGCCTTGGAAAGATTGGACATAATATTCCTCCCTCAAAGTGATCTAAAAAAGATATCCGTACCTTAAAATAAAGGATTTTGTCCAAGCTGTCAAGAAGGCTCATGTTAAGGGGAGGATAAATCTTTGTGTGATTTGTCGCGCGGCTTCCAAAAGATGTAAAAAAATCTTTCTGAACTTTTGATGAAATTGTATAAAAAACCTCTTTCCATCTTAGGAAAGCAGTGTTAAAATAAAGACAAATACGGATTTTGTCCCTCTGACAAGGACGAACTCTGTACACACAACACAAAAACGCGCAGATGAGCAATCTGTGCTGAAAATAATCGACTTATATTGTATGAAAAAGGAGGTACTCTTTATGAAACTGTACATTTCCGTCGACATGGAGGGCCTGGCGGGCATCACCAACTGGAAGGATGAGACGGAGGACCGCGAGCGCTTCCGCAAAGCGATGAACGAGCAGGTGGAGTGGGTGCTGGAGGGCATTGCCAAATCCAAGAGAAATCGCGAGATCACCCACATCTACATCGCCGATTCGCACGGCGGCGGACAGAACCTCTCCTATGATGGTTTAAACGAGAAGGATTCCCGCGTATGGCTCATCAGCGGCAGTCCCCGCCCGCAGTACATGATGCCGGCGATGGACGACAGCTTTGACCTGGCCTTTTTTGTCGGCTACCACGGCGGTGCAGGCGAGCGTGCAAGCTCGATGGACCACACCTATTCCGGCGCTTCGGTGCAGAACATCTACATCAACGGCAAGCTGATGAATGAGGGCACCATCAACGCTGCCTATGCCGGCATCGTCAATCAGGTACCGGTCGGACTTGTTATCGGAGATTCGGCGCTGGAAAAGCAACTCAAAGGCGACGGCATGATGCCTTGGGTAGAGTTTGTCAGCACCAAACAGTCGCTGGCACGGTTTGCGGCGGTCTATAAACCAAAGAAGATTCTGCACGACGAGATCATCGAGGCGGTCAAGAAGGTGCTGGACGGCGACTACAAGAGCACACCGCTGTACCTGTTTGGTGCGCCGTATCACTGCCGGATGGACCTGACCAATTCCGCCAAGTGCGATTATGTGCAGCAGATGCCCGGCATTCACCGCACCGGCGGCAGAACGCTCGAATTTGAGAGCAACAGCTTCACCGAAATTTTCAATGCCATTCAGGGCGTAGCCAATATGGCGCGTCTGGGCTAAAAAAGGGAACTTTGCAGGAAAAGAGGGAACAGCGATGAAACAGGCTTTGGTTGTAGTCGACTATCAAAACGATTTTGTGGACGGGGCGTTGGGCTTTGAAAGGGGAAAGGATCTTGAGGAGCCTATCTGCCAGAAAATCCGCAAGGCGCGGCAGGACGGCGCGGAGGTCATCTTTACCTTCGACACCCACGGCGAAAATTATCTCTCTACCCAAGAGGGAAGAAAGCTCCCCATCGTGCACTGCCTCAAGGACAGTGAGGGATGGCAGCTGTATGGAGAGGTCGCACAGCTGCGGCAGCCGGGCGATCGCTGCTTCTTTAAACCGTGTTTTGGTTCCTGGGAGCTGGGCGAATATGCCCGAGAGCGCGGCTTTGAGCAGATCGAGCTGTGCGGGTTGGTTTCCAATATCTGTGTGCTCTCCAATGCAGTCCTCTTAAAGTCTGCGCTGCCGGAGACGCGCATCCTGGTGGATGCACGCTGCGTGGGTAGTGCGGACAGCAAGGCCAATGAAGAGGCGCTGGATATGCTCGAGAGCGTGCAGGTTGAGGTCATCGGCCGGTAGACAAATTATAATATTGTGTATTTATAATACAAAGTGTAATAAAAAGAAAGACAAGGGGTGGGCAATATGCTCACCCCTTGTGCAGGGAGGAAATAGCAATGATTTATTTTAACTGCGATTATCTGGAAGGCGGACACCCCAAGATTTTGGAGAAGATGATGCAGACCAACATGGAGCAGCTGACCGGCTACAGCACCGATCCATACTGCGACAGTGCGCGGGAAAAGATTCGCCGTGCCTGTGGTCGAGAGGATGCCGACGTGCGCTTTTTGGTTGGCGGAACGCAGACCAACCTCATCGCCATCGCCTCGATTTTGAAACCTTATCAGGGCGTACTGGCGGCAAAAGATGGTCACATCGCCTGCCATGAAACCGGCGCCATCGAGGCGACCGGCCACAAGGTGCTGCCGATTCCCTGTGTGGACGGCAAAATCACCGGTGATGAGGTGCGTCAATACTGCAAGAGCCACGACATCGACACCATGCGTGAGCACATGGTAGAGCCAGGAATGGTATACATCTCCTACCCGACTGAGATTGGTACCCTGTACAGCAAGGAAGAGCTCATCGACCTGCACAATGCTTGCAGCGAATGCCACATCCCGCTGTATATCGACGGCGCGCGCATGGGCTACGGACTGATGAGCCCGGCTGCAGACGTCACCCTGTCGGATATCGCAAATCTGTGCGATATGTTCTATATCGGCGGCACCAAGTGCGGCGCCATCATGGGTGAGGCACTGGTCATCCTCAACCCAGAGCTCAAAGAGGGCTTCCGTTACCTGATTAAGCAGCACGGCGGATTGCTCGCAAAAGGCCGTTTCCTGGGTCTGCAATTTGATGTCCTGTTTGAAGATAACCTGTATTATGACATCTGCAAAAAGGCAGTCGATCAGGCCATCTCCATCCGCCGCGCTTTCGAGCAGAAGGGCATTGCAGTTGATGGCGATTCGATGACCAACCAGCAGTTCCCCATTCTGACCCATGAACAGATGGAAGCGCTGAGCAAGAAATATGCCTATGAGATTTGGGAGCGCCGCGAGGACGGCATGACCGTTGTGCGCTTCTGCACCAGCTGGGCGACCAAGGACGAAAATGTTCAGGCGCTGCTTGCAGACATCGCCGCTCTGTAAGAGAGTCACCCAAAAAACAGCAATTTTACAAATGGCAGCTCGGGCAGCTGCCACACAAAAGGGAGGGGACGAGCAGATGAAACAGAAGATGTATCAGCTGTACATCGCCAGCAACGTGACTGTGGGAGTCAGCTTCGTGCTGAGCCTGATCCTGCACTTTCTGGGCCAAGGCGGGCTCGCGATCGGGGCTGCCGCGGTGTGCGTCGCCGCGATGGTAGTGGGCCTTGTGTCTTTGATCCTGCGCTTTACGCTCAAGTAATCGCCCTGTACCTTTTAAGGCAGCACCGGTAAGGGGAAAAAACCTCATTGCCGCAAAGGCTGCCTTTTGTAACCGATTTGGGAGGACGGAAGGGGAAGCTTTCCCTGCCGGTCCTCCCTTTTTTATTATTATAAAGGAAAATCTCCTCTTGCAGCTGGCGTTGCAGCTGGCATGATAGAAGCAATTTTGGCGGGGAAATTTTCAAAAAAAACCCCAAGTGTAAAGCAAAACCCCTTGACAGATCGCAAAATCTTTCGTATAATAGCAAAGGATTCCCAAGTAAAGGCAAACACCTTTACACCATGGCCCCGATGGGAGGCGACGCCACAGTGCCCAAAAACCTGCAAATCTCCGTGCTGCTCGACTATTACGGCCAGATGCTGACCGACAAACAGCGCGAGGTGGCGCGGCTCTACTACAACGAGGACCTGTCTCTGGGAGAGATTGCACAGCTGACCAACATCACCCGGCAGGGCGTGCGCGACAGCATCAAGCGCGCTGAGGCCACCCTCTTGGAGCTGGAGGAGCGCCTGGGACTTGCAAAAAAGTTCAGAGCCTACTCCCAAAAGCTTGAGGAAATTGTCCGCTGTGCAAACGATATCGCCTTCGAGGCCGGACGCTATCCGGCAAACCGCAAGATCGAGCAGGATGCCAACCGCATCGTCGAACTTGCACGGCAGATCGAGGACGCATAACCACTTGCTATTTTCTTTTTATTGAGATACCACACCGCGAACACTTTAGTTGCAAAGGAGGAATGGTCCGATGGCATTCGAGGGACTTGCCGATAAGCTCAACCAAGCCTTTAAAAAGCTGCGCTCCAAAGGTAAGCTTTCCGAAAACGACGTCCGGGACGCGATGCGTGAGGTCAGAATGGCCCTGCTGGAAGCGGACGTCAACTACAAGGTTGCCAAAGACTTTGTCAAGAATGTGACTGAAAAAGCCGTCGGCGAAGAGGTGCTTTCCAGCCTCACTCCGGCCCAGCAGGTCATCAAGATTGTTCGCGACGAGTTGACCGAGCTGATGGGTTCCACCGACAGCCGCATCAACTTTTCCTCCAAGATTCCGACTGTCATCATGATGTGCGGCTTGCAGGGATCCGGTAAAACCACCCATTCGGCCAAATTGGCCAAGATGTTCCGCAAGCAGGGTCACCGCCCACTGCTGGTAGCCTGCGACATCTACCGCCCGGCAGCGATTGAGCAGTTGCAGGTAGTCGGTGCCCAGGTGGATACACCCGTCTTTGAGATGGGCACCATCAGCCCGGTGGAGATCGCCAAAAACGCCATCAAACACGCGAAGGACTACGGCAACGACATCGTCATCCTCGATACCGCAGGACGCCTGCACATCGACGAGGACCTGATGCAGGAGCTGCGGGACATCAAGGAGGAAGTTCACCCCAACGAGATTCTGCTTGTCATCGACGCGATGACCGGTCAGGATGCGGTGAATGTGGCCGAAAAGTTTAACGAGACGCTCGGCATTGACGGCGTCATCCTCACCAAGCTCGACGGCGATACCCGCGGCGGTGCGGCCCTCTCGGTAAGGGCAGTCACCGGCAAGCCGATCAAGTTTGCAGGCACCGGCGAAAAGCTGGACGATCTGGAGGTCTTTCACCCCGACCGCATGGCTTCCCGCATCCTGGGCATGGGCGATGTGCTCACCCTGATCGAGAAGGCGCAGGACGAAGTCGACGAGAAGAAGGCCGCCGAGGTCGCACAGAAATTAAAAGAAAACTCCTTCGACATGGAGGACCTGCTCGAACAGATCAAGCAGGTGCGCAATATGGGGCCGTTGGGAAAGATTTTGGAGATGTTCCCCGGCATGTCCGGCAAGGTCACCGACGAGGCGGCCCAAGCGGGCGAGAAGGAGATCAAATATCTCGAGGCCATCATCAACTCGATGACCAAGGCCGAGCGGGCAAACCCCGACCTCATCAATCCTTCCAGAAAGCGCCGCATCGCGGCGGGCAGCGGAACCGATGTCCCGCGCGTCAACCGGGTGCTCAAGCAGTATAAGCAGATGAAGGAAATGATGAAGATGCTCGGCGGCAAGGGCAAGGGCGGCAAGCGTCGCAGAAGGATGCCCTTTAACCCGGCAATGTTAAAAAACTTGCCGCCAATGTAGAGCGGCATCAAACCCCGCAGCCTAAAGAAGGCTGGAAAAACAAGTTTATCAGATTTCCGAGGGAAATTATGATATAGATTTAGAAAGGTTCAGGAGGTGACAGAAATGGCTGTTAAAATTAGACTTCGCAGAATGGGCGCTAAGAAGGCTCCGTTCTACCGCATCGTTGTAGCTGATTCCCGTTATCCGCGCAATGGCCGCTTCATCGAGGAGATCGGTTACTATGATCCGGCACAGACTCCGGCAACAGTAAAGGTTGACGCTGAGAAAGCAAAGAAGTGGATGTCTAACGGTGCACAACCGACCGATACAGTTAGATCCCTGCTTAAAGCTAACGGTGTCCTGTAGGAGGTAAGCACGCATGCAGGAACTGATTATTACTATTGTGAAAGGCCTTGTAGACGATAAAGATGCAGTTTCCGTCACCGTCGATGAACCGAAGGAAGACGGCACTGTAGTGTATCATCTCCATGTCGCAGCAGACGATATGGGCCGTGTCATCGGCAAACAGGGCAGGATTGCCAAGGCGATCCGTACAATCGTAAGATCCGCTGCCGGTAAGGTTGAGCAGAAGGTAGCAGTCGAAATCGACTAAGATTTTGCCGCTTTCTAATAAGGATCATCCGAAAGGGCGCAGGGGCTCAAAGCCCGGCGTCCTTTTTTGCTATCTGCATTTGCACGCAGAAGGGGGAAGAGCAATGCACCATATGTCCGATATTTTGCAAAGAAAACAGCTTCCGTTTTATCGGCAGGAGCTCAAAGATCTGCTCCGACAGCTGGGGCTGGAGCGGGGAGATACCGTCATGTTGCACGCTTCGCTCAAGGCGTTCGGCTATCTGATCGGAGGGGCGGAGACGATTATCGAGGCACTTTTGAGCACCCTCGGGCCGGAGGGCACCTTGGTCATGCCCTCCCAGACGGTGGGACATTCCAACCCGCGTTTTTGGCAGTACCCACCTGTCCCAAAAGAATGGCACGAAAAAATCCGCGACTCCATCTTGCCGTATGACCCCGAGCGCACGCCGGTCGACCAGGAGTTGGGACAGACAGCCGTTTATTTTTCGCGCTTCCCCCATGTGCGCCGCAGTGCGCATCCGCTGTATTCCTTTTGCGCGTATGGAGCGGGGGCAGAGCAGGTCGTGCAAGATCATCCGCTGGATTACGGATTGGGACCGCAGTCCCCGCTGCAAAAGCTCTATGAGATGGACGCGAAAATTTTGTTGCTGGGCACGACCTTTGAGACGAACACCTCTCTGCATTTGGCGGAATACTTTGCAAACCGCCCAGATATTGAGGAGTCTGCCCCGATTCTGGTGGACGGGAAAAAGCAGTGGGTTTCCTTTAAAAACATCGACCTCGATATTTTTGACGACTTTTTGGAGGTGCAGCGGGAATTTTTCACAGAGTATGCTGCCAATATCCGCAGAGAGCCTCTGCCCAATGGGGAGGCCAGCTGTTTTAGGATGCGGGATTGCGTGGAGCTTGCTAAGCGGCACTATCAGCAAAAAGGGTAAGATCAATAGGTGATGTAGATGATTCGTTTCATTGACAGCTGTTCACAGATAGAACAACTATGGAAAGAGGGTCCCTTTCAGCTTGACCACTGGGAAACCTATGCAGATGCCGTTTATGAAGGACTCGTTGAAGTTGTAAAGCAGGATATTCAAAGCTACTTAGATGCCGGGGTGTGCAGTTTTGAACAAGATTTCTTACCGCTAATACAGGCAGTTCATCAAAATCCGAAGATGGAAATGCTTTGCCACTCTTTTTACAAGGTGACAAAGGATCTGGAAGATCAGGTTGTCCGCCACTTTGGCAAAAGCCTCGATGTCGATATTGTCCTTTATTTGGGGCTTGGAAATGCAGCTGGCTGGGTTCTCAATATTCGGGGAAGAGATGTGATCTTGCTGGGTGTTGAAAAGATTATTGAGTTAGACTGGTGTGACCTGGACGCAATGTATGGGCTGATCTATCATGAGCTCGGCCATGTCTATCAATCCCAGCACGGTGTCCTGGAGAGACATTCGCAGGAACAGGAGAAGAATTTTGTTTGGCAGCTCTTTACAGAAGGAATTGCCATGTATTTTGAACAGGTTTTGGTGGGAAATTTTGATTACTACCACCAAGATAATGCGGGATGGAAGGACTGGTGTAGCCGGCATTTCCAGCAGATTTTGGTCGATTTTAATGCTGACCTGCCAGCAATGACCCGCCAGAATCAGCGCTATTTTGGCGACTGGTGCGATTATTTCGGGTGGGGAGATGTGGGATACTATCTCGGAACCCGCTTTGTCCACAGTCTTTTATCCGATTTTTCTTTTGATGAGCTAATCAAACTGGACATAGACCGTGTGTACAGGTGTTATAAGGCTTTTTATCAGCGGCATAGCCCGATAAAATAGGATGGGAAGGGAAGAAAAATGAGACTGTTCCATGTCAGCGAAGAGAGCGACATCGAGATCTTTCATCCGCGTCTGCCTACCCGGGCCGATCTGGACCCGAAGGTCGGTTTGGTTTGGGCAATCGATGAGAAGCATCTCCCCAACTTTCTGACACCAAGAAATTGTCCGCGGGTCGCCTATCATGTCGGGGAGCAAACGACCGAAGCGGACCGCAGGAAATTCTTCACCTCTGCCAGCCAGTCCTATGCACTGGTGCTGGAGCACGGATGGCTAGAGAGAATGAGAAGCACCAGCCTGTACCTGTATGAATTTGCTCCGAACGATTTTATCCTACAGGACGCAGTGGCGGGATACCACGTTGCCACGACAACCCAGTATCCGAAGGCAAAATACCGGCTGGAGGACCTGTTTGCGGAACTGGCCAAACGGAATGTCGAGGTGCGGCTGGTGGATAATCTGTGGGATATCGCACAGGCAGTGCAATGTTCTACCCTGAACTGGTCGCTGTGCCGGATGGGATATGCTCAGCCCAAAAGGGAAAGAAAATTGTAATGAAAAAAAGAAAGGAGAAAGCGTATGCGCAAACAATATATCGAAGCTGGCAAAATTGTCACCACCCACGGGGTTCGCGGAGAGGTCAAGGTGTATCCTTGGTGCGATGATCCGGAAATGTTTTTGGACATCGAAACCATCTATCTGGATGCCAAGGGTCAGAAACCACTGACGCTGGAAGGGGTTCGCTTTGCCAAAAATATGCCGCTGTTTAAAATTGAGGGGATCGATTCGATCGACGATGCGGCGAAACTGCGCAACAAGGTCATCTATATCCACCGCGACGACATCCCGATGGAGGAAGGCGAATACCTCATCCAGGATCTGATGGGCCTGCAGGTGGTCGATGCCGACGACGGCCACGTGTACGGGGAATTGACCCAGGTGAGCCCCACCGGAGCCAACGATGTCTACCACATCCGTTTTGCAGACGGCAAGGAGCGGCTGATCCCCGCCATCCCGCAGGTGGTTATCCAGGTGGATCTGGACGGCGGCGTGATGAAGATCCGACCGCTGGAGGGACTGTTTGACGATGAGGATTGATATTGCCACTCTCTTCCCCGAAATGTGTGAGGCGGTGTTGGGGGAGAGCATCATCGGCAGGGCCCGCAAGGCCGGCAAACTGGAAATCCACTGCCACAATATCCGCGACTACTCCAAGGACAAGCATCATCGGGTGGACGACACCCCTTATGGCGGCGGCAAGGGGATGTTGATGCAGACCATGCCGATCTACGACTGCTTTGAGGCGGTTTGCGCCATGACAAAAAGTCGCCCGCATGTCATCTACATGTCGCCCAAAGGTCAGCCGTTTAATCAGCAAAAAGCGATTGCACTGCGGGAGTATGAGCATATTTTTCTGCTGTGTGGGCATTATGAAGGTGTAGACCAGCGGGTGCTGGATGAAATTGTGGACGAAGAGATCTCGCTGGGGGATTATGTGCTCACCGGAGGCGAGCTGGGCGCGCTGGTGGTCGCCGACGCGGTGGGCAGATTGTGCCCGGGCGTGCTTTCTGAGGAGGTCTGCTTCACCGAGGAGAGCCACTACAGCGGCCTGTTGGAGTATCCGCAGTACACCCGCCCGCCGGTTTGGCATGGGATGCAGGTGCCGGCAGTGCTCTCCAGTGGCCACCACGCCAACATCTTGAAGTGGGAACGTGAGCAGTCCCTGCTGGAAACCGCGCGCAAGCGCCCCGATCTGATCGAGAAGGCGATCGCCGACGGCAAGCTCAGCGATAAGGAAAAACGATGGTTGTCTGAGAGAGCTCAGCCACAGGAACCGTTTTCGGAAAACAGCATAAAGTAAGAGTGAGGAGCAACAGAGCGCACCTTTTTTAAAAATATTTCACATTTTTGATATAGAATAGTGAAATATTTCTATTTGATATATTTTTCACAGATCAAAACGGTGGAAACAGGATGGTTATAATGACAGCTATGTTGAAAACTTTATAGTGAATTCTGCCAAAGAGACCGCCTGAAAAAAACGATCATCTGGAAAAGAAGCAGAAAATCGAAGCAGCGTGTAAAAGAATGGCAAAATATGCGTTGACGAACTGCTCCTTTGTGTTATAA
>ENA-OYXB01001099-OYXB01001099.1-human-gut-metagenome-genome-assembly--contig:-NODE-1099-length-11170-cov-5.023932_pt1 | contig 11170 bp, 9 predicted proteins | sample MGYA00244176_ERZ653409 | MGnify/ENA primary metagenome ERZ653409 (study PRJEB26926, sample SAMN06164912) | human gut metagenome | biome: ENVO:00009003; feature: ENVO:2100002; material: ENVO:00002003... | reverse complement strand
GTTATATATAATGTAGCATTTTTTATTTTGGAAAAAACTCTGATAATCAACGAAATCTGGGAAATGTCTTCGCGTAATAGTCCCGAAAGTAAAAATTCGGCCTTCACACTTTCTATTATTGGGAATAGGGGGGCATTAAAAGGTACGACACCCGGCAGGCATTCTGTTTTTTTGCAAGTAAAAAGAGGTGAATCCGACAACTTAATTGTTGAGTTTGCATGATTTATTGCCCAAAGGAATAAAGCCTCAAGCGACAACTTTCTTTTCGGAATATAAATATCCAATATTATCACATTGCAATGTGCTGAAGGTTTGAACCATTTGCACAGGAAAAATAAAACAATGTTCAGAATACTTATGTTATAAAACCAGACATTACTATTGCGTTTGATTTTTCTAAAAATCAGAAAGCTCTCTTTTATGGGTGCGAGCTTTTGAAGGATTTTTCCTCTCTTTCTCCAATCAGAGTAAACAAGCTCTGGCATGTCAACATCATCTATAGCTCCTGAAACGTTAAGGGGCGCAATAGAAAAAACTTCATCAAAGACAGAACTGTGTATTAGCGCCCAGCTAAAGTTGGCGGCTGCATAAGAAATCTTATACTTTCCTGATAAATGATGGGGAAGTACGTTTGTAATGAAATATCTCATAATCTTTATTGAATGAATTTCTTTATTTTAGCGGCATATTTTACTGTAGCCTTTTCCGGCCTAATTTCTTCAGCTGCATATATGGCATTCTTTGCAATTTGCAAATACAATGCTTTGTCAGTCATCAGTCTTTCCATTGCATTTGCCAAGCCTATATAATCGCCACGGTTGAAGCTGAGTCCACAATTATACTCATCGACCATCTTAACTCCTCCCATGCCTCGATTGACAATTAATGGTGCGCCACACTGTAGGCAGTCGTTCAACCTCATTCCCCATGGCTCATAATTTCCGCAACCCACATAAACCGAACATGACTCATACAAATCTATCAATTTGGAAATATCTACAAAACCAAGGAACTCCACATTTGACAGTTGCCGTTTCTTCGCATAATCTTGCACTTTACCGAGGTATGGTCCAGACTGCGTGATATAGCACTTGGGCATGAAGCCTTTTTTTTTCAATATGTCTAATGCTTCCAGTAATATCCAAGGAGACCTGTGCCATTGGTGTAGTCCCGACAGAAGAATTGTAAAGTTATGCCAATTGTTTTCAGTTCGTTCCATTAGCTTGCTGCCGGGAATTCGAGGCGGGTAGTACCCACATGAAATTATCTGTTCTGGTTTCCATCCGAGGTTGAACAATCCCTTTTCATAATATCCGGAAGCGTTCAAGATAAAATCAGCATTGGATATAATATTTTTTAATTTTACAGGTAAAAAGCATCTTAAATAAAGCTCCTTGAAAAATCTTTTCGGATATTCGTCCATATTACACGGAGCTTCGGAAAACATTCCATACCGGGTCTTCTTTCTGATTAAAATATTCATTAAATGCTGATAGACAGGGCATGTTTGATATGCGCAAAATATATTGTAATCATCAATATGATTGGCCAATGTTTTTTCTGCTAAATCAATATCATTTCCTATATGCACAATTTTCAAATCCGAAAACTCAGAATTGCTAAATCCGGTAGCCGATCTCAAATCTAAGTTTTCAATCCATGTGTATATGAAGCAATTCCTTGAAAGAGCTTTAGCTAATTCAGAATAAAACTTAAGGGTTGAGCGACAATACGAATGCGCCCAAAAAACGAGATTATTCATTTCTATAAAAGATTGAGTAATAAGCTTGATATACGATTGTATAAGTCATCATAGGGTACAGTAATTGGGTGCTGTCATAAGGTCGTTGCAAGAAACCTAACAGCATCAACAATCCTATGCCATACAACTTTTTATCATACCTGCCTAAATGGAACAAGTATATCAGAGGCAAGTAAGTAATAATCGCCCCCACGATCCCGTCTGCAGCCCAATTGAAAAAAAAGTTAGCCCCGACAAAACCATATTTCGAAGCAACTTCGGGTGACACCAGATTTCTTGCTCCCATGCCTAATATGGGATAGTCACAGAAGATGCGCCAGCATCGTTCCATCAAGACGCTTCTATTATCTCCCGAAATCGTACCTGTGGATTCGTCATACTGAAACCTGCCCCAAAAAGCACTGTCCATAGCTTCATTATAGGATGTTATGAACTTTAGCGTTATGAGAATCACAGCCGCAATCATTATCAGTTTCCAAGATTGCTTGCGGTAAAACACTAATAAATATATCGCCAACTGTATGAAATATGCCACAGACATGGTTGATAGCAAACCGACAATTAAAAGTATCTCTATTTTTGTGTTTTTTACAAACATCTTATTAATTATCAATGCATAGATTCCCCAAAACGCCAAGGCTCCCGGCTCATCATAAAATCCGGCATTACGGACAAGTCCCCCAAAGTAGGTATTTGTAGTGAATAATCCAAAGAAATACCCGGGTCGCATATCCATCTCAACAAATTTGAAAATAGGCTGCAATAATCCACCGAGTACTAATAAAATCCCTATTGTTCCGCTTATTGCTTGAACCACCAACCATACATCATACGTTTTGCAGAAATCCAATGAGCCACCCTCATCTTGCTGAATCCTTAGTATAGCAAAGGTAGTTAGCAGCAATATGATTCTTGTATAATATGAAGTATCCATATGGATTAATGAAAAGAAAATCCACCCAAATACCTGAATCAAGATCAGATCGTTTATTGGTTTGTCAAATTGGCCACATTTCCTTATTATGACATACGACATTGCCATGACAAACAGCAACACGTAGTTCACCGTATAATGGGGCAACCACCCCATTAGGTAGAATACGCACGGCCAGCCTGCGATGAAACTGAAGAAATACAGGAAATACCTAAAATTGAGATATGGCCTTATCTTTTCAAACATAGTTTAATGCTGCATTATATCGTTATAAATCTCCGCAAGCCGCAGGGCATTCTTTTCTCTATCGTGTCGCTTGCCGGCCACTTCCATTTCGGCAGCCGACAGTCCGATGTCACTTTCTTGCCCAAACAACCTCATCACCGTTTGTGCCAGCTGTTCATATTCTTCATAGCGATAGAAGTAGCCCGTCAGTCCGTCGGTGAGCAACGTGGGGATGCCGCCGCAGTAGCTTGCCACCACCGGCGTGCCAAGAATTTGCGCTTCGCACAACGAGTTGGGCGAGTTTTCAATGGCACTGGGCATGACATACACGTTAGCGTCAAGGAATTGTTGTTTCATCTGAGCTTCTGAAAGAGACCCAAGGAAATGCACATGCTCCTGCAATTGTAATCGCTTTACCAATCGACGAAGATATAGGTGGTAGCCTTGGAAACGAAGAATGTCTTTCAGATTATTACTCATAACACGGCTACCGCAGAAATTGACCACCGTGTCGGGATATTGCCGCAAGATAATAGGCAATGCCTTCAGCACCTGATGTGCACCTTTCAGTGGCGAACCGCTGTTGCTCACGAAAATCGTATGTTTTTTACACTGGGCATAATTCCAACGGGGAACTTCATAAAACGAATCTCGCAATGTTTCATTCATAAAGTGATAACGCAGTCGGGGATTAACGGTCATCACATGGTCACAATCCCACTGAGTACGCCCCACGATGTCAGTAATATACGTGAGGACATAATTCTCACATTCGGCTCGATGCTTGAAATTGCGTTTTGCATTGAGTAGAAATGTACCCCGATAGAAGTCAAGCGGAGTGATGTTTGTCCATTTGTTCCACAACGAAAGTCCACCATCGGCATAACGCATATAAGGCCCGGCAAGCCCCTGAATGTTTGCCACCATGCGCGTACCATTCTCATTGGCCACGCAAGCAGCTTTGGCCAGTGAATGTTCCGTGCCGTGGATATGCATCAAGTCTGGGGCAAAATCACGTATCGCCCTGCGGCAAGTCTCGATTTGTTTCTTCGACGTTCGGTCTATCCTTCCCGTAGGAATAAGGTAGTATGTAACACCGTCAATTTCATACCGTTCATAACTCCTGCCGTAAGAATAAACCATCACGCCAAGCCGTACTTCGGGCATCACCCTTAGCAATGCCTTGGCCGAGGAATACATCCATCCGCAATGTGCCGGAATAGTTTCACCCAAATGCTCGCACAGCGGAGGGAACTTGACTAATGATACCCACAACACTTTTATAGACTTTCTATCAATTTTACCCATTGTACAATTATTTTATCAGTTTCAAATCGCTTGCAACTCTCAATACCGTTCCGAGCTATTCGCTCACGCTCTTTGCGGTTGCGCATCAGTTCCTCCATGCAAACAGCGTATGCATCCAAATCGTTGTCGCGGATTATACAACCATCATAGCGGTCGGTGATAATCTCGTGCAATGCCGGGTAACTGTCAAAAGCTATCGGTACAACACCCGTCTGCATTGACTCGGTCAGTGTCAGTCCCCAGCCTTCCACCGCACTTGTCATCATGAAGATAGAAGCATTATGGTAATATGGTTCCGACGGTTGCCGTCCTTCAAAATGCACATTTCTTAGTTTTAATTTTCGAGCAAGGTTGTGGAGCATTTTTCCTTGAAGCCCCCAGCCGACTATATACAAATGCCAATCATCAAAGCCGCCGGTCTCTATCTTCTTCCATATCTTGAGTGCACGGTCAAGACGTTTCTCAAAATTGTTAAGCCTTGACACAATCAACACATTTTTTTTCTTATGGCATAAACATTCTGCTGTCTCAATTGTGTCAAATGTAAGTGGATTATGTATGGTCACACATTTCTCACTTACGTCATGTTTAAGGTAGCGGCCAAGTGTAGGCCAATCGTTGCTCGACAGCATCACGCATTTGTCACTGGCATCGTAGTTGACAGCATACATCTTCCCTGCCCCTTTAACAACCCTCTGCTTCCATAAAGGGTAAACTATCATTCTCACGCAATTCGACATCTTAGCAGAGACTCCACGCTGATGTAAGAAGTTATACCAAAGTCTTGAAAATGTTAATGTCTTTTCGTAAATAGCAGGAGTATTGTGAAAAACTGATATATATTTGAAACGACGCAAATTAAAGCCTAATACTAGTTTCGTGAACGATGTACTAAAAATAGCTTGTTGGTTAACCACCACATCCACCTTCTCTTGGGTAAGATAATTTTCCACTTGCTCTGGAGAAAGCTTGTGTACTTCGTCTTCGACATTGCCGGTATAATAGCATGATTCATCTATTGGGTAAAACAAGTAGATGCAGCGATAGCCGCGTTTCTTCAGCTCATTCATCAAGCAGTATGTGACCCGGTGAATGCCCCCCTTGGTGACAAGCAATTCACCCATGGAAACGAAACAAATGGTTTTCATTTTGCAAAAGTCTTTTCTATGATTTGTTTAGTTGCCGATATTTTTGCTTCGAGTATTTCATCCACTTTCTCATATACCACATCTGTATCGGATATAGAGTGGAGAAATGTCGAAGAATCAAACATTCTGTCTGCCAAGCCAAGACCACCTGTAAGGTTTTCCATACGGGAATTGAATCCAAAACTATTCCGTGAGCAAAAAAACGATCTGTGGAAAAGAATGGAAAAAACTGTTGCGTGGAAAGAATTGGTCACCACCATTTCGGCATTCTTTATCAAACCTAAAAACTCTTTCGGGCCAGCTTTGGCATAAATGGGCCACTTCCATGGCTTGTAGCGGAACGAATCTTTCAGTTCTATCACCTCATATCCCAGCTTGCGGTGCAAGTAATCAAGCATGGCATCGTAGTGAACGTCTCTATTTATAATCTGAAAACTCAGTATATATTTCTGTTGTTTTGATAACGGATAATTTGCCATCTTCTCCCACTGGCTGCGGGAAAGCAAAAATGTGGGATCGAGTACTACTTGTGAATCCAATCCTAATTGTGTATGCAACAAAGTTTTTCCAGTAACTTCGCGGATAAGAATTTTGTTAAACCTCTTGAGCAAAGGTTTGTAAACTTGGAGTATATCATCGGGAAGTTGTGACACACCGAAACTTGCGGCGTATGAAAATATCTTTTTATTATCCTTTACGAAATCAAGCAAGTAGGTCAGGTCGCCTTCGTTGTATTTTGGGTTCCATACTTGGTCACTTCCTGTAATAAAATAATCATACTTATCGTTGGCCTCTGCAATATTTGCCTTGTCATAATGCTTGGGCGAGTGAGGTATGATGTCCATGAACTCGTCAAAATGCCGTATTCTTTGCGGTTCAGCGATGCTCGAAGCAATATAGCATAATGTTGTTACAATAAAATCTTTCAGGCTTTTTGTGCCTATTTTGCGCAATTTCTCCTCCCCGATATTTCCGTAGTCAATGACTTCGGCCTCGAAGCCTATAGAAGTCAAATATGTGGCCAATGCATAGGCTTGCAGTTTAGCTCCGTAGCTATAAGCCCTGTGGTAGGTGAGTATCCCTATTTTCTCCATGTCTAAGTTTGTTAAAAAGTTCATTCCACTTATCGGCAATGTGTTGCAATGAAAATTCTTGCGCCCTCTCGATTGCCTTGCGCCGCATAGCAATCATCTTGCTCTGTGGCAACTTGGTAAATGCCAGAAATGTCTCAACATAAGCATCCACATCAAAAGGCTTTATAAGATACCCGGTTTGTCCGTCGTCAATGATATCTTTTGCCGATGCAAAACTGTTGAAAGCAAAAGGTATTGTTCCACGTATGGCGGCCTCCAAATTGGTTATGCTGAAACCTTCATATATCGATGTCATCAGGTGTGCCGACGATTCCATAAAGTAGCCTGACGTGTGTTGCTGAAAACCTATAAGCCTTATATTCTTGAGGCGGCGGGAACGTATTTCTTTTTCCATATACTGTCGTTTGTCACCATCTCCAACCACGAGAAGCCTCCAATTGCAATGCGGCTCAATTTTCGACCATATTTCTATTAAGTACTTAATCCCCTTTTGGTCTGTCAGCCGCCCGACATACAATGCCTGGTTTGGGCGGCTCTCGATAATGATCGGTTCTCTTGGCACTTCTATTGGATTAGGCATCGTAGATATTTGGGGACTTTCGATATGGAAAAAATCACGAAGTATCGGGCGGAAGCCATCTGAAAGGATTAAATACCTGTCGGCAACGTGCAGCATCTTTTTATGGTGCTCGGTGGTTGCCTTGTGGAGGTTGCGCATACGCCGTGGCAAACGCAGTTTCCGTATGATATTCATTGGATTGGCCCAGGATAGATTTTTCGTCACACTCTCAAGCCCGGTTTCGAGGCAATCGGGTGTGTTATGCTCGCACACTATTATTTTTATGCCCTGCGGCAAATGTTCCAGCAAAAAATCTTCGGGAACGTATGAGTCTTGATAGATAATAAAGTTTGGACTGAAATCATGAACCAAAGCATCAAATTCCTTCTTTAGCTCGTCGCCTTTCAAGTCGGAAGTTTGGTAATAAAACAGGTCGCCGTCGAGTAACTGCGAGGAGTTATCTTGTCGGGATGTGGAAAAAACTGCGACCCTGTAGCCGAACCGTCCGATAAATTCCCCAGCAAGCATCCGTGTCACCGACTCGATGCCTCCAAACCCGGGGTATCGTTGCAAAACAAATAATATATTCATTTCTGTGTTACCAGTCACACCGCAAATGATTTCCCATATTCGTGGTAAGTACCTGCCCCGTTATGCAGCGAGAAGTGTCCGACGCAAGGAATACCGCAACTTCGGCTAACCTCCTCAGGCAGGTATGCCCTTCTACTGCAATTGTTTTCGCAATATAGGTTATCCCTTTTATATCCAGTCATGTCGCTTGCTGTCACTCCAGGAGCCAGGGCATTGACTCGGATTCCTTTTGTAACCCACCGGCGAGCCATTCCTTGTGTCAGACTCACAATCGCAGCCTTTGTCAGCCCGTATGGCAATTCGTCGGGAAATAACCCTTTCTCTGAGGCCATGAATATGATTGAAGCATTGGACTTTTCAATCTGATTTTCATACTGCCGCAGAAATTCCTGAGCGAGAAAGTACGGTCCAGTCAAGTTAGTCATAATTTGGCTGGAAAACCCTTCTACTGTCACATTCATCATATTACCCTCATGAAGGCTTATCCCTGCATTGTTGACAAGGATGTCTATTTGCCCACCGAGTTCCTTCCTTGCAATGGAAAAAAAGCCCTTAAACGATTCAAGATGGGTTACATCCAGACACAAGTATTTACAACCTATTTCCTTTGCCACAATGGCAGTCTTAGTTTCATCTCGCCCTGTGATTAATACCTCCCCCCCTCGGCAGCAAATCGTTTGGCTATGTAATATCCCAGTCCGCGTGTACCGCCTGTGACGATTACTCGCTTACCTGCAAGTTTTCGAGAGGGGGCTGTAATTGATATATTTGCTACGGTGGTTTTTAACGGTTTGAAATACCACAGAATACGTTTAATCAGTGACATGTTATTTTTTGATTATTTTCTTAACTTGTGTAAGGATATCATTCCCTACCAGCTCTTTTACTGTTATTTTAATTTGCTCTTTGATTTGCTGTCCCTTAGGGGGTGGCACGATGTTCCTAAACCTATCGAGTGCCACGCTCTCGTCGGCACTGTTTGTAAAGACTTCCAGCATAATTGGCTTGTCAGATGTGGTTACAATCCATTTGGGATATACCTCCATGAAGTCTTCTTTGCTCGAAGCCGACAAATACTCAAAACCCAAGTTCTCGACAAAATCTTTCACCAGTTTCCTTGATTGCTTTCCGAAGTGTCCACCGGCAGCCATGTAAAGGTTAGCTTCCTCCCCCCAATAAGATGCGGGGTGGTCATAATTGCGAAACTCTGTCCCACACCCGTTGTTTATGAGGAGAATTCTCATGTTGTTGTCCATATGGCGGTTCCCCAACACATTCAGGTCGTAGAAGAAAGCCAAATCGCCGGTTACTATAAATGTGGTTTTGTCAGGACAGGCAATAGCTGCACCTAATGCCGTTGACAAGGGACCATCAATACCAAAACCACCCACGTTGCACGAAGTAGTTATAGAACTGTGTATGTCAAAGAAGTTCCACGCCCTCAAGCTATTGAGAATACTGAAATACAGTAGGCTACCTTCTGGCATTTTGTCATGGAGAGTATTGGCTATCCAAATGTTTGAGAACGGTATTTCAGGTATCCGGGAAAACATGGTTTTATATTCAAGGCAACATTCATTATATAATGTGTTTACACTGCTGCCTTTGGCAATGCCTTCCATGAACTGCTCTACCGACATTTCGAACACATACTCAAGATTTCTGAAACGGTCGCGCATCTCCCCGTCTTCGCTAATGCGCCAAGTGCGGGGACTCTTCAACTTTGAATAGGAATACACATCAGCGCTCACTTCGCCGATATGGATTATGAGATCTACATCGAATATGGATGAATTGTAATGGAATTGGCACCCAAGCAATGCCGAGTTGAAGGAATATTTGCCATTATAATTGCTCGTATGGTCAGCAAATACCACGGCGTTGTACTCACTGCAAAATTTATCAATAAGATCGGTCTCTTTTTGAGAAAAATGACGGTGCGAACCAATGACTATGGCTATCTTCCCATTCGGAATCGAGGGTATGCTTGCAACCGAAGTAATACGCTTGATGACCCTGCACGGAGGCAATTCCTCGCAAGCAAAATTACCACTGTGCATCGTTTCAAGATTTATATGGACTGGTCCGCCACCATGCCTGAAAAGTTCTGAAACGGCTTTGTTAATTTCCACATTGTTGTGCCATTCATCATCCGGACATTTTGTTTCTTTGATATTGGCACTGTAACGAACAATGTCGTTGGGAGTAACGCTTCTGTCTATCACCTGCGGATGAAGGTGCCCAATTAGATACTCTCCATGCGAGCCGGTTATGGCCAGTACGGGCAGTTTCCGATAGTATGCTTCGGTCAGTCCAGGCATATAATCCCTCGAAGCTGTGGCACCTGTGCACGATATCACCACAGCTTCACCCGACTCTTGCGACAATCCGCAGGCTATATAAGCTGCCGACCGCTCATCTACCGAGGAATACATTTCGAAACACGGGTCGCTTTGCGCACTGGCCACGAATGCCATGTTTGTCGTTCCCGGCGAAACCACAATTTTCTTTATCCCATAAGCTTTTAAAACCGACAATACCATTTGGGTGCTGCGGTCTGTCGTGTAATGCGTATTCATATATAATTATCTCATTTTCTCCCTCCTTCAAAGAGGAGAGCAGTTACATTATTCCTTTTGACTATCAAATGAAAGCAATAGCATGTGGCCACAGTAAGAATTATGGTAGCGAAATAGAATGTTATGGTAAGCAAGTCGCCCACATTCTGTTTCCCTACCATGAAAAGCAAAACAGATGATATACGACCGTTTATCAGGCTGTGCATAGCAAATATCACAAAACTTGAAGCTCCCAATCTCTTTAATGTTTCGCTGACTCGAACGTTACGCTCTGCCATGAGGTAAGCCAGTCTAAAGTAAAATGCCATTGATGTAAGAATCCATGTTATGTTGAGGATATCCCCCCAAATTCCATCGATGACATTCCCCATTACCAACAACCTGCATACGAAGAAAACAGCAGCAAGAACCACCACAATGTTCATGGGTATTTTCCCGAACGAGGTAGGCTTCTTGATCGACAGGTAACTGCCTAGACTGAACCACAACAAGGCTGTGCCTGAGAGTCCTGGGCACAAAGACTCATTGTCAATGAAAGATAGCCAAACCAACATTACGACTATGAACCAAATTCCGATTCGCTTTATTATCCAGTAAATGAAAGGGCTGAAAAGCATCACAACGAACAAGTCACGCAAAAACCACAATGGCCCGTCCCAAGGTCCTGCCCAGCTTCCCCATTCCATCCTCTGACTCCAAAATCCCAATAATTTTTCAGTCAACGTGGCATCAATAAAGCGACTTGGATAGGATAACGCTCCCAAGATGTTCCAAATGAAAAATGGCAATAACAGTGTCTTGCATTTTCTCAGCATCTTGGCCTTATACTGCGCCCACGTAAACCCGTCATCCTGACGCAAGAAAAACAGATAGCCGCTTATAACAAAAAACATGGGCACCGCACAATCGGTCAGTACTATCGAACAAATACTGTCTCTTATACACATCTCCGAGCCCACGAGACCTCTCT
>ENA-OYXB01001080-OYXB01001080.1-human-gut-metagenome-genome-assembly--contig:-NODE-1080-length-11326-cov-114.389761_pt1 | contig 11326 bp, 19 predicted proteins | sample MGYA00244176_ERZ653409 | MGnify/ENA primary metagenome ERZ653409 (study PRJEB26926, sample SAMN06164912) | human gut metagenome | biome: ENVO:00009003; feature: ENVO:2100002; material: ENVO:00002003... | reverse complement strand
TTCCATGATAGCTTCTTGACGTTCTTCCAACAACTCTTCCATTGCCATCTTGTTGGCTTCGTCCAAGTCCATGCTTTCAATGTCAGCTTCCACAAAGTCGGGAACTGGATAGCATTCAAGAATTTCTGTAAATGTCGCCAAGCAGAAATCTTTAACGACTTTGACATCTTCGTCCTTCTCTTTATTGTACCGACAAATTGCATAGTTTTCTGTTCCGTCAATCCGTCTTACAAGGCAAACTCCTTTGTTGAATTCGGAAACCTTGTCCCAAGTTTTTTTAGGAAGTGACGGAATTTGAAGCGTTGCGAGGCAATCGTCTAAGTAGTTCTTTTTCTCCATTGATTTTCTGTTTTAAGATGAAGCAAAGGTATGCTAAATTTTGGAAAGTTCCAAAAAATAAGGGAGAGAATTTAATCCCTCCCCACAAGAAAATTAGAAATGTCACTTTCGCAAGCTAAAGAATAGGGTTTAAAATGCTGTTATATTATGAACCAAAAGTTTGTAGCACAAATGTAGCAATAAACTTTAGTTATTCAAAATATAAATCGGGATTTTCTACAGATTTTGTATCACCATTGCTTTTTGAAACCGGAGATATGTTGTTCAGAGAATACAGATTGATTGTCTGTATGTGGATATTGGTTAACTGAACCTTATCGCCATGTTTGGTTTCTTCCAGCTTGTTGTATATCTTCCCAGTAAGTTCAACTAAGTTGCCTACATTGAAGTTGTCGAGAATGTATCGTGTCATTGTTCCTTTTGCAAGGCATACATGATAATCTATCCTATCAGCTACCTTATAGCCTTTTTGGGTAGTAAAACCCTTTTCGCAAGTTTTGAGTTTCACCATTACCCCATAACTACCGACTTCTCTAATGTCAGTAATCCATCCTACAAGTATAGCCTTATTCATCTATATTAGACCATTCAGAAGTTTCCAACAGAGCTTCAACCATTTGATTGTCAAGAAGTGGATAGGGATAGACTATCGGTTCTCCTTCTTCTGATAATGGTTCAACTTGTGGTACAAGTTCATTATATATTTCCTCATGCAAAAGAGCTTTTGTTTCGTCTACATTCTTTCTTCTGACTTCCCAGTCTTTGTCGAACTGTTTTAAGTCCTCAATAGGTATTTCCAGCCATCTCATAATCAATTATATTTTAGTTTATAGTCATTAATTACTTTCTCAATTTGCAAAGGTGTGAGTTCGTCATAGAAACCGATAAGCTTGTAGAGAGCCATGTTTGAAAAATATCCGGACAATCCTATATCACCCCCAAGAACCACCTTTTGCGGCTTTAAATCTGTACCGTTCACTATCGTGATAATTTGATGTTTCAAATAGACCTCTTTCCCATTCATAGTAGTATTCAGCTTTCTGTTTATGTAAGTTACTCCACCCCAGTTATAAGCATTGTATGCTATATGATTTAATGAAATACTTATTCCAAAACTTGTCTGACCTACTCTTTGGTCGTATAGGAACCCACTTTTATCGGTAGTTAAAGATGGTATTACTTCCATAAACAACGTCTTGAATCCTTTCGTAACATTCTGCATTATCGCATAATCATCTATACTATCAAAGACAAAAGCACCGTCTGACCTGTAGCCGCTACTCTCTGTATACGCTGCATTGAATATCTCTGCATCATGTCCATTACCCGACAAATCGTCTATGATGTTACGGGTAGGAGAAGAATTGTCCTTAAGTGATAAGTCGTAATAGACGTCTGGTTCCGGTATCGTGACCTTGCTTCTTTTCAACCATTCTTCATTAAGTCTTTCTTTCTCGGTTTCTATTTCTTCACTGGTCAGAGACTTGTTATAGAGGGCAAAATAGTAGATAGCTCCTTTCAAAAACCTGCGACTTTCATCTTCCTCTCTTATAATACCTAAAGTCAATGTATCAGTATCGTCTGCATTGCCTACCGTAATAGTACTTCCATTATAAGAGTTTTTAGTTTGCCATGAAATTTCGCTATTATGTAAACTAATTTGATTATCGGCAGCAAAAGAATAGCAATGATTAGTTCTATTTTGAATAAGTTCAAAAATAAATGCACCTTTACCAAAAACCGTACTTTTTGAAGCTACTGAATAATAATCCTTATTTATTATTTCTCTCCTACATATCACCGTATAATCAGTCATGATAGGAAGTCCAGTACATATACCGTAATCATCTACTCCATCGAATACAAGTGCACCCTCATAGGCAGATGGCAGTTGGGTGATGGTGATATTACAAGTACCAACTACAGATGCAGCAAACCCGGTATATTTCTTGTAGGATATTGGCAGGTTATTAATACCATTCTTAAGATAGGTGTATGTTCCGGTACCGTCTTCGGCATAAGATACATATCTTAACTTGATATCATCCGTTATGCCTTCCACCTTTACTTGGTATGAAGATATTGTTGCGTCTACAGATGCCTGTAAAAACTTACTGTCTGCAACCAATATTTCCGTTATGTGAATAGAAGAATCGGTGTTGGTGAAATTAGCGTTTGCTGTAGTTTTTGCAAAACCATTCCAGTTTACAGCATACTTTCCAAACCCGCTATTCAGAGCATAGGCGAAGTTCTTTAGTTGGAGTTTATTCTTCTTTACTCCAACTATTTGAGTAGGCTTGTCGCTATTGGAAAGCCCACTCATAAACCACGCATCAACTAAAGAAGGATTGAATGGGTGCTTAACTCCTCCCCCTCCCTTAGTTGATGTATGGCTCATTAGTTTACCAACATTTACTAACATAGGCTATGAATTTGTTTGAATGTCAGAACCCATGATATTGAGTTTTCCTTCTACAACAGAAAGAGTGCCATCATAGACATAAAAGTATTCGACACTGCCAGCAGGCATATAGATAGCTGCTAAGACTGGTCTTTCGTGATTAGGGTCTTCAAACGGCATATTGAAGGTAGTATCTTCATAAGCTGCAAATCGGTAAAGTCCCTCTCCTAATTTGAGAGTTTGTCCTTGCTCCACATTATATGCAGTGTCTATAACTACTGCTTGCATGTGGTTATTGTTCTTATCTCTTGCTATTTCCATATTGTTGAATATTAATTGATTAAACCTTACGTAAAGATACAAATTTAGAAATTACCCCCCCCCATAATTAACTGAAATTAACTATTGTGTTCAACATATCCATTTTCTACACACCAACATAGCATTTCATAGGCTATTTCAAGTAGATTATTCCCCCTAATCAACTTCAAACATCGTTTACATCATCTTCATTTACATACTTGATACCACAAAATATGTTTATAAAGCATGAGAAACGAATTTGTTTTGATGGCATAGGCGTTATGAACTTTGGAAGTTTATCAATAACGTCCTGCAAAGTAAACACTCCACAATTCTCTCTACATGAATGGTCGTAGTCGCCTTTAATCGTTTAAATCTTATAAGTGCTACAAATTATACTATTGGGGGAGATGTTATAATTTCTCTCAACGTAGAAGCAAGCGATATGGCTCTCCGAGGAGGGTTTGTAGCCCAAGAGGAGCTTATAAAAAAGAATTTTGAAAAGCTTTTGCTTGAACTTGATTCTTTGAAATCTAAGTTTCCTAAAAATATTGAAACTATTACCAGTATTATTGGAAATATCAGTAATGCTTTGCAGTTGACCCGTTGGTTTGGATAGTTCAATTTTTGCAATTATACTTTCTAATTGTTCTAAGATTGAATTGCTTCCTATTACTGATTCTTCTGATATAATTCTTTCTCCATCAATATAAAGAATTCTATATGATACTTCATTTTCTTTCATAATCGTTATTTTTATTAGTTATTACTTTTAGTTATCAGTTTTAGACAAGTGTCACTTTGTATATAAGTGCCTTTTCAATTTTGACCTCGTAAATTTCCATTCCATCACGATATATTACATGGTCGCCTACACTGAATCTTGTATTTATTACCATACTATTATTCTTTAGCTGCTACTAATTTAATCCCATAATTAGACCCTTCCTTTACCCAAGTAAATGTACCTTTGATTCTACCTTTGACTGCGTTCTGAATCATATCAATAGAATCGCTCATAAATACTTGATAATTGACCTTTAAGTGCCAAAAGTCTTTATTCCTTTCTTGCCACGGACAAAGGTAAATTACTGCTGATGAATAGCCTCCGCCATAATTCTTTATGTATAAGTCCGCTTCAAAGGTATAGTTTTCTCTTTCTTCGTCATAGGGTTCATGTTCCCATGTACATGGCACTCCTTTATAGAAGTGCATCTTCCAAGTTTGTTTCTTCATAATTAGTCTATTAGTTCAAATTCATAAGCAAATGTATAAAGATTATTGTTCCATGTGCCACGACCAGATATTTTATCTATGAGGGCGGCAAAGGCTTCACGTGGAGTATCAAATCCATCGTCTTTGTTTCCCTCAAATTCATAAAATATAGATGGCGGAAACTCATCATCACCCGAATCTTCATATATCCCTTCTTTCAAGCAATCTTCATCGCTAATGTCCTGTAAGCGTTCAACCTTACAATCTGTAAATTCAATATGGCGGGGCATTAGGTCGGCTTTCACAAACATTTTATTAGTCCAACCGGGATGTAATTTCAGTTCAGGCAATATAGAATCCAAGTATTCTAAGTAAGCTGCATTTTTCCCTTTTCTATGAAATCGGTCAACATCCATATAACTTTGCGCAATGGCAACAACTTCTCCGATTTTGTACTTAGGAAGTATTTCTCCTCCATCAAACTCCCGTCCGTCCGCATCATACATACAAGGATAATCAACTATCTTTTTGTCAGATTGACGGATATGTACATTGAATCCGGCTACCCATTCACCCCTAAAGGTTCTTGGGCATTTGATTATACGTCTCGTCATAGTCTTTCGACCATCCAATACGGCTTGTGTTAAGCCATAGTCATCATTGAACATTATCTTCTTCATTATTCAGCAAATTAGGATTATCAAAAATATTACCTACAACTTCTTCTATTACATCACAGTGGCAAAATGGAATTAATTCGCCATTCACCTCTCCGATATACCCAAAACATCCATCCTTTATTCCGACCTTGTTGTATATCATACAACCATCGTCTTCGCTCATAAGTAATATGTCGCCTTCATAGATTTCTTTTCCATTCTTGTCAAATAGTCCAGTGAACTGCCCAACGGTTTCAGCCAATACGTCGTAGCAGCATCCGTCTTCTGGGGAATATATTTGAGCCTTATCCGTAAGGATAAATCCGTTTTTATCCCTTCCGGCAGTATAGAAGAAAGAGAGATATCCATATCTCCATTCTCCCGTATCAATGTCCTTTCCTCTAAATTTTATTTTTCTTACCATAACATTATACTTTAACAATTTCAAATTCATCGGCACGTTCTTTACCAATCCATTCTCGTTTTTGCTTTTCAGTAGCGGTTTCGTAAATCGCTCCACGCTTAGATAAATGCCTTTTTCTAAAGATACTTTCTTCCCCTAATTCATAATATTCATTTATTGACGGAGAACGACCTTTTGCCCTACACCAAAACAAGCCAGTTTCTTTATGTCTAAACTTCACTGCCATCTTTTATTTTTTAAGTCTTGCTACAAAGTCCTCCAAGTACATAGTCTGATTGATACCGTGTACTTCGTTAAATACATCTACTATCATTTCCTTTGCCGCTTCAATAGCCTTTTTTTCGGTTACTTCAACTGCCAGTTCGCAGTCTTGAACGGTACTAATATGTTCCTTTTCAACCACTCTAAAAGATACACTCTCTTCATCTTTTCTCATATGCGGTAAACAGTATTGGCACTTATTTACAAGTCCACACAAATTGTATTCTTGATGGTGTTGCCACTCCACCTCTATCAGCTATTTGCCAAAGGCGTTCACCGACTACTTTTCTTAAAATTCCTATCGCTCCGTTTAGGTCAGCGTTTATCAGTTTGCCCGATGCGCTACGGAATAGACCTCTCTTTATACGCTTTCCCATATAGTTCTCGTGGTGGCACATGGCTTCGTCAGAATAGTGGTCGGTCTTGGAGGTATAGCTCTCTTCCGTGACTATAACCTTAATCCCAACTTCCTCGCACTTGTACTGTATCATGGAGATTAGCTTCTCAAAGGGAATACTCACAAAATTCTGATTGTTCACCTTACCCATGTTACAGTTCTGCTTCCAATCTTTGTTGTTTCCTATCACAATATTCCCAATGTGGTTATCCTTGCAATAGTTGACTATGAATCTTGAAGCTTTGTGCATATAGTCGTGTATTTTACAGTTCCTCTTTAGAGTTAACCTTCCGATACGTCTGCTCATTCCTCTGCTACCTATCAAACTCATTAGGAAAGCCCTGCGCTTATTAAAGAATTGGTTCATGGACTTTAGCGGTCTGCCATTAATGACAAAACAACGGTTGCGTTGTGGGTCAAATGATGTGGCAAGATTGTCAAGTCCTAAGTCAATACTTAGATAAGCTGTATCGTCTAATTCGGTGGCTTCTTCTTTCTCTTTTTCATAAACTACTTCTATTATGTGGCAACTGCACTGTGGGATTATCCTCACTTGGCACAAGTTATCCACTTTGGTTCTTATTGGTTCTATCCCAGCACGTTTCGGGAAATGGATATATCCGTCCTTCAATTTACACTGCTGGTTGGTAAATACCACAATGTTGCGTCCCTTTGTCTTGTGCTTGTACTTGGGAAGTTTGGGACGAGCTTTCAGTTTATCCTTCACCTTGCAGAGTTTAAAGAATGCCTTCCAGTTCTTGAAAAGTATCTTTATAATCTGCTGGCTTGTCTGTGAAGGTAAAGCTATATAGTCCACTTGTTTATCTTTAGCGAGCATGGTAGTAACTTCATATTCCGACAAAAGCTTCTTATTCTGCGTAAACTCTTGTCTAATAAGATAGTTTACGTAGTTGTACAAGTTCTTGGATAAAAAGCAAAGTTCATCCAACCGCTTGTTGCCTATTGCTATATGTCGCTCTACTCGCTGCATGTACAAAGATAAGCATTTAAGTGTCAGTCCTATATAATTTGTCTTTTAGAATTATAGCATCCACTTTGGAGTAGATACCTTTGTCTTTGAATTTACGTATTCTCTTGAAAAGATTACCAGTCAGACAGAATCGGTATGACTTACCTACAATATTTGGTATTTCTTCACGTTTAACCCGATTATCTTCACACATTGAGGCAAGCATATCGACCTGCTGTCTGGTGGCTACACAAGTACCCGACTTGTTTTTATCTATGGTAGTAACTACAAATTCTTCCAACCCTACTTCCTTTGCAGCCGGGAGAAGTCTTTTTAGATACTTCCTGCACATCTTCTGTAGCATAGGCTATTTGTCTGCTGATTTATAATCCCAGCCATTTAGTTCATAGCATCGCTTACGGACAACTTCTCTATCCCAATGCTCAAATATCTTAGTCCCTCCCATGCCGTCCTTTTCTCGCTCATATAAAGCCCACTCTCTTCCTCTTGGCTCATAGTAATACTTTGGTTGACTATTTGCCAAGTCCTTGTATTCTTGCTCAGTCATATCAATAGTCAAGTTTAGGCATTAGAAGAGCTTCGGATAGAGATAACTCTTTGTCGTAAAATGTAATCTTAATTCCTTTGCTATCATCTTTAGGGAAATGGAATCTTATGCCTTTTCTTGCATCCAAAGCATCGGCTATCAATTCAATGTTAAGTGGGTCAATAAGTACCTTTTCCATAAATCCCGGTCTGAATTGACTTATAACTTCGTTATAATTGGGATATTTCATGTCTACAGTTACAAACTTATACTTTATATCCCAATCGTCATATATAGCGTGAAAACCATCTTCTTCAATCTCAATAATAGTATGCTTGATGATTTCCTTAAAATTTTTTGCACTAATTAGTTTACCTTCCAGTAATTCCTTCTCTTCTTCGCTAAAGTTGCAAATCTCATTTAGGCAAGCTTTAATTAATATCATTCCGTTGGAGGCAATTGCATATCCATCTTTGAAATATATGCAATTCATTACTGGTCTGATAAGGTTATTTGCACAAGCTAAATGCAGCTTAATCCCTTTGTTGAAATTGTGTCTAATTTTCTTCTTCATATCATTTTGTCTTTTAAAATTATAGCATCCACTTTGGAGTAGATACCTTTGTCTTTAAATTTACGTATTCTCTTGAAAATCTTTTGTTCGTTGCACTTCCGGTATGACAGACCAAGCAAGTTGGGAATTTCCTCCCTTTTTATTCTATCATCCCCACATAGAGAAGCCAGCATATTGACTTGTTCTACTGTGGCTGTGCATCGTCCATTTTCGTTTTCGGTAATAGTCCTTTCGACAAATTCATCAAGACCGATATCTCTCGCTTTCCGGTACAACTTTTTCAGATACTTTCTGCAAAGTTGTTGTAGTTTATCCTTAGTTCCCATAGCTACATATAATTTGTGGGGCAGCAACCTAATGCTGTCCCGATTTAATGTTTCTAAAGAATTGCTGAATGCCTAAGAATAGGATAACGAGAATGACTGCTATGTTAGTGTAGCAGATAGTCAGAAACGCGGAATTCGATGTGAATAAGACATCATTGAAGTTTCTTTGGACGCAAAGAATTAAAAGGTAAACAATGCCAATTTGATGCCTCCAACAAAATCTTAATGAAATACTAAGAATGAGCAAGAATAGAGAAGTAATGAATGAGATTTGAATATACTCTGCAATGGTAAATGATATAGGAGTATAAAGATAGTAATATCCATCTGTACCCTCATACACACTTTCAAACTTAAATGCTATAAGTTTTTCAAAGTAGTCAATTAACACAATCAGTAATATTTCCATAGGCAAAGTGACGGGCTTCGACTTTATTCTTAGCTATCATATAATAGACAGCCGAAGTAGTCTTGCCAATTCTCCTTGCGTATTCTTTTACGCTTATCCACTTTTCCATAATGGTTCTTATTTTTGTCCCGTACTACCATATCCGTTAGCACCTCTGTCGGTATCAGAAAGCTCTTTCACTTCCTCCCATTCGATTGGTAAGGTAATGCCTATCTTAGCTTGGACTATTCTTTTTCCTACTTCGTACTTTGGCATGGAGGGCATAACATGATAAAATACAGCTGACATCTCACCACGGTAAAGTTCATCAATAGTTCCCTCACAGTTGGATAAGACCATACCAGTTTTCCATACGCTGCTTCTCGGTCTAAGGTCAAGCGACAAATGAAAAGGGCACTTGGATAAATCTATATCCGTGTTCAATCCCATATCTATAGTAGAACCTTTCAATATAGTTTCCCAATCTCTTTCCATTTCTATCGCAATGCCTAATCCATACTTATAAACGTTAGGTGCAATTTTCTCGCATGAAGTAGCGTATAAGTCCCAGCAAAAGTCAGATGGGTATTTCTTGAATGGTGAAGGAACTGATTTATCCAGCTTCTTAAATTTTATCTTCATTGTAAATTTGGTTTTGATTACAGTGACAAAAGTAGCTGAAATTTTGGAAAGTTCCAAAAAAAAGAGGTCGTAATTGTGTTAAAAGAAAGAGAGAAAGCACAATTGTTACTCTCCCTCCTTCACGAGATTAAAAGCTACAAATTAACTATATCCACATAGTTAGATTCAACAACTCTTTCGATTCTCCAATCAGCCATAGAAGCGGACATGGCTTCTTTGACAGTGTTTGTTGCCTCTTCTGTTGTATCAGCTTCAACAATCAACATACACGGTGTTTTCTTCTCGTCACCATCGTCATTCAGAGTAATGTAGTTGAGCTTTACCATAAACAGCTTCTTATCCTCCTTGTCCTTATCTCCCAAAAATTCTTGGAAGTTTGTCCGTCCAACCGCAAGAACTGAAAACTCTTCTGCTTGGTAGATAGACAGTTCTTCATTCATCAGCTTTTCGCATTCTGTGCAACTCATAGCGTTTACAAGATACTTTTCTGTTACTCTCTTTTGCTTGCCTCTTTCGTTAATTTTAACGTAAGAAACTTTTGCTTCCATTAATTGTACTAACATGATTAATTCTTTTAATTGATTAAAAACTAAAGTTATTTATACCTATCCATCCGACTACTTTGAATCGGCAGATAGTGCTTATGATTTTGTTGTCATATTCCGGTGAATACGTGAACCAACGACCCAATAGATATTCCCCATGAAAAATCATCTTATTTTCGCATAGGAATAGAACTTCTTCGCCTTCTTTCGGTAAATACTGCTCTATTTTCGTAAATTCGATTTTATTTTCCATAACTAACTTGGATAAAAGGTATAACAATTCTGAAAGTTCAGTTTTACCAAATCTATGCTTCTCTCCTTGTACCAATTAGGAACATAATTGCAGATGGCGAACTCTTTTTCTTTCTTTTCATATATATCTTCTAAGAATTGCTTAGTAGTCATTCTGTAGAAATCACAGTTAGGTGCTTTAAATACTTCTTTGCCATCTATTTCTTCTGGATTGACAGCAATAAATTTTGCATGGTCTTGAAATAAATAGCATTGTGGATTATAGGCACAACCAAAATCATAGACAGTATATTCTTTAGGTATGATTTTTGATAGATAGTAATATGTTTCCATAAAGCCTATAAAATCTGTTCCTATAGCACAATACTCCTGCTTGAAAACCCTATCTTTTTCTTCCTTTGGAATAAGAGATAGTACATAGTTTGTGATTTCTTGTTCGTTCATATCAAAAAGGTAATTCCTGCAATTCGCTACCAAACGGTAATTGATTGCTCATATTGTCATATATGTCTTGTAAGTCAGAAACATCAGATTCGGGTGTCGGTTCAAATGTCAACTGTGCTGGCTGCTCCTGCCAGCCATAGACAATGTTTTCCGATATTTCGTTCTTAAGTCTACGGGATTCGACCTCATAGTACATGCCTACTAATAAGTCTATCACTCCCATGCTTCGGTTCTTGCAGACCTCAATTACAGAGTTATACTTTAGATATGGCAGAACTTTGTCCTTGCCGAAGAACTCCCCTGCCCTCTGCTCGAAGTCTTTTCCTATTCGATGTATAATTATAACTGAATCCGCAAGGTTTGTTAAGTCTGCTGTGCCGGATATACTTTCTTTCCGTAAGAAACCGCCTTCTTTTCTTGGGTGGCAGACAAGAATAACATGTATGTTCTTTGCTTTAGCGTATTCCTTTAAGTCATTTATAAACCTTGTCTGCTGTGTGTACTTATCTCCGTCATAACTATCAATCTGCAATGCCATTAAGTTGTCAAGCACAATAAGCTGTGTTCCTTCATTCTCCACAAGTGTTTTTATGTCTGCAAACAGTTGTTGCCATTTACTTCCATAGTTGTTATTATAGA
>ENA-OYXB01001078-OYXB01001078.1-human-gut-metagenome-genome-assembly--contig:-NODE-1078-length-11339-cov-14.200727_pt1 | contig 11339 bp, 8 predicted proteins | sample MGYA00244176_ERZ653409 | MGnify/ENA primary metagenome ERZ653409 (study PRJEB26926, sample SAMN06164912) | human gut metagenome | biome: ENVO:00009003; feature: ENVO:2100002; material: ENVO:00002003... | reverse complement strand
TAGGTCTTTTCCTTGCAGTTGATCTCGTAGAGCGGAGACTCGGCGATATACACGTAGCCCTCGTCGATGAGCGTGGGCACCAGGCGGTAGAGCATGGTGAGCACGAGCGTGCGAATGTGGTAACCGTCGACGTCGGCGTCCGTACAGATGATGACCTTGTTCCAGTTGAGGTTGTCCAGGTCGAAGGCGCCAAGGTTCTTGATGCGCTTGTCTTTGATCTCCACGCCGCAGCCCAGCACGCGCATGAGGTCCATGATGATGTCGGACTTAAAGATGCGCGGATAGTCCTCCTTTAGGCAGTTGAGGATCTTGCCGCGGACGGGCATAACGCCTTGGAACTCGGCATCGCGCGAGGTGCGAATGGCGCCCGCTGCCGAGTCGCCCTCTACGATGTAGATCTCGCGACGGCTCTTGTCCTTGGAGCGGCAGTCGATGAACTTCTGCACGCGGTTGGCCATGTCGGTCTTCTGCTGCAAGTTGGTCTTGATGCTCTGGCGCGTCTTCTCGGCATTCTCGCGCGAGCGCTTGTTGATGAGCACCTGCTCCATGATCTTGTTGGCGGCGTCCTTGTTCTCGATCAGATAGGTCGAGAGACGCTCCTTAAAGAAAGCCGTCATAGCCTGCTGGATAAAGCGGTTATTGATGGCCTTCTTGGTCTGGTTCTCGTAGGACGTCTGAGTGGAGAAGCAGTTGGTCACCAGCACCAGACAGTCCTGGACGTCTTGCCACTTAATGCCGCTCTCGTTTTTGTTGTACTTGCCCTGTTGCTTAATGTAAGCGTCGATGGCACTGGTGAGGGCACTGCGGGCAGCCTTCTCGGGCGAGCCGCCGTTTTCGAGCCACGATGAGTTGTGGTAGTACTCCTGCATCATGAAGGTGCGCGAGAAGCACATGCATGCGGTGATCTTGACGTTGTAATCGGGCAGGTCCTCGCGATCGCGACCACGGCGGTCGGCCTCGATAAAGAAAGGCTCGGTGAGGTAGTCGGTACCGACCTTCTCGAGCACGTAGTCCTCGATGCCCTTGGGATAGCAGAAGTCCTCTTCGGAGAACTCGCCGTCGTCGCCCTCGATACGCAGACGGAAGGTCACGTTGGCGTTGACCACGGCCTGGCGGCGCATGGTCTCGCGATACCACTCGTGGGGGATGCTGATGGAGGTGAAGACCTCAAGATCGGGACGCCACTTGATGGTGGTGCCGGTGCGGTCCTCGCCGCTGGGCTCAATCTCGAGTGCCTTCTTTTTGGCGCCGACGACCTTGCCCTTCTTAAAGTGCAGGGAGTACTTGTTGCCGTCGCGCCAAACCGTGACGTCCATGTACTCGGAAGCGTACTGAGTCGCGCATGAGCCCAGGCCATTGGTACCGAGCGAGAAGTCGTAGTCGCCGCCCTGGTTGTTGTTGTACTTGCCGCCGGCGTAGAGCTCGCAAAAGACGAGCTCCCAGTTAAAGCGCTTCTCGGAAGGGTTCCAGTCGAGCGGGCAGCCACGGCCATTGTCCTCTACCTGGATAGAGCCATCGCGAAAGGCGGTAAGGGTGATGAGCTTGCCGTAGCCCTGGCGCGCCTCGTCAACGGCGTTGGACAGAATCTCGAAGGCAGCGTGTGCACAGCCATCGAGTCCGTCCGAACCGAAGATGACGGCAGGGCGCAGGCGTACGCGCTCCTCGTCCTTGAGCTGACGAATACTGTCGTTACCATAGTTTGCGGTGTTTTTTGCCATGCTCGCTCTCTTGGTGCTTCCTCTTGTGCATTTAAGTCGTATAGATAGTCAAGGTAGCATAGCCCAGCCCTTGGGCGATTCCAACCAACACGAAATCCATCGAACAACCGTTCGGAGTTCGATGGAGATTCGTTTACTCGGACAAAACCGAGTCGGTTATGTCCGAGTAAGTTTGAATAGCGAACCGAAATTGCTATGTCCGCATAGCGATGGCGGATATGGTTTCCGTAATGACAGATATAGTTGACATTGGCTGATAGATGCAATATATATGTGTCATGTTGCAACGGATATCTGTCCATTACTACGAAAGGAACTCCATGCCGGGCAAAAAGAACCTACGCATGAAGGCGGTGCGCGCGGCGGTTGGCCTTTCGCAAGCTGACTTGGCCCAGGCCGTGGGCGTTACGCGCCAGACCATCGGCCTTATCGAGGCGGGCGGCTACAACCCCACGCTCAATTTGTGCGTGGCAATCTGTAAAGCGCTACGCGTTACGTTGAACGACTTGTTTTGGGAAGACGAGAGCGACGTCGACCCTGACGCTCTTTAGGAGTTCGCTATGAAATTTGAAGATTTAAAACTCGTGCAAAAGTGGCGTGAATATGCCGGTCCAAAGGATGAGCGCCTGGAGGCTGAGAGCGCGAAGATCTACAAGATTGGTTTCGTGCTGCTTTCGTTTGGCATGTTGATGATCTTTTTCTACCAGTTTATAGCTCGACAGGTTGCGTGGGTTCACAGCGACGCCAGTGAAATGCCGCATGGCTTTGCAACGCCGTTCGAGGCAGCCATGTATTTGTGGCTCGTTCTCGTGATGTTGATTTGCGCAGGACTGCAAACGCGGAAGGGCTATGTCGATACCAATCGTTTTGGGCAAACCGAGCATCTTCCTGTTGGATATTTCCTGCTTGTCAGCGGTCTTAGCGGCGCCGCGTTCGCGCTTGTTATTGCCGCAATGCGCTGTATCGCTGAGGCGCAGATCGTACCGCTCGAAAGCGTCTTTTGGTTGGCGAACCTGGCCACGGGCGTGTTCTGCGGCGCGACGATTTTTGCGGCCACGTTTGCTGCCCTGTGCGCAACGTTTTTCACGGCGAAAAGACGCCGTGCCAAGCTCGAGGCAGAACTCGACTCCTCTGACGACATCTAATGCGTAATGGGCTGGCTCTGGGTATCCAAAACCAGCCCATTTTGATGTTCGATGAGCCGAGTCAGCGTCTCTCGTAAAAGCAACTAGGAGCTAGCGAGGCTCATCCGAATTGACCTCATCGGCGGTGTCTTTTTCGAGCGCCGTGCGGCGGGCGCTGTAGGCGATGAGGCCGGCGCCTGCCGCGGCGAGTGCTGCAGCGGCTGCCGTAAGGGGAGCGTTGACATCGCCCGTGCCAGCGAGCGCGCCCGCTTTTCCGGAGCGTTTGTTATTGCTGTGGTCCTTGCCACTGCCGGAGCTGCTTCCGCCGGAGCCGCCGCCCTCGTCGGTACCGCCGCCACTCGAGCCGCCACTGCCGTCCGCCGTCATCGGTGCATCGTGAAGCCCCGTCGTATCCGCGTTGTCGCATACGCCGACCTGAACTTCTGAGCGTTCGCATGCCGCGTCGGGCACATGAAGCTCGTGCAGCACGGCACCCAGCGCCGAGTTTGCGCCCGGTCGAATTTCCTCGAGCGTTACGGGATCGAGCGCCACCAGATTACGCGCCTTCGCATATAGCGTTACACGTTTGCCCACTTCATCGCTCCAACTCTCGGGGATGGCGAAGCTCATGCGGAACTGTGCCGTGCAACCCGGTGCCAGCACGGCGTTGCCGTTGTCGGCTACCAGCGGGTGCGTTGCAAAAGGTGTGCCCAGCGTTTCGAGCGCGTACTTCACGTGTGCCATGTCGTTGGCCGAAGCATCCTCGGCAAGCTCCGGATCGTAGATCGAAGCCATGCGTGCGTTCGCGTCGAATCCGATGGATGCGCTGGAGAACGGCTGACTGGAACCCTCTCGGTACAGATCGATCGTGCCGGCGGTCAGCAAGGTGTTGCCGTCGTTTCGCACCGTGACCATGAAGGATTCGCCTGCTGCTCCGGGCACCACCGCGCCCGAGGTAGCGACCGCGCCCGTCGGAGTGGCACACGCCACCAAGGGTACTTCGATGCCGTGCAGCTCTGCCTCGCTCTGCTCGGCACTCACAATGTGCGTGGCGAGCGCGGAGAGCATGCCTCCCGACGTCAAAAATGTCGTTATCTGATCGACGGGATGGTCCAGCTCGCACATCACGAACGGCTCCGTGAACAGATCGCCTGCCAAGGTGCTGGCGAAGATGCGGAAGTGCTTGCCCATCACCGCTACCGGGTTGCCTTCTTCGTCGTAGGTTTGCCCCACCTTGCCGTCGGTGTTCTCTACGTACATCACGCACCGGCCGTTGTCGCTTACGCTAAACGATGCCGGGCCACAGCCTGCGGCACCCACGGGCTGCGTTGCAAATGCCGGTGCGCCTCGCGTCCAAGTAATATGCTGCAGTCGCTCGTTGACGGTAGCCAAAAAGCCCGTGTGCTGCGGCCACGGCACCGCGTGGGGTACTGCGGCATCTGGCGACATAACGCCCCAACCCGCGATGGATTGGCCGATCACGGCGTACGATGCGCAGCCACAACCGCTTACAGTATCGTATGCAACGGGCACCACCATTTTGCCGTTGATATTCTCGGGCGCGCCCAGCTCGATGCTCGATGGTGCCTGCGGAAAGTGGAGGACCTGACGGAACGTGAGACTGTCGCCCAAATTATCCGACCACAGGGTAAAGCATTCCAGCGCAACCTCGGCCTCGCTGCCGAGCGCCTTCTCTGCGGTGGTTCCGCGGCGGTGGAGGTAAGCGCCCGACAGGCGCCCGTCGACCAGCGTCTTGCCCACCGTGATACGCGGGCACTGCAGGCAATGGTAGCCATCCTCCTGAAGGCGGCCGCGCGAGATGCTGCGCCACGACGTGTGCGATATCACGCGAACTTCGTCGTTGCTTATGCGCAGGCGCACAACGGACAGTATGCCGGATGTGCTCGCCGTATCGAAAAGGGTGTTGTCGCCGGCGGGGCGCTCGCCCGAGACCAGCAGCACGTAGGCGTCCTGGTTTCCTCTTCCGTCTGTATATTCCACCACGTCGAAGTCGTAATCGAATATGCCGTTGCGCTCCACATCGCCCTCGCCAAACCCAAGGGGAAAGTCCGCGGGCGTGGGAGCGGACCACGTGCCGTTTGCCTTTGTGTGCACCACCAGGCGCGAGCGACCATTGTCGCCGTAGCGCACCGAGGCGATACGGAACAGGCATTCTACGCCGGCAATCCTTGCCAGCTTCATGTGAGCTTCGCTGAGCACGCCAGCAAACAGCACGTTGTCGCTCGAGGGTTTGATGCCGCCACGCTCGTCCTCCGACACGCCGGCAGAATTGGCGTTCGGGTCAGCAACGGCGTTCGTCGTCTGGCCGATATAGGCGTACTCGTACATCGGCGCGGCGTTTTCGTCGTTTTCCATCAGTGCATGGACGAAATGTTCGACCTGTCCCGTGTCGTCGCTCTCTGCATCCGCCTCGAGCTCAATACGCGTGACCGCTTGATTCCAATCGCGTACGACAGAAGCGACGTTTACGGCAGTGGCCTTAACCTCGGCGCGTGCGAGCAGCTCGGCGTTGGTGACGATGGTGGCCGATGCGATAAATTGCGGCACGCCGCCCGCCTCGGCGTTGCCGGCTGAGCCGAAGCAGGCATCTAGTGTATAGGGCGTATCTCCACCCAATGCGAGCTCAGAGCGCTGGAGTACATACTGGTCGCCGTTGTTCACCGACATATTCCACGAATCGAGGAGTGTGGGCCACGACCCCGACCAAGCCTTGGTGGTCCACTTGAACATCACGAACTGGAGTATCACATCGACATCGACGTCTGCACCTACGCGCAGTCGCGGAAGCTGGTGTCCATCTGCCTTCTCGTACCCAATGAACAGCGTGAGGGATGCGGCGCCGCGCACGGCGGACGAAGCGACGCCTGCAACGCCGGCGCCAAAGGTGACGGCAAGCCCGATCTGGATGGTGAACGAGCCCGACGTGTTTGAATAGTCGAGCGAACTGTTTTTGAAAAACGCCGCGCCGCTGCCGTGCGTGTGGGCACCCACGGCGAGCGCCAGCTTCGCCAGCACCCAGGGGTTGACGTTTAGGAAAAACGGCACCGGTCCTAGGGTAAACTGCTCGGTCCAATTGAGGTCGGTTCTTACCTGGAAGAGGGCCTTAATATTGCCGTATGCGGGGTCGTTGTTGTTACCCCAGGTTTTGCCCACCCAATCGTAGGCGAGCGAGCCGTACAGCTGTGTGGCGATATCCATCGTGAACAGCGGCGTGCAATGGTGGCGAAGGAGCTTGGTGTTTCTTGGATCGGTGCCCGAACCGGCACTCATACTTTTGTACTGATTCCACTTCCCCTCCATCTCGTCGAGGTAGCGGTTTGCCTGCTTGGCGCCCGACTCACGCGGCGATTTCTTCCAGTATTCCGGATCAGGGTTGCCCGAATCGTTCATATAGCTGGCTGGTTTGTATCCTCCGCCAAACAGCACGTATCCAGCAAACGAGAAATCGAAGAGAATCGGAAATGTGGGCATCCAACACGTGAACTTATTGCCGCCGATGCCGGGAAACGCTGCGGGGAAATCAAACGGAGTGATCTCTTGGTCCATAGTGGTGGGGACGATAGTGGTCGATCCGGATTCCGCCTTTGCCGCCGGCGCGGTAACAACGGCCATGGGGGAGGAGAGCGTGTAGGTTTTGCCTTGGTAGTCGAGGACAAAGCGCAGCTTGCATCCTTCTTCCAGAAGGCTCGACGCTGCATCGAGGAACTTGTCTTTGAGCGTGAACGTCGCCAGATTATCCGCGCCCGATGCGCTGGCCTTGACTTGGCCAATCTGCGTGACGGTTTCGGATGAGCTGCCCGCAGCGGGCATCACTTTATTGATATGCAACGTTGCCTGCCCGCCCTGCGGCAGATGGGCCTGCACGGTAAAAGCGTGCGTGTCGGGCTGATCGTTTGCTGCTTCGTCCGCTGGCATTGCCATGAACGTAGCGTCGGCGTACTGGATGTCCCACTCATCAAACGTGAGCTGGCGGAAGTACGGCTGACCATCGGAGAGTGGACGCGTGGGAGCGGTAATGGCGGTGCCACCCTGGATGCGCGCGAGGGGAATCTCGACATCACGGTAGCCCGCCATGCTAATGGAGATGCCGCCGTTAAAGTCGTACGCGTCGAGAAGCGTTGCCTCGTCCACGTAGCCTTCCGAAAGCGGCGCGACCTCAAAGATGGCCGTGCCTTCGTCATCGGTCGTGGCGGTGAGCTGCTTGCCTGCGGCATAGCGCGATGTGAGCGTGACCTGGGCACCCGTGATGGGCGTATTCTTGTTGGCGACGTCGACCACGACCACACCGAACATGGTGCGCGAGAGAACGAGCACCCTGAAGGGGTCTTTTTCGTCGGCATAGGCTTCGGTGGGCGCGAACGGCAATATGAAGGCGTTTGCGCTTCCCGGCGCGCGCGGCAACATAATGCTCGCCAGCGAGGACGCTCCGGCAACAAGTAACGAACGGCGATCAAGCATCTTTGGCTCCCATCCCGCAGGTATCGGTGGAAATAATCCAATTTTGCGAGAAGGCGCTACGTGGCGGTAGTGCCGTTCGATGGCCAAAATGTCCAAATTGATCGAGCGAAGCGCCGGGTTCCGGAACGCGTTCGATGCGCTTGGCAGCCCGGTTGTTAACGCAACATATGCGCGACCAGCTCGGCGCGTGTGCCGATACCAAGCTTTGCGTATACGCCGGATAGGCGGTTTTTGACGGTGCCCGGCGATACTCCCATATGGCGTGCGATTTCGGCGTTGGTCCATCCGCGGCAGGCGAGCATGGCCATGGTGAACTCTGTGGTCGTTAGATCGTCGGCCACGTCCTCGCCCGAATCGGGGTTGTGGATGCGCCGCCAGCCGTAGCTGAAGCGGTACGTGATCTCGATGATACGAGCGAAATCGTCGGGGTATTGCGATTTTAAACATGCCTCGATGAGTCCCTGCAAAAGGCCGTGGTGCTCGCCAATGAGCTCGATAAGGCCGTCGGGGCGCGCAATGTTCCAAGCAGCTCTAAAATGCGTTTTTGCGGCGTCGATGTCCTTGAGGCTCATGCATGCCATGGAAGCTGCCAGATGCAGGAACAGTTCCGAGATCGGATAGCTTCCCTGTTTCATAATCAGGGCGTTTTCCGCCATGCCCAGACTGCGGCCATATTCGCCGCGCAGATACAAGGCGTGCGCCATCACGTAGCTGGCGAACAGTCGCAGGCCTTCGGGCAGGTGCGCCGCAAGCGGATAAAACTCTTCGGCAGAATACGGGGAAGGCAGGTGTAGCAGGACACTCGCGGCCGAGGCGAACAGGATATGCGTGGCGTGGATGGAGGGCGACTCCTCGTCGGCCGGCGTATCGAGGATGCCAGTAAGGCAGCGGCGGGCGTCGGCGATACGGTTGAGCGACAGACTGGCATATCCGCAGATAAGGCATGCGGAATAGCGCAGTGCGGGATCGGTGGCGTCAAGATAGGGGCGCGCCGTCTTGGCAGCGAGCGTGGCCTGTCCGCGAAAGTACAGCGCTTCTGCCGTGGCGATGGTGCGTGAATCGGGGTCGGAAATGCCTGCAACCGCAGCGTCAATCTGCCCCGGCACAAAGGCGGTGCACATCAACGGCATGGGAATGCGCGGGTAGCCATCGCAGTCCATCTTCCATCTCCCAACAGCTGGCAACAATTGCAGCAATTGTACTCCTGTTGCTCGGGACTGGAATTTGTGGGTATCGCCTACGATTATGCCGAACGTATAAAGGAAGACTAGCGGCTCTCTTGAACCCGAGGTCGAAGAGGGCGTTGTGCAAGGCATATGGGGCCGAGCGGAAGTGGATCAAAAGAGCGTTACTTGACGTTTCATGCATAATGCCAACCGTCCCGCGACATCACGTTCGCAGCGCGCAGGGGCCGGAGAACCTTCGCGATGAGAGTTGACGTCTAATACCTTGCATCGTATAGTGTGTATAGCACAGTATATGACGAGAGGAGGTGTGCGGATGGAGGCACAGATGAAGCGCGGCTTCCTGGAGGCCTGCGTGCTCGCGGCCGTCTCCGGCGAGGAGTCCTACGGCTACCAGATCGTGAAGGACGTACCGGCGAGCATGGGGCTCACGGAGTCGACGCTCTACCCGCTGCTCAAGCGCCTGGAGAAGGCCGGGTGCATCACGGCGCGCTCCGCCGAGCACAACGGGCGGCTGCGCCGGTACTACCGCATCACGGACGACGGGCGAGCGCGCATCGAGGAGTTCCTGGCCGAGTGGCCGTCCGTACGGGAGATTTACGCATACGTTGAGGGGGCGCACCATGACGCGTGATGAGTTTCTGGGCCGGTTGGGCGAGCTGCTCGCCTGCCTGCCGGCCGAGCAGGTGGAGGAGACCAAGGCGTTCTATGCGGAGGCCATCGCCGATCGCATGGAGGACGGTATGAGCGAGGAGGAGGCCGTGGCCGCCATGGGCACGCCCGGCGAGGTGGCGGAGGCCACGCTCGACGACCTGCCCGCCGTGCCGCGCGCGATCGCGAGGACGCGCCAGCGCAGCACCGCGCTGCTGTGGGCGCTGACCATCGTGGGCTCCCCGGTGTGGGTGCCGCTGCTCGCCGCCTTCGCCGCCGTGGTCGTCACGGTCTATATCTGCATCTGGGTGCTGGCGCTCTGCGTGTGGATCGTCGCGGCGGCACTCGGGGGCGTGGGCGTAGTTGAGCTCCTGTTTGCCGTAAGCGGCGTCACCATCGGCCACTTCCCGTACGCCCTCGCCTCGGCGGGCGTGGGGCTCGGCCTCGTCGGCGTGGCGCTCTTCGTTGGTGCTGGCGCTTGGGCCGCCTCAAAACAAATTGCGCGCCTCTCGGCGCTCTGGGCGAGGAAGGCCGCTTCGCCCTTCTGGAAGGGTAAGGGCGAGAAGGGCGGCGCTGCCGCGCATCTCGCGGCGTAGAAAGGAGTGAGTACCATGACCAGCGCGAAGAAGATCTACCTCGCCGTGGCGGGCGGGCTCGTTGCCGCGGGTGTTGTCCTCGCGGGCATTGGCTTTATCGCTTCGGGCTTCGACCCGGCCGTGTTCACAACCCAAATCGACACGCGCGACAGCACCATCGTGCTCGGCGGCGTCGAGGTGGACGACCCGATGGGCCTCCCCCTCATCGAGCAGCTCGCCAATCTGGGCGAGATCGACACCTCCGGCGTCGCGGATCCCGCCGCGCCCTAGGCGCAGCGAGCCCGGGCGCTCTGCCCGCCAAGCTGCGTAAGCCGGCGAAACCCGAACCTCAACCTCTACGCAACTGGCCCCAAGCCTGCGCCGATTCGCTCTCGGCGCCGCGCGGGGGCCCGTGACGCATGCCCAAAAGGTATGAGGAGAAAGGAACGCGATGACGACAACCACGCCCTTCCGCCTTCATGGGGCCACGCAGGACCGGAAGCGACTGGGCCGTGCGGTGGGGCTGTGCTTGGATTGGCTACACTGATATGGACAGTTCCGTGAGGGGCGCGAGAGACGGGACTCTGGGGAGATCTTCGAGGAGGAGTGTCTCGACTGGAAGCGCGGGTTCAGTGGAGCAGGAACCTAATCTCTATCTCTCCTGCTTTTTTGATTTGTTGAGAAGCCGGCATTTGGGGGCATTTTGGATAGCGAACAGTTCAAACAAGAAGCTGAGAAAATAGAACAAAGCCTGAGTGCCTTGAGAGTCGCCGAGCGCAATGCAGTGATTCCCTTCATGAACGGCGACTTTACCCAATGGGATCTATATCTGGCATCCTCCTCTGAGTATGCGATGAGACTGATAGACGGATTCATCTCCATGCTCGAGTCGAGGAATCTTGTTTGCGTCGCCCAGCTTCTCCGCGCACAGGTTGGAGTCTGCCTGCGGACATTCGCATTATTCGCCGCCGAAGACCAGGATGACTTTCTCAAGCAGGTGTTTCAAGGTGTGCCTGTGAACAAGCTGAAAGATTTTTCGGGTGAGAAGATGTCCGATGGAAGACTTCAAGACTTACTCGAGAAGTTCGATCCAAAGGTAAAAGATGTATACAAGGTGACGTCTGGATTCGTCCACTTCTCCATTGATGTTCTGCCGAGCATGGGTGTGCCTGGGGAGGGCTATGAGGTCGAGTTTAATTTTGGAGCCGAGCCCAACGAGAGAAACAATGCGCCTCTCGTGGAATGCGGCAAGGCGTTCTGCCACTATGTCGACCTGCATCTCCAGATGCTCCATAAGGTGATTGCTTCGGATGAATGGTATGCCGATCGATTCCGTATCGATTCCGATGGTCCTGCAGACGAGGCCTCGAAAAGCGAGAAGGTGTAGGTCGAACGCATTGACGCTGCCTTGACAGCATCCCGATATGATAACGAATGGGAGGTTCCCTGCGAAATGTGCGCCTCTGTATATTCTCGCTAGGACGCCCTCGACCGATAAGGCATCGTTGAGTTCAATTTGAGTTCAGCTCGGGTGCCTGAAATCGCCCAACTCTGATAAAAGGGGAGACGACGGTACACCACGTAGACGAGAGGCTATGGAAGTGCACG
>ENA-OYXB01001075-OYXB01001075.1-human-gut-metagenome-genome-assembly--contig:-NODE-1075-length-11351-cov-7.359419_pt1 | contig 11351 bp, 11 predicted proteins | sample MGYA00244176_ERZ653409 | MGnify/ENA primary metagenome ERZ653409 (study PRJEB26926, sample SAMN06164912) | human gut metagenome | biome: ENVO:00009003; feature: ENVO:2100002; material: ENVO:00002003... | reverse complement strand
CGTCGGCAGCGTCAGATGTGTATAAGAGACAGGAATACAGAAAAATGGTAAAAGGAAAAGAAAAATTTGCACTCTGGATCACGCCGGAGTGTAAGCAGCTCGTCGATGACTGTTATGCGGACGATCAATGCCAGAGCCGCAGCGAGTATATTGAAAAAGCAATCTTATTTTATACCGGCTTCTTATACGCCGAAAAAGCAGATCGTTACCTTCCAAAAGTCTTGCAGCAAATCTTATCTGGGACGCTGGATCGATTTGCAGAGCGCATTGGACGGCAACTTTTCAAGCTGGCAGTTGAGCAGAATGTCAACAACCATATCCTTGCTTCGGACACGGACATTGACGCCCGGAGCTATCAGAAAATGCGCGGACTTAGTATGGATGAAGTCAAAAGAACGAACGGGAGAATTGATTTTGAAGATGCGCTGTTGAGTGAAAGGGGCGTGTGAAAATGTCAAAGCTGATTCAGAAAGCTGGTTTTTTGAATCCGAAACGCGCTGGGCGCTACATGAATTATATCGCCACGCGCGACGGCGTGGAGCTTTTGGATGAAAACGCAGACAGCATTTATATGCGCTATATTGCCACACGGCCTCGCGCGGAAAAGCACGGCGAACACGGCTTGTTTGGAGCCGAAGATGCTGTTGATCTGGAAAAGACGTTGGGCGAGTTGAAAGCGCATGAGGGCAACGTCTGGACGATTATTTACTCGCTGCGTCGCGAGGATGCCGCGCGGCTTGGCTACGATAACGCCGCAAGCTGGCGGGCGCTTCTGCGCTCCAAGCAGGCAGGTTTCGCGGAAGCCATGCAAATTCCACCGTCGCAGCTTCGGTGGTATGCAGCGTTTCATGACGAGGGCGATCACCCGCATATCCACATGATGCTCTGGTCGGACGATCCAAAATGCGGATTTTTGCGCAAAGACAAGCTGCTGCATTTGCAGTCCGTTTTGACGAACATGATCTACGCGGACGAATTAAAAGAGGTCTATGTTCAGAAAGATATTGCCTATAAAGATGTGACCGAAGCTGCAAGAGCAGCAATGCGCAGAATCATTGACCAGTTAGAATCTGTTGAAAATCCGCCGGAGTCGATTCAGAAAAAGCTGCTGGAGCTTGCTCTGGAATTGCGCACAGCCACCGGGAAAAAGCAGTACGGATATCTCAAAAAGCCACTCAAGGATATGGTGGATTTCATCGTGGATGAACTGGAAAAAATGCCGGAGGTAGCGGCGTATTATTCCGTCTGGAATGACCTGCGCGATACGCTGGAGGGCTACTATAAAAATCGTCCCCGTCAGCACAATTCGCTATCCCAGCAAAAAGAGTTCCGTGCCATCAAGAACGCCATCATTCAGGAAGCGGAGCGTTTGCGGCTTCAACTCGAAGAATCTTCTGCACAGGCTTCTGCAAATCCGCTGCTTACAGATGAGCATATTTCGTCCATAACTTCTCAGTTCGCGCGGCTTCCGTCCGAATATCTTCTGAATTCGACCGTTCGACTGTTCCACCAGATGGGGCAGATTTTCCGCGACAATGCCGCACCGCCCAGCAACCCAATGGGTATCCGCATCGACTCCAAGCGCCGCAAAAAGCTGATGCAAAAGCGACTAGCGATGGGGCATAAACAGGATGACCATGAGCAGACGCAAGACTATGAGCAAAGGCTATAAATTTAGAATGCCTGGTGGCGAAATACAAATGGAATTGAAAGTTTACATAATTCTGATTGCGCGAGAACGGTAAGGGATGCTGATGGGGAATTTGACAGCGCAAAAATTGCGCCGCAGTAAACAAAGAATAGGCTTTTTTCCTGAAATGGAAACCCCTGAAAAATGTCCGAAATTTTCAAAAAATTGCTAGACTTTATCTCTCTTCTGTGGTAGTTGTTTGTGTTACCAAAACGGAAAGGGGAACACAGATGGCGAAAAAACGGGCAAATGGGGAAGGCAACATCCGCAAACGCAAAGACGGTCGCTGGGAAGGGCGCTACACGGCGGGCATCGATCCGGAGACGGGGAAGCCAATCGCAAAGAGCGTCCTCGCGCGGACGCAGCGCGAATGCAAAGAGAAGCTGCAAAAGGCGATGGAAGAACTCGAAAAGATTGATGTCACGAAGCGACGGGACTACACGGTAGGGGAATGGGCACAGCTCTGGTATGAGAACTACGCGAAACCATCCGTCCGCGCGTCCACGGCGGCGTATTACAAAAATTACATCGACCAGCATATCGTGCCGCGCATCGGGGACATCAAGCTGACGGCGCTCACAACCTTGCAAATCCAGAAATTTTACAATGAAACGAAAGCGCACGGCAGAGTGCAGCGGTACAAAAACATGGACGATTTGAGTCTCAGCAACAAGACCATCCGAGGGCTGCACACGATGCTGCGGCAATGCTTGGAGCAGGCGGTGACAGAGCGGCTGATTCCCTACAATCCCGCAAACGGCTGCCGCCTGCCGAAGAAAGAAAAGAAGAAAATGCAGAACATTCCGCCGGAGAAGATTCGGGATTACCTGAAAGCGGCGGAGGAATGGGGCGTCCTGCCGATGTTCTATCTGGAACTCAGCACAGGGCTGCGGCGCGGGGAACTGGTGGCGCTATTATGGAGTGACCTCAACTTGCAAACGAAAACGCTGACCGTGTCCAAATCCGTGTTGCGCGGCAAGGGGGAACTGGTCGTGACAGAACCGAAAACGGAGAATTCCGTCCGGGAGATTTACCTCAGCGACGAAGCAATTCGACTGCTGGTCGAAGACCGCAAGAATCACCCGTTCAGTCCGTATATGTTCCCGTCACCCAAGACTGGTGGAATGTATGGTCCGGACTGCGTTGGAAGGATTCATAAGAAGTTGCTCGAAAAAGCCGGAATTGAGGAGCACGTCAGATTTCATGATCTCAGACACACATTCTCGACGCTGGCAATCCAAAGTGGCATTGACCCGAAAACGGTCGCGGAAATTCTCGGTCATGCTTCGGCAGAATTTTCACTGGACGTGTACACGCACGTCACAGCAGGCATGAAAAAAGAAGCCGCGCAGAAAATCAGCGGCTTCATGGCGAGTGTCGGATAACGGAAAAAATGAACAGAAAAGCGCACGCCGCCTGCCGGAAAAGCTCCGGCAGGCGGCGTTTTCTAGCTTCCGGCGCTTTCCGCTCCGAATTCCCGTTTGGGTCGGGTTTGGGTCAGAGGGAAAAGTCACAGAATTCTCCATCGGAAAAAGTTCTGAAAACACAGAAAAATCCGGCTGAAATCGCTAGATTTCAGCCGGATTTGGTCGGAGTGTCGGGATTCGAACCCGAGGCCTCTTGGTCCCGAACCAAGCGCGATACCAAACTTCGCCACACCCCGTCAGCTTGGATATTATACGTAGAAAACAGTGATTTGTCAAGAGGGATGCATGAAAATATTTTTTGGCGCATACGCTTGCCAGAGGAGGTGCGTGCGATGAAGGAAAACAGGGGTAAAAACGAAAGGCAAGCGGGAGCCGGGATCTCGCGGCTTTATCTGCTGCTGGCGATGCTGGCGCTTGTGTGGACGCTCAAGACCTGCGTACCGGCGGTTGACGCGGCGATCACGAAAATTGCCGGTGCGGCACAAAAAACAAAGACCGTACAGGCGTTTTCAGCACTGACGGAACGGCTGCGGGAAGGAGAGGCCGTGCAGGAGGCGCTGTCCGGCTCGTTTGAGATTCTGACCGGTGCCGGGGATTGAGCTCCGGCCAGGCTTTTTTATGTTTGCAATTGTCCTTGCGGCGCTTGACCGCAGCGGCTCTGTGCTGCCGATCCTCTGCGCGATGGCAGTACATGAACTGGCGCACATTGTCATGATGCTGGCCTGCGGCGGACAGGTGCGGCGACTGACGCTGCGGTTTGCAGATCTTCAGATCGCGGCGTCCGGCCTTGGCTACAGGCAGGAGCTGCTTTCTGCGCTGGCGGGACCACTGGTCAATTTGATCTGCGGCGCAGCATTTTGTATGCAGCGGCCTTCCTTCGCCGCATACAGTCTGATGCTGGGGATCTATAATCTGCTGCCGGTCTGGCCGCTGGACGGCGGGCGGATGATCCGCTGCGTGCTGCTGGCCCGGCTGCCGATCACACAGGCGGAGCATATTTCGGAGATCGTCAGCTTCGCAGCCTGCGCGGTTCTGCTGCTGATCGGCGTGTTCCTGACTTTTTTCAGGAAGTCAGGACTCTGGCCGCTTGGAACGGCGGCCTATCTGACCGTGCGCCTGCTGATGCTTGCAAGACGTACGGATACGGTGCAGTGAACAGTGGGGAAACCGGCAAGCTTTTTGTTGCTTTTTCCGGCGCGAACAGGTACAATAGAGTGAATCACAAAAGAGAAGGAAGCTATTCATGACAGATCAGTTCCACAGGATCCTCATGCGCGTCCAGAAGCCGGCACGCTATGTGGGCGGAGAATATAATCAGATCATCAAAGACAAAAAGGACGTCGATGTGCGCGTTGCGTTCTGTTTCCCGGACACCTATGAGATCGGTATGTCCAACATCGGTATGCGGATCCTCTATGGCGTGATGAACGAGATGTCCGGCGTCTGGTGCGAGCGCGTTTTTGCGCCGTGGGGCGATATGGAGGACAAGATGCGCGCGCATGGTCTTCCACTCTGGGCGCTGGAAAGCCACGACGCAGTCAGGGATTTTGATCTGGTCGCGTTCACGCTCGGCTATGAGATGTGCTATTCAAATGTCCTGAATATGCTGGAGCTGGCGCAGATCCCGCTGCTGTCCAAAGACCGCGGCGGACTGGAAAATATCGTTTTTGCCGGCGGCGTCTGTGCGGTCAACCCGGAGCCGCTGGCGGATTTTATTGACTTCTTTTCCGTCGGAGAAGGGGAGGAAAGCACGCCGGAGATCATCGAATGCTACCGCGCCGCAAAAAAGCAGGGGCTGACGAAGCTGGAATTCTTGCATGAGGTCGCGAAAATCGAGGGCGTCTATGTGCCGTCCTTTTACACGCATACCTATCATGAAGACGGAACGCTTGCCGCCATCACGCCAGAACCCGGCGCGCCGGAGCGCGTCAAAAAGCGCATTGTGCAGGATATGAATACGGCATATTTTCCGACGAAGACCATCGTTCCGTCGACCCAGATCGTCCATGACCGCTCGAATCTTGAAATTTTCCGCGGCTGTATCCGCGGCTGCCGGTTCTGTCAGGCCGGGTTCTGCTACCGGCCGATAAGGGCTAAATCGGCAGATGTATTATGTAAACAAGCAATCGAATCCCTCGAAGATTCCGGCAACAGTGAGATCACGCTGGCCAGCCTTTCGACCTCCGATTACCGCGAGCTGGAAGCCCTGGCCGACGGTCTGCTCGACTACTGTGAGCCGCGCAAGATCAATCTCTCGCTGCCGAGCCTGCGCGCGGATAATTTTTCGCGGGAGCTCATGATGCGCATCCAGAAGGTGCGCAAAAGCGGCCTGACGTTCGCACCGGAGGCTGGAACGCAGCGCCTGCGCGACGCGATCAATAAAAACGTAACAGAAGAAGAAATTCTCTCCACCTGCGCCACGGCCTTTTCCGGCGGCTGGAACAGTGTGAAGCTGTATTTCATGCTGGGTCTGCCGACGGAAACGGATGAGGATGTAGTTGGCATTGCGGAGCTGGTCTATAAAATCCTTCAGGTCTGGCGGGAGAACGGCAGCGGGAAAAAGCGCGGGCTGTCTATCAATCTGGCGACGGCGTATTTTGTCCCGAAGCCCTTCACGCCGTTTCAGTGGGCAGCGCAGATCACGCCGGAGGAATATCTGCGGCGCGTCCATCTGCTGCAGGCAAACCTGCACGCAAAATGCGTCGACTATCGCTATCACGAATCCGACCTCAGCCGTCTGGAAGCCGTCATGGCACGCGGCGACCGCCGCGTCGGACAGGCACTGCTGGAGGCGCACCGGCTCGGGTGCAGGCTCGACGGCTGGGACGAGTATTTTGACTATGAAAAGTGGCTGGAAGCGTTCCGGCGCGCCGGCCTCGACCTGGATTTCTACACGACGCGCGGCTTTGCCGCCGACGAGCTTCTGCCGTGGCAGACCATCGACGTCGGCGTTACGACGAAATTCCTGCTGCACGAGTGTGAAAAGGCGCTGCGTTCGGAGGCAACGCCGGACTGCCGCACGCACTGCAACGGCTGCGGTGCGCGGATGCTGAGCGAAAGGAGGCTGTGCGATGAATCGCCTGCTGTTTGAAAAGACCGGCGACGCGGTCTATCTCTCGCATCTGGATCTGATGCGCGTGTTTCAGCGCGCATTCAAGCGCGCGGATATCATGATCTGGCATTCGCAGGGCTTCAGCCCGCGCGCGTATGTCTCTATCGCGCTGCCGCTGCCCGTCGGCTCGGAGAGCGTCTGCGAAATTCTGGACTTTGAAATTCAGGACGGCTCTGTCGACCTTGCAAAGCTCCCGGCCCTGCTGAACCGCACGATGCCCGCAGGCATCCGAGTGCTGGAGGCGTATGAAAGCGCCGTTAAGATCAAGCACCTAACGCGTTTGCGCGCGCAGATCACGCTGGAATATGACCGGGGTGTACCGGAACAGGCCGAGCGGACGATCACGGAGCTGTTTTCGGGCGGCCCCGTGCTTGTCAAAAAGCGTACGAAAAGCGGCGGGGAGGCGGAGCTTGATCTCACGCCCATGATTTTTGGGCTTTCCATGCGAAAAGCGTCCGCGCAGGAGCTGGAGCTGACGGTTCTCGTCTCCGCGCAGAATCCAAGCTGCAACCCGCAGCTGCTGGTCAACGCGATCGAGCGCTATCTGCCGGAGCAGAAGCCGGACTTTGCGCGCATCAAACGGCTGGAAATTTACGACGAACAGGGAAACCCGTTCCGCTGAGGAGGAACAGCTATGCAGGGAAGTGTATCAATTTTGAATGTCAGCCCGGAAGCGGCTGCGATGATCGCCTCCGGCGGGCGGATCTCCACGATGGACGGCACGGCGGGCGAGATTTATGCGAAATCACTGGCCGCCGGGCAGGAAAAGAATGAAAAGCTGATCGGCAAAGTGCTCTCGTCCGGGCATACCTCGGTACTGGAACATTGTTATGTAAACTTATCGTTTGAAAATGTCTCCGTTCTGGCGGAGCAGTTTCTGATCGAGTTCCGGCTGGCCTCGTTTACGGTCAAATCCCGGCGCTACGTCGATTTTTCCAAGGCCGGGTATGTTTCGCCTGCTTTCGCGGACGACGCACAGCGGGTGGTATTTGAAAACACGGCAGCATCGCTGTTCCGCACCTATGACGCGCTGGAGGCTGCGGGCATTCCGAAGGAGGACGCGCGCTTCGTCCTGCCGTACTGCTTTTGCAGCAATTTCTTCTGCTCCATGAATGCACGGGAGCTTGTGCACGTGATGAACGAGCTGACCTATGGACGCGGCAGCCGCATTCCAGAGCTGCGTGCGCTGGGCGAGAGCCTGTTTGCGCAGTGTGAGCGGCAGCTGCCGTTTTTGGCTGTCCGTAAGCCGGAGGCCTATCGTCAGTCGGACGCATTCTGCCCGCGGCAGGTACAGCTGCTTACGTCGAAAGCACCTGTTACAGTTCTTGCTGCGCCGCAGGATGCAGAAGGGTTGATCTGCGGCGCGTATCAGCTTGCGCGCGGCTATGTGCCGCAGCCGCTGACGGAACCGGAGCAGACGGCGCTGCTCAAATCCCTTTTGGCCCAGCCGCGAAAACGGGAGCTGGAGCAGGCGAGCTATACGCTGCAGTTCGGCGGACTGTCTCTTGCGGCGCTCACGCATCTGACGCGTCACCGGATGCAGGCGCTCTGTGCGCCGGAGCTGCTGAAAACGGCGCGCTATGACCGCTATGTCCTGCCTGAAAGCGTCCGGCAGGCCGGAATGGAGGCGCAGTACCGCGAAGCGTTCCGCTTGGCCGACGAAGCTGCCGCGCAGCTCCGGACAGCGGGGGCAGGGGAGGACGTGCTGTCCTATCTGCTGCTCAGCGGGCAGACTGTCCCGGTGCTGACGACGATGAACGCTGGGGAGCTGTATGTCTTTTTCCGCCTGCGCTGCTGCAATCGCGCCCAGTGGGAGATCCGAGACGCGGCCTGCGCCGCGCTTGCGGCGCTACGGAAGACCTCGCCGCTCCTGTTCAGTCTCTACGGCCCGACGTGCTTCGTCTCCGGCAAATGTCCGGAGGGAAAAATGACCTGCGGCCAACAGGCTGAAATTCGAAAGAAATTCAGCAAATAGGCAGATACCTCTGAAAAATCTCTTTTCGCTCTATTGAAAATATTTAAAAACCGGCGGGGTCGCTTCCAATTGACCTCAGCCGGTTCTTTTTCTGTCCGGACAAACATACCCTTTGGCAGAGGAGGGGAGAACACATGAAAACAAAATTCTGGAACGGAAGTTTCCTGCGAACAGTTCTGCAATGCCTTGCCATCGCCTGCGCAGCGCTTCTGGCCCTGTCTGCGCTGGGGGCGGGACTCGTGCTCGGCGGTGTGGTCGATCAAAAGCAGATCCCAGCGGTAGCCTGCTGCATCTGCTTTGCGGCGGTTTTTCTCGGAAGCTTTCTGGCTGCGAAGCATACGGCCGGGAAGCGGCTGCCTGCTGCACTTGCGGTTGCGGGCTGCTGCTTTGCGGTCTGCTTTCTGGCGCGGCTGACGGCTTTCGGAAATACGCAGGCACATATGCTGACTCCGGCGGTCTGTATGCTTGCGGCCGCGCTTCTTGCGGGCATTCTGGGCGGTACGCGGAAAAAGAGCGCTCGCCGACGCAGGCGATGAAGGAGTTCCTGCATACGACAAAATGTAAATATAATTTACTATCCGTGCATACTTCGAAGCATTTTCTTTCATTTCAAGATTTCGACCCGCACACGCGCATGCGGCACCATATGTTGTGCTTTTTGCAAAAAGTAGTGGATTTCAACGCCGGCGCAGTTCCTTTATTGACATAATATCATTAACATAACTCCTAGTCATAATTTACAAAAATTTCGAAATCACTACTTTTTCCTTGAAATTTTCCGATGTTTGCGCTATAGTAACATCACTTCCTGTGAAACAGGCGGTAGAAATAATTTCGATCGCATAATTTCTTAAGAATTCTGAAGATCATGCGCAACGTTCGATTTTTTCTGATTCTTAAAAATGTGCGACCACGATTTTGATCGATTTCGGAAGGGCCTTCGCATGAGTGACATTATTATGCGATATGAGGATTACCTCATCCACACCAAACACGCGTCCGACAATACCGTCGCGTCCTATATGCGCGATCTGCGTCAGTATGCGTCATATCTTGGCTCCGAAGGCGTCGACGTTCTGGATGCAGATCAGGCGGTCGTGTCCGGCTACATGGGCAGCATGAAGGCAGGCGGCAAGTCCGCCGCCACGATCTCCCGCGCGCTGGCTTCGATCAAAAGCCTGTACATATTTGCGATCCAGATCCACGAGATCGAGGAAAACCCCATACAGAACATCAAGATCGATAAGGCGGAAAAGAAGCTGCCGCAGATCCTGACCGGAAAAGAGGTCGAGCTTCTTTTACAACAGCCCAAGGTTTCGGAAATGAAGGGCTGCCGGGATAAGGCCATGCTTGAGGTTCTGTATGCGACCGGTATCCGGGTCAGCGAACTGATCGGCCTGAACATCGACGACGTCAGCCTCCCCGGAAGCTTCATCCGCTGCGAAAGCGGAGAAAAAATGCGCATTATCCCGATTTATCCCGAAGCGCTTCAGGCGCTGCGCGAATACATCGAAACTGTCCGCCCCAAAATGATCGCCGTCCCGACCGAGCATTCGCTCTTCGTCAACGTATCCGGCGAACGCATGAGCCGCCAGGGCTTCTGGAAGATCATCAAGCATTATCAGGAAAAGGCGCACATCGAAAAGGATATCACGCCGCACACGCTCCGCCACAGCTTTGCGGCCCATCTGCTTGAAAACGGCGCTGATCTGCGCTCCATCCAGCAAATGCTCGGCCACAGCGACATTTCCTCCACGCAGGTCTACACGCAGCTGGTTAAGCAGAACCTGAAGGCAGTCTACAACAAATATCATCCAAAGGCATAGGATTTTCGGCCCCATGAGATCGGCATCTGACTTTTTGCATGAGAGAGGGGAATGAGGGATGCCCTTTGGCTGCTCTGGGATAAAAAACGGGTGCGCCGCTTTAGCCAAAGCCCCATAAGGATGTTTTTTGGCAGGGATACGGTGTAACCCCCACAATCGGGGGGTGCACCGTTTTCTCTTTTTCAGGCGGTAAGCCTGTATTCCTGCGGGTTTGCTTTGATTTTAGCCATAAGGCTTTTGATTTCGTCTTCTGTGGGAATGTCAATCAGTCCGATAGCCGTGAAGTAGATGTCTACCTTCACATAGCAGTGTCCGCTTGATTTGTCGTTGTTATGAACCTCAATCCTGCGGATCAGAGAGTTCACAAGGGTTGGCGTCAATTCTTCAAAGGATGTACTGCTTCGCAGAACCTTCAATAAGGTTTTCAAGTCAAGGCTCGTCTGTTCAATGCAGGCGAGTTTCTTTTCGCCCTCTGCCACCTTATTGATAAGGGTGCGCTGTTCGTTCTCGTAATTGACCGACATTCTTGCATAGCGTTCGGCAGAGATGTTACCGAGGACTTGATCTTCATAGATACGCTCTATCAGCTTGTCAAGGTCTTGAATACGCCGTTTCCCGCTTTCAATGGCAGTTTTAAGTTTAGAGGTTTCTGTCCGCTTAGATACAATGTCCTTTTGTGCCATTAGATACAGAAATACCGGCTCATAACACCTTACGAAGTCCGCTAAGCTGTTGATTGCTTCAAGTACGATTTTTTCAAGCACAACATTACGGATAAAATGTATCTGACAGCTTCCTCTGCCGCTTTTGTAGTTGGCGCAACGGTAATGCTCCTGATTGGCGTTCAAACTCTTGGCAGCGCAGAAATGGAGCTTTGAGCCGCAATCAGCGCAGAACACTTTGCCGGAGAACAGACTTGTCCTGCCCGTTGCTGTCGGACGGATACGATGCTCTCGAAGTTCCTGCACTCTTTTCCAAGTATCCTCGTCAATGATAGCAGGCTGGGTGTTCGGGATGATCTGCCACTCGTCCTTTGGCTTATACACGGTCTTGTGTACCTTGTAGCTGACCGTGGTGGTCATAAAGTTTACCGTACAGCCTGTATACTGCTGGTTGACAAGAATGCCGGCGACTGTTTTCTGATCCCAAGCGTATGGGTCTGTGTACTGTTTCCGTGTCTTTCTGCCGAGCGAAGCGTAATAGGCAGTGGGAATAAGCACCTTTTCCTGTTCAAGCTGCCGTGCAATTTGCGACGGTCCCCGACCGTCAAGGCACAGAGCATAGATTTTTCGTACAACTTCCGCTGCCGCTCCATCTACCA
>ENA-OYXB01001058-OYXB01001058.1-human-gut-metagenome-genome-assembly--contig:-NODE-1058-length-11473-cov-10.886845_pt1 | contig 11473 bp, 8 predicted proteins | sample MGYA00244176_ERZ653409 | MGnify/ENA primary metagenome ERZ653409 (study PRJEB26926, sample SAMN06164912) | human gut metagenome | biome: ENVO:00009003; feature: ENVO:2100002; material: ENVO:00002003... | reverse complement strand
CAAGTCTGCAAGACGGAAGTATTTCGGATAGTGACTTAGTTGAACTGTTTAAATCATATCCTGACTTGGCTAAGTTCTCAGGCAACACGGAAAAGCTGACAGAAGAAGTTAAGAAACTGATAAGACAAAACCCTAAAGAATTAACAGACAGATTAAAAGAACTATCAAACAGTTTGCCAAATGGCAACGATAAGGCTAATGTGGAAGGTCTTATTTCAAGCCTTGAAAAGCTTGGAGAGGTAGCTTCTTCTATTTCCGAAGTTAAGCTGTCTGTAGACGATATTGAGAAAATTTATGAGGAAACGTTTGATGATCTTATAGATAAAGCCGAGGACGAGAAAGATGTTCTTGAAGAACAAAAGAATATTCTTACAGAACAAAAAACTCAACTTGACAATATTATTTCTCAGTACGAAACCGTTGCAAACACAGTGGAGTCTTATATTGACGAGCAGAAATCAGCTATTGAGGACAGATACAATGCTGAAATTGATGCCATTAAATCCGTTAATGAAGAAAAACAAGATACTATTGACTTACAGGAAAAGTTAAATAATCTTGAAAATGCTAAAAAGAAAAAGGTAAATGTTTATTCTGAAGCTAGTGGTTGGCACTTAGAAACCAATACCGAGGAAGTAAACAAGGCACAGCAGGAATATGAACAGGCGAGTGCTGATAAACGTGTATCTGACCTTGAAAAACAGCGTGACAAGGAAACTTCACTGTGGGATAAGTATAAACAACAGTGGCAAGACCTTATCAATAGCTCTACCAATACAGAAAATGAACAGCTTGCCAAAGATATTTTAGGCGTTAATTGGACGGACAAAATAGCACAGCAAGACACGAATATTCTTAATGACTTTGCGAGCAAATATCAATCTTATCGTTCTCAGCTATCAGATCAGGTTGAAAAGGAAATTGAGAGCGTTGATAAAGAGATAACGGCTAAAAGCAAAGAAATTGAGGCATACAAGAAAGAAAAAGAAGCTTTATCAAACTATGTTACAGATATTACGAATAAGAACAAAGACTACATAAAACAGTTGACAAACGTTTCTGAAAAAGAAATGCAAACTATGGAAGGTAGGACTAAGTTCTTAGAGGATTGCAAAAAACGTGCTAGGGAAGCTCTTGACTATTCTGATATTTCTGTTGAGGGTGCTAAATCGAATGGTTTGTATCTTGTTCAATATGACGGTGAAACTGTTGGAACAGGGCTTGATGAAACACAAGCAGAACAGTTAAAATCTGAACTGTACGGCAAAATGGTTTCATCAGAACTCTTGGCTAATCCTATGCTTGGTAAGAACAAGGGTGCATTAACAGCTATTCTTAACGCTTTAAAGAGTAAGTTTAACATTATTAAGCCATATCGCTCAGGTGGTATTGATGATTATACAGGGCTTGCACAACTTCACGGAAAGCCAAATGCAGTTGAAACTATCTTCAATTCAGAGCAAGGCAGAAAGCTATACAACCTTGTGGCTAATACAGATAATCTTGTCAATTATATTGGAGATAAGATTTACAATGGTATAACAGATTTGGTAAGGACAAAAATGTCTACACCAAATAACATTCAAAATAGAAATGATACAAACAATAAGACTATTGTATTCCAGATTGATACTGTCAATACAACAGACGGCACAACATTCTTAGAGCAGATGAACGCTTATCTGCAACAGGCTGATTTGAATAGAATAGTTGGCAAAAATTATTAAATAAATGCAAAAGTAATAAAGAGCCATTAATTATTTAGTGGCTCTTATCTTTTGGAAAATAAGAGAGGTGAAGAAAAAAATGATTATGACTCCTACATTGGTATTTCCTGATGATGAGGTTGTAAAGATAGATAAGCATAAGGACACAAATGGTGAATATGATCGTGCGCCACACTTCAGTTATCAGTTTAATTGTACGGCAGGTTCGGCTATGCGTTGGGCATTGTGCGAGTACACAAACCTTAAAACAGGCGAAGTTAATCACTCTTATTTTCCAAAGGGTGGTGACATAAACACCTTTTATAATGGTGATAAAGTTGGTGTCAATGAGTTAGTTTTTAACGATATTGCCGAGAATGGTCATGATTACCAATATCGATACATTCTTTTTCAAACAGACCCTACGACCATAGCTGACGACACTCAATATGGAGATGGTGTTGGTTTGTATGATATGTATTTCTGCCGTGGAAAAATTCAGAGAGCAGGTTCTTCAACATCATTTTACATAAACAAGGAAATAGGCAATTTGAAAGACGCTTATTATTATGAACGTGCTGACGGTTCAAATTACTTAGTCGGTGGTGCATACATGGAGATAGGTGAGGAACGTAGGTTTATTGAAAAGTATGACTACAAAACAGGCATGGTTACATTGAAATCTGCTTTTACAACTACACCAAAAGTAGGCACTGAATTTAGGATATTTACTAATTACTTTATAGACAAACCGCATTATGTAAAATGCAGAAATGACCCTGATTGTATTGTGACGGCTGAAGTAAATGAAAACAATTCTACTAAACCAATACATTGTGAAACAACGTACACTCACCCTAATCATGTCGGCTTGAAATATTATAAATATTATTTGTATCAGATAATTAATTCAAATGCAGTCTATGACGGAACTATTCAGGACAGTACAAATGACACAACTCAGGTCAATCTTGGTAAAAGCATAGGTGAAAATATAGTAAATAAGTGTATTACTATAGAGGTAGAGCCTAGTGGAACAGAGGGTCATGTTACCGAGGGTATTAATGGTTTTATTTCTAACTACAATACTGCTACTGGAATGGCTATAATTTATTGCCCTGCAAATACTCAGTTTGTGAAAGGTGCAAAATTTACTGTTTATAGCGAAACGCAGAAATTAATTGACGAGAGTCCTGCAATTTATAATTTCAGACTCAACTATGATTTCTATGCTATGCAAGCAGGAAATTCATATTGTGTTGTTAGTGAGATTATGACACTTGACGATAAAATGTATCATTTTAGCAAAAGAGTATCGTTTCAAGGCAACGAGTTAGGTGATTTAGTAAACAACTTTAATTGTCTAATAATTAATAATCGTATAGCAATGCTGTCATGGAATACAACTCTTAGTGGTACTGCAAAGATTTTTAGACGTAATGTAAATGAAGAAGATTATGTTTTTCTTGGTACTACTAATACAAAGAGCTTTTTTGACACAACAGTTGGTAATAAGCAGACTTATGAATATTATGTTTGTTATGGAGATTACAAACCATATAAATCAGAGCAAGTATCGGTAGACAAGGACGGTTGGTTTATATACTCTTTAACCGATTTGGGTATAAAATATAATAAAAAGTATTATGCTATTTCTGAGTGTTGGGAGTTTATAACAGGCATGACCGATAATGATATTACATCAAATATTGGTCTTGCAGTACACACAGGAACAGGTATTAAACCAAAAACAACTAGAACAGTAACAGACTATGAGAGTGGTTCTTTCTCTGCTAACCTTTTGACAATTAATTGTCCTGACGGTCAAATAGTCGATAATATTGACAGAGTAAAAGCATGGACTAAATTTATTAAAGGCAAGAATGATTTTATGCTAAAATCTCATAAGGGCGATGTTTGGATTATAAATATCTCAGATAATCCTACTAGAATTTATGATAGCACAAGTGTATTAGGACTGACTAATATTAAGTATGATTGGATTGAAGTTGAAGATATAAACGATGTGATAATTATTAGATAGGAGGTAGGAAAGTATTATGGATTATTATAATAAAATAGACAATGCTTATCTTGCCGAGTTACATAAGCCAATGCGAAAAATGTATGTTAAAATGGAAATTTTATCACACTATGAAGGTGCTATTGGCGAAATAACAAGTGACCTATCTTCCACAGATGGTTCAATAACGATTAATAAAGAGCAAGGCTGTCGTAGGTCTTGCTCTTTATCTATTATTGATAGAAGTGGCAAATACATACCTCAAAAAGATAGTTCATTTTGGTACAATCGAAAATTCAAAATCTTCATCGGCTTGCAAGTTGACGAAGATCTTTATTGGTTTTCGCAAGGTGTTTTTATTACAAAGTCAGCAAACTCTAATGGTAGACGATTGAATGTTGAGGGTGTTGACAAATATGGTTTTCTTGACGGAACATTAAATGCTAGAATGTGCCTTGTTGAGTATCAGGCTAGTGTAACTAATTCTAAAAAAGGAACGAATATTGCAACTTTAATTAAGGACACGCTTATGCTTGATTTGGGTAATAATATACCTCTTGACCCTGTTGAGCCGATTATTGACCCTATATTTTATAATGTAACTCTGTATGACGATATTGTAATCGATGAGGGTGGTTATCTTGGTGAGATTTTTGACAAGATTGCCGAAATGTATGGTGCTAACATCTATTACGATGTCAATGGCAGATTGAGAATGGAAAGAGTTTTTAACTATAATTTACCTTCTTGGTATCGCCATTTGTCACCACAATTTGAACTGAGTGAAACCGAAATTACAGAAACGGATATTAATTATACTTATAATTATGACGGTGTAAACATTATTACAGTTACAACAGACAATACAAGTGGTGAAATTTATTCGTACACAGCTAAAAATGAAAATCCACAATCACCTGTAAATATAGATGCTGTTGGTTATAAAGGCTTGGACGGTGGTACTTATTATATACCTCTAGGAGATACAAGTGAAGAAAGCGGAGAGGAAAAGTGTAGGCAACAAGCTGAATATATGTTGTTACAACACACCTGTATGAGTACAGGTATTAGTTATAATCTGCCGATCACTCCACATTTGAATGTTGATAATACCGTCAGGGTTAGCAATGATTATTATAATTTTGACAAACAGTTATTTATCGTAAACTCTATTACAATGCCTTTATCGGCTACTGAAATGAGTATTGAAGCCACTAATCTACAATGGCTACCATTTGATACAGATTGCATTTCGATTTACTGTGAAACTGCGAGTGATACAGTGGCAATATCTTACAATACAAATGGTGGCAAGGACAAAGACGGCAATACTATCACTTATAAGAGTATCAGCCAAGCCCCTAATGAACAAATCGTTTTACAAGGTGGGGATATGTATAACGAGAATAAATTGTTTGCATGGGTGGATAATCAGGGCAATAAATACAATTATGGTGACGTGTACACTGTACCAAATAATAACACAACACTGATAGCCCAATGGATAACAGGAAATGAAGTTACAGTTACCAATACATTGTCGGCAGATAGTACGGTAGAATTTCAATCTATGTCACCGTCACGTTGCTTGATACGTTATGATGACAATGAAGTAGTTAGACGTAATACAAACACAATTTCAACATTTAAAAAGAATTATTCTTTGGGTACACACGATACAACCATCGTGTCTGAGAGTGATGATTTAACCAACTTTGATAATGCTTTTGATAAAGGAACAACTACAAAGATAGATTGTTCCAAAGTAAAAGCTACCTACCTCACTTCACCTATGGGAAACGGATTTGAGAATATGGCAGACTTTGTTTTCCCTGCTAATCTTTCAAATATTTCGACCAGTAAGGGTGTATTGTCAGGTTGTAAAAAGCTTACCAAGATTACATTTCCTGTAGCATACTGTGATATTTCACACTCTGAATCGTTTCTTGCTAATAGCACATTTGTTAATGGTTTGGAACTACCTTACACCTTGAATTTCACACCAATGGTTTCAGTTGATAAGCAAACAGGTGTTGAAGAAATAAAACAAAACGAGATACTAAAAGGAAGTCATGTTGTTGGAAACTTAAACATCAAAGCGGCAACTACAAATAAGTGCGTAGTGTATGTAAACAAAGAGACGACAAGTTTAGTTATTTATCCCGCAACAGTGCAGGGAAGATTTTATCTTATGGGCAAAGGTATTGAGGGAGATTTATCTAGGCTTCAAAGTATACAAATTGGGCGGTCTACTAACATTAACGATACCGATGGTTTTGGAAGTAATACATCAGCAAACATAAATCTAAGTTTGGACTTTCAATCGGGTAATTGCACTACCAAAATACCTAAAAACGCTTTTAATGGCTATAGTGGTAATATGATTAATGTTGTAATTTATGGCAATGTGACCGACAGCAATGGTATCACGCTTGAAAGCGGATCGTTCTGCAATATGCCTAATATGACAAAATTGCCAATGACAAATAGTACAAGCTTAAAAGTTATACCTAAGAACTGTATGAATAATTTAACATCATTAACTTCAGCGACTACAGGCTATGTGGTTGACGTTGAGGGTTGTAACGATATGCCTAATCTGACAACTCTAAGAATTGAAAGTTCTTGCGAAATAGTAAACGGATTTAATAACTGCCCTAAATTGAAAAGTTTGTCATTCATGAGTGATGGAAAAGTAAAAGAGATTGGTGGTTTAAATAATAATATTATTACAACATTTTATATTCCAAATATGGCTTTGTCTGTATCGGGCGTGAATAATTGCTCTGCATTAACAACGGTTGTTATTGGAGCTTCTTTGACTAGCTTTACAGGGTTTAATAATTGTCCTAAGTTAAACAAGTTTACTGTGGATAGTTTTAACACTACTTTTAAAGTCGTTGATAATAACCTCTACCAAGGGAATAAACTCTGCCGTGTTCCAATGAGTAAATCAGATATTGTGGTAACAAATGGTACAACGGAAATCATGAGCAATGCTATTCAGATTGCCTTTGTAAACAGCATTTCTATTCCAAATGGTTGCATTTTAGCTAACGACTCAATCAAATGTCAAAGCGTAGGTCAAATTATTCTCCATACTTCTTTTAACACAGAAACTGGGAAATATGATAATTTAACTATGACCGATTTTAGTACCCTTGATAATGTACAAGTCGGAACTATTTTCACGTATGGAAATGGTATAACAGATACTACAAACGCAAATTGTTTGCCTATTGTAAAATACTGTATAGAACATAATATCAATTATGTTGATATGAATGAAACAAACACTAACGCTCGTGGAACTATTGGAATAAGCGGTAACGCAGAATTGGACGGTGATAATTAATGATAAATACTTATACTTGCATACCAAATCAAACTTCATCAGAAACCGTGTTTGCAGACCTTGAAACATTTTTTGAAGATAAGTGGACTTGGAGCAAAATTGAAACAAATTATCCTGACAGTGAGTCCACCGATTATAACACTTTGACATTTTGGATTGATAATACAACGTACTTTAGAATAATGTTTGATCCTGCAAAGTCACATTATTGGGCTGGGTGTGGTGAATATGACTCTTCCCAAACGTCACCATATGCTGATTATGTCAGCTTTACCTATAGCAAGTTTGATAGTGTCATGTTGTATACTACAAGTCGGGGAATGTTGATTTTGTTTAAAAGTGGAGATAATGACTATGTATTAGGTGGGGCTATTGCAAAGATGAGAAAGCTGTCCGATGATACAGAGATAACAGGTTTCTTTACCCCTACTTCAAATTCAGGACATCAAGGAAGTAAAATGGCAAGTTTGTATAATATGTTTAGTCAAAGTTTGCACAATGGCGGTACGAACCTTGTACCACAAGTTGATTTTAATATACCATTGAACAGCACAATTGAGGGTCAGTATGCTGCTAAAACTGACGGAATATTCTATGTTTATATGGGGCAAAGTAGTGTGTTTCCTGCTGACGGAACTGTTGTAAAATTCACAATGAATGGTGTTAATTATGTGGGTAACTGCAAAATGGTTTTAGCTGATTATTCGTAAAGGCGGTGTGTAGAATGTCTAAAATGAATAAGCTAATTAAGGAAAGCCAAGACAACAAAAAAACACTTGGTTACACCTGCGGAACAGTTAAAAGCTATGACTCTACAAACTGTACAGCAATTGTTTCGCTATTAGAGTATAATGGTGCTGAAAAATCTTTTCTGAATAAATCAGGTGAGATTTTAAGCATGGGAGACAGTGTGTGGATCTATTTCCGTGGTGGCGGTATAAACGCTGGTTACATTGCTATTAGGAATGGCAAACCTATACCTCTAGGAAGTCAAAATTCTAGCGTAGGACGATTTGTTGAATACGTTGATAGTGGTGGTAGTAGACACATCTCAGAAAAGTTTAATTATTATGGCAATTCTTATTGGTATACTATAACCCCTGATGGAACAAAACAGATTACTATTTATCTCGAAAATATTGCTCATGGTGATTATAACCATGTTGAAGGTCAAGCAAACCACTGCTACGAATATAGTTATGACAGCAATAATTATATTGATTTTTCAGAAATGAAAACTAACAATATACCCTATGTTCGTGGAAATAGCAGTTTAAATTCCTTAACAGGTTTTAATAATACTAGCGTTGGTGGTTTTTCTAATCACGTCAGCGGTATGTGGAATACATCTGAATATAGTGTGGCGGTTGAGTGTAGCGGTGCAAAAAATACTGTTTTCAATTCTCGTGATACATATGTTAATGGTATGAATAATATGCTAGAGGGTGTAGCTCATAGTATTGTAGTTGGCACATGGAATATTGTTAAGGGTGACAAAACTAAAGACCAAATGGCAAAATATAACGCCGTGTTTGGAGATCAAAATGATGTTCTTAATTATGATGGATGTCTTGTCGCAGGTTCATGGAATCACGCCACGGCAGATAACCAAACCGTTATAGGTATTAATGCAAAATCAACTTATAAAAGCTCGGAAAATGCAAGTATACTATTTAATATAGGGAACGGTCATAATATAGAAGATGGTTCTCTAACTCAAAATTCTGCAATGCAAGTGGACTTTTCAGGCAATGTTTATGCTGGCGGTGCATACAAAACTATTGGCGCTGACTATGCCGAATATTTTGAATGGCTTGACGGTAACACTAAAAATCAAGACAGAGTTGGATTATTCGTTACGCTTGACGGTGATAAAATCAAACTTGCAAATAAGGGTGACTATATCCTTGGTGTTATATCAGCCAACCCATCTATTGTTGGTAACTCTGCTGAATTAGATTGGCATGATAAGTATAAAACAGATGTTTATGGACGGCTGATTTATGATGAGTCACACAATCCTATAGTCAGTGAAGACTATAACGATACGCTTGAATACATTCCTCGTGGGGCAAGAAAAGAGTATAGCAAAGTTGGCTTGTTGGGACAGTTAGTAGTTCAAGATGACGGAACGTGTGAGGTCAACGGATATTGTATGGCTAGTGTGAATGGCGTGGCAACCAAGTCAGATAGTGGTTATAGGGTTATCAAACGTATTGATAAAACTTATATAAAAATAATACTGAAATAGAAAGAGGGCGAACAACCCTCTTTTATTATTGGAGGAAAAGTTATGAAAGAGATTATTACTCAGATGATTACAGAGTATTTGCCTGTAATTTTAACAGCGGTTATGACGGCTATTGTTGGCTTTGTTAAATCAAAGTATACAAAAATTGCAAATGACAGCATTAAGAAAGATGTTGCAAGTACAACGGTCAAATACATAGAGCAAATTTATAAAGACGTTCACGGTACAGAAAAGCTTGAAAGGGCTAAAGAAACTATGCTTACTTTGCTCGAAGAAAAGGGTGTCAAGATTTCTGATGTAGAGCTTGTTATCTTGCTTGAAAGTGCTGTTAAGGATATGAATTATAAATCACTTACAGATTTTATTAATGAGGTTAAGAATGGCGGTGAGTAATTATGAACGCAGTTAAGGAAATTGCTACCTACTGTGGAAGTATTACAACCATTTTAGCATTGATAACAATTATTGTTAAACCAATAAGAAATAGATTTGTAGGGTGGATCTCAAAAACAAGTGACAAAGATAATCTAAATAAAAAAATAGATAAACTAACAGCATTAGTGGAAAGACAGGTAGAACAGAACAAGGGCATGGAAGCCGAACTACAAAAACAGAGTTTGGCTTTGCAAGCTACGTTAAGAAATTCGATTTTAGTGATTTACAATTCAAGAATGAAAGAAAATAGTATTTCATTATATGAAAAGGAAAATCTCGCAAGGCTATACGAAAGCTATTCGTCTATTGGTGGCAATAGTTTTGTACATAACTGTGTGGACGAATTAAATAAACTGCCTGTAAAGGAAGATTAATTGGAAAGGAAGTATACATATGACTATTAAGGGCATAGACGTTTCTGAACATCAGGGCAATATTAATTGGGCTAAAGTAAAAGGAAATGTAAGCTTTGCCATACTGAGAGCTGGCTACGGTGATGCTATCACATATCCAAATCAGATTGACAGAACATTTGAAAAGAATTATAAAGGTTGTAAGAATAACAATATTCCATGTGGTGTTTATTGGTATTCATATGCACAATCAGTAGAAGCAGCAAAGCAAGAGGCAAAGGCTTGTCTCAAGGTAATCAAAGGCAAAAAGTTTGAGTACCCTATTTATTTTGATTTAGAGGAGCGTTCACAGTTTAATAAAGGTAAAGCATTTTGCGATTCTATCGTAAAGGCATTTTGTGGAGAAATCGAAAAGGCAGGCTACTATGCTGGACTTTATATGAGTCGTTCTCCTTTGCAGAATTATATCTCTTCTGATGTAGCAAAGAGATATACACTTTGGATTGCCGAGTATAACAGCAAATGCAATTACAATGGTAAGCATGATATGTGGCAGTATTCTAGCACTGGCAAGATAGACGGAATTGCGGTTAGTGTTGACGTAGATTATTGCTACACAGATTTTCCCACGAAAATAAAATCGGCAAACCTGAACGGATATACTAAGACAAAGAAGCTACCAATACTTGAAAAGTCTGGCTATAAAAAGGGTGATAAGACCAGTGGTGTTCTTGCTCTAAAAGAAATGCTCATCATAGCCAAGGCAAGAAAACTTCACAACGTCACACTTGACGAGAATAGGGTTTTTGGTGAGGGTACTGAAAAGGCTGTTAATGCTCTGCTGAAAAAGTGGGGTTATAAGCAGAATAGTATTGCAGGCGAGAAGTTTATCAAGAAGCTGGCAAGTGCTATTAAATAATACTAATTATTTTTGTTTTTAAAGGGCGAGGTAACACAGCTTCGCCCTTGTTATATTTTAGTTATATGAAAGGAAGATGATTTATGGCGTATTGTGCTACAAACGGAAACCTGTACGAAAATGGAAAAGCTTTTGAGCTGAAAGTTGGCATTGGTGCTGACTTTAAAGTACAGGCTTCGGGAACTGGCAGTTTTCAGGTTGTAGGAAAACTGACTCAGAATGGTGCAGAGGAAGTGCTTATGATGGTCGATCTAAGTGACTTCTCAACAGTTGATACGATTACAACGGAAAATGTTTATGCAGGAGATGTTAGTGGCTACTATAGCGTAACTGTTAAAAATGTCAAGGGTGTAAACAAAATTTGGGGAACTATAACATATTAAGGAGGTGGATTTATGGCTACAGATATTATTGCCAGAGGTATGGCGGCT